>Ga0207698_10000203_pt1 | contig 37263 bp, 36 predicted proteins | sample KBSCornC22_FD_184298 | JGI IMG/M metagenome (GOLD analysis project Ga0207698, IMG submission 184298) | Corn rhizosphere microbial communities from Kellogg Biological Station, Michigan, USA - KBS Corn C2-2 (SPAdes) (version 2) | ecosystem: Host-associated > Plants > Roots > Rhizosphere > Soil ... | reverse complement strand
GGATGATCGTCGGCGACATGCTCGCGGGGTGCTCCGGATCCCATGCGGTGTAGACGACGTGCGCCATCATCCCCATCGGCGCGGCCGACAGGCGCTCGAACGGTTCCAGATCGACCTCCAGCTCCTGCTCGCTCGCGCTGACCACCGGAAGTTCCTTGTGGCTGTCGACCAGCGCCCGTCCGTGGCCGGGGATATGCTTGACGATGCCGACCACGCCGCAGGAGGCAAGGCCGTCGAGCACCGCGCGACCGAGCGCGGCGACCTGCATCGGCTCGGAGCCGAGCGCGCGGTCGCCGATGATGTCGCTCGCACCTTCCTGACGCACGTCGAGCAGCGGCAGCGCGTCGACGTTCACGCCGGCCTCCCGAAGCGTGAGCGCGACCGCACGCGCGTTCGCCCGCGCGGCTTCGATCGCCGATGAAGGCGCCAATTGATACAGTGCGGCGAACCGCTCGGCAGCGGGGAAGGCCGGCCATTCGGGCGGCTTCATCCGCGCGACCCGGCCGCCCTCTTGGTCGATGAGGATCGGCAGGTCCCGCCTTCCGCCGAGCTCCCTCAGCGAATCGGTCAGGCGCCGCACCTGCTCACGAGTTTCGCAATTGCGCTTGAACAGGATGAAACCCGCCGGATCGGCCTCGCGAAAGAAATCGCGCTCGCCGTCGGTCAGCTGGAGACCGGCAAGGCCGTAGATCGCCGCCTGCATCACGCCTCGCTTATTGCGCGACGAAGCAATTTTCGCCGCCGGCCTTGAGCGCGTCGCAGGCCTGCTTCGCATTTGCCGCGGAGGAAGCGCCGGCGCGGAGCCGGATGCCTCCGGGGAAGGGCACGATCATCTTGTTCATTCCGGCGATCCTCGGGAAGCGCGCGGACAAAGCCGTCCACGCGCGCTCCGCCTGCGCGCGATTGGCGAACGCGCCGAGCTGGATGACGCTTCCGGCCCCGCCCGTCGCCTTCACCGGCGCCGGAGCTTCGGCGGGAGCCGACGCCGCCTTCGCAGGTGCGGCGGCGACCGGCGCGGCGCTCGATTGTTCCTGCGCCTGCTTGGCTGCGGCGGCCGGGGCCAGCTTGCTGGTGTCGAGCTGCGCGTTCGGGTCCTCGCCCGCGCTGGTCTCGAACGCGGTCTCGCTTTCGCTGCTGATGTCCAGCCCGCCTGGATTGGGCGGCTTGACCTTGTACGGACCGGGCGGGGCATGGATCACTTCCGGCGCGCCGGCGATCGACGCGTCGCGGCGGCCGAGCCAGAAGAAAGTCGCGGCGACGAGCAGCGCCGCGAGCAGCACGACGGCAAGCGCGGCAAGCATCTTGCGCGCCGAAAGGCCGCGCGGCTCGTCTTCGTCCTCGACCGCCTGCAGCCACGGAAGCTGCTCGTCATATTGGCGGGTGTCGCTCACCGTTCGACGCCCTTCGGCTTCCACGGCAGGCCGACGACGGCGCAGCTCAGCCCGATCTTTTCCATCCGCTGGCACAGCACTTCGGAGTGCGCCTGCGAGGTCGTGCCGATCTGGAACCGATAGAAGGCGCGGCCGCGCGAGTTGCGGCTTTCGACGACGATCGCCTGGAGGTGCGCGACTGCCGGATAGGCGCCGACCATGTACCGCCAGCCGAGCTTGGCCTGGAGGCGGCTTCCGAACGCGCCGATGCGGACGAGGCGCCCATAGGCGCCCTGGCTCTGCCACGCCGGCCAGACGGCGAGCGGCTTGTCGGCGGCGGGCGACGGAACCGGCCGCGCCACGGGTGGTGCAGCCGCAACCGAAGGCGTGGACAATGGTGTCCCGAACCGGCGCGGGGGCCGGCGCGACCGGGGCCGCCCTTTTCTCGGCGCGAGGGCTCGCAACCACAAGCTCACGCTGCGGCTCCTCGCGGACTTCCGGCGGGGACTGGAGGACGACCTGCGGCTGGACCGGCTCGGCGGCGCGGGGCTGCGGAAGCGGCACGGTCGTGCTCGGCCGGGGCGCTTCCCGGGTCGCGATTGGCTCGGACCAGCTGTGAGCCCCCATCCAGTAGGACACACCGGCGACGAGCAGGGTGGCCGCGATCATCCATCCCGCAAGCTCGCGATTGCCGCGCTTTGCCGGCGGCGACGGTTCGTCTGCGAGCCACGGCAACCGGTCCATTCCGGCCGCCACGCGAGCCTGGCTCATGGTCAGCGCATCTCCTCGGCGGCCGCCACCCCCATCAGCGCGAGGCCGCTCCTGACGATCTGCCCGACCCCCAGCGCCAATTCCAGCCGGGCGCGAGAAAGTTGTGGATTGTTTTCAATCAGGAAGCGGCGCTCCGGATCGTCGTTGCCGCGGTTCCACAGCGCGTGGAACTCGGCCGCGAGATCGTAAAGATAGAAAGCGATCCGGTGCGGCTCGTGCGCCAGCGCCGCGCCTTCGAGAACGCGCGGATATTGCGCCGCCCGCCTGACCAGCGCGAGCTCCTCGTCGTCGAGCAGCGCCAGGTCGGCTGTCGTTCCGAGGTCCACACCCGCGTCCGCCGCCTTGCGCTTGAGCGAGCTGATGCGGGCGTGCGCGTATTGCACGTAGAAGACCGGATTGTCCTTCGACGCCTCGACGACCTTGGCAAAATCGAAGTCGAGCGGCGTATCGGCCCGCTTCGTAAGCATCATGAAGCGCACCACGTCCTTGCCGACCTCGTTCACGACGTCGGCGAGCGTGACGAAGTCGCCCGCGCGCTTGCTCATCTTCACCGGTTCGCCGCCGCGGAACAGCCGGACCATCTGGACCAGCTTGACGTCGAGGTCGACGCGGCCGTCGGTCAGCGCCTTCACCGCCGCCTGCACGCGCTTGACCGTGCCGGCATGGTCGGCGCCCCAGATGTTGACGAGGTGGTCCGCGTTCTGCGCCTTCTGCCAGTGATAGGCCGCGTCCGACCCGAAATAGGTCCAGCTGCCGTCCGACTTCTTCATCGGCCGGTCCTGGTCGTCGCCGAACTGCGTCGAGCGGAACAGGGTCAGCTCGACCGGCTCCCACTCGTCATGCTCGTCGAGGCTCTTGGGCCGTTCGAGCGTCCCTTCGTACACGAGCCCCTTGTCGCGCAGCACCTGCAGCGCCTGGTCGACCGCGCCCGACCGCTGGATCTCCGCTTCCGACGCGAAGATGTCGTGGTGGATGCCGAGCAAGCCCAGGTCGTGCCGGATGAGGTTGAGCATCGCCTCAATCGCGGCCTTGCGGAAGACGGGGAGCCACTGTTCCTCCGGCGCCTCGACCATGTCAGCGCCGAAGTCGGCGGCGAGCACAATCGCGACCGGCTTCAGATAATCGCCCGGATAGAGTCCTTCGGGGATCTGGCCGATGTCCTCGCCGAGCGCCTCGCGATAGCGAAGGTGGAGCGAGCGGGCGAGCGTATCGACCTGCGCGCCCGCGTCGTTGACATAATATTCCTTGGTGACCCGGAAGCCTGCCGCCTCGAGCACCCGCGCGAGGCTGTCGCCGACCACCGCGCCGCGGCAATGGCCCATGTGCAGCGGCCCGGTCGGGTTCGCCGAGACATATTCGACATTGACGCGCTCGTCCTTGCCGACGGTGCACAGGCCGTATTCGTCGCCCTCGCGAAGGATCGTCCAAAGCTCGTCGCGCCATGCGTCGGGCGTCAGGCGCAAGTTGATGAAGCCAGGTCCCGCGATCTCCACCGAAATCACCGGCGGAAGCGCTTCGAGCTTGGGCTTGATCCGCTCAGCCAGCGCGCGGGGGTTGGTGCCCGCCGGCTTGGCGAGTACCATCGCGGCATTGGTCGCGAGGTCGCCGTGTGCGGGATCGCGCGGCGGTTCGACGGTCACGTTCCTGCGGTCGAGGTCCGCGGGAAGCGCGCCTTCGGCAACGAGCTCGTCGAGCACTCCGTCGAGGAGCGCGGCATATTGGGCGTAAAGGCTCAATTTCGATCCACGGTTAGCGGAAAGCGGCGCCTCTAGCGCAGCATCCGCCGTGCGTCACGCGCTCAGACGATCAGCGGCCGCGCGAATGCCGCGCCGCGGCTCTCCGGAAACAGAGCCGCCATGGTCCGAGCGGGCTGCAGCCCGTAATGCTGGGCGAGCGCGCCCGCGATGAGCGAATCGAGCGCGGTCGTCGGCTTGAGGTCGCGGCCTTCGTAAAGCGCGCTACCGGTCAGTCCGGGCCAGTCCGCGACGACCTTGCCGCCGGCAACGGCGCCGCCGAGCAGCATCGCGACGGACGCTTCGCCATGGTCCGTTCCGCCCGTTCCGTTCGGTCGCGCGGTGCGGCCGAACTCGGTCGCGGTGATCACGAGCGTGTTCGCCCAGTCGGCTCCAAGGCCCGATTTCAACGCGGCCAAGATGGAGTCGAGGTTCCTGAGCTGGGCCGCCAGCCGGAAGCGCTGGCCCGAATGCGTATCCCAGCCATTGGTCTCGATCATCGCGATGCGCGCGCCGCTGTCGCCGGTGAGCAGCTTGGCGGCGACGCTGCCGAGCGCAGCGCCGTTCTGCCCGTTGGAGTCGATGCTGCCGGCGCTCATGCGGGTTGCAACCGCTTCGCTCCAGAGGGCGTGGAGCTGCGCGTCGGCCTGGTACATGCGGGCGACTCGCTGGAGCAGGTCGTCGCTCGGGCCGGCCAGCTTCGACGGCGCGTAGGAAGAGACCTGATTGCTTCCGCGAAGCGCCATCGGAACGGTGTCGGACAGCGCCAAAGCCTTGGAGTCGCCGGAAGGTAGTAATCCGAGGAGCCGGTTGAGCCAGCCGTCCTTGAGCTGGTAGGCCGCCGAGCCGCCGGTCTCGAGCACGTTCTGTCCGTCGAAGTGCGACCGGTCGCGGTACGGCGATGCCACGGCATGGACGAACAGTGCCTCCCTGGCCGCATACATCTTCGCCGTTTCGGCAAGCGCCGGGTGAAGGGTGAAGAAGCTGCCGAGCCTTGCGCCGTTGCGGAGGTCCTGGTCGAAGTCGCCGCGCAAAGCGTCGAACTGCGGATCGCCGGTGGGGCCGAGGATCGAGAGGCCGTCGGCGGCGCCGCGCTGGATGATGAAGACGAATCGGCGACTGCTGTTCGCCCGTGCGAAAGCCATGCGCGGCATCGCCGCGGTCGCGACCGCCGCGCCGCCGACCCGGAGGAAAAATCTGCGGCTGAGCATCTTCATCTCCTCACGAACTCCGGACTGACGAACAGGAGCGCGAGTCCCTCCTGCGGGCTCTCGGCGCGGGCAATGGCGGTGCGAGTTGCCTCCGTCAGTGTGCCCGGCAGGACTTTCTCGGCGAGCGCCCGCGCGTCCGTCGACGATCCGGCGCGATTGGCGATGCGCTGCGCGATCTCGACGCGGCGCATCAGCGCTTCGGGCGCCGCCCAGCTTGCGGCGATATCGTCCCATCCTGCGGGAGAGCCGGGTTGCCAGGTTGGCTGTCCAAGCTGCTTGAGCATCGCTGCGGCGGCCGTTCCGTCGATGGTGGTCTGGCCGACTGCGCGCAGTGCGGAGACGGTCCAGTCCCATGGATTCTTGAACTTGAGCTCCCGCGGCGCCCAGGCTTCCGGAGAGTCGATCAGCGCACGATAAACCGTCGGCAGGTCGCCGCCCGAAGCGAGATATGCCTTGGCCAAGCGGTCGACCATCGGCGGGGGCGGATCGTCGCCGGCGAAGTGGCGGGCCAGCTTGGTCGCGATGTGACGCGCGGTCGCGGGATTTGCGGCGAGGTCGAGCAGGACCGCGCGCGCCTGCGCCTCGCCCTGCTGGGGATAGCTCCTGCCCCGATCGTGCGGGTGCCGGGCTCATGAAGCGCATCGGCGAAGTGGAACGCGCCGTCGTCTCCGCCGCCGATGAATCGCGCCGCTGGCCCGCGCGCGATCCCGCTCACCGTCCACCCGGTCAGCGCTCGCGCGAACTCGGTGACATCGGCCTGGCTGTAGCCGGTGCGGACGCCGAGCGTGTGCAGCTCCATCGCCTCGCGGGCGAGATTTTCATTGAGGCCGCGCTGCTTGCCGCCGCGCATCGCGGCAATGCGGCCGATCTGCGAATTCGGACCGATCGACTGCGCCTGGTCGAGGAAGACCAGCATCGCCGGATGCTGCTCGACCGCAAGCAGCAGGTCCGAGAAGCGGCCGAACAGGTGCGGGCGGATCGCCTCGAACTCGAGCAGGCCGGCAAGTCCGATTACCGGCAGCTTGTCGATCGACACGGCGAAGTGATTGGCCCAGAAGTTAACCAGCCGCTCGGCAAAGGGGCTATCGGTCGTCAGCGCCGACGAGAGCCGCGCGGCGTTCATCACAATATAGTCGTCGCGGATGCTCTGGCGGAGGAATCGCTTCAGCGGGTCGGGCTCGGCCTGAGGCTGTTGCTGGGCCGTGGTCGGCATTGACGCCGGCTGCATCTGCCGGCGGGATCGGGCGTCGGCGCGGGCTTCGGCTGTATAGTCGCCCAGCTGGCCGATGACGGTGCTGAGAGACGGCACCTGCGCAAGCGCCTGCGGACGCGGCTCGAAGCGGCTGAACTGGGCGGTCAGCCAAGCCTTCGGATCGGCCGGCAGCGAGTCGCTCGGGCGGGCGCCGAGGCCGAAGCGATTAAGCGCGATGGCGTCGTTGAGAGGCTGCATGGCGCCACAAGCTTCATCAACTCGCCTGAACTGCTTGTGAAGAACGGCTTTAGCGGCGCGAAAGCATCCTAGAACCGGCCCGGCGGCAGGGTCACGGGCCCGACGATCTCCTCGTGTCGCGCGATGGCGAAGCGGTCGGTCATGCCGGCGATGAAGTCGGCGATGGTCCGCAGCTGGCCTTCACGGTCGCCGCCTCGCCGCCAGTCGGGCGGAAGAAGCGACTCGTCGGCGCGGTAGGCGGCGGCGAGGTCGGCGACGACCCGCTCCGCTTCCTTGCGCACCGGGACCAGCTCGGGAAGCCCATAGAGCCGCGCGTACAGGTAGCGCTTGAGCGCACGCTCCTCGGCGGCGAGCGCATCGGAGAAGCCGGCCAGCGGCCGCCCGGCGGCGCGGACATCGTCGATGGTCTCGACACCGGCGTCGCGGACGCGCCGCTCGGTCTCGGCAAGAACGTCGCCGACCATCGTGCCGATCATGTCGCGGACCAGCGCGCGCTGCCTTTTCTCGACGCTGATGGCCGGATGCCGCTCGCCGATGGCGTCCCACAAGCGCTTGACCAGCGGAAGCGCGAGCAGCTCGTCGAGATGGATCAGCCCCGCGCGAAGCCCATCGTCGATGTCGTGATTGTCGTATGCGATGTCGTCCGAGATCGCCGCCACCTGCGCCTCGAGGCCCGGCCAGGTGTCGAGCGCGAGGTCCCACTCGGCATCGGCTTCCGCCATCGCCCAGCTGCGCTTCGTCACCGGGCCATTGTGCTTCGCCAGACCCTCGAGCGCTTCCCAGCTGAGATTGAGCCCGTCGAACCCCGGATAGGGATTCTCCAGCTTGGTCACGATGCGGATCGTGTGCGCATTGTGGTCGAACCCGCCGGCGTCGGCCAGCGCGGCGCTGAGCGCGTCCTCGCCGGCATGGCCGAACGGCGGATGGCCGAGGTCGTGAGCAAGGCACAGGGCCTCGGTCAAATCCTCGTTGAGGCCGAGGGCGCGGGCGATCGTTCGGCCGACCTGCGCGACTTCGAGGCTATGGGTCAGGCGGACCCGGTAATGGTCGCCGTCGGGCGCGACGAACACCTGGGTCTTGTGCCTCAGGCGCCGGAACGCAACGCAGTGGACGACGCGGTCGCGGTCGCGCTGGAAGATGTCGCGCGGCCCCCGCGGCCCGGAAGAATCTTCAGGATGGAAGCGGCCACGCGAAGTCTGGGGATTGGCGGCGACCGCTGATGGGAGGCTCATTCGCCAGCGAGTGGCACAATCCTGTCGGAATCGGAATTGCTCCAGCGGAATGCGTCGACTCCGATCGAGCGCAGGTCGTCGGCGAAGATCTTCGCGTCGGAGTCGCCGCGGAACGGACCAATCACCAGGCGGGCACGGGCGCCGCCCTCGGCGACGTAGCCGGTGATGCCCTTGAACAGGTCGGGATAGTCACGCTGCATCCGATCGAACTGGTCCGACAGCGCGTCGGCATCGCGGCCGCTCGCAAGCTGGAGCCAGATCTTCGACTGCTCGGCGGCTTCGGTCCGCTGGACGGTGGCGGGCCGCGGCGGCGGCGCGGAATAGGCGACCTGCACCGCCTGCGCCTGAGCCTGGGGCTGCGATTGCTGCCAGACCGGGGCGGTCGGCGCCGACGGCGCGGTCAACAGCGCGTCGATCCCCGCGAGGCGGTCGGTGGTGACCGTCTGGGTGACGGACGGCGGCGACGGCGGCGGCGACTGCGCCTGCGTCGGAGCCGCATAGGCGTAAGCGGCCCCGGTCGAGTCCGGGAAGATGCCGAGATTGACCGCGGCGGCCTTCTCGCCGGCGCTGAGCGTCGGAAGACGGTGGAGGAACGGCGCAACCCGCGACGCGCTTCCGGGCATCGCGGCGTCAACCGCAGTCATCGCGCTGGAGGCATCTCCGGTCAGCGCCAGGATGAACGCGCGTACGCGCATCGTCGTGGAATCACCCTTGGCCGACAGGGGCGCGAGCGCCGCGAGCGCGGCCGCCTTGTTGCCGCCGATGGCGAGGCTGAGTGCAAGGCGCCGGCGTGCTTCGTCGCGATCGGAACCGCTGAGCGCCGCGCGATAATCCGCCTGCGCTTTCGCCTGCTGGCCAAGCATGTCGTAGGCAAGGCCGCGGGCGCAGCCGAGCATCGCCTGCGTCGCGCCGAGACGCTGGGCGCGCGCGAAATAGGGCATTGCGGCATGCGCATCGCCGTTGGCGACGGACACCGCACCCATGCCTTCCTGGGGCGCCGGGCTCGTGGGGTCGACCTCGTCGGCGCGGGCGAAGAAGCCCGCCGCCGCCTGGGTGTCGCCAAGCTCGAGCGCGGACCGGCCGGCGCCGATCAGCGAATTGAAGTCCTTGGGGTCGTCGGCGAGCGCACGGACATAGCGCGCGAGCGCAGCCGCCGGGCTTTCGTCGTAGGGTGAATAGCTGCCCTGCGCCGATGCCGGCGCGGCAACGACCGCCGTCAGCCCGCAACCGCAGGCAAGCAGCGCTCCCATGAGCGATAGTTGTGACAATCCCCGCATCGACCCTCCCCGTGAGGCAGAGAGTCTTGCAAAAAGCTTTCTGCCTAGAGGAGTTACGGTGAACCGTGCGGCGGAGACGGTGAGGTGCAGCAAAGGTGAATCGTTAACCCGCCGGTCTACGAAAAAGGGACAGCCCCCGTGGGGACTGTCCCTCTTGGTCCGTGCCGGCGAACTTACTGGTTGTTCTGGCGGTTGAGGAAGCGCGGGATGTCGATCGGCTGGCTGCGGTAGCCCGCCTCGTCCTCGTCGATCTGCGCCTTGGGCGCGCCGCGGGCGATGTTCGACATGCGCTCGAACAAGGTGCCGCCGCCGCTCGCGGTCGGCTGGGCGCCGTCATCCTCGTCTTCTGGCGGCGCGATCGGCGCCGAGCCGACCGGCGTCGTGAACACGTCGTCGGCACCGAGCAGCAGCTCGTCGCCGCCCTCGTCCGCAGCCGGGTCGGCTTCGTTCGGCTCGTCGGCGGCGGCAGCCGCTTCCTCGATCGTCGCCGCGGGCGCCGCCTGGCGCGCGGGGAAGCTGAACACCTTCGCCGGTGCCGGCTGGACCGCCGCATCGGCGTCGATTCCGGTGGCGACCACCGACACGCGGATCTTGCCGCCGAGGTCGTTGTTGAAGGCCGAGCCCCAGATGATGTTGGCGTCGGGGTCGACCAGCTCCTTGATGTGGCTGGCAGCCTCGTCGACCTCCATCAGGCGCATGTCCTCGCCGCCGGTGATCGAGATGATCACGCCCTTGGCGCCCTTCATGCTGACTCCGTCGAGCAGCGGGTTGGAGATCGCCTTCTCGGCGGCCTCGATCGCGCGGTTGTCGCCGTCGGCTTCGCCGGTGCCCATCATCGCCTTGCCCATCTCGCTCATCACCGAGCGGACGTCGGCGAAGTCGAGGTTGATCAGGCCCGGCATCACCATCAGGTCAGTGATCCCGCGGACGCCCTGCTGGAGCACCTCGTCGGCCATTTCGAAGGCCTGCTTGAAAGTCGTTTCGGAATTGGCGAGCCGGAACAGGTTCTGGTTGGGGATCACGATCAGCGTGTCGACGTGCTGCTGCAGCTCGGCGAGGCCGGCTTCCGCCGAGCGGGCGCGGCGCGCGCCTTCGAACGCGAACGGCTTGGTGCACACGCCGACGGTGAGGATGCCGCGGTCGCGCGCGGCCTTGGCGATCACCGGAGCAGCACCGGTGCCGGTGCCGCCGCCCATGCCGGCGGCGATGAAGCACATGTGCGCGCCTTCGAGCGACTGGATGATTTCGTCGAGGGTCTCTTCCGCGGCGGCGCGGCCGATCTCGGGCCGCGACCCGGCGCCGAGCCCCTGGGTGATCTTGAGGCCGAGCTGGATCCGGCGGTCCGCTTCGGAATTGTTGAGCGCCTGCGCGTCGGTGTTGGCGACGACGAAATCGACGCCCTGCACGTCGGCGCGCATCATGTTGGCAATCGCGTTTCCGCCGGCCCCGCCGACACCGATGACGCTGATGCGCGGGCGAAGTTCGTCGACCTCGGGCCGGATGAAATCGATGCTCATGTTCTAAATTCCCCCCAATGCGACAACGCGTTGAGCCTCCACGAGGAATCCATGAATCATTGCGAGTCGGATGCCAAGGAAAAAAGTTAACAGCAGCAACAAAAATGGGGATTATGCCTTTTACACACCCACTGACCGCTGATACACTTCACCCATGTGGTGATTCCGTATTTGACAAACCAGTCATGGATAATGGTTGTCGCCGAGCAGCCCAAGCTGGACGGCTGCAAAAATTGCCCAAGCGACAGCGATCGCGCTGGCGCTGAGCAATACCGTCAGTGGTTTGACCCGACCTCCGATCACGTCCATTCCGCCATTGCGAAACGCGCGGCGCACGTGGAACACTAAAAACGCGACCACCGCGATGAATGCCAGTGGTGCCCAGATCACTCCGGCTTCTCCGGCACAGGCTTATGCTTGACCAGCTTCTTCACCCGCTCGTCAAAGCGCGCCTCGTCGTCGTCACATTCAAGCTCGCGAGCGGCCTGTTTGAACTTGTCGGATTGCGTTTTCGTCATAGGAGCCTCTTCATCTGGTTTCGGCTATCGAATGCCACAATGTAAGGTCGCGGCTCAGCCTTACTAATCTCCATGATCTTATCATAACTGCGGACGAAACTGGCCAGCCTATCGAAGCTCAGCGATGATGCCCCGTGGAGATAGAAGCAGCCTATGTTGTGTTGTCGAATTGCCTCGATGGCCGCCGCCTCGTCCTGCCATTTTGCGTCATAGCTGAAAACGAACCAGCCCTTTTGCCCCACTTCCGCAAGCCAAACGTCGTCGTCCAGGTTGTGCCGGTAATTTTCGCCCTGATGGTATTTCACCTCGAAATCGCAGCGTGTTCCAAGCTGCAGGAGCGCGCGGGGGACTCGTTTCCCAACACACCTGTCGAAAAAAAAAGATTGGCTTCGACACGCTCCCTAGCGCGCTTCAACACCTTCGAACTCCAGAGCGGCCCGGACTTTGCGCTCTGGCATGTCGAAGTCGTCGGCGATTTCGTCGGCTGCCTCGCCAGCCTTCCAACGCGCGAGAAGAAGACGGGTTGGAACGCCTTCAACGGAAGGAGCACCGAACCTTACCCGAGGATCAATAACCACTGGTGAGTCCTTGCCCGCAACGTGCCAGCGAACAGCCAAACCAAGCTTCCTGTCATATTCAAACTGCTGAAGACGGCCCATGATCTCGGTCCATGCGAGCTGCCCCTTGCCGCTAACCTCCAGCAATTTGCCCTTGCCCTTTTTGCCGATCACATCGAGGTAATCGATCCAGAGCTTCTTACCGTCAGTTTTGAAGCGGTATTGTGCGAACGGAAAGTCAGCACCGAACTCCTTCCGCATGTATTCGCGAGTTTCGCGAATGGCGCGCAGCGGCACGCCAGAATCGCGCGCGGCTGCGACAACGGCAAGTTCGATGAGTTGCAGATATGACAAGGCTTTGCCGGGATCACGTTGCCCAAGGGGCGACGGACGGTTGCCTAGCTTCTGCCAATTGCGAACGGTCTGACCAGCAATGTCCGCATAACGCGCGGCCTCTGCAACGCCATAGGTCGGCAGCTTCAGGCGCGCTTTCCAAAATTCGTTCGGGCGCAGCTCGGTCATCTTAGGCGCGACCAGCTGTTTGATAGGTCAGACGCTTGCCCATGATGCCCTCCAACGCACGAGCGGCACGAGTGCCGTCGTCGCAACCGAGCGCCTGCCGGTTGTTATACCTAAATTCAAATTCGGCAACGTAGCGGTGCAGATGCTTCTCGGAGCAGTGCTGATAAACGCCCTTCATGCCGCGCTTGAAGATCGAGAACGAGCCTTCGACCGTGTTCGTGTGAACGCGGCCACGGCCATATTCGCCAGCGGCATGGTTCACGACGCCGTGACCTAGGAACAGGTTGCGGAACTGGCCCTTATACTGACCCGCCTGATCGGTCATGATGTAGGTCTCACGCTCGACATTGCGGAGCACTATCGGCAGCAGCTCGTCGCGGCTGACATTGTCGACCACGAACGAACGGCACTGGCCGCTTTCGCGGTGAACGAGCGACAGGACGGGGATTAGGTGGCGCGTGCCGCCACGGCCCATTTCGACGCCCTCTTTGCGGCCGATGAAAGTTTCGTCGACCTCGACAACGCCGCCTTCGCCACCGAACGGAGCAAGATCGCCCGAACGCATAGCTTCACGGATGCGGTGCGCGAGGAACCACGCCGACTTGTAGGTGATCTCAAGCGTGCGGTGCAGCTGGTGCGCCGAAATGCCCTTCTTGCTGCAGGTCATCAGATACACGGCCTGGAGCATCTTGTTGAGCGGCATACGGCCATGCTCAAACACGGTGCCGACCTTGACGGTGAATTGTTGACGGCACTCGCCGCACTTCTTCAGGCCAAGGCGGGTGCTCTTGCCCTTCAGCTCATAGACGCGACCGCCGACAACGCCGCAATGCGGACACAAAATGCCGTCTGCCCAGAGGACGCTTTCCAGATATTCGAAGGCCTTAGCTTCGTTGTGGAAGTAGGGTTTCGAGAGAACAGACACGGCCTTTGCTCCTTATGGGAGCCGGTATAGCCGTTCCGTTTGGGTGTGTAAAGGATATAATCCCCACAAAAATGGGGGAAAGTGTCGCTTTATGGACTCACCTGCGTGGCAACGACTGGTCCGACGGGGTGCCGAGCCGCTTTTCCGCCCGTTGTCGGCTTCTCATTTCCGCTCGGCCGTCGCCGCAAAAGCTCGGCTCGGCGACTGAGCCTTGCGGCGCCATTGCACCGTCCGGCGTGGCCGTTACAGGAACGTTGCCGCAACGATTGCGTTGGCGCGCGGGGAGCTGAGAAGGAGACGGAAATGAAAAGAATTCTGCTAACGATCGTGGGAGCGGCCGCGCTGTCGGCGTGCGCGACGACCCCGCCGCCGATGCAGACGTGCCCGGACGGGTCGCAGGTCGCGGCCGGGACGCCCTGCCCGCTTCCGCCTCCTCCGCCGCCGCCGCCCCCGACGGTATGCCCGGACGGAAGCTCGGTCCCGGCTGGAACGGCCTGCCCGCTCCCGCCGCCTCCGCCTCCGCCTCCGCCTCCGCCGCCGAGCCACGCGGGCGAGCGCGGCTAAGCACGGGCGAATGATCCCTGCGGCGCGGGACCGACCCGCGCCGCAGGTTTCCGAGCCCCGAGGCTCGACCGTTCCCAAGCCGGGTCCCGTCCGGTAATCCTGCGCGGCAGCATCGCGCGAGGGGGCGGATGAGAACGCATTACATCATCGACAGCGCCGCCACGCTTCTCGGCGTCGCGCTATTGATCGTCACCGCGGTGCACATCACCGGCAAAGCGCCGGCGACCATCGCCGACGAGCTCGCTTACGCTTCGGCCTTGTTATTCCTCGGCAGCTGCGGCGCCTCGCACCTGGCGATCTCGCGGGGTGCCGACCGGGCCGAGGCCATCGCCGACAAGGTCTTCGCGCTTGGGCTCCTGGCGCTGTTCGCGAGCGTGCTCGCCTTCTGGTTCTAAGCGCCAGGCGCCGCGACCTTTACTCCCAGCCGCGGTCGAGAAACCGGGTCGCGCAGCCGGCGAGGAACGCTGTTCCGCGCGGCAGCACCGTCTCGTCGACCATCATCCGCGTCGAATGGATCGAGCAGCACTGGCGGAAATCGGCGCCCTCCTCCGCGACTCCGAGGAAGGCCATCATCCCGGGCACCTTCTCGAGCACGTAGGAGAAGTCCTCCGCGCCCATGACCGGCGAAGCCATGTCCATGAACTCGCCGCCCGGCAGCGATGTCGCGACGCCTTCGGCGAGGGTCACGGCGCGCACGTCGTTGACGGTCGGCGGGAAGCCTTCGGTGACTTTCACCTCGGCGCTGCAGTCGTGCGCAGCGGCGATGTTTTCGGCGACGCGGCGAATGTCGGCCCAGACCGCCTGGCGCTTCTCCGGCGACAGCGTGCGGATCGTCCCTTTCATCAGTGCCCGGTCGGCGATGACATTGTGCGCGGTGCCGGCGTCGATCTGCGTGATCGTGACGACGACCGCCTCGGTCGCTTCGAAGCGGCGGGTGACCATGGTCTGCAGCGCAAGCACGATCTCGCACGCGACCGGCACCGGGTCGCGCGTGTTGTGCGGCATCGAGGCATGACCGCCGCGGCCGACGACCGCGATCTCGAGCATGTCGGCCGACGCGAGCAGCGTTCCCGCGCGGCTGCCGATCACGCCATGCGGCGCATTGGGCATGATGTGGAGCGCGAACGCCGCCTCGGGAAGCGGATCGAGCAGGCCGTCGTCGAGCATGAACCGCGCGCCGTGATAGCCCTCCTCGCCGGGCTGGAACATGAAGCGCACCTCTCCGGGGAGCGCGTCGGCGCGCGCCGCAAGGATGCGGGCTGCGCCGGCAAGCATCGCCGTATGCGTGTCGTGGCCGCAGGCATGCATCCGCCCCGGCACCGTCGAGGCGAATTCGAGCCCGGTCTCCTCCGGCATCGGAAGCGCGTCCATGTCGCCGCGAAGGAGCACGCTTCGGCCCTGCTTGCCGGCATTCAGCACCGCGACCGCTCCGGTGCACGACTTGCCCTCGCGCCATTCGAGCGGGATGTCGGCGAGCTCAGCCTTCACCTTGGCGAGGGTCTTGGGCGTGTCGAGGCCGAGTTCGGGCTCGGCGTGGATCGCGCGGCGAAGCGCGGTGATGCGCCCGGCGATTCCGCGCGCATCCTGGAGCAGGTCTTCGGTCAGCATGGCCGCAGCATAGGCTCGCGGCGGCGAGTCAATCCAGAGCGATTTCGCGGATCGGCGGAACGCCCCAGATCCACCACAGCGCGCCCGCCCAGGCGACCGCGGCGGTCGCCCAGCAGGCGGCGGTGAAGCCCGCGTCGGCGACGATGATGCCGGTGACGATCGGTCCGACGATGCCGGAGATGTTGCCCGCGGCGTTCTGGACGCCGACCCACGTTCCGACCGCGCGGGTCCCGGAGAACATCTGCGCAATAGCGTAGGTGTTGAGCGACAGGGCGCCGGTGGCCGCGCCGGCGATGCACAGCAGCACGGTCAGCTCGGCGGCCGTGTGCGCGTAGGGCAAGGCGAAGACGGCGGCGGCGGCGGCGAGCTGTCCTCCGAACATCATCCCGCGTCGGATCGCCGCTTCCGAGCGCCCGCTCCGCGTCCACCGGTCCGACCATGCGCCGAAGCCGAACGCGGCCACGGCCTGGGCGAGGTAGCCGAGCGTCGCAATGACGGTCATCTCGCGGATCGGCAGCCCCCGCGACTTGGTCAGGAACAGCGGCAACCAGCCGAGCAGGAAGTAAAACACGTAGGTGCAGGCGAACTGCGCGATCGCCATCGACCACAGCGACCAGCGCGAGATTACCGCCGCGACTGGGACGCGCGCTTCGACCGATTTCGTGTCGACCAGCTTGCGCGTGGTGAAGTGCCACGGGGCGAGCCACAGCAGGGTGATGAGGCCGAAGGCCACGAAAATGGCGCGCCAGCCGAACGAGGCGAGGATCAGTCCGCCGGCGAGCGTTCCCGCGGCCGGCCCGAGCGCGATTCCGAGCGCGAGCGCCGCGTTGGCCATTCCGCGCCGCTCCGGCGGGACGTGGCGGGTGATGATCTTCGAGCCGCCGGGAAAAGCGACGGTCTCGCCGATTCCGAGCATCGTCCGAAGCACCAGCAGCGAGACGAAGCCGCCGACGACGCCCATCAGCAAGGTGCTCGCCGCCCACAAGAGGACGCCGAGCGCCATCAGCCCGTAGACCGAGAAGCGGTCGACCAGCCATCCGACCATCAGCTGTGCGGGCGAATAGATCCAGAAAAACGCCGACAGGACGAGACCGAATGCCTTCGGATCGAGCTTCAGCTCGCTGGTCATCAGCGGGGCGGCGATCCCGATCGCGCCGCGGTCGACATAATTGAGGAACACGCCGGCACCGAGGAGCAGGACCAGCAGGCCTGCCCCCTTCCGCTGCAGCGTGGCGGTCAATAACCGCCCTTCATCGCCGCAATGAAGCGGCCGATCATGCCTTTGGGAGCGCGCACGCGCGCGATCGGACCGATGTCGCGGATGTCGCCGCGCCCGCGCGCCGCGAGCAATGCAAGCCCCACGAGCGTCGAGAAGGCGGGGCCGCTGTGCGCGTCGGGAAGGCCGGTGATCTGCCTGGGGCGGCCGACACGAACGGCGCGGCCGAGCACGCCCTGCATATAGTCCGCGACATTCTTGAGCTCCGCGCCGCCTCCGGTCAGCACCACCTGGCGGCCGACCGGCCCGGTGAAGCCGAGCGCCTTCAGTGCCGCCTCCACCTCGTTGGTCAGTTCCTCGATCCGTTGGCGGATGACCATCATGAGCTGGGCTCGGGTGAGCTTCATCGGCTCGGCGCCCGGGTCGGCACCGATCTGCATCGCCTCGATCATCTCATGGTTGTCGCGCGGGCTCGTCATCGCCGAGCCGTAGAAGCATTTGAGCCGCTCGGCGTCGCGGCGCTGGACCGCGAACGCAGCCGCGATGTCGTTGGTGATGTCGCGCGCCCCGAGCTGGATCGAGCGTAAGCCGGCGAGCATCCCGCCATAGTGAACCGATACATTGGTCACTTCCGCGCCCATTTCGACCAGCGCCACCCCAAGTTCGCGCTCCTCTTCGCTGAGGCACGCGAGCGCGGCGGCGATCGGCGAGGCGACAATCGCCTTCACGCCGAGATGGGCCTGGCGAATGACGGTATCGATGTTCCTGAGCGGCGACGGGTCGGCGGCGATCACATGGATGTCGACTCCGAGCCGGTCGGCGTGGAGGCCGATCGGCTGCTGGACGCCCTGCGCGCGGTCGATCGTGTAGAGCGCCGGATGGGCGTGAAGGACGACCTGCCCGTTGCGGTCGATCGCCCGCTTGCCCGCATCGAGAAGCTCGTCGACGTCGGCCTGCTCGACCGCGTGCCCGCCGAGCTCGACCTCCACGTTGGCGAGGTCGCTGACCAGGCCGGGCGCGCCGTAGCTCGCCCACACGTCTTCCACCGTCACGCCCGACATGCGCTCGGCGAGCTCGACCGCCTCGCGAACCGCGAACTCGCTCGCGCCCATGTCGGTGATATAGCCGCGCTTCACTCCGCGGCTCTCGCGCTGGCCGGTGCCGAGCACGGTCGGGCGGCCCTCCTCGTCGATGCGCGCGATCATCGCGCTCACCTTGGACGAGCCGATGTCGAGCGCGGCAATGAGGTCCTGTTCGGCCGGCTGGACCATCAGCCGACCTGCGGCTTCGGCGGCAGTGCGGGCTCGACCGGGTGCGGCAACCGCACGATCATCTTGCCGGGCACGCGAAGGTCGAAGCGGAGCATTCCATGGCCGAGCAGGCTCGATTGCTTGTCGGCACGCGCGAACTTGACCAGTGCGTCGCGTGCGGCGACGTCGCCTTCGGGCAGAGCGACCGTCTCGCCTGACTGGAAATTGAGGTCCCAGCGGCGCCCGCCGACCCAGGTCGCCGAGGCGAGCTGCGGCTTGAGCGTCGGAACGTCGGCCATCAGGCTCGCGAGGTCCCGCGCCTGGGCGTTGGCGCCGGGGCCGATCAGAAGCGGGAGGTCGGGCATCCGGTCGACCGGCACCCGGTCGAGCACCACCCCGTCGGAGTCGATCAGCGCGAGCTCGCCCTGGCTCTGCCATAGCGCGGCCGGCTTGCGCTCGACGATGTCGATCACCAGCGTATCGGGAAGCCGGCGGAGGATTCGCGCGTCCTTGACCCAGCCGAACTGCAGCAGGCGCTGACGGATCGCCGACGTGTCGACCAGCGCCTGCGGGGCCTTGTCGGTGCCCGCCTCGTCGGCGGCTCGGCGGAGCTCGTCGGTAACTACCGCATCGACAGGGGCCCGGCTCATGTGGGCCAGGCCGACGATCTGGTAGCCGCTGACCGTGAAGCCGGCGTGGCCCACGGCGGCAGCGGCGCCGCGCTCCGCCTTGGCCGGCAGGTCGAGCGCCATCACCACGACCAGCGCGATCGCCAGCATGAACGCGGCGAAGACCAGGCCCGCCACCTTGTTGGCGCGCGCCTGGTCGACCGGCAGCCGCTTCGCGATCTTCTTGGGAACGGTGACCTTGGCGCCCTTGCGCGGCTTGGCGCGGCCGGCGCCGCGGCGAACGTGCGCCGCGCTCATTGCAGCGCCTCGGCAATCAGGCGCTCGACCAGCTCGCCGTAAGCGATGCCCTTCATCTTCGCCTGCTCGGGCACCAGACTGAGCGGGGTCATTCCGGGCTGCGTGTTGACCTCGAGGAGATAGAGACCGGCCTCGCCCTGCTCGTCGTCCCAGCGGAAATCCGACCGCGACGTGCCCTTGCAGCCGAGCAGCCGGTGCGCCTTGACGGCCATGTCCATCATCGCCTGCGCGATGTCGTCCGGGACGGCCGCCGGGCATTCGTGGACGGTCAGCCCGTCGGTGTACTTGGCGGCATAATCGTAGAAGCCGGCCTTGGGCTTCAGTTCGGTAACCGCGAGCGCTTCGTCGCCCAGCACCGCGACGGTGAGCTCGCGCCCCTTGATGAACGGCTCGGCGAGAAGCTGGTCGAACTCGTGCCACGGACCGGGCACGTCGCGCCCGATCGGGTTGCCGTAATTGCCGTCCGAAGTGACGATCGCGACTCCGACCGACGAGCCCTCGTTGATCGGCTTGAGCACATAGGGACGCGCCATCGGGTCGGCCGAATAGATGCTCTCGCTCTCGACCACCTGGCCCGCCGGCATGCGGATGCCGTGCGGGACGAGGACCATCTTGGTCAGCTCCTTGTCGATCGCGATGACCGACGTCTCGAGCCCGCTGTGGGTATATTTGAGGCCCATCAGGTCCATCATGCCCTGCACGGTCCCGTCCTCGCCGGGCGTCCCATGGAGCGCGTTGAACACGACGTCGGGCTTGAGCTCGGCGAGGCGCGCGGCGACGTCATGGCCCATGTCGAGCTCGGTCACGCGGCTCCAGCCGCGCTCGCGCAGCGCGGACGCGATTCCGGCGCCGCTGGTGAGCGACACTTCCCGCTCCTTCGACCAGCCGCCCATCAGGACGACGACGTGCAAATCCCTGTTCATTTCCGGCCGACCCGCTGGATTTCCCATTCGAGGCTGATGTGGCTTTTGGCCTCGACCCGGCGGCGGACCTCTTCGCCCAGCGCCTCGATCTCCGCACTCGAAGCGCTACCGAGATTGAGCAGGAAATTACAATGCTTTTCCGACACTTGGGCATCGCCCATGGTCAATCCGCGACAGCCTGCCGCATCGATCAGCGCCCATGCCTTGTGGCCGGGCGGGTTCTTGAAGGTCGATCCGCCGGTGCGGCTGCGGAGCGGCTGCGATTCCTCGCGGGCGCGAGCGATCGCGTCCATCTCCGCGCCGATTGCCGCGGGGTCGCCGGGCGTCCCGCGGAGGACCGCTTCAACCACGACCGCGCCCGCCGGAACGTCGCTATGGCGATAGGTGTAGCCGAGCTTCTCGAGCGGCCATTCGACTACTTCGCCCGAGCGCAGCACCAGCCGCGCGGAGACGAGGACGTCCTTCACTTCGCGGTCGTAGGCGCCGCCGTTCATCCGAACGAAGCCGCCGACCGTGCCCGGGATTCCGCGCAGGAACTCGAGGCCGGCGACCCCCGCATCGCGCGCCGTCGAGCTGACGAGAATGCCGCTCGCACCGCCGCCGCAGCGCAAGGTGGTCTCGTCGAGCTGCTCGATCTTGGCGAACGGCTTGCCGAGGCGGATCACCACCCCGGGCACGCCGCCGTCGCGGACGATGAGGTTCGAGCCGAGGCCGAGCGCCATGACCGGCACCTGCGGGTCGAGGCCGCGCAGGAACTGGACGAGGTCGTCTTCATCCTTCGGCTCGAACAGCCATTCGGCGGTGCCGCCGCTCTTGAACCACACCAGCGGTGCGAGCGGCGCTTCCGCCGTAAGCTTGCCGCGGACCTGCGGCATGGTCGCGACGGCGTTCATTTCTTCGCTCGCGCTGCGCAAATGCCGCTCGCCAGCGCCGCCGCCCATTTGGTGATGTCGCCCGCGCCCATGCAGATGATCATGTCGCCTTCCGCGGCGAGGTCGCGCAGCGCGAGGCAGAGGTCGTCGAGCCCATCGACGGCGCGCACCATGCGGTGGCCGTGGGCGCGCAGCCCTTCCGCGAGCGCGTTCGAATCGACGCCTTCAATCGGCTCCTCGCCGGCGGGATAAACCGGCGCGACGAACACCACGTCGGCGTCATTGAAGGCGCTCTGGAAATCTTCCATCAAATCGCGCAGCCGCGTGTAGCGATGGGGCTGGACCACCGCGATGACGCGCCCCTCCGCGCCCTCGCGCGCGGCGGCGAGCACCGCCCGGATCTCTGTCGGGTGGTGCGCATAATCGTCGATCACGACCGCGCCGTCGGCCTCGCCCACGTGCGTGAAGCGGCGCTTGACCCCGTCGAAGCGATCGAAGCCGGCAAGGATCTGCTCGTCGGAGATGCCGAGCTCGATCGCGACAGCAATCGCGGCGAGCGCGTTCTGGACGTTGTGACGGCCGGGGATTCGGATGTGCAGCCCCTCGATGGTGCGCCGCTCGCCTTCGCGGCTGAGGATCAGCGCGTCGAACCGGCTTCCACCCTGGACCGGCGTGATGTTGTCGGCGCGGACGTCGGCGAGCGCGGAGAAGCCGTAGGTGACGATCCGCCGGTCGCGGATCCGGCCGATGATGTTCTGCACCTCGGGATGGTCGACGCACAGGACTGCAAGCCCGTAGAACGGCACGTTCTCGACGAACTCGACGAACGCGTCCTTGACCCCGTCGAAGCTGCCGTAATGCTCGAGATGCTCGGGGTCGATGTTGGTGACGACCGCGATCGTCCCGTCGAGGCGAAGGAAGCTGCCATCGCTTTCGTCGGCCTCGATCACCCACCATTCGCTTTTGCCGAGCCGTGCATTCGAGCCGTAGCGATTGATGATCCCACCGTTGATCACGGTCGGGTCGAGCCCGCCGCTGTCGAGCAGCGCCGCGATCATCGACGTCGTCGTGGTCTTGCCGTGGGTGCCCGCGACCGCGACCGTCTTCTGCATCCGCATCAGCTCGGCGAGCATCTCGGCGCGGCGGACGCGCGGAAGGCGGCGCTCGGCGGCGGCCTGGATCTCGGGATTGCTGTCCTTGATCGCGGTCGAGCAGACCACGACGGCAGCATCGCCAAGGTTCTCGGCGCTGTGGCCGATCGTCACGGGAATGCCTTCCTTGCGCAGCTTCTCGACCACGTAGGAGTCGGACGCGTCGGAGCCCTGCACCTTGTAGCCGAGCTGGTGCATCACCTCGGCGATGCCCGACATGCCGATCCCGCCGATCCCGACGAAGTGGATCGTCCCGATGTCGGTGCCCAACGCCTTCATCATGCCGGGACGCCGCCGACTGGAGCAACCGCGCGGCGGCGCGCGAGCGCGGGGCCGACGGCGCGCGGCGCGGGGCGGTTGGCGATGCGCTCGACGAGATCGGCGAGATCGCGGGCGGCGTGCGGCCGGCCGACCGAGAGCGCCCGCGCGGCGGCATTGCCGAGCGCGACCGGGTCCATCGCCAGCGCCTCGATCTGGCGCGCGAGGACGTCGGGCGTGAAGCTCGATTCCTGGATCGCGCGGGCGCCTCCGGCCTTGACCATCTCGCGCGCGTTCGCGGTCTGGTGGTCGTCGGTCGCGGCGGTGAAGGGGATGAGGATCGCGGGCCGGCCGGCGGCGGTCAGCTCGGCGACGGTCGAGGCGCCCGCGCGGCCGATCACCAGGTGCGCATCGGCGATCTTCTCCGCCATGTCCTCGATATAGGTCATGAGCTCGGCGGGAATTCCGAGATCGGCATATTGGGCGCGGACGCGCTCGATGTCCTCGGGCCGGCATTGCTGCACGACCTGGAGACGGCGCCGCAGCGTCGGCGCGAGCATTCCGAGGCCGGCGGGCACGACCTTGCTGAGGATGCTCGCGCCCTGGCTTCCGCCGGTGACGAGAATCTTGAGCGGCGCGACTTCGTCGAACGGCGGGAACGGCAACTCGCCAAGCTTTGCGATCTCGGACCGCACGGGATTGCCGACCAGCACCACCTTGTCGGCGAGCTTCGGTTTCAGGCGGTCGACCTCGTCGTAGGCAACGCCAATCGCTTCGGCGTCGCCGGCGAGCAGCCGGTTCACCCGACCGAGCACGGCATTCTGCTCGTGAAGCACGGTCGGGATGTTCATCGCGCTCGCGGCGAGGAGGGACGGGAAAGCGGGATAGCCGCCGAAGCCGATCACCACGTCGGGCCGATGGTCGCGGTAGAGGCGCTTGGCCTCTCCCCTTCCCTTCACGACCGAGCCCATCGCCTTGAGCCAGCCGATCGGACCTCCGCCGAGCCGTCCGGCGGGGAGGATGTGCACGGGCACGTCCTGGAACAGGCCGGGGAAGCGCGCGCCGCGCTCGTCGGTGATCAGAAGCACGCCGTGGCCGCGGCCCTTGAGCTCCGCAGCCAGCGCGTGCGCCGGGATCATGTGGCCGCCGGTCCCGCCAGCCGCCAGGACGAAGTTCATGCCGGTAGCGACTCCCCGCTCCATTTCACGACGTACGGTGAACGCGTGAGATAGGGGTTTCGCCGCGTGAAGGCGAGCAGCAAGCCCATGCCGATCGACAGCGCGAGCATCGAGCTTCCGCCGTAGCTGATGAACGGCAGGGTCATCCCCTTCGACGGCGCGAGCTGGACGTTGACCATCATGTTGATCAGCGCCTGCAGGCCGAACTCGATCACGAGCCCGGCGGCGGCGAGGATCGCGAACGGCGATTCCTCGTCGAGCAGCTTGACCAGCACCCGCGCGACGATCCCGAGGTAGAGCGCAGCGATGGCGAGGCAGGCGATGAGGCCGAACTCCTCCCCGACCACCGAGAAGATGTAGTCGGTGTGCGGCTCCGGCAGTCCGAACTTGCGGGTGCCGCCGCCCGGGCCCATGCCGAACAGCCCGCCGGCAGTCAGGGTCCGCATCGCATTTTGGACCTGGAAATTGTCGCCGGTGCCGAACAGGAACTCGTCGATCCGCTGGGTCGCGACGTCGTAGAAGAAATAGGCGAGCACGACTCCGATGATGCCGGCGATGCCGAGGCCGATGAGGATCCTGAGGTTGATTCCGGCAAGCGCGAGCATCGCCAGCCACACCGCGCAGAAGATGATCGTGCTTCCGAAGTCCGGCTGCTTCATCAGCAGGAAGGCGATGCCGCCGACCAGGACCGCGGACATCGGATAAACCGGGAGCGACTTGTCGGCTTCCCGGAGGCTCAGGAGCCAGGCCATGGTGACCACGAAGAAGGGCTTCAGGAATTCCGACGGCTGGACCTGGCCGAGGCCGAAGTTGATCCACCGCCGTGCCCCGTTCACCTCGGGGCCGAGGATCGGGACGAAGATCAGCAGCACGAAGAAGAAAGCCGCGCCGAACAGGCTCAGCCGGCGCGCCCGCTCACGCGGCATCATCGAGATGGCGATCATCACCGGAACGCCGATCGCGATCCAGGCGAGCTGGCGCCAGAAATAATAGAGGTCGGAGAAATGGACGTTCCCGCCCGAATAGCGCTGCGCGGCGGCGGGCGAGGCGGCGGCGACGGCGATCAGGCCGATCGCGATCAGCACGGTGATGAGGAGCAACAGGACCTTGTCGATCTCCCAGAACCAGCGGCCCATCGCGCTCGTGTCCGAGCGGCCGTAATGGTTCGGGTCCATCAGCGCGGCCTTGGCCTTGATCTGGCCCGAGATGCCCTTGATCATAATCCCTCCACCAGCCGCCTGAACTGGTCCCCCCGGTCCTCGAAGTCCCTGAACTGGTCGAAGCTTGCGCAGGCCGGCGACAGCAGCACCGTATCACCCGCCTCGGCATCCGCAGCCGCCTGACGCACCGCGGCCTCGAGTTTTCCACAATTTTTCACAGGAATGTGAGGACTTAACAGCCGTTCGAACAGCTCGGCGGCGTCGCCGATGGTGTAGGCGGAGCGGACATGGCCGAAATGCGGCGCGCATTCGTCGAGATTGTCGGTCTTCGCCTGCCCGCCGAGGATCCAGCGGATGCGCTCGAACGCGGCGAGCGCCGGCGCGGTCGCGGTCGGGTTGGTCGCCTTGCTGTCGTTGACGAACAGCACGCCGTCCTTCTCGCGGACGCGCTCCGTGCGGTGTGGCAGGCCTGGGTAGGTGCGGAGGCCTTCTGCAATCTCATCCGCTTTGATGCAGAGCGCTGTCGCGGCAGCGATTGCTGCTGCCACATTTTGCGCATTGTGAGGCCCTTGAAGCGTCGGCCAGTCAGACTGTCGCGCGAACGGAACATTGACCAGGAATGCTTGGCCGCTGTGCACTGCACTTCCGAGGTTTGCCGGTTCCTCCTTGTCAGCTGCAAGAATGCGATAGAGGTGAGCGCTAGCTGACCACGCCCGATCAACCGCGGGTTCACGCAAAGCAGCGCTCGTAACGATCGCGGTGTGTGAACGAGACTGCATCTCAAACAGCCCCAGCTTTGACGCAGCGTAATGATCAAAGCTCTCGTACCTATCGAGGTGGTCGGGCGTGATGTTGAGCAGCACCGCGACATCGCAGTCGAGGCGTTGCGTCAGGTCGATCTGGTAGCTCGACAGCTCGAGCACATAGACGCCGCCTTCGGGCAGCGAATCCTGGGCGAGAATCGGAAGCCCGATATTGCCGCCCATCGTCGTCGGCACGCCGGCCGTCTTGAGGATGTGGTGGACGAGCGCGGTCGTCGTCGACTTGCCGTTGGTGCCGGTGATCCCGACGACCTTGTGCGGCGGAAGCTCGGGCCGGGCACGGGCGAACAGCTCGATGTCGCCGATGATCTCGACGCCGGCCTCGCGGGCACGGCGCGCGATCGGGTGGCGGTTGAGCGGCAGGCCCGGGGTGACGACGAGGCTGTCGAACTGGGTGAGCTCGATTTCATCGAGGTTGGCGATTTCCATACCCTCTCGCTGGAGGGAGAGGGCAGGGTGAGGGTGTGCGGCGTCGGCGGATTTACTCGAGCGTGGAGCCCGTTCACCCCGACCGTCTCCCCGCTGGGGAGAGGGAGCTAGTTTCGCATCCCACCCGGTCACTTTGGCGCCACTTGCGAGCAAGGCGCGGACCGTCGCGATTCCCGACCGGGCGAGCCCGTACACCGCGTAGTTCTTGCCCGCGAAGGCTTTGGCCGTGATCACCGCAGCTTCAGTGTGGCGAGGCCCGCCAATGCGAGCACGAAGCTGATGATCCAGAAGCGGATCACGACCGTCGGCTCGGACCAGCCGAGATGCTCGAAATGGTGGTGTATCGGGGCCATCAGGAACACGCGTTTCCCGGTTCGCTTGTAGACCGCGACCTGGATCACGACGCTGAGCGCCTCGACCACGAACACCCCGCCGACGATCGCGAGCGCGAATTCATGGTGCGTCGCGACCGAAATCGCGCCGAGTGCCCCGCCGAGCGCGAGGCTGCCGGTGTCGCCCATGAAGACCGCGGCCGGCGGAGCGTTGAACCACAAGAAGGCCAGACAGGCCCCGATGATCGCCATCAGCAGCACGGTGAGGTCGCCCGCGCCGGGCACGTGCGGGATTCCGAGGTAGGCGGCAAACTTCACGTTGCCGACGAGATAGCTGAACACGAGGAAGGCGAGGCTGGCGATGACCACCGGCATCGTCGCGAGCCCGTCGAGACCGTCGGTGAGATTCACCGCATTGCCGAACGCGACGATTACGAACGCCCCGAAGGCGATGTAGAACCAGCCGAGGTCCACCACCGTTTCCTTGACGAACGGGAGGTGAAGCCCCGTCCCGCCGGTGCGGATCATCACCCAGGTGGCGACGCCCGCGATGAGGAATTCGAGCAGAAGCCGGACCTTGCCCGGGAGGCCGGCATGGTGCGCCTTCTTCACCTTGTCATAGTCGTCGAGCCACCCGATCAGCCCGAAGCCCGCCGTCACTCCAAGGCACGCCCAGACGTAGGGGTTGGCGAGGTTCATCCACAAAAGCACCGAGATCGACACCGAGATCAGGATGAGCAGGCCGCCCATCGTCGGCGTCCCGCGCTTGGCCAGGTGGCTCTGGGGGCCATCCTCGCGGATCGGCTGGCCCTTGCCCTGGGTCGCGCGAAGCCAGCTGATGAAGCGGGGCCCGAGCAGCAGGCCAATGAGCAGCGCCGTGCCCGCCGCCGCGCCGGCGCGGAAGCTGATATACCGGATAAGGTTGAAGATGCCGGGGAAGCCGAGCTGCTCGGCGATCACGTAGAGCATGCGAGGCCTTTCGATACACGCTCCACGAGCTTCGCCAGTCCCACGGAGTTGGACGCCTTGACCAGAACCGCATCGCCGGCACGAAGCATGCGCATCAGCGCGTCGGTGGCTTCGTCGACGCTTCCGGCCCGGCTCGTTTCGATCTCGCCTTCGAGCGCCTGCGCCAGCGGCCGCATTTCGTCGCCGATGAGGATCAGTCGGTCGACTCGGCCGGCGCGCACCGCCGAGGCGAGGCCCGCATGCAGCGCGGCGCTGTGCTCGCCGAGCTCGCGCATCGGGCCGAGGACCGCAATTCGGCGCTCGACGTCGGGCTCGGTGCCGAGGCTGTTGAGGGTCGCGGCCATTGAGGCGGGATTGGCATTGTAGCTTTCGTCGATCAGCAGCGCTTCCCCGCCGTCGAGCTCGAGCAGGTGGCGCTTTCCCCGGCCCTTGAGGCCGCCGAGGTCGGCGAGCGCGAGCCCGGCGACGGCGACGTCCTCGCCCAGGGCCTCGACCGCGGCGATCACCGCAAGCGCGTTCGACACCCAATGCTCGCCGCGCTGCGAAATGGTGAAGGTCAGCTCGCGCTCGAGCAGGACAGCGCTGATCAGGCTTCCGCTGCCCTCGGCGCTGACCGCGTGAATCGCGTGGACATCGGCGTCGCCGGCGCCGAACGTGATGATCCGGTCGGCGTAGCGGCGCGCGGCCTTGACCAGCCGGTCGCGGTGCGGGGTGCCGTTGGGCACGATGGCGATTCCGTCGGGCTCCAGCCCTTCGAAAATCTCGGCCTTCGCGTCGGCAATCGCCTCCTCCGATCCGAGATTCTCGATGTGCGCCGGCGCGATCGCGGTGATGATCGCGACGTTGGGGCGCACCTGCGCGGTCAAGCCGCGGATCTCGCCGGCATTGTTCATGCCCATCTCGAAGAGGCCGAACTCGGTATCGCGCGGCATCCGCGCGAGGCTGAGCGGGACGCCCGTGTGGTTGTTGTAGCTCTTGACCGAACGATGGACGCGGCCCGGCCGGTTCCGGTCGAGCGCGGCATAGAGCGCTTCCTTGGTGCTGGTCTTGCCAACCGAACCGGTGACGCCGACGATCGTCGCTTGGCTTCGCTCGCGCGAGGCACGGCCGAGCGCCTGGAGCGCCGCGAACGTGTCGTCGACCAAGACATGCGGGCCGGCGACGGGCTGGGACACGATTGCCCCCGCCGCGCCGGCGGCGAACGCTGCGTCGACGAACTTGTGCCCATCATGAACGGTGCCCGGCATGGCGACGAACAGGTCGCCGGGGCCGACCTCGCGGCTGTCGAAGGTCACGCCGGTGACGTCGAACGAGGCGCTTGCCGTGCCGCCGGTCGCGGCCGCGATCTCTTGCGCGGTCCAGAGAGCGCTCACGCCGCGCACTCCCGCGCGACGAGCGCGTCGTCGAAGGGCAGGACGCGATTGCCGATGATCTGGCCGGTCTCGTGGCCCTTTCCGGCGACGAGCACGATGTCGCCGTCGCGGGCGATCCGGATCGCTTCGGCGATCGCCTCGCGGCGGCCGGGAACTTCGGTCGCGCCGCTTGCGCCGGCCATGATGTCGGCGCGAATGCGGGCCGGGTCCTCGCTGCGCGGATTGTCGTCGGTGACGATCGCCACATCCGCCAACCGGGTCGCGACGCGGCCCATTTCGGGGCGTTTGCCCTGGTCGCGATCGCCGCCCGCGCCGAATACCGCGATCAGCCGCCCCTCGACGTGCGGGCGAAGCGCGGCAATCGCCGCTTCGAGCGCATCCGGCGTGTGCGCGTAGTCGATATAAACCGGGACCCCGGCGCGGCTGATCACCGCGCGCTCGAGCCGACCGCGCACGGGCGCGACGCGCTGCATCGCCGAGAAGGTTTCATCCCACTTGCCGCCGGTCGCCAGCACGAGGCCGGCTGCCGTGAGCACGTTCGAGGCCTGGTAGGCGCCGATCAGCGGAAGCGCGAGGCGGTGGCGCTTGCCGCCATGCTCGAGCATCAGCGTCTGGCCGAGCGTGGTCGGCGATTGCTCGACGAGGCGGATCGAATCGCCGTTGCGGCCGACCGTCAGCACCTCGTGGCCGCGGCGGCTGCACCGCTCGATGACTTCGCCCGACTTCGGATCGTCGGCCCAGATGACCGCCGGCTTGCCGGGCTCGAGAAGCGCGTCGAACAGCCGCATCTTGGCTTCGAAATAGGCGTCCATCGTCTCGTGGTAGTCGAGATGGTCGCGGCTGAAGTTTGTGAACGCGGCGGCCGCGAGCGGCACCCCTTCGCAGCGGTGCTGGTCGAGGCCGTGGCTCGACGCCTCGTAGGCTACATGGCTCGTGCCCATCCGCTTGAGGCCCGCCATGTTGTGGAGGAAGGTGACGATGTCCGGCGTGGTGAGGCCGGTCTTCACCTGGTCATCCGAGGTGGTCACGCCGAGCGTTCCGATCGAGGCGGAGCGGTGGCCCGACATGCGCCAGATCTGGCGCGTCATCTCGACGGTCGAGGTCTTGCCGTTGGTGCCGGTGACGGCGACGACCGTCCCCGGATAGGGCGCATAGAATTTGGCCGCGAGCGCCGCAAACAGGCGCCGCGGCTCGGGATCGGCGAGGAGCGGGACGCGCTCGGCCCTGGCCTCGGGCCGCGCCACGACCGCGACGGCGCCGCGGTCGACGGCATCGCCAATGAAGTCCTCGCCGTTGAACACCGCGCCCTTGAACGCGCCGAACACGCTTCCCTCGACCACCTTGCGATGGTCGATGGCGAAGCCGGTCACTTCGGAATCGCTGTCGACGTCGGCGATGTCCCGCAATTTCACGCCGGTTCAGTCCTTCTTCGCGTCTTGCTTGGCGTCCTGAACGTACGGCAGCACTTCGGACATGTTCGGTTCGCGGTTCATGTCGGGCGCGACGCCGAGCATCGGCGCGATCCGGCTGACGGTCCGGCTGACCACCGGCGCGACGTTCCAGCCGGCGGTGGTAAAGCCGTAAGTTTCGGGAGTGGCTTTGGGTTCGTCGAGCATGACCACGATGACATAGCGCGGGTCGTCCATTGGGAACACACCGGCGAAGCTCGTCAGGTTGATGTGCTGGCTATAGTGACCGTCGATGATCTTCTGCGCGGTGCCCGTCTTCCCGCCGACGCGATAGCCCGGCGCGTCGGCCTTGCGGCCCGTGCCCTTCATCACCACCAGGCGAAGCAGCGAGCGCATGCGGTAGCTGGTATCGGCGGTAAACACGCGCCTTCCGGGCGCCAGCGGATGGTCGGGGCCGACCTTGAGGATCGTCGGGTGGTGATAGATGCCGCCGTCGAACAGCGTCGCGTAACCCATCGCCAGCTGAAGCGGGGCGACGGCGATTCCCTGGCCGAAGCCGATGGTCATGGTTTCGAACGGACCCCAGCGCGACCCGGGAGTGAGCGGCCTGCCCACTTCCTTCAGCTCGATCTGCGCCTTGTCGAGGAAGCCCATCTTCTTGAGCCACGCCTTCTGGCGCTCGGTGCCAAGCTTGTCGGCGATCTGGGCCATGCCGATGTTCGAGCTTTCCATCATCACTTCGGCGATGGAGCATTCGCGCCCGAACGGATGGGTGTCGTGGACCAGGTGACCGTAGGCCGGCAGGACCTCCGGGCAATTCATCATCTGGCCCGGGCCCGAAACCGTGCCCGAGTCCATCGCCATCGCCAGCGTGAACGGCTTGAAGGTCGATCCGAGCTCGAACACGCCGAGCGTGGCGCGGTTGAACAGCTGGTCGGGAGTCGCCTGTCCGGGCGTGTTCGGATTGAATGCCGGAAGCGAGGTCATCGCCAGCACTTCGCCAGTGTGGACGTCCATCACCACGCCCGCCGCGCCGATCGCGGAGAAGTGCTGCAGCGCGTCGCCAAGCTCGGCCTCGAGCGCTTGCTGGACCCTGCTCGAGATCGACAGCACGAGCGGCTTGCCGCGGGTGCGCGGGTCGGAAAGGTAGGTGTCGAAGGCGCGCTCCGCGCCCGCCGCGCCCTTGCCGTCGATGTTGGTGAAGCCGAGCACATGGGCGGCGAGCGTCGTCTGCGGGTAGAGCCGATCGGGTTCGCGCTCGAGCGCCAGGCCGGGCTCGCCGAGCGCATTGACCGCTTCGACCAGGTCGGGCGAGGCGCGGCGGCGAAGGAAGACGAACGGCTTGTCCGAGCGCAGGATCGCGAAATATTCGGCCGCGCTGTGCTCGGGCATCAGCTGGGCGAGATGCTGCGCAAGCGTGAGCTTGTCGCCGATCACCTTGTTAGGGTGGACCGCGATGGTCCAGGCGTCGATCGTCCGCGCGAGCGGCTGTCCGTCGCGGTCGAGGATATCGCCGCGATCGGGGATGAAGGCGCCTATTTCTTCGCGTGCGCCGGCATGGTCACCGAAAGCGGCGAGGTAGAGGATTCGAAGGGCGATCAGCGCGATCAGCCCGGCGTAGACCAACATGCCGAACATCAGCCGCTGGTGCATGACCGCGAGCATCTGCCGCCGCTGGCCGACAAGTCGGAGCCGCTCGGGCCGGGGCGCGACGAGAGCGGGCGTCGGAGCGTTCATCGGCCGGTAGGTGAGTCCTTGCGTGAATGCCTGTCCGGTAACGGAGCAAGCGGGTCGGTCTTCGCAAGCTGGGTGTGCTTTGTCACCGGCTTGGCGGAAGCAACCAGCGGCTTATCCACCGATTTCTTTTGTGCCGGCTTCTGCGCTTCGACGACGTGGGCCGGAGCGTGTTTTGCCGGGAGGGATTTGGCGGCCGCGAGGCCCGGCTTATCCGCGGATTCCAAAGGCGCCGGCTTCGCCGCCGTAACCGGCCTTTCCGCGGACTTGGGAGCGGCCGGCCGGGGCGCGGCAACGACCACCTGTACCGGGACCTCGCGCGTCTCGGTCTTCAAGCTTGCTTCATGAAGGAGAGCAGCCGGAGCAGCCGTGGGCCGCCCGGCATCGTCGGTTTCGGGTTGTCCAAGCTGCGGTCTGGCGACAGGCGCCGGGGCCGAGGCCAGCACGATCGGTGCGTGGAAGTCGGGCTCGGTCACCGGCCGGGTGAGCTTGGCGAGCTCGAAGCTGTTCTGCACGAACTGGGTCGCGGCGGGCGCCGACAGCGCGAACGCTCCGGCGTTCCAGCGCTCGAGCTGCGACAGGCGGCCGCGCGTGCCGATCTCGGTCTGGAGCAGGCGAAGGTCGCCCTGCGTGGTGACGATCCTTGCCTCGACGCTCTCGAGCGCGGCGCGCTCGGACGCGACGCGGAGCGACACGAGATAGCAGCCGAGCGCCGCGCCGGCGCAGCTTGCGACCATGAACAGCGAGCCGAAGCTTCGAGCACTCATTGCACGCTCCCCTTCCGGGCTGGAGCCGAGGTGCGGACCGCGCTTCTCAGGCGCGCCGAGCGTGCCCGGGGATTCGCCGCCAGCTCGCGCTCCGTCGGGGAAACCGGCTTCGCGACCCGCTCGAACGTCGGTTCGGTCGGATCGACCAGCACAGGACGGTGGCGCGAACCGGCGGGAGTCCCTCCGCTGCGTTCGCGGAAGAAGCGCTTCACGATCCGGTCCTCGAGGCTGTGGAACGTGACTACGGCCAAGCGTCCTCCGGGGCGCAGGGAACGCTCGGCCGCAGCCAACCCCTGTTCGAGCTCGTCGAGCTCGGAATTGAGATGGATTCGAATGGCCTGGAAGGTGCGCGTCGCCGGGTCTGCCTTCTGGCCCTGGCGAAAGCCGGCGGCGCGGCGGACGATGGCGGCGAGCTCGGCGGTGCGTTCGACCGGGCGGGCGGCGACGATGGCGCGAGCGATCGCCCGGGCGCGCGGCTCCTCCCCATAATCGCGCAGGACCCGGGCGATCTCGGCCTCCTCGGCCGTATTGAGAAACTCGGCGGCGGTCAGGCCCGACTTCGACATCCGCATGTCGAGCGGACCGTCGCCCTGGAACGAAAAGCCGCGTTCCGGGCGGTCGATCTGCATCGAGCTGACGCCGATATCGAGCGCGATCGCGTCGACCGGGCCGATGCCGCGTTCGGCGAGGACCCGGTCCATCTGGCTGAACCGTTCCTCGACCAGCGTCAGCCGGCCTTCTTCGAAATAGCGGTCCGGGACGAGCGACCTTCCCGTTTCGATCGCCTCGGGGTCGCGATCGAACCCGATCACTCGTCCCGCCCCCGCCGCGAGCATGGCCTGCGTGTAGCCGCCCGCTCCGAAAGTCCCGTCGACGAGCGTGTCGCCGTCGTGGATGGCAAGTGCGTCGATCACTTCGCTGACCAGCACCGGCACATGTGGGGCCTGTTTCGCGCCGGTGCTGGTCATGACGCCCTCCGCTCTTCGAGACGGAAGCGGGCGATATCCTTGAGGTCGTCCGGAATGCGCTTGTCGTTAAGCAGCAGATCGGGGTTCCAGATCTGGAACGTCTCGCCGGTGCCGAGGAACAGGGCGAGATCGGCGATCTCGCCCTTGCGGCGCATCATCGGGGGCATGAGGATGCGGCCGGAACTGTCGTAGGGGACCTCCTCAGTAGCCGCGAAAGCCATGAGGTTGCGCTGCTGATATTCGAGCTCGGCGTCGGGGCTGGTCTCTTCCTTCTCGAGCAGCCGCTCGAGCTTGGCGTGCTTGAGCGCCGCGTAGCCGGGGTCGTAGGCGCTGAGGCACGGGAAGGCCTGGTGCTTGGCCAGAACGATGGTGCGCGCATCGCCGCGGCGTTCGATCACGGAGCGAAGGAATGCGGGAATGGAGACGCGGCCCTTTCCATCGACCGCGTTCAGCGCGCTGCCCTGAAACAGATGCTCTAGCGCCACGTCCACTCCCCGTTCGCAGCGCGAGCAGCCCCGTTCGCGGAATCGCGCATCGTCACGCGCGCCGCGCCAGCTTCGAATCGACGGGTTAGCCCCCCGCGCTACAGTCCCTGTAGGTAACTCAAGAGCTTACGGGATACAATGGGATTTCGTGGGCCTGAATGGGATTTCATGGACATTGGCGGATTTCTGCGGATTTTCGACCGCGCGGCCGCAGGATGTTCTTCCGTTGTTCCTGCGGGCCTCCGTGTGGATAAGTCTGTGACTCAGCGAATCACGGATGCTCGAGCCGCGCAAGCTCCTCGAGCACGCCGTCGAGGTTGTGGCGCGCCTTTTGCCCGAGGACGGCGGTGTCGAGCAGGTCGGCATCGGCGATGACCGTCGCCTTGCCGCGCCCGACCCCGCAGTGCGCCACCAACCGGTCGCCGCTGATCGCGCATTTGCCGAACAGCCGTCCGGGCGAATCCGTCAGCACGTCGAACCCGCCGAGCTTGGCGGTGTCCGGCCCGCGCTCGTCGGGCGCGTCGAGGCGAAGTCCCCAATGCGCAAGCAGCCCGGTATCCATGAACATCGGCGCCGGGCGGAGCAGGTCGCCGAGCGGACGCTTGCTCGGCCATTCGAGCATCGGGTCGGCAAGGAGCATCACGCGCCCGCCCGACCGCACCCAGCGGTCGAGCGCGACGAGGTCCTCCGCCGGCTGCGCGCTCGGCTGAGCCATCAGGAGCAGCCTCCCCCTGGCGAGCTCGGGCGGGTCGGCGACGCTGATCGGCACCACCCGGTAACGCCGCTGGAGCGCGGTGAGCGCGGGCGAGCCGTTATGCTGGAGGGAGAAGCCTTCGCCGAACACCAACGGCAGGCTGGTGAGCAACAGCAGCGCCGGCCGCTGCTCGGGAGGGCGCGCCGGAAGCGGCCGGGGGCCCGCCTCGCTCGACAGCTGCCACAGCCCCACGGCAGCAGCAATCGCCGCCGCGCCAATGCCGAGCGCGCGCACGCGCGCGGAGCTCATTTGTTCGTGGCTGCGCTGTTGTTCGTGGTCTGGTCGGAGCCGCCGGGAGCGACCCCGAGCTCGGCAAGCGGCTCGGTCGGCTCATTGGCGGTCGCCTGCTGGACGCGGTTCATGGGGCCGTCGTGGCTCGAACGACTGACGATCGAGCCGAGAAGCACGAGCAGGAAGGCGAACGCGAGGCCCGTCAAACCGATCCGAATGCGCTGGGCGCTGCTGCCGGGCTGGTGAGGCATCGCTATCGACGAAGCTATGGCTCACATCGACAATATGCAAGCCGACGGCCTTGACGGTTCCGGCTCAGGTCGCGAAGTGCAACCCATGACTCGCACCACTCTCCTCCTCTCGCTTGCTGCGGCCGCCGCGCTAGCCGGCTGTCAGAAGCACACCATCGTCTCCGACCCGAACAGGCCCGACGAGGTTACGAACGCGATCGACAATTCGAACGTGCAGCTTCCGCCGTCGATCATCGCGACCAAGCTTTATCGCTGCGCCGACAACAGCGTGGTGACGGTCGATTACCTGTCCGACAACAAGTCGGCCAACGTCCGCGTCGGGAAGGGCGGCGTAACATCGACCCTTGTCACGACCGACACGCCGGGCAAGGCGATGACGGGCGCCGGCGGCTATTCGGTCGAAGGCTCGCCGACCGCGTCTTCGGCGAAGATCGCCGTTCCGGGGCACCCGGCTCAGACCTGCAACGCCTGATTGCGTTCACCCGCACTGACTGACTATGCCCTCTGCGGCCCCCGACCGGGCCGCGGAGGGCAATTTCGATGCTGATCAGCAGGCGCGCATTCACCGGCGGGGCGCTGAGCGTCGCGCTCGGCAGCCAGTTGGCCTCGCCGGCGTTCGCGCAGGACGCGAAGCGCGTCGCCGCGCTCGCCGCCATCCGCTCGTACGGCCAGGCCCATCTCGACCATTTCCGGCTTCCGGGCATGACGCTCGGGGTGACGACTCCCGACGGGTTCGGCACGGTCTTGAACTTCGGCTACGCCAATGCCGAGGCGCGGACTCCGATCACGCCCGACACCCTGTTCCAGGTCGGATCGATCAGCAAGCTGATGAACGCGGCCATGATCCACCAGTTCGCCGGCGAAGGGCGGCTTCGCCTGACCGACCGGATCAGCGACCTCTTGCCGGCAATCCCGCTGCCCAGGGGCAACACGATCCATGTCCAGCATTTGCTCGACCATGTCGCGGGGATTCCCGGCGACGCGCCGGCCTTCCCGGACGGCGGGCTGTGGACCGCCTACCCGCCTGGCGCGCACTGGCATTATTCGAACACGGGCTACGAGATCCTCGGCAGGCTGCTCGAGCATCTCGGCGGGAAGCCGCTCGACCGGCTGATCGAGGAGCGGATCTTCGCGCCGCTGCGAATGCGCCGTTCGCGTGGGGCGATCATCGGCCAGGACCGCACGCGATACGCCCAGGGCTATGAGCCCGCCGACGAGCTTCCGTTCGCCATCGGCGTCCCGCTCGCGCCGGCGGCGTGGGTCGACGTCACCTTCGGCGCAGGCAACGTCGCCTCGACCGCCGACGATATGACGAGGCTGCTCCGCTCGCTCGCCGACGCCGCGCAAGGGCGCGGCGGCATGGGCCTGACGCCGGCGCTGGGCCGGGCCTACACGAGCCACGCCGTGCCGAGCGACGAGCGCGGCATGCGCTACGGCAACGGCCTCATGCATGTCGCCAACGACGGCCGCTCCTACCTCCACCATACCGGGGGGATGATCAGCTTTGCCTCGTCGTTCCACGTCGACGTCGCAAGCGGCGTCGGGGCCTTCGCAAGCGCGCCGCTAAGCGCTTTCGCCGAGTACCGGCCGAGGCTCCTCACCCGCTTTGCCGTCGACGCGTTGACCGATGCGGCTGCCGGGCGCCCGCTCCCGGCGGCGCCATCGCTCGACCCGCCGTTCGCGAACGCGGCCGCTTATGTCGGCTCCTATGCCGGCCCGGCGGGGCAGTTCGAGGTCCGCGCCGGAAGCCCGCTGACGATCGTCGCCAACGGCCAGTCGGCGCCGCTCCAGCCGTGGGGCGAGGACATCTTCCGCACCACGCATCCGGCGTTCCGCGCGTTCAGCCTGATGTTCGAGCGGCGCGGGACCGCGGTGACCGGTGCGGCCTGGGGCGCGGCAACTTACTTGCGCGCCGGCGTGGGCGGGCGACTGCCGGCGTCGAGCCCGGCGCTCGCCAAGCTTGCCGGCCGGTTCGTCAACGACAGCCCCTGGCTCGGCCTCGCCCAAGTGGTCGAGCGCGGCGGCCGGCTGTGGCTCGGCACGGAGGGCCGGATGGAGCCGATCGGCCAAAATCTGTGGCGGGTCGGGGACGAAAGCTGGTCTCCCGAGCGCGCGTCGTTCGCCAATTTCATCGACGGCCGCCCGCAGACCTTCATCTTTTCCGGTGAGAAGTTCGCCCGGCACGACATCTAGGCGCAAGCCGCGCGCCTCGCTAGGAGCCGCGCCATGTCGCAATCGAAGATCACGCCCGAGGTCGTGGCAGAGCACGGCCTTGCGGACGACGAATACCAGCGGATCCTGAACGCGCTCGGGCGCGAGCCGAACATGGTCGAGCTCGGCATCTTCTCGGTCATGTGGTCGGAGCATTGCAGCTACAAGAGCTCGCGCGTGCACCTCAGGAAGCTTCCGACCAAGGCGCCGTGGGTGATCTGCGGCCCGGGAGAGAACGCCGGGGTGATCGATATCGGCAACGGCGACGCCGCCATCTTCAAGATGGAGAGCCACAACCACCCGTCGTACATAGAGCCGTACCAGGGCGCTGCGACGGGCG
>Ga0207698_10000194_pt1 | contig 38002 bp, 34 predicted proteins | sample KBSCornC22_FD_184298 | JGI IMG/M metagenome (GOLD analysis project Ga0207698, IMG submission 184298) | Corn rhizosphere microbial communities from Kellogg Biological Station, Michigan, USA - KBS Corn C2-2 (SPAdes) (version 2) | ecosystem: Host-associated > Plants > Roots > Rhizosphere > Soil ... | reverse complement strand
TTCTACACCGAAGAGGATCGTGCTGCCGGGGTGCCGCAACGTGCGCTTCACATTGCCGCGACGGAGGGCAAGTTCGAGGACGAAGGCTGGCGCGTCCGCAAAGACGGGACGCGCTTCTGGACCAGCATCGTCATCGATCCGGTGCTGGATCCGGACGGCAAGCTGATCGGCTATGCCAAGGTCACGCGCGACATCACGGACAAGCTCGAACAGCAAAAAAGGCTGCGCGAAAGCGAGCAGCGCTTCCGCATGTTGGTCCAGGGCGTGCGGGATTATGCCATCTACATGCTCGACCCGCAGGGCTATGTCACCAACTGGAATGCCGGCGCCTCGCTGATCAAGGGCTATCAGGAGCAGGAGATTGTCGGCCAGCACTTCTCGCGTTTCTATACTGAGGAGGATCGTGCCGCCGGCGTGCCGGCGCGGGCGCTGGCGACCGCGCTCGCCGAAGGCAAATATGAATCCGAAGCTTGGCGCCTGCGGAAAGACGGGACGCGTTTCCGGGCGGGCGTGGTGATCGATCCGATCTATGACGAGGACGGTTCGCTGGTCGGTTTCGCCAAGATCACGCGTGACCTGACCGAACGCTGGAAGGCGCAGCAGGAGATGCAGGCCGCGCGCGAGGCGCTGGCGCAGGCGCAGAAGATGGAGGCGGTCGGACGTTTGACGGGCGGGGTGGCGCATGACTTCAACAATCTGCTGACCGTGATCCGCGCCTCGGCCGACCTGCTCGGGCGATCGGACCTGCCCGAAGAGAAAAGGCAACGTTATGTCCGCGCAATCGCCGACACCGCCGAACGCGCCGCGCTGCTGACCGGGCAATTGCTGGCTTTCGCGCGGCGTCAGCCGCTCAAGCCCGAACGGTTCGATGTCGCCGCCCGGCTCGAGGGAATGGGGCAGATCATCCACACCACGGTCGGCTCGCCCGTCCGGGTCTCCTATCAGATCCAGCCCGATGTCGGCATGGTCGACGCGGATCCCAACCAGTTCGAGACCGCGCTCCTGAACATGGTGATCAATGCGCGCGATGCGATGCCCGTCGGCGGCGAGTTGCGGATCATCGCCAAGCGGACGAAGTCGGTGCCCGCGGTGCGCGGCCATGCCGCGGCCAAGGGATCGTTCGTCGCGGTCTCGGTCGAGGATAGCGGCACCGGCATCGACAAGGAGACGCTGAAGCGGATCTTCGAGCCCTTCTTCACCACCAAGGAGATCAACAAGGGCACGGGCCTTGGCCTCAGCCAGGTCTATGGCTTTGCCAAGCAGTCGGGCGGTGAGGTCGCGGTGACGAGCGAGTTCGGCAAGGGGAGTTGCTTCACCCTCTATCTGCCCCGCCACGATGAGGCGGCCGAACAGGAGGGGAGCGAGGCCGAAGCGCATGCTCCACGCGCGGTGCGGCATAAATCGGTGCTGCTGGTCGAGGATAATGAGACGGTCGGCAGCTTCGCGCAAAGCCTGCTCGACGAGCTCGGGCACGACATCACCTGGGCGACCGATGCCGCCAATGCGCTCAGGATCTTGGAGCACCGCCGCGACGATTTCGATCTGGTCTTCACCGACGTTGTCATGCCGGGAATGAACGGCATTGGTCTCGCGCAGGAAGTGCGCCGCCGCTGGCCTGACCTGCCGGTGGTGCTTACCAGCGGTTACAGCCACGTCCTGGCCGAGGAGGGCAGCCACGGATTCCCGCTGCTGCAAAAGCCCTACACGATGGACGGTCTGCTCGGCGTGCTCAGCGGCGAGCCGGTGGACGCCTGACGAGCGACCCGCCGCCTGCTGGAGTGCCGGCTCCGAGAGCTTCGGAGCCGGCACTCTACCACTTTGTTTTACCGCGATTTTCGAGCCGTCGGATGATTCCATCTGGCTCCAAATCGCTATAGGTGCCGCGGTGTCTGTCCCTCATTCGTTGGGTATCTGCCAGCGATAGCGGTCGACCCGTTGCGCGGTGGTGGGATTGCCGTCGGCATCGCGCGCCGGCGTGAAATGTGCGCGCCGCGTGTAGAGACGGCAGGTCGCGTCATCCAGCAACTGGCTGCCGCTCGATTGCGTGACCAGGCAGGATCGGACCTTGCCGTCGGCGCCGATCGTCGCGGCGATGACGACCACGCCCTGCATGTTCGCGCGGAGCGCGGCGGCGGGATAATCCTCGGTCGTGATCCAGCGGAGCCGGTCGGTGCCCGGCACGGCGTCGCGCGACAGGTTGGGCCGTGGTGGCTGGGGCGGTTCGACCGGCCCCTCGCCGCCGACGGTCGGGCCGATGTCGATCGGGAAGGGATTGATCGGTGGCAGTTTCGTGATCTCCTCGGTCGGACGCTGCGAGGTCACCACCTGCGGATCTTGCGGAACCGGATGCCCCTTCGGCGGCGTACGCGGTGGGATCGGCTTGGGCGGAGTCGGATCCCTGGTGAAATCGATCTTCGTGATGGAAGGCGGCGTTGTCACGACCCGGTAAGCGAGGCCGCTCAGCAGCGCATAGCCGATGGCGAGTTGAGTGCCGATCGCGGCCGCGACGGCGAGCGGATTTCTGCGTCTGGACTGTTCGACATAGGACATGGCGCATTCCTCTCACATAGGCGAGCGCCGTGCGGATCGAGATGCCCGCATGTCGCGACACTCACCGGAAGCGAAATGTCCGCTTGTGATGATATATTGTCAAGTCGTCATATGGTCCGATCCGGCCTGGATCGCAGCGTCAGGTGTGTGCGGGCGATCGGCTTGGAAGCGTCAGGAAGGCGGTGACACCGGCCGCGGCGGCGAGTGCGGCACCAATCAGCGCGGCGGAGTGGAATGCCTGGACCAGGCCTGCTCCGGACTGCGCGATCACCGCGCCGGCGAGCGCGGTGGCGATCAGGCCGCCGGTGCGCGCGATCGCGCTGTTGAAGCCCGATGCGGTGCCGGCATAGGCGTCCTCGACCGAGGAGAGGACGGCGGTGGTGAGCGGCGCCACCGCACCCGCCATGCCGAGTGCGGCCACCGCCATGCCCGGCAGGATGCTCGTCCAGAAACTGCCACGCGGATCAAGGCGGGTGAGCAGAACGAACCCGACCGCGGTCACCAATGGGCCGAGCGTCAGCGGCCAGCGTGGGCCGGTCGTCTCGGCGATCCGGCCCATCAGCCGTGATCCGCCGCCGATCAGAACCGCGAAGGGCAGCAGGGCCGCGCCCGCCTGCATCGGCGAATAGCCGCCGCCGACGATCAGCACATAAGGCAGCAACAGGATCAGCCCGCCCATCGCGCCGTAGAGCAGGAAGGTGAGCAAGGTGAGACCGCCAAAAGCGCGGGAGCCGAACAGATCCAGCGGCATCATCGCATGATCGCCCTTGGCTCGCTCGGCCAGGACGAACAGGACCAAAGCGACCAGTCCGGCCGCAAGCCCGACCCCCGCGATCGCGGCCATGTGATGCGCGCTCGACCATGAGGTCAGCGCCCAGGTCAGCCCGAACAAGCCCAGGGTCGCCAACGACGCGCCGAGCCAGTCGAGCGCACGCCGGCCTTCGGAACTTTCGCGCACGGCAAGCAAAGCGATGAGGATGGCCAGCCCGCCGAAGGGGAGATTGATCAGGAAGATCGCCCGCCAGCTCACATGGCTGATCAGCCAGCCCCCCAGGGGCGGTCCGATCGCACCCGAAATCGCACTGGCCGCAGCCCAGGTGCCGACCGCACGACCCTTTTCCGGGCCTTGGAAGCTATGGCTGAGAATCGCGAGGCTGTTGGGCAGCAGGATCGCCGCGCCGAACCCCTGCAACGCGCGCGCCGCGAGCAGGAAGACGATATCGGGTGCGAGCGCGCAGCCGGCCGAGGCGAGCAGGAACAGGCCGATCCCGAGGACCAGCAAGCGCCGCCGTCCGAAATGATCACCTGCGGCCCCGCCCATCAGCAGCAAGGCCGACAGGGGCAGGGTGTAAGCGTTCATCGTCCACTGCATGTCGGCCGCGCCCCCGCCGACGCTGCGTCCGATCGCGGGCAACGCGACATTGACCACCGACCCGTCGATGAAGGCGAGGCTCGAGGCGAGGATGCAGGTGACCAACGTCCAGCGCGGGTGGGGTGCGGTGGCGTTCGCCGCTCCGGATGTGGCTTGGCCGCGGGCCATTCACGTCTCCCCTGCTCTCATCCGCGCGCTAACAGGGTTGCCTGATTTTTGACAGCGCCACGACCAGCCGCGTCGCATCCCGGACTTGTTCCGGGATCCACCGCGCCCCGACGGGAAAGCGTCCTGGCGGATGCCGGAACGAGTCCGGCACGAGGACTTCAGTGGCAGGGAAATTTGCGATTCATGCCTGCGATCATCGCGCTCCGGACGCTCATATTCGTCCGCTCGGCAGGAGGAACCGCCGCGACCAGATCGTAAATCTGCTGATCGTTTAGCCGTACGCTCGCCGGCGCGCAGGCCAGCGGCGGCTTGGCCTGGGTCCGCCACGCCTGTGCATCGGCGGTGATCTCCGCCTTCAGCAGGCCCAGATCGGACGAGAAGAGCGCCATCATGCCCTTGGCCTTGAGCGCATCCGCCTTGGCCAGGAATTCCGCGGCGGTCATGGCTTCGGCCGGCGCGCATAGAAAAAGGGCGGCCAGTGCGGCCGCCCCGATCCGATTGCTCATGCGCCCGCTGGCGACGGTTCGCCCCAGCCGCTGCCGGTACGGCGGCTCTTGGGGATGGAGGAGCCGCCCGCGGCGAGCTTGCGCGGCGCCTTGGTGGTCGGGTCCTCGCGGCCGATATCCTCGCCCGCGATCGCGCGCTTGGCCTCGTCGCCGGTCAGCGTCTCATATTCGAGCAAAGCGGTCGCCAGGCGGTGCAGCTCGTCGAGATTCTCGGTCAGCACCTCGCGCGCCTTGGCTTCGCCTTCCTCGACCAGGCGGCGCACTTCGCTGTCGATCAGGCGCGCCGTCTCTTCCGACATATGCTGGTTGCGCGCGACCGAATGACCGAGGAACACCTCGTCCTGATTGTCGCGATAGCGCAGCCAGCCGAGCTTCTCGCTCATGCCATATTCCATCACCATCGAACGGGCCATGTCGGTCGCCTGCTGGATGTCGTTCGACGCGCCCGTGTTGAGCTCGTCGAGACCATAGATCAGCTGCTCCGCGATGCGGCCGCCGAAGCAGAGCGCGAGCCGCGCCTTCATCTGCTTCATCGTCATCGAATAGCGGTCACGCTCGGGCAGGTTCCAGGTCACGCCCAGCGCACGGCCGCGCGGGATGATCGTCACCTTGTGGAGCGGATCGCAGCCGGGGACATGCAGCGAAACCAGCGCATGGCCTGCCTCGTGATAGGCGGTCGCGCGCTTTTCGTCCTCGGTCATGACCATGGATTTGCGCTCGGCGCCCATCATGACCTTGTCCTTGGCCTCTTCGAACTCGCGCATCGCGATCAGGCGCTTGCCCTTGCGCGCGGCGAGCAAAGCCGCCTCGTTGGCGAGATTGGCGAGGTCCGCGCCGGAGAAACCGGGCGTGCCGCGGGCGATCGTGCGCACGTCGACGTCGGGCGCCAGCGGCAGCTTCTTGGTGTGGACGGCCAGGATCTTCTCGCGGCCCTCGATATCGGGGCGCGGCACCACCACCTGGCGGTCGAAGCGGCCGGGACGGAGCAAGGCCGGATCGAGCACGTCGGGACGGTTGGTCGCGGCGACGATGATGATGCCTTCATTGGCCTCGAAGCCGTCCATCTCGACCAGCAGCTGGTTCAGCGTCTGCTCGCGCTCGTCATTGCCGTTGCCCAGGCCCGCGCCGCGATGGCGGCCGACCGCGTCGATTTCGTCGATGAAGACGATGCAAGGCGCGGACTTCTTGGCCTGTTCGAACATGTCGCGCACGCGGCTGGCGCCGACGCCGACGAACATCTCGACGAAATCGGAGCCCGAGATGGTGAAGAAGGGCACCTTGGCCTCACCCGCGATCGCGCGGGCAAGCAAGGTCTTGCCCGTGCCGGGCGAGCCGACCAGCAGCGCGCCCTTGGGGATCTTGCCGCCTAGACGGGCGAATTTGGAGGGATCCTTCAGGAAATCGACGATCTCCTGCAATTCCTCGCGCGCCTCGTCGATGCCGGCGACGTCGTCGAAGGTGACGCGGCCCTGCTTCTCGGTCAGCATGCGCGCACGGCTCTTGCCGAAGCCCATCGCGCCCGAGCCCGCATTCTTCTGCATCTGGCGCATGATCACCCAGCCGATGCCGACCAGGATCAGGAAGGGCATCGAATTGACCAGGATATACTGCCACAGGCTTGCCTGCTCGGCCGGACGGGCGCGGAAGGTCACGCCCTTGTTCGACAGACGCTGGATCAACGTCGGATCATTGGGGGCATAGGTCTTGTAGGTGCTGCCGTTGGTATATTTGCCGGTGATCACGCCATCGGCGATGTCGGCCTCGCGCACCGAGCCCGCATCGACCGCCGACAGGAAGTCGGAATAAGCGGTGCTTTCGGCAGCCGAGCTCTTGCTGCTGCCTTCGAACAGCGACACGAACAGGACGATGGCCAGCAAGATGCCGAGCCAGATCGCCAGGTTCTTCACCAGCGGGTTGCCGCCTTGCGGCTCCTTGTCGTCCTTCATGCGCGAGTCAGCCTTTCGTCAGGCGAGTAAGATAGGCATGCACAGGTTAATGGCAATGGAACAGCCTGCATCACTATGATCGATTTTGCGGCGTATCGCCGCTGCGACGCGCTGCAGCCCGGCTAACGCGCCAAGGCGGCCCCGGGTCGCATCGGAATCCGGCGAGCGTCGCGACCCTGCCTTGATTGAGCGCGTGCAGCAGCCGATCGACCGAATCGCCGCGATATTCGAGCCCGGGCGCGAGTGCTGCGAAAGCAATGAGCAACAGCCGCCGCCTCAACTCGCGCGGCAAATCGCAGCCATCGATTGTTGCGGCGTCGTCGGCGAGGCTCAGCCGCTCCTCCGCCAGGCGTGCGGCCGTCCAGGACAAGGCGGCTTCGGCCTCGGCAAGATGATGGGCCGACGCGGCGACGCGGGTGGCATCCGGCCAGCCCCCGGCCAGCAGCGCGCGCGCGCGCGTCCGATCATAGCGTTCATCGCTGTTGGACGGGTCGCGCGCAGGGGTGAGCCCCGCTTCGGCCACGATCGCCTCGAGCTCCGCCTTGGTCCAGTCGAGCAGCGGGCGGATGAGCAGGGTGGCGGACGCGTCGGCCAATGGCCGGCGCTCGCGGATCCCGCTGAGGCCGGCCAGGCCGGCGCCGCGGGCGAGCCGCATCAGCACCGTCTCGGCCTGGTCGTCGGCATGATGGGCAGTGGCGAGGAATGGCAGGGCGTTTCGTTGGGCCCAAGCGGTGAGCGCGGTGTAACGCGCGTGTCGCGCCGCCGCCTGTGGCCCCGCCGGATCGTCCGTCACCGTGACGCACAGCGTGTCGTGCGGGATCGACAGGCGATCGCACAGTGCCGCCACCATCGCCGCCTCGGCCGCGGCCTCGGCGCGCAAGCCGTGGTCCACGGTTGCCGCCGCGATCCCGTCGGGCCGCGCCGCGTTGGCGAGCAACAGCAAGGCCAGGCTGTCCGGGCCTCCCGAGACCGCAATGCCCAGCCGCCCCGCAGGCGCGAGCGCGTCGAGTGACGCCGCGAAGCGCTCGCGGCGCCCGGCGCTCAGCGCGGCATCCATCCCGTCACTTGCACTTGGCTTCCGTGCGCGCGGCGGCGACGCGAGTCTTGAGCGAACCGGTGAGCTTGTCGGCATAGACGCTCGCCAGCTCGTCATAGACACGACAGGCATCGGCAGCGCGCTTCAGCTGCATCAGTGCCTGGCCCGCATAATAAAGGCTGTCGGGCGCGCGTTCGCCGTGCGGGTTGACCTGGTAATTCTGCACGAAGGCCTGGGCGGCGAGCGCGGGCTGGCCGTCGTCCAGATAAGCGCGACCGAGCAGGTTCTGCGCATAGCTGGCGCGGCGATGCTTGGGATATTTCTTGGCGACAGCGGCGAGCATGGTCTCGGCTTCTGAATATTTCTTCTGCGCCCAGAGCTTGTAGCCCGCCATATAGGCGTCCTCGGCCGGATCGCCGGACGCGGCCGAGGCGCCGCCGTCGGTGGCGGTATCGTCGACGGCCGCTGCCGTCGGCTTCGGCGCCGCCAGCTTGCCGGGGGTGGGTTTGGCCGGCGCGGGCGCAGGCTTGGCTGATAGGGTCGGACTGGCGGGCTTGCCTTTGACCGGTGCCGTGCTCTTGGGCGGCGGCGCGGCTGCCGCCTCCTCTTGCGGTGCCGGCGTGACCGGAGCCGCGGCCGTTGCGGCCGGCGCCGGTGCGGCGGCAGCTTCGAGCGCCTTCAGTCGCGTCGCGAATTCCTGCCGGTCCTGCGCAGTCTGCTGCGACAAAAGGTCGAGCCGATGCTCGTCCTGTTCCACCTGTCCCGTCAGCTGCGCGACCGACTTTTCGAGCGCGTCGACGCGCGCGCTGAGGTCGTTCAATGGCGTGCTCGCGGGGACGCCCACCGTCGCATGCGTCTCGGGCGGGGCGATCTCGGGCGCCTGGAAGGCGGCATCGCCGCCGGGGAAGACCTTGCGCTGGACCGCCTTCAATTGCTTCTCGATCCGATCGACGCGCTGGTCGATCGTGCCGGGCTCTGCGGCGAAAGCGGGCAATGCCGCCGTGGCAAGCAGGGCGGCAAGAGCGATACGGAAACGGGTCATGCTTGCTCCAATGGGTCAACGGCGCGCGTGTGGGCTGAGCATACAGCGCCTGTCGCGCAGATGAAGCGGTTTAGGCCGCCGTTTAAGTGCCGGCGCTGTTCTCGACCGGCGTGGCGGCATTTGCGGGCGGCTGCGCCGCGGGCGGTGCCGCGGAGACGCGCGCGAGCAGGTCGGCGGACTTCAGCGACACGTCCTTGGCAATGCGGTCGGGATCGCCGACCGGCGGGATCGGCGTCTGGCCGACCATGATCGTGGTGTTGCCGGGCCGCCCGGTCGTCATCAGCGGCGCCACGGCATCGGCCGGCACCTGGAAATGGTCGCCCGGGTGCAGCACGTTCATGAACAGGGTCTTGCCCTGGTCGGACACCTTGATCCAGACGTCCTGGCTGGCGCCGACCACGACCGGCCCGGCCGGCTGCGGCGTGATCGTCGTGGCGGACGGGGCCGGGGCCGCCGGTGCCTGGGCGGCCGGTTTGGGCGCGGCTGCCTGATCGGAGGCGGTGGCGGCGATCGAGGACGGCTGTTCGGTCGTCCCCCGCCAATAGAGATAGCCGACCAGCAGCACCACCGCGACCAGCAGCGCAAGCAAGGCCAGCCCCACGGGCGGGGTCCGGCGCGGGTCGGCGGGCTCATAGGGAAGCGGCTGCGTCCGCTCGACGGCGATGCTGCCCATCTCGGCGCGGAATTCGTCGGCCAAAGGCTGACCGTTCAGGCCGAGGTGGCGTGCCCAGCTCTTGATGAAACCGGCGCTGTAGGTGGGGGCGGGGAGGTCGTCATAGCGGCCTTCCTCGATCGTCTGCAGGTGGCGTCGGGGAATGCGCGTGCTCGCCGCAATCTCGTCCAGCGTCAGGCCCTGCGCCTCGCGTGCGGCGCGCAGCCGTTCTCCGACGCGTTGTACGGTGCCAGCCTCTCCGAATATTTCGTCTTCGCCGCTCACCCATTTTTCCCCGATTGGCGGACGATCCAAGCCTCACTTGGGGCACAGTCCCGCCAAAGTGTCAAATTCCGCGTCTTCTCAGCCGATCCGCACCCCGTTGGCGTCGGCCCATCGCAGAAGTGCGCCGCGCATGTCGCGGGGCGGTGCGGCGAGCAGTTCGGTCATCACGCCACGCAGAGCGGCAAGGTCGAGCGAGCGGATCATCGCCTTGACCGGCCCCACCGCGGCAGGGGTGATCGACAGGCGGCCGAGACCGATCCCGACCAATGCCATCGCCTCGAGCGGCTTGCCGCCCATCTCGCCGCACACGCCGACCGGCACGCCGGCGGCATCGCATTGTTCGACCACGCGCCGGATGAAGCGCAGGATGGCGGGCGAGAGCCAGTCGTAACGCTCCGCCAGCTTGGGATGCGCGCGATCGGCTGCGAACAGGAATTGGGTGAGGTCGTTGGTGCCGATCGACAGGAAGTCGAGCCGGGGCAGCAGCAGATCGAGGCTTTCGGCCAAGGCCGGCACTTCCAGCATCGAGCCGTAGCGGATTGCGAGCGGCAGCGGCTTGCCCTTGGCGGCCGTGGCGGCGCGCTGACGCTCGAACAGGTCGTGCGCCTCCTCGAACTCCCATGGCTCGGACACCATCGGGAACATGACGTGGAGCGTGCGCCCGGCCGCGGCGGCGATCAGCGCGCTCGCCTGTGCCTTCATCAGCGCGTCGCGTTCGAGCGCCAGCCGCAGCGCGCGCCAGCCCATTGCCGGATTTTCCTCGTCCGCCGCATCGCCGTCGGCGGCCATGTAGGGCAGCACCTTGTCGCCACCCACGTCGACCGTGCGGAAGATGACCGTCTTGTCGCCGGCCGCCTCCATCACGTCGCGATAGAGTCGCTGCTGGCGCTCGCGCTTGGGCAGCTCTGCCGAGACCAGGAACTCGAATTCGGTGCGGAACAGGCCGATGCCGTCGGCGCCGGTCGTATCGATCGCCGCGACATCGTCGCGCATGCCGGCATTGACCATCAAGGTGATGCGCGTGCCGTCCCGGGTGACGGGAGGCAGATCGCGCATCGCGGCGAATTCGGCGCGGCGCTTCTGGCCGAGCGCCAGCTTGGCGTCGAACGCTTCCTCGATCGCGGGTGTCGGCCGGACGAAGGCCGCGCCCTGGCCGGCATCCACCAGGACCAGGTCGCCCTCGCCGATCAGGCGGCGGGCGTCACGCACGCGGCCGAGAACCGGCACGCCCATGGCGCGCGCAACGATCACGACATGGCTGGTGAGCGAGCCTTCCTGCAGGATCACGCCCTTCAGCCGCCGCCGATCATATTCGAGCAATTCGGCCGGACCGAGGTTGCGCGCGATCAGGATCGAATCCTGCCTGAGGCCCATCTGCGCAGCCGTGCCGAGCTGGCCGGAGACGATGCGCAGCAGCCGGTTGGAAAGGTCCTCCAGATCGTGGATCCTGTCGGCGAGCAGCGGATCGTCGATCTCGCGCATGCGCATGCGGGCACGCTGCTGGACGCGCTCGATCGCGGCCTCGGCGGTCAGCCCGCTGTCGATCGCGGCGTTAATCCGGCGCGACCAGCCTTCGTCATAAGCGAAGACCTTGTAGGTCGCGAGAATGTCCTGATGTTCGCCCGCGCCGCCGAATTCGGCCTGGCTCATCATGCGATCGATCTGATCGCGCATCTTGTCGAACGCCGAATAGACGCGGTGGCGTTCATATTCGATGTCCTCGGCGACCGTATGCTCGATCACCACGCGCGGCTGGTGGAAGACCGCATAGCCCGCGGCCATGCCGTCGACCAGCTTGAGCCCGGTCAGCCGCGCGGTGCCGCCGTCGCGCGCTTCCGGCCCACGCACCGTCGCCTCGTCGATCAGCCCCGCGCCCGCGATCAGCTCGGCCAGCACCATCGCCACCGTCTGCAGCGCTTCGATCTCGACTTCGTCATAGCGGCGCGGATCGGCATGCTGGACCGCGAGCACGCCGACCGCGCGCTCGGCGCGCACGATCGGAACGCCGGCGAAGCTGTGGAACAATTCCTCGCCGGTCTCTGGCTTGTAGGCGAAGTCGGGGTGGCTGGTCGCCTCGTCGAGATTGAGCGTCTCATTCTTCTCGGCGATCGTGCCGACCAGGCCTTCGCCAAGCGCGAGCTTGGTGACGTGGACGGCTTCCTTGTTGAGGCCGCGCGTCGCGAACAGCTCAAGCTCGCCGTCGCGCAGCAGGTAGATCGAGCAGACCTCGCTGTGCAGTGCCTTGGCGATGATGTCGACGACGCGGTCGAGCTTGGCCTGCGCATTGGCGCGCGAGGCCATCACGTCATGCAGCCGGGTCAGGATCTCGCGCGCGGCGGACGTGGCGGAAGCGGTGGCCATGGCGTGGTGTTGGCTAACAGAACATCGGCGGCCGGTCCAATGCGACTGGAACCACGATTGCGCTTTCCCGGATCGAAGCGCGGGGGCATGGAAAAAAGATGGAGCAGACCCACATCCTGACGCTTGGGGCGATCCTGTTCACCGCGTCGATCGTGGCGATGCTCTGCAGCAGGTTGCGTCTGCCATACAGTATCGGCCTGGTCGGCGCCGGGATCTTGCTGGCACTGCTGCCGGTCCAGCTCAACCTGCCACTCAGCCGTGACTTGATCTTCGAGATCTTCCTGCCGCCGCTCGTGTTCGAGGCGGCGCTGCAACTGCCCTGGGGCCGGTTTCGCCGCGAGCTTCCGGTCACCTTGCTGCTTGCCTTTCCGGGCGTTGTAATCGCCGCCGCGGTGGTGGCGTGCGGCGTGCATTGGCTGCTTGGCTGGAGCTGGATGGGCGCCGCCATGTTCGGCGCGCTGATCGCGGCGACCGATCCGGTTTCGGTGATCGCCGCGTTCAAGGAGCTCAAGGCCCCGCCGCGGCTGAGCCTGGTGGTCGAATCGGAGAGCCTGCTCAACGACGGCACCGCGGCGGTGGGGTTCGCCATTCTGGTCGCGCTGGCCAACGGTGCGTCCGCGACGCCGCTTCATGTCGGCGGACTGTTGCTGTGGACGGTGATCGGCGGCGTTCTCGTCGGCGCGGGCGTGGCGGGGGCGCTGCTGCTGCTCGCCGGTGGGACCGACGATCATCTGGTCGAGATCACGCTCACCACGCTTGCGGCCTATGGATCTTTTCTGCTCGCCGACTGGCTCGACATGTCGGGCGTACTCGCCTCCTTGACCGCCGGGCTGATGGTCGGCTGCATCGGCTGGCGCGGTGCCTTGTCGGAAGAAGGTCGGGGACACGTCACCGCTTTCTGGACCTATGTCGCCTTCCTGGTGAACTCGATCGTGTTCATCCTGATCGGCGGCAATGAAGCGCATCTGCCGCTCAGGGATTTTGCCGGGGCGGCCCTGATCGCGACGTTGCTCGTTCTTGTCGGCCGCGCGCTTGCCGTCTATCCGCTTTCAGCGTTGCTCGCGCGCACGTCGCTCCGGCTCAGCATGGGCTATCAGCATGTGCTCTTCTGGGGCGGGCTGCGTGGGGCACTGGCGCTCGCGCTCGCTTTGGCGGTGCCGGCCTCGGTGCCCGAGCGGTCCGACATCGTGGTCGTCGCCTTCGCGGTCGTGGCCTTCTCGATCTTCGTCCAGGGGCTCACAATGCCCTGGCTGATCCGGCGGCTGAGGCTCGACACGATCGAGGATTGAGCGCGGCGGCTCCCCCAAGAGCCGCCGGATTTCAAAATTCCAACCGAACGACGGTGAGCCTGCACCGAGGGGCTTGCCTGCACATTTACTGTGTGTCATACAGTATGTGTCATACACCATGTGAGACACAGCAACGTGCCGATTGAAGAGGATTTGTTCGAGAAGCTGCGAATCGAGCTTCGGCGGGGCTCGCTGGTGCTGGCGGTGCTGGGGGCGCTCCGGATCGAGCGTTACGGCTACACGCTCCGCCAGAGCCTCGAGGATGCCGGCCTGCCGATCGAGGAAAGCGCGCTCTACCCGCTACTCAGGCGGCTGGAGGCGCAGGGACTGCTCACCAGCGAATGGCGCGAGGAGGCCAAGCGCAACAAGCGCTTCTACCGCCTCTCGTCCGACGGCGAGGCGCTGCTCGCGCAACTGCTCGGCGAATGGAACGCGATCTCCGAATCGATCCTGCGCCTGACCCAAGGGGACAAGAAATGAACCTGCTCGATCGCTATCTCGACGCGCTCCGCTGGGCGTTGCCCAGGGCCAAGGCCGAGGACATACTCGCCGAATTGCGCGACGTTCTGATGATGCGCGTGGAGGAGCGCGAGGAGGCACTGGGCCGGCCGCTCACCGACCAAGAGACGAGTGCGCTGCTCAAGGAGTTCGGCCATCCCTTGCTGGTCGCGGCCCGCTATCGCCCGCAGCAATGGCTGATCGGTCCCGACGTCTTTCCCTTTTACACATTCGTGCTGCGCGTCGTGCTGGTGTTCGTGATCTGCGTCCAGGTGGTGATCGCATCGGCGCGCTACCTGTTCAGCGGCGGCATGGCGGTGCAGGTCTTCGGCCCCGCTCTCGGCGGACTTTGGATGTCGGTGCTCACCAGCGTGGGCATCGTCACCTTGATCTTTGCTGTGCTGGAACGGTGGGGCTTCCCCGCCAATCATCTGCGGCAGTGGAAGCCGGAGCAGCTCCCTCGGCCGAACGACCCGAAGCAGAGCGTCTGGGAATCCTTGTTCGAACTGACCGCCGGGACATTGCTGCTCGCCTGGTGGATCGGCTTTGTCCATCTGCCGTGGGTGGCGGGAGGCGGCGGCTTCAGAATGGAGCCGGCGCCGATCTTCGCGCAGCTCTACTGGCCGATCCTTGGGCTACTGGTCGCAAAGCTCGTCCACAGTCTGATCGTCTGGCTGCGGCCCGACTGGCGGCTGGTGCGGGGCGTGCTCGCGGCCGCAACCATGATCGCGGGAATTGCCTTGCTGGCGGTCATCTACAAGGCAGGCCATTGGGCGATCATCGTGCCGGCGGGAATGCCGGACGACCAGGCCGCGCAACTCGACCATGCGGTCAATCTGGGCCTCAGCACGGCGTTCGTGCCGGTCGGGGTGGTATGGCTGTGGAAGAGTGCGGTCTCGTTATGGCGGCTGTGGCGCGAGCGTGGAGCGCGGGTCCCAGCCTGAGAGGGCATAAAGGCGATCGGGCGGGGCGCGGCTTTTGGGAAGGCCGCGCCCCGTTCGTTAGGCTTCGCATTGGTGCATCCGACGCATTAATAGGGGCTTGTCCGCGACGGAGGAGCAAGGATGGCCGAGGATGCGCGCCTGCTGTCGGGTGTGACCGTGCTCAGGGCGGTGATCGAGGCGCAATCCTTCGCCCGCGCCGCGGCGGCGTTGGGCCTGTCGCCGTCGGCGGTCAGCCGCAGCGTGGCGCGGCTGGAGCAAAGATTGGGCGCGCGGCTGCTGCAGCGGACCACGCGCTGCGTGCGGATCACGGAGGAAGGACGTCGCTTCTATGACAGCGTGGCGCCGCACCTGGCCGGGATCGAAGCCGCGATCGCGGATGTCGGCGAAGCGGCCGAGGTCGTGCGGGGCCGGCTTCGCGTCAATATGGACCCGTTTCTGGCCAGAGCCGTCCTGGCGGAACATCTGCCCGCCTTCCTCGAAGCCCATCCCGCCCTTTCGCTCGAACTGATCATGCGCGATTCGGTCGGCGATCTCGTCGCAGACGGATTCGATCTCGCACTCCGCTTCAGCGAACCGCCTGCCGGTGCGTTCGTGGCCCGCAAATTGCTCGACGTACAGGTGCTGACGGTCGCATCGCCCTCTTATCTCGAGCGTCATGGGCCTCCGCGCTATCCTGACGACCTGGCGGACCACCTCTGCATCCAGCTCTACGACCCGGCGCGCAATTTGCCGTTCGAATGGGAATTCCGCCGTGGTCGGGACGTCGTGGCGCACCGGCCGAAGTCGCGGTTGATGGTGTCGGATGTGGGCGCGATGCTGGCGGCCTGCCGTCGCGGCGGCGGGATCGCCCAGGTGCTTGCATTGAGTGGCCGCCCTCTGGTGGAGAGCGGCGCCTTGGTCCAGCTGCTGCCCGATTGGGCAGAGGAGATCTTCCCGCTCTACGCAGTCTTTCCGACGCGCCGCCAACAGCCCGCCAAGGTCCGTGTCTTCGTCGATTTCTGCCGGGCACAGCTGCGCCGCCAAGCCTGGATGGAATCGCCGGACTTGTCCGTTCGGGCCCAGACCTTGACCAGTTCAGGCTGAATCGTCGTTCGGCGTAGCCAATCAGCCTGACGATCAGGCTCTGGCCCTACCTCGCCGTCCTGCTGTCAGCTTGCCCGGCGGACCGCCACGGCAAAGGCCCGGGCAGGGTTGCGCACGAGCAACGTTTCGATCTCGGCGGTCCCGAAGCCCTTCGCGCGAAGCGCGGGCAGGAAATGCGTGAACATGGTTTCGTAACTGCGCGGCTTGCCGCCGCCGCGCGGCTCGCCGACCGCATACCATCCCGCATCCTGCGAGATCAACACTCGGTCCAGCAGCCCCGCGTCACGCATGCGTGCCACGAGCCCGACGTGCAGATCGATCGTCGACGGATCAATGCCGTCAAATTCGACCCAGGCCCCGCGGCGGGCGGCCTCGATATGGCGAGCCGGATTCTTTTCGTTCTGCGCATGGATCCAGATCCAGGCCGATGGCTGCACGCCTGCCTTTTCGAGTTCGGTTAGCTGCTCGAAGGCGGACAAAGCGGGACCGGTATGCGCCCCGATCGTGAGGCCGGTCTTCAGGTGCGCGATCGCCGCTGCCCGGATCAGGTTGCACTCGACCGGACTGAGGGATCCGCCGTTGAAGCCAAGCTTGATGAAGCCGGGCCGGACCGGCGTGCCTTCGATGCCATGATCCCATTCGGCAACCCATCGCGCCGCCAGCTGCTCGGGCGTGTCGGTGAACGCCCAGGGCGGCAGGAAACGGTTGTCGAATGCGGCATAATTGCCGGTCACGGTCAGGATTTTGAGGCCGCTGCGTCGCGACAGCTCGGCCAATAGCGCCGGATCGCGGCCGAGAAAGGTCGCGGTCGCATCGACGAAGGTCCTGACCCCGAGACGATGCAGGCTGATCAGGCGCGGTAGAATGACGTCGATGACGTCTTCCGTGCGGTAGGGATGGGGACGGCGCGCCCAGGCGTCATAACCGGCGAAATTGGCGAGTGCATGCTCGTGCGCCAGCGTGAGTCCCATTTGCTGCGCCGGAATCCACCCCGTGACGGTCATGACCTGGGGGTCGGGCGTGGGCAAGGCCGCCAGGCCCAGCCTCCCGCTTGCCGCGGCGACCGTAAGCGCGGTGCCGGTCAAGAAATCCCTGCGCTGCATCCATGCCTCCGAAGCTCGAGGCGCGATCATGACGCGGCGGCCGGCCCGCCGTCCAACGACTTACCGGACAGACTTCATTGACCTGAATGCATCAATCCCGCGCCGATCGCCCCGCTCGAGGAGGAATGGGACAAGCTGCAGGGGCTTGGTCGGTGGACCGGTCATTGCTTTTGAAGGATGAAGTTTCCCGCGCGCTGGTCCGGCACCATCGAATAGCCCGTCGCCAGTTCGGCACTCCAATCGGGTCCGATGAGCATCCGCCCGTCGAGCTTCGCCGGCCCCCGGACACGTGCATAGGTCCAGCCGGGCGAAAGCAGCACGTCGCCGGAAACCTTCAGCGTGCCCCAGTCCGCTTTCACCTCGGTCGTGCGACTGTAGACCGTCCCAAGAGGGCCGAGTGAAAAGAGCGTATTCGGATCGAAGAAGACGTTCATGCCGGATGCCGGAAACGTCACGGTCGGGCCGTCGACCAAAGTGGCCATGATCATGCCGCGCCGCTCCTGGATCCGAGCGTCGCGCGCGCTTTCCTGAGCCTCGATCGTCTGGGCTCCGTAATCGGCGGACGTGGGTCTGACACCCGGGGGTAAGGCCGCTTCGAGCAACGCCGGAAGCGGCTTGCCTGTCAGCGCCGCCGCCCGCCAGTTCCGCGATATTCGATCGAGCAGCAGTCCATAAGCGGGGCAGACGACATAGCCGAACGATCGTATCAAGGACTGACGATCGGCTCCGCTGTCGAGGCGCTGGATGGCGAACGCGTCCGCATGGTCTCCGGCACCGACTTTGACGCCTGTATATTCGGCAAGACCTTCATTCGCGATCAGCCTGGTTTCGGCGAGCTCAGCGCTTGGAAACAGCGCCAGCCGCTTCGCCCGGAAGGCCAGCGCATCGCGCGCCGCCGGCTGCCAGTCCTTGGCCGTCAGCGCCGCCTTGAGCGCGGCCATTTCCAGGCGGGCCCATGTTCGACCGTCCTTGGTATCGAGATGGCTGTTGTCGGCTTCCTCCGCCTTGAACCCCAAAACCGGCTGGATCCGATGGAAGGATTCGTGCGCCATCAGGACGCGGCGATTTTCGGCATCCCCTGGCAAGGGCAGGACGATTTCAGCAAATATTCTACCGTTCAGGTCAATTGACGTATTGGCCAGCCCGACATCGTTCGGCAGCGTTCCGGTCCACAACCCGGCTTGTTCAACGAAGCCGGGGCCTGGCCGGCTATTCGCTATCGCCGTCCGCGTGATGGGATCGACGAAGATCAGCGGGCCGCATAGCGGTCTGCCCCAGAGCGCCGCGCCTTTGTCGCAATAGCTGTCGAACTCGCGAATGGCCGAAACTGCGCTGTCCATCGACTGGCTGGGACCGGCCGCGGCGATGCAGGCGAGTGCGGTGCAGGCGATAGCCGTTGCTGCAATCCTTTGCATTCCATCCGCTCGCGACGATCCTGCTGTGTTGGTGTGGTATATCACTGCCGCGCAAAATCAAGCCGCCGACGACGGCCGCCCTCAGCGCCGCGCGAGCGCGGCTTCGGACTCATCGAGCAAGCTGGCGATGATGTCGGCGACCGGCTCTTCCTTGGTGACCATGCCGACCGATTGGCCTGCCATGACCGATCCATGCTCGACATCGCCTTCGATCACCGCGCGGCGGAGTGCGCCCGCCCAATAATGCTCGATCTGGAGTTGGGCCTCGGCCATCTCGACCTTGCCCTCGTCGAGCAACTGCGCGACCTCGCGCTGCTTGGCGGTGAAGAGCTCGCCAGCGGCATTCTTGAGCGCCCGCACCGGGATGACGGGCAGGCGCGGGTCGATCTGGACACTCGCCACGGCATCGCGCGCGGAGGCACGGATGAAGGCCCGCTTGAAGTTGGGATGGGCGATGCATTCGTTGGCGCAGACGAAGCGTGTGCCGAGCTGCACGCCCGCTGCGCCCATTTCCAGATAACCAGCGATCAGCTCGCCGCGGCCGATCCCGCCGGCCACGAAGACGGGAAGCTGGTCCGCAATCTCGGGCAGCATCTCCTGCGCGAGCACGCTGGTCGAGACCGGACCGATATGGCCGCCCGCTTCCATGCCTTCGATCACGAGGGCGTCGACGCCCGAACGGATCAATTTCTTGGCGAGCGCGAGGGCAGGTGCGAAGCAGAGCAATTTGGCGCCCGACCCCTTGATCCGGTCGAGCGAGCCCGCCGGCGGCAGCCCACCGGCAAGGACGACATGGCCGACCTGATGCTTCGCGCAAATGTCGATCAGCTCGAACAGGTCCGGATGCATCGTGATCAGGTTCACGCCGAACGGCTTGGCGGTCAGCACCTTGGTCGCGGCGATCTCCGCGTCCAGCAAGGCTGGCGTCATCGCGCCGCAGGCGATCACCCCGAACCCGCCCGCGTTGGAGATGGCGGACACGAGATGGCGCTCGCTCACCCACGACATCGCCCCCGCCATGATGGCGTAGCGTGTACCGAGGAATTCGGCGCCGCGCCGCATCAGCGCGTCGGTACGGGGGTGGCTCGCACTCCCCTCCCGCGTGGCGGTCGGGTTGGGGGAGGGGCTGTCGATCTGGGCCGTGTCGGTCATGGCCGCTCTCTGCCCTCGCCTAACCCTCGCCGCAAGCGGTCGGGGGAATTTAGGAAGGCTTCAGGCCGCGTCTTCGGTCGAATCGAGCCCGTAGGCGGTGTGCAGCACGCGCACCGCGAGCTCGGTATAATCCTCGTGGATCAGGACCGAGACCTTGATCTCGCTGGTGGTGATGGCGAGCACGTTGATGCCGCGATCGGCGAGCGCCTTGAACATCTGCGCGGCGACGCCCGCATGGCTGCGCATGCCGACGCCGACCACCGAAATCTTGGCGACCGTATTGTCATGGAGCAGCTGTTCGTAGCCGATCGACTCCTGCGCCTTGGTCAGCACGTCGAGCGCGCGGGTCAGCTCGGCGCCGGGGACGGTGAAGGTCACGTCGGTGGAGCCGGTGTCGTGCGCCACATTCTGCACGATCATGTCGACATTGATGTTGGCGTCGGCCAGCGGCGTGAAGATGTTGGCGACCGCACCCGGCTTGTCGGGCACGGCGGTCAGGGTGACCTTCGCCTCATTCTTGTCATGGGCGATGCCGGTGATGAGCTGGCGTTCCATCTTGCTTCCTTCGATCTCGTCTTCGTCCACGATCATCGTGCCGGGAGTGGGGTCGTTGCCGGGCGCGTCGAACGAGGAGAGGACCTGCACGCGCACCCTTTCCTTCATCGCCAGCCCGACCGAGCGGGTCTGCAGCACCTTCGCGCCGACCGAGGCCAGCTCGAGCATCTCCTCATAGGTGACGTACTGGAGCTTGCGCGCCTTGGGCACGATGCGCGGGTCGGTCGTGTAGACGCCGTCGACGTCGGTATAGATGTCGCAGCGATCGGCCTTCATCGCCGCCGCCACCGCGACCGCGCTCGTATCCGATCCGCCGCGCCCCAGCGTCGAGACGCGGCCGTCCTCGGTCACGCCCTGGAAGCCGGGGATCACCGCGACCTCGCCGCCGCGCATCGCTTCGCCGATCTTGTCGCTGTCGATATTGGCGATGCGCGCGGAGGCGTGCGCGTCCGAAGTCGCGATCGGCAATTGCCAGCCGAGCCAGCTGCGCGCCTTGACCCCCATCGCCTGGAGCGTGATCGCGAGCAATCCGCTCGTCACCTGCTCGCCCGACGCGACGACCACGTCATATTCGCGCGGATCGTAGAGCGGGCTCGCCTCGCGGCAGAAATTGACGAGGCGGTCGGTCTCTCCGGCCATGGCCGAGACCACCACCGCAACCTCATTGCCCTGATCGACCTCATGCTTCACGCGCGCCGCGACGTTGCGGATGCGTTCGATCCCGGCCATCGAGGTGCCGCCGAACTTCATCACGATACGTGCCATGAGCGTGGAGTCTTTGTCATTAAATTGCGGGAAAGCGCGCCCTGACGCGCCGGCAGCCTGCTAGCGCTGCGGTGCAGCGAAGGCAAGCGAGCCGGCAACAAGGAAAACTTTCAGGCGAACTTCCCGTCGCCCCGGCGGAGGCCGGGGCCGTACGAAGTGGCGCGGATCGCGTACGAGATTTCGCGCACCGGGTAGAGTGTGCAGCGGCCCCGGGCTGCGCCGGGGCGACGGATTTGCAGGCGGTTGCCGGCTTGGTAGAGGGGGCCATGACCACCGCCACCATCGACCCGTCCGAAGCCGCATTTTTCGGCAAGCTCGCGGCCGACTGGTGGGATCCGAAGGGTTCGTCCGCGATGCTGCACCGGCTGAATCCGGCGCGGCTTCAATATCTGCGCGCGCGCATCGACGAGGCCTGGGGGCTCGACCCGCGCGTGCGGCATCCGCTCGGCGGACGCCGGGCGCTCGACGTGGGTTGCGGCGCCGGGTTGCTGTCGGAGCCGCTGGCGCGGCTGGGCGCGACCGTGACGGGGCTGGACGCGGCACCCGAGAATATCGCCGCCGCGCGGCTTCATGCCGAGGGGCAGGGGCTGACGATCGATTACCGCGCGGGCGGGGTCGAGAGCCTGGGCAATGAGCGGTTCGATCTGGTCGTGTCGATGGAGGTGGTCGAGCACGTGACCGATCCGCAGGCCTTCATCTCAGGGCTGGCCGACACCCTGGCGGACGACGGGCTGCTGATCCTGTCGACGCCCAATCGCACGCCTTTGTCCAAGCTGGCGTTGATCACGATTGGTGAAGGATTCGGCATGGTGCCCAAGGGCACGCACGATCATGCCAAATTCCTGACGCCGGAGGAGCTGGGCGCGTTGGTGGAGGCGGCGGGGCTGGCGGTGGTCGACAAGACCGGGCTGAGCTTCGATCCGCGCACCGGCTTTACGCTCTCTTCCAACCTGGCACTGGATTATTTCCTGACCGCGCGTCGACGGTGAGATCCTGCCCGTGAAGGGCAGGATCCCAACGCTGGTTCAATCATAGTCGGAGCGGCCGAGATGGCGTGCGACAGCGGCGGCGCTGTTGCCGACCGCCTTGACCGCATCGGCCAGTTCGTCGCGGCCGATGCCCCACTTGTTCGTCCAGTATCGGACCTCATGCTCTTCGCCGAGCGCGATGCGGGTACGGTCCTGCGGCCCGCGCAGGCTGGTATCGTCGGACATGTCCGTCTCCCTTGATGGTGGCAAGGCATCAACGATCCACAACGCAGAAGGATTCGCCGATCATTGGCGATTTGGCACGATAATAAGGTAAAACGTATCATTCCCGAAACAGCATCGCTTTACCTTCGGCGAACTACCCCGTAATTAATAAGCATTAGCTTATCGAATCACATGGGAAGATCGCCGGACTCGCGCGCCATCGCCGAAGGGGTTCGCTGGGATCGGATGATCATCGGCCTTGCGACGGCGGTCACTGCCGTTCTGCATCTGATGACGGCCGGTCGCTACGGGATGATGCGCAACGAACTCTATTTTCTCGTTTGCGGTTGGCATCCTGCATTCGGCTATGCCGATCAGCCGCCTCTGGTCCCGCTGCTCGCAGCAGCGACGCAGATGTTCGGGCAGAGTGTATGGATGCCGCGCCTGCCAGTTGTGATCGCGGCGACGATGCTGGTGCCGCTGACCGCGGCGTTTGCGCGGCTGCTTGGCGGGGATCGTCGTGCGGCGGTGATCGCTGCCATCGCCGCGGCGGCAGCGCCGGCGCTCGCCGGGATGGCGACGACGCTTACCACCACGTCGTTCGAGCCGATCGGCTGGACCGTCACCGCTTACCTGATCACGCAGGCGATCGTGCACGACGATCGACGCGCCATGCTGTGGGCCGGCTTCGCTGCCGGTCTGTCGATGCTTGCCAAATATGGGATCGTCATGTGGCTTCTGCCGATGGGGGTCGGTCTGCTGCTCGGCGATGGCCGCCGACTATTGGCTTGGCGCGAGACCTGGATCGGCGCCGCGATCGCGGTGGCGATGGTTGTGCCGACTCTGATCTGGCAGGCCGCGAATGGCTGGCCGTTCCTGGAGATTATCGGCAACCATGCGCAGGGCGACATCGTCGGCGGGCCGGTCAGCTTCGCGATCGGGCAGGTTCTGGCGCTCAACCCGTTGCTCGCGCCGCTTTGGATTGCGGGCCTGGCCGGACCACTTCTGTCGGACCGGCTGAAGCCCTTCCGTTTCCTGGCGATCGCCTTTGCCGGGGCGGCAGCGATCGATCTGCTGACGCACGGCAAGGATTATTATCTGTTCGCCGCCTATCCCACCCTGTTCGCGCTGGGGGCCGTGCTTTGTTCCCGGCTGCCGTCCCGGGTCGGCGGCCTGTGGATGGCCGCGGCAATCGCCAATTTCCTGCTGGTGGCCCCTGTCGTCCTGCCGCTGCTCCCGCCCGAGCGGCTATTCGCCCTATTCGAGCATAGCCATTTGCGGCCGGCGCCGGACGAGAAAGCTGCGGTTGGTGCGCCGCTGACGCAGGTCTTTTCGGATGAATTGGGTTGGCCCGAGCTCGAAACCAAAGTGGCGGCGGTCTATCATTCGCTTGCACCGGCCGATCGTGCGCAGGCGGCAATTTTTGCCGCCAATTATGGTGAGGCAGCGGCGATCGATGTTTATGGCCGGCGCGATGGCTTGCCGGCCGCGATCAGCGGGGACAATCAATATTATCTGTGGGGACCGCGTGGGCATGATGGGGGCGTCATGATCCTGGTCAATGTCGATCCCGGTCGATGGCGCGCGCGCTGCACGTCGCTGACGCAGGCGACGACATTCGGCGTACCGCTGGCCATGCCTTATGAACGGGATCGGCCGATCCTCGTCTGCCGGGGGCTCAGGGGCGGGCTGGACCGCGCATGGCCAAGTCTGAAACGATATGGCGCATGACCGAATTCCGATCCCCCGAACCGATCGAGACCGCCAATCTGATCCGCCGTGCGCTGACCGACGTCACGCGGCGGATGCGCAGCCTGCGTCCGGATCACGCGATCAGCGGCTCCAAGCTGAGCCTGCTGGGACGCCTCGTCCGCGCCGACCGGCCGATGACCGCGACCGAGCTGGCCGCGCTGGAACGGCTTCAGCCGCAGTCGCTGACCCGGATCATCGCCGATCTGGAAGCGGCAAGCCTGATCGAGCGCCGGCCGCGCGACAATGATCGGCGGCAGCTCGACATCGCGATCACGCCCGCGGGCGTGGAGGTGATTCGGGCCCATGCTCATGCCCGCAATATGTGGTTGGCCGACGCGATGGAAAAACGGCTTACCCCGGCCGAACGGGCGATCCTGGTCCTCGCCGCCGAATTGCTCGACCGCGTCGCCGATCATGACGGGCCGGAGCTGCCGGCTGAGTCCCCGCCAGCGGATCGTCCGGTTTCGTCTGGCACGCGGTGAGCGAAGGGGCCGGGCGAGAGAGAGAGAGAGGGGTCTCGGCTAAAGCTGGTCGGGGCGACAGGATTCGAACCTGCGACCCCCAGACCCCCAGTCTGATGCGCTACCAGGCTGCGCTACGCCCCGACCAAGGCCCGGCCCCCTAGAGGGCTCGGGTCGACTTGGCAAGCGCGGCATTGCCCCTCATGGTCCGCCGTGATAGGCGCGCTGCCTTCCTGTAGCCGGCACGTAAAACGTTCCGCACGGCGCATCAGATTTTTCGAGGCCTTTCACATGTTCGCATCGCCCGCTTACGCCCAGTCAGCCGGCGCCGCACCGCCCAGCACGATGGCCTCCATCATGGCCTCGCCGCTGCCGATGCTGGCGTTGATGCTGCTGATCTTCTGGTTCCTGCTGTGGCGTCCGCAGATGAAGGCGCAGAAGGATCTGCGCACCCGCATCGGCGGCGCGAAGAAGGGCGATACGGTCGTCACTGCGGGCGGGCTGATCGGCAAGGTCGTGAAGGTCGACGGTGACGAGGTCGAGCTGGAGCTTGGGCCCAACGTCCGCGTCCGCGCGATCAAGAGCACGCTCACGGACGTGCGTCCGCTGAACGCCCCGGCCAACGACTGAGGCGGTAGCGCAAGACATGCTCGATTTTCCGCGTTGGAAGGTTATCTGGATCTGGCTGCTGCTGCTGGCCGGCGTGGCGCTCGCCATCCCCAGCCTGATGCCGGAGCGCGTCGCCAAGCAGCTTCATCTCGATGGGATGTCGCGCATCAATCTGGGCCTCGACCTGCAGGGCGGCAGCCACTTGCTGCTCGAGGCGGATACCGCCGATCTCGCCAAGCAGAACCTGCAGAAGATGGAGGACACGATCCGCACCGAAATGCGGCGTGGCGATCCCAAAATCTCGATCGGAGACATTTCGACCAGCAACGGTCAATTGTCCTTCCTGGTGCGCGATGTGAGCCAGCTCGACGCCGCGGTCGAGCGCGCGCGCGCGCAAACGCAGGCGGCGGGGCTCTCCGGCCAGCGCGACTGGGAAGTCACCGTGGCCGATTCGACGCGCATCGTCATGACGCCGACACAGGCGGGCCTGGCCGCCGGCGTCGAGAATGCGATGAAGACCGCGATCGAGGTGGTTCGCAAGCGCATCGATTTCGCGGGCACCAAGGAGCCCACGATTCAGGGCGAGGGTAAGACGCGTATCCTGGTCGAAGTGCCGGGTCTGCAGGACCCCGCCGGGCTCAAGGCGTTGATCGGCAAAACCGCCAAGCTCGAATTCAAGATGGTCGACATGAATGCCGACGCCTCGCAGGTGTCGGCTGGTCATGCGCCCCCGGGCGACGAAGCGGTGCCGATGTCTCGCGAACCCGGCGAGGCGGCCAATGCGCCAGCCCGCTATATTGCGGTCAATCGGCGCACCATATTGTCTGGCGACGACCTGATCGACGCCAGCCTGGGCAAGGATCAGGATGGCCAACCCGCGGTCGAGCTGAAGTTCAGTGCGTCGGGCGGCAAGAAGTTTGCGCGCGCCACGCAGGAAAATGCGGGCAAGCAGTTCGCCATGATCCTCGACGGCGCGGTCCTGTCGGCGCCGCGTATCGACGAGCCGATCCTGGGAGGTAATGCCCAGATCCACGGCAGCTTCACGACCGAGAGCGCGACCCAGCTCGCGATCGCGCTCAAGTCGGGCAAATTGCCGGTCAATCTGAAGGTCGTCGAGGAGCGCACGGTCGGCCCGCAGCTCGGCGCCGATTCGATCCACGCCGGCGTGATCGCATCGGTGATCGCGAGCGTCGCCGTGATCGTGTTCATGTTCGTGACCTATGGCCGCTTCGGCTTCTACGCCAACCTGGCGGTGGTGCTGAACATCTTCGTGATCCTGGCGGTCATGGCACTGCTCAATGGCACACTCACGCTGCCGGGCATTGCGGGTTTCGTGCTGACGATCGGCACTGCGGTGGACGCCAACGTGCTGATCAACGAGCGCATCCGCGAAGAACGGCGGCGCGGCCGCGGCATCGTCCAATCGGTCGAGCTCGGCTATAAGGAAGCGAGCCGGACCATCTTCGAAGCGAACACCGTTCACGCCATCTCCGGCCTGATCATGCTGGTGCTCGGCTCGGGCCCGGTCAAAGGCTTCGCCGTCGTGCTGCTGATCGGCATCTGCACCTCGGTCTTCACTGCCGTCACCTTCACCCGCATGCTGACAGCCGGATGGATCAAGCGGACGCGGCCGACGGAGATCCACATATGACGCGCGCGACCAACGTCGCCCCGGCGGAGGCCGGGGCCGCTGGAGATCATCTCCAGCGGCGTCCCAAATCTCCAACGGCGCCGGCCTCCGCCGGGGCGACGAGATAGTTTATGCGCCTGCTCAAGCTCATTCCCGACAATACCAATATCGGCTTCGTCCGGCTGCGCGCCTGGGCATTCGGGCTGACCGCGTTGCTCACCGTCGCCGCAGCGGTGCTGGTCGGCGTGCGCGGGCTCAATCTAGGCGTCGATTTCGTCGGCGGCGTGATGATCGAGGCGGATTTCGCAACTGCGCCGCATATCGACAAATTGCGCAGCGACATCGACGGCTTGCATGTCGGCCAGCCAATTTTGCAGCCCTTCGCCGATCCGCGCGTGGTGTCGATCCGGCTGCCGGTGCCGTCCGCAACCGATGAGGGCGCGTCGAACCGACTGGTGAAAAGCGTGCAGGGAGCGCTCTCGGCCAAATATCCCGGCGTGACCTTCAACCGTGCCGAGACCGTGTCGGCCAAGGTGTCGGGCGAGCTGATCCAAAAGGGCCTGCTCGCGGTGTTCCTCGCCGTGTTCGGCATCGCGGTCTTTTCCTGGATCCGCTATGAATGGCAATTCGGCGTTTCAACCTTCGTCGCGATCTTTCACGACGTGCTGGTGACGCTGGGCTTCTTCGCGCTGACGCGGTTCGAATTCGATCTCAACATCGTCGCGGCGGTGCTGACGATCATCGGCTATTCGATCAACGACAAGATCGTGATCGATGACCGCATCCGCGAGAATATGCGCAAATATCGGCAGATGGATATGCGCGCGCTGATCGATCTGTCGGTCAACGAGACGTTACCGCGAACCGTCATGACGTCGCTCACCATCCTGCTCGCCTTGGGTTCGCTGCTGGCCTTCGGCGGCCCGGTGCTGCGCGGCTTCACCGCGGCGATGATCCTCGGTGTGGTGGTCGGCACCTACAGCTCGATCTACGTGTCGAGCTCGCTGCTCATCTCGCTCGGCCTGACCCCGCAGCTCAGCGAGCCCAAGAAGAAGAGCGGTCCGCCCGAAGGCGCGGAGCGGGTCGGCTGACGCTTCATCCGGCGGCAAGCTTGGCGCTCTTAATGTCTCGCCTCAACATGCTTTCCGCGCATCCGGCGCTCGGAAGCGAAGCCAGCCCGATTCACGGCATGGACGAAATCGCAAAGCGCTTTCGCCCGTGACGATCAGGCTTTAAGGGTCCGCCTCTATGCGCTTTCCAAGTCTTCGCTTCGCAATCGCCGCGAGCCTCGCATCCGTCCTGCTCCTGTCCGCGCCGGCGCATGCCGACCAGGCGGCAAAGCGCGCGAAGAAGGAGAATAATCGCTACGTCGCACGCGACGTCGAGACGCTCTACAACGCCGCCAAGGACCAGCTCGACAAAAGGCGCTACAAAATCGCGGCCCTTTTGTTTGACGAAGTCGAGCGCCAGCATCCTTATTCGATCTGGGCCCGTCGCGCCGAGCTGATGAGCGCCTTCAGCCATTATCTGGCGCAGGATTACAACGAATCGATCGACGCGGCGCAGCGCTTCCTGTCGATCCATCCGGGCAACAAGGATGCCCCCTACGCCATGTACCTGATCGGCGTCGATTATTACGAGCAGATCGGCGACGTGAATCGGGACCAGAAGACCGCGCAACAGGCGCTGGACGCGATGGGCGAACTGATCCGCCGCTATCCCGACACCAAATATGCCGCCGACGCTCGGCTGAAGGTCGATCTGATCAATGACCATCTCGCAGGCCGCGAGATGGATATCGGCCGTTTCTATCAGCGTCGGGCCGAATGGCTCGCCTCGGTCTATCGCTTCCGCAAGGTGGTCGACGCTTATCCGACCACCAGCCACGTGCCCGAAGCTTTGCTGCGCCTGACCGAATCCTATCTGGAGCTGGGCGTGCTGGGGGAAGCGCGCAAGTCGGCCGCGGTGCTGGGTGCCAATTTCCCGGGCAGCGACTGGTATCAGCGCGCTTATGGGCTGATCCAGAAGAATGAGGCCGGCGCGGTCCCTGCATCGGGCAAGGCGGCCAAGAAGGCGAAGAAGGCGAAAGCCTGAGCGTGGGGCATCGATCGCACCGCTGCCCGAGCGGCCCGCGATGACGATCTCCATCTCCGACGCTTGACCCGCTACCGCCCGCGCGGCGGCTTCGCTATCTAGGCCGGAATGCTGACCGGCCTCTCCATCCGTGATGTCGTCCTGATCGAGGCGCTCGAACTGGAGTTCGGGCCCGGCTTGGGCGTGCTCACCGGCGAGACCGGGGCAGGCAAATCGATCCTGCTCGATGCCTTGGGCTTGGCGCTCGGCGTGCGCGCCGACACGGGATTGGTGCGGCAGGGCGCGCAGCAAGCGAGCGTCGCGGCGACCTTCGACCTTCCCGCTGATCACGCCGCGCGCATGATCCTGGCCGAAGGTGATCTCGCGATCGATCCTGGCGAGCCGCTGGTGATCCGCCGATCGGTGCGCGCGGATGGCGGCAGCCGCGCTTTCGTCAACGATCAGCCGGCGTCTGCCGGCCTGCTTCGGTCGCTCGGCGCGTCATTGGTCGAGATCCATGGCCAGCATGACGATCGCGGGCTGCTCAACGCGCGCGGCCATCGGGCCTTGCTCGACGCGTTCGGACGGATCGACACGGGCCCCGCGGCGGCGGCCCATGCCCGCTGGCGCGCGGCGGAGGATGCGCTGGCGACCGCGGCTGCGGACCTGGACAATGCCGCGCGCGACCGCGAATGGCTCGAACATGCCGTGGCCGAGCTCGCCGCGGCTGCGCCCGCAGCTGGCGAGGAAGCCATGCTCGCCGAGGCGCGGGCGACGATGCAGAAGGGCGCCCGATTGGCGGAGGAGCTGGAGACGGCGGCCGCGCTGATCGAGGGCTCCGAGGGCGGGCTTGCGCGGCTGCGCCAGGCGGCGCGGCGACTGGACCGGCTTGCCCCCGAACATGAGACACTGGCGGCCGCACTGGCGGCGATCGACCGCGCGGTGATCGAGGCGGCCGAGGCAGAGGACCGGCTCGCCGACGCGCGCGCTGCGCTTGCCTTCGATCCGGCGCGGCTCGAAGCGATGGAAACGAGGCTGTTCGACCTGCGCGCGCTCGCTCGCAAGCATCGGGTCGAGCCCGACGGGCTTGCCGCGCTGGCGGAAGAACTGGGTGGACGGCTGGCGCGGATCGAGGCCGGCGGCGAGGGGCTGGTGGCGCTGGAGGATGACCTCAAACAGGCACGCGCGGCCTATCTGAGCGAAGCGGCTGCGCTGACGGCGGCGCGCAAGGCTGCCGCCGAACGGCTCGACGCGGCGGTTGCGGGCGAACTGGCGCCGCTCAAGCTCGACGCGGCGCGCTTTCGCACCATGGTCGAGGCCGTGCCGGAGACGGGCTGGAGCGCGTCGGGGCGCGACCGAATCGAGTTCGAGATTTCCACCAATCCGGGTGCGTCGTTCGCGCCGCTCGCCAAGATTGCGAGCGGCGGCGAATTGTCGCGCTTCATCCTCGCCCTCAAAGTGTCGCTCGCCGAAGAGGGCGGCGCAGGCACGATGATCTTCGACGAAGTGGATCGCGGCGTCGGCGGTGCGGTCGCGGCAGCGATCGGCGAGCGGCTTGCCCGGCTCGCGCAGCGCGCCCAGATTCTGGTGGTGACGCACAGCCCCCAGGTTGCCGCGCGCGCCGCCCGCCATTGGCTGATCGCCAAGCGTTCCGACGGGCTGGTGGCCCGCACGGGCATCCACCGGCTGGACGATGCCGAGCGACGCGAGGAGATCGCGCGCATGCTGTCGGGTGCGGAAGTCACTGACGAGGCGCGTGCCCAGGCGCAACGGTTGCTGGCCGCTGCCTGAGTCGTCATGCCAGGAGTGCGCCCGGCAAAATGACATTTTGCTGGGACCGGGCCACGCAGGCCTCCATCCCCCGGCCCTGGTCGCTCGCGCATCGGTTAGGAGATGGACCCCAGCTGTCGCTGGGGTGACGGCAACGAGATAGGTAGACGCGAAAAAGGCGGCCCGGGATGAACCCGGCCGCCTTTTGGCTCCTGGATCAGATGACTCGTCGCGCGGCCGTCGCCGCGCGTCGGGTCACTTGATCTTCGCTTCCTTGAACTCGACGTGCTTGCGCGCGACGGGATCGTACTTGCGGAAGGACATCTTCTCGGTCTGGTTCCGCGGATTCTTCTTGGTGACGTAGAAGAAGCCGGTGTCAGCCGAGCTGACGAGCTTGATCTTGACGGTGGTCGGCTTGGCCATGACCCGAATTCCTGCGCTGTCTGAACGGCGGCCAGAGGCACGCCAAAAAATAAAGCGGCGTCGCCGCCGCTCGATCGCTGCGCCCTTTGCCGTCGTGCCGCCTGAAAGTCAAGGAGCTGCCGCCAAATCGTCGCGGCCTCTATGCAAGCTGCGCCGAATTGCGCACAGGCACCGCGAAAAAAGGGGGGATATGACATTGAGACAGCCGATCATATGCGTCGTGGCGACCTTGCTGGGCATCACTGCGACGGCGGCACAGGCGGCCGAAGGCACCTGCATGACCTCAGCCCAACTCGCCGACCTGTTCCTGGTGGCCACGCCGAATGCCTTGGCAGCCGTGCGGGAGAAATGCGGGGCCACGCTTGCGGCCGATTCGCCGCTTCGCGATCCCGCCAGTCCGTTGGCGAAGCGATATCAGGCTGCCGCCCAGGAAGCATGGCCACGCGCCAAGGAAATGCTGATCACGACGTACGGCGCCAGTCTGGCCGCTGCGGATAAAAAGAAGCTCAGCGAAGCGGTCTCGCCCGCCTTCATCGATGCGATCCTGACGCCTATCATCGCCAAGGCGGTCACGCCCCAGAGCTGCCCGACCATCGACCAGGTCGTGACGCTTCTCGCACCGCTGCCACCCGCCAATTTCGGCCAACTCGCATCGCTCGTCACCGAGCTGGGGATGAAAGATCGGCCGGGCGCCGCGGCCGGCGGCCCGCAAATCTGCAAGCACTGATCCGGGCCGGGCCCTTGGCCTGATCGTCGCTCGGCGACACTTCACTGTCTTAATCAGCCGGTAAGCATGATGTGTCATCGTGCGCGCCTGGAGAGTGAAGGGGTGATGGTCATGGAGGCGATCAAGGCGCAGGCTGATTTCGAACAGGCGATCGTGGCATTGGCGCGCGATCTGCCGAAAATGGCGATCAAGGATGCCTGCACGCGGCTCGATTGGCTGCGGCGGCAGGCGACGCTTGAAGGGTTCGCGCCCGCCGCGATGCTTGCCGACGGGTTTGCCGAGGCGATCACGCGTCATGGCCGCAATACACCGACCCGGACCTGGCTGGATGCCCTGTCGGTCGCGGCGTCGTGCGGACGCGGCAATGCCGAGGTCGGACCTTTGCTGCTCGCCACCGTCGGGGTTCGCTTCGAGGTCTGAGAGTCTGTTTGCAAATGCGCTGAAAGCGCCTTTGCGGCACCGGCCCCGCGCCCTTTGGCGCGTTCTCAAACAGACCCTGAGCGGTCGAGCCGATCATTCTGATCAAGATTATCGGGAAGCCGAATCCGCTGATTCGGTGTTTAGGGTCGCGACCCATCCCTTTCTTGATCGGAGATCATCATGGCCGATGCACCCGCTTCCCAGCTCGCCACCCCCAGCGGGCTCCAGTCCAACCAGCTGTCGAACGTGGCCGATGCGCTCAATTCGGCATTGGCGGATTGCTTCGCACTCTACATCAAGACCAAGAATTTCCACTGGCACGTTTCCGGCCCGCATTTCCGCGACTATCACCTGCTGCTCGACGATCAGGCGCAGCAGATCCAGGGGATCACCGACGCGATCGCCGAGCGTGTGCGCAAGATCGGCAAGGTCACGCTACGCTCGATCGGCGACATCGCCCGCCGTCAGACGATCGCGGACAATGACGCCGAATTCGTGAGCGCCGCCGAGATGCTGGCCGAGCTGCGCGACGACAATCTCAAACTGGTCGAAAGCTTCCGCCGCGTGAAGGAGTTGGCGGAGGAGGCGAAAGACAATGCCACCTCCGGCATCGTCGACGAATGGACCGACCAGGCCGAGGAACGCGCCTGGTTCCTGTTCGAGGCCAGCCGCAAAGGCTGATGCTCGTTTGAAAACTCGCGGAAGAGCGGGTTTTGCACGGCACCGGCCCACTCCCCCACGCACGGCACCCCACGAGCATTACTTCGTGGGGACCGACAACCTCCCATAAGATCGGCTCCCTGGGAGGTCGGTGGGGAGTGGGCCGGAACAGCGCGGCGAGGCATCCGTTGAGCAGGCGAAAGGAGTCCTTTCATGCTCAAATGGGCCTTCATCTTCCTGGTCGTCGGGTTGATTCTCGCCGCACTGGGTTTCGGCGGCATCGGCGGTGCCTTCGTCGAGATCGCCAAGATACTGTTCTACATCTGCCTGATCGTGTTCGTGGTCCTGCTGATCCTCGGCCTTATGGCCGGACGAGCGGTTACCTGACCGGTCCATTCTTGACCGAAAGGGGCGGGGCGGCACGATGTGCCGCCCTTTGTCGTCCAGCTCCACGTCATCCGCTCATCCTGAGTAGCGGTCGAGTAGCTGCCGCAGGCAGCGTATCGAGAACGCGTATCAAAGGACCAGGATCGTGCTTCGATACAAGCCCTCGATACGGCGCTACGCGCCTACTCGGTCTCTACTCAGCATGAGCGGATGGGTTAGATGGGGCCCGTAATGAAAGTGTCGTGCTGAACCGATGCGCGAATTTTCCCAGCTTCTCGACGGCCTTGTCTACACGCGATCGCGCAACGCCAAGCTGAAGCTGATTGCGGATTATATCCGTGAAACGCCGGACCCCGATCGGGGCTGGGCGATGGCGGCGCTGACCGGGGCGATCGATCTGCCAGGGGTCAAGGCATCCCAGATCAGGGGGCTGGTCGACGAGCGCGTCGATCCGGTGCTGTTCGCGATGAGCTATGACTTCGTCGGCGACCTGGCCGAAACGGCGGCCTTGCTCTGGCCCAAGCCGCCGGGGATGCAGCCCGCGATCGATAGCGGTGCCTTGCGCCTCTCCGCCGTGGTCGAGCGGCTGATGACGTTGGGGCGGAGCGAAGCGCCGCGTGCGCTTGCCGAGATGCTCGACCAGCTCGATGCATCGGGCCGCTATGCCCTGCTCAAGCTGGCGACCGGCGAGCTGCGCGTTGGCGTCTCGGCGCGGCTTGCCAAGACCGCGCTGGCGCAGGCGTTCGGGCTCGACGTCGATGCGGTGGAGGAGGTGTGGCACGGCCTCCGTCCGCCTTATCTTCCGCTTTTCGCCTGGGGCGAGGGCACGGGCGCGCGCCCCACCCCGGCCGATGTGCCTGTGTTCCGTCCGTTCATGCTCGCGCATCCGCTGGAAGATGCACAGGTCGACCTCGCCGATTATGCCGCCGAATGGAAATGGGACGGGATCCGCGTCCAGCTGGTCCATGTCGCCGGACAAACGCGGCTCTATAGCCGCGCGGGCGACGACATCACCGGCAGCTTCCCCGACGTCGCCGCCGCCTTCGCGCATGACGGCGTGCTTGACGGCGAATTGCTCGTGCGTGGCGAGACGCAGGGCGGCGGGATCGAGCATGAGGGCGCGGCAAGCTTCAATGCGCTCCAGCAAAGGCTCGGGCGAAAGAATGTCTCGGCCCGGATGCAGGCTGATTACCCTGCCTTCGTCCGCCTCTACGACATCTTGTTCGATGGGGCGGAGGATGTGCGCGAACTCGGCTGGTACGCGCGGCGCCGGCGGCTCGAGCATTTCGTTACGCGGCTCGATCCGATGCGTTTCGATCTTTCCGCGCTGATCGAGGCGGCCGATTTCGAGAGCTTGGCAGAAATCCGGGCCGGAGCGCGCGACGCGTCGATCGAAGGCGTGATGCTCAAGCGCCGGGATTCACCCTATGTTGCCGGCCGACGCGCGGGTCTGTGGTATAAATGGAAGCGCGATCCGCTGACCGCCGATTGCGTGATGATGTACGCGCAGCGCGGTCACGGCAAACGGTCGAGCTATTATTCGGACTATACGTTCGGCTGCTGGACCGCACCGCCGGAAGAGGGCGGCGAGCTGCTGCCGGTGGGCAAGGCCTATTTCGGGTTCACCGACGAGGAATTGCGCTGGCTCGACCATTATGTGCGCACGCACACGATCGAGCGGTTCGGGCCGGTGCGCGAGGTCGACAAGAGCCTGGTGCTGGAGGTGGCGTTCGACAGCATCCATATGTCGCGGCGCCACAAATCCGGGCTCGCCATGCGCTTTCCGCGGATTGCACGCATCCGCCGCGACAAGCCCGCGCACGAGGCGGATCTGATCGCGACTTTGCAACGGATGGTCTCCTGAGTCCGCTCCCCCTGTGGCGCAGCAGACACACTTATCCAGTTGTGATCGGTTATTTTTTTCCCGCGCAACTTTGTTGCCGACGGGAAGTTTCCTGTGGATCGTTCCACAGACGTAAACTTCCAACTCGCAATGGCTGCACGGGCCCGCTAGAAGGCCCGTAATGCATAAACACAAAGGGATGAACATGGGCGTTGCTGAATTTTCGCGCCAGATCTCCCGCAATGACCGCGCAGACCTCGTCGCCTATGGACGAGAAGTCATTGAAACCGAGGCGGAAGCACTCGGCTCGCTGGTCGATGCGCTTGATGAGAATTTCGCCAGAGCTGTCACCATCCTGCTGAATGTCACCGGTCGTGTCGTGACCACCGGCATCGGCAAGTCGGGATATATTGCGCGGAAATTCTCCGCGACCTTGGCGTCGACGGGAACTCCTTCGCTTTACGTTCACCCGGTCGAGGCGGCGCATGGCGACCTCGGCATGCTTATGGCCGGCGATGCTTTGCTCGCATTCTCCAACTCCGGCAGCACCGCCGAACTGCAGCCGATCCTCGATTATGCCGCCAAGCTGGGGCTGCCGGTGATCGGCATCGCGTCCAAGGCGGATTCACTGCTGATGCGGCAGGCCGACGTGCAATTGCTGCTGCCGCATGTCGACGAGGCCTGCCCCGCCAATCTGGCGCCGACCACCTCGACCGCGATGATGATGGCGCTCGGCGATGCGCTCGCCATGACGACGATGCGCGCGCGCGGAGTTTCGATCGCCGGTTTCGCGGCGCTCCATCCCGGTGGGACGATCGGCAAGCGCCTGATGCGCGTCGCCGCAGTGATGCACCGCGACGACAAATTGCCTCTGGTCTCGCCCGACACGTCGATGCGTGACGTGATCGTGACGATCACCTCGATGAGCTTCGGCATTGCCGGCGTGGTCGACGATCGCGGCAGGCTGGTCGGGGTGATCACCGACGGCGACATCCGCCGCCATCTCGACGGCCTGCTCGAAGCTTCGGCCGCTGACGTGATGACGCGCGATCCGGTGTGGGTGTCGCCCGGCGCCTTTGTCGAGGACGCACTGACCCAGCTCAACAAGCACAAGATCACGGCGATGTTCGCGATCGAGGATGCCGACACGCGCCGTCCCGTCGGGCTGGTGCATGTCCACGACTTCCTCCGGCTCGGCCTTGCCTGACGGCTTTCGCCCGACGGCGGTCATCGTCGTCCCGGCGCGCTACGCCTCCACCCGCTATCCCGGAAAGCCGCTGGTCCTCCTGAGAGGGGCGGCCGGCAATTCCAAGCCCCTGATCCGGCGCAGCTGGGATGCCGCGCAGATGGTGCCGGGGATCGCACGCGTGGTGATCGCGACCGATGACGATCGCATTGCCCGAACGGCACGCGATTTCGGCGGCGAGGTCGCGATGACGCCCGAAAGCAGCCGCAACGGCACCGAACGCTGTGCTGCTGCACTGGCGACGATCGGTGAGGCCGACATCATCATCAACTTGCAGGGTGATGCGCCGCTGACGCCGCCGGGCTTCGTGTCGGCGCTGATCGACGCGATGATCGCCGATCCGGCGATCGAGGTGGCGACCCCGGTGCTGCGCGTCACGCCTGAAATCCACCGGCGGCTGCTCGCCGACCAGCGCGATGGTCGCGTCGGCGGCACCACCGCCGCCATCGGTGCGAACGGGGATGCGCTTTATTTCTCCAAATCGGTGATTCCGCACGTTCCAGAGAACGCGATCGGTGATCAGGAGCTTCCTGTTTTTCTCCATATAGGCGTTTACGCCTATCGCCGTGCGGCGCTCGAAGCCTATGCCGCCCTGCCGCCGACCCCGCTCGAGTTGCTCGAAGGGCTCGAGCAATTGCGCTTCATCGAGCATGGTCGCCGCGTGCGGGTGGTCGAAGTCTCCTCTCCCGGCTATGACATCTGGGAATTGAACAATCCGCAGGATGTCGCCCCGATCGAGGCGGCGCTCGCGGCGAGAGGCCTGGACTAACAAATGACCGAACAAAGCTGGGATCTCTGCGGCCGGCGCATCGGCCTCGGGGAGCGCTTGTTCCTGATCGCCGGCCCGTGCGTGATCGAGAGCGAAGCAATGGCGCTGTCGACTGCGGAAACGCTGCGCGGCATCGCCGATCGGCTGGGCATCCTCCTGATCTACAAGAGCTCGTTCGACAAGGCGAACCGCAGCGCCGGCAGCAGCTTCCGCGGACCCGGGCTGGACGAAGGGCTGCGCATTCTGGAGAAAGTGCGCGCCGAAACCGGCCTGCCGGTGCTGACCGACGTGCACGAGGTGCATCAAGTGGCACCGGTGGCGCAGGTGGTGGACGTGTTGCAGACGCCGGCCTTCCTCGCGCGCCAGACCGACCTGATCGAAGCGGTCGCGCTGTCGGGCAAGCCCGCCAACATCAAGAAGGGGCAGTTCATGGCCCCCGGCGACATGCGCAACGTCATCGATAAGGCGCGCGCGGCAGCGGCGCAGGCGGGCATGGGCCTGCCGACGCTGATGGTGGCGGAGCGCGGCGCTTCGTTCGGCTATCACAATCTGGTGGTCGACATGCGCGGTCTGGCGATCATGCGCGAAACGGGTTGTCCGGTCGTGTTCGACGCGACCCATTCGGTGCAATTGCCGGGCGGCAACGGGACGAGCTCGGGCGGGCAACGCGAATATGTGCCGGTGCTGGCGCGCGCCGCGATGGCGGTAGGCGTGAGCGGGCTGTTCATGGAGACGCACCCCGACCCGGCACAGGCCAAGTCGGACGGGCCGAACGCCTGGCCGCTCGATCGGCTCGAGACCCTGCTGACGCAGCTGTTGGCGATCGACGCTTTGGTCAAGGAGCAGGGTGCGTGAACGCCGCCACGGGCCCGATCGTGGCCCCGAGCGAGCTGTTCCGATCCGACAACCTGCTCGTGCGGCAGGTCGCGGGGTTCGGGAGCGACGTCTGTTACGTCACCTTCGCATCCTATACTGATGACCGCAGGCTCGATCGGCCCGGCTTCGGCGAGGAGCATTTCACGGGCCGCGGCATCGACGCGATCCATGTGCTGAGCCGCGACAATCGCTGGTACCAGCATCCCGAACTCGACGAGGCATTGCGAGCGGTCGCCGGTGCGGTGGCCGGCTATGTGCGCGTGATCGCTTATGGGTCGAGCATGGGGGGCTTCGCGGCGCTCCGCTACGGCGCGAGCTGCGGAGCGACCGTGGGCCTGGCGCTGTCGCCCCAATATACGGTCGACCCCGCGGTGGTACCGTTCGACCGTCGCTGGGCCGACGACGTGGCGCGGATCGCCTTTCGACAGGATGCCGACTTAC
>Ga0207698_10000191_pt1 | contig 38143 bp, 40 predicted proteins | sample KBSCornC22_FD_184298 | JGI IMG/M metagenome (GOLD analysis project Ga0207698, IMG submission 184298) | Corn rhizosphere microbial communities from Kellogg Biological Station, Michigan, USA - KBS Corn C2-2 (SPAdes) (version 2) | ecosystem: Host-associated > Plants > Roots > Rhizosphere > Soil ... | reverse complement strand
TACGAGACCGACGACGAGGCCGAGGCCATCTGGCGCAACATCATCGGCGTCAAGCCCGAGCGCATTCAGCGACTGGGCGCCGACGACAACTACTGGCACACCGGTCAACCCGGACCGGGCGGGCCCGACTCCGAGATCTTCTTCGACCGCGGTCCGGCATACGGACGCGACGGCGGCCCCGCTGCTGACGACAACCGGTTCATCGAGATCTGGAATCTGGTCTTCATGCAGGACCTGATCACCGACGTGAGGTCGAAGTCCGAGTTCGAGATCGTCGGTCCGCTGCCCAAGAAGAACATCGACACCGGTTTGGGCGTCGAGCGCATCGCGTTCATCAAGCAGGGCGTCGAGAACATGTACGAGATCGACCAGGTTCGCCCGGTGCTGGACCTGGCATCGTCGCTGTCGGGAAAGCGCTACGGCGCCGAGCACCCTGACGACGTGCGCATGCGCATCGTCGCCGACCACATCCGCTCGTCGCTCATGCTCATGACGGATGGCGTGACCCCGAGCAATGAGGGCCGCGGGTACATCCTGCGTCGCCTGCTCCGCCGCTCGGTGCGCTCGATGCGGCTGCTCGGCGTGGATGCGCCGACCTTCCCCGAGCTGTTCAACGCGTCGCGGATCGCGATGCGCGACGCCTACCCCGAGGTCGAGGAGCAATGGGATCGCACCTCGCGGCTCGCGATCGCCGAGGAGGAGACCTTCCGCAGCACCCTCGCCAGCGGCACGACGATCCTCGACCTGGCGGTGGAGGACACCCAGAAGAAGGGCGCCTCCGCGCTGCCGGGCGACACGGCGTTCCTCCTGCACGACACCTTCGGGTTCCCGATCGACCTCACCCTCGAGATCGCGGAAGAAGCGGGTCTCAGCGTCGATCGCGCCGCGTTCGACCAGCTGATGACCGAGCAGCGCACCCGTGCCAAGGCCGATGCCAAGGCGAAGAAGCGCGCGCTGGCCGACCTCTCGGTGTACTCCGACTTGCGCGCGGCGGGGGAGACGGTCTTCACCGGCTACGACTACCTGCAGACCGACTCGAGGATCCTGGGTATCCTCATCGATGGCCAGCCCGCGTCCAGTGCCACGGTCGGCGACATCGCCGAGGTGATCCTGGCCGAGACGGCCCTGTACCCGGAGTCGGGTGGCCAGGCGGCCGACGCCGGATCGATCGTGGGCAACGGCTTCGATCTCGAGGTGCTGGATGTGCAGCGCCCCGTGAAGGGACTGATCAGCCACACCGTGCAGGTGCGGTCCGGCGAGGTGTCGGTGGGAGCCGAGGCGACCAGTGTCGTCGACCCGGTCTATCGGCACTCCGCCGCGCAGGCCCATTCGGCGACCCACCTCGTGCACGCGGCCCTGCGGCAGACCCTCGGTTCCGAGGCGCACCAGTCCGGCTCGTACAACAAGGCCGGGTACATGCGGCTGGACTTCGCATGGAACCAGGCGCTCAGCCCCGAGACGCGGAGCGAGCTCGAAGAGATCGCCAACAACGCGGTGCGCGACAACCTCGAGGTGACCACGCGCATCCTGCCCATCGCCGAGGCGAAGGCGGCGGGAGCCATGGCGCTGTTCGGCGAGAAGTACGGCGACACGGTGCGGATGGTCGACATCGGCGGCCCGTGGTCGCGCGAGCTCTGCGCGGGGACGCACGTGCGCACCTCGGCCGAGGTCGGCCTCGTGAGCCTGGTGAGCGAGTCGTCGGTCGGGTCGACGAACCGCCGGGTCGAGGCCCTGGTCGGCCTCGAGGCGTTCCGCGATCTGGCGGCCGAGCGCGCGCTGGTGTCGACCCTGACCTCCTCGCTGAAGGTGCCGCGGGAGCAATTGCCCCAGCGCATCGAGTCGCTCGTCGCCGACCTGAAGGCGGCCGAGAAGAAGATCGCGTCGTTCGAGGCGGCCGCGCTGTCGAGCCGCGTCCCGTCGCTGGTGAAGTCGTCGTCGCGGATCGGCAAGTACCTGACGGTCATCGAGGATGTCGGCAGCCTCTCGTCGGCCGACGAACTCCGTTCGCTCGCGACCTCGGTGCGCGAGCGGCTCGGCAGTGAGGCCTCGGTCGTGGCCCTGGCGGGCCATGTGGACGGCAAGCCCGCGGTCATCGTCGCCACCTCGCCTGCGGCCCGGGAACTCGGCGCCAAGGCGGGCGTGCTCGCCAAGCAGGCGGCCGGCGTGCTCGGCGGCGGAGGAGGCGGCAAGGACGATCTCGCTCAGGGCGGCGGCAGCGACATCCAGGCGATCGGTGCCGCGCTGTCAGGCATCGCGACCGCTCTCGACGGCTGAGCACCGTACGAGGGATGCTGAGCGGGTGATGCGAAGCGGCGTGCGCCTCGGTGTCGATGCGGGTAAGGCCCGGGTCGGCGTCGCCGTGTGCGATCGTGACGGCCTGCTGGCGACCCCTGTCGCCACGTTGAGTCGCGGCGACAGGACGGTCGGCGAGCTTCGCGAGCTGGTGTCCGAGCATGCGGCGATCGAGGTCGTCGTCGGCCTTCCCTTGTCGATGCGAGGCGACGACACCGCATCCACAGCCGACGCCCGGATGCTGGCCGACCAGCTGGCGGCGGCTCTCGACATCCCCGTCCGACTGGTCGACGAGCGGCTCTCGACGGTCTCCGCGCAGCGTGCGCTGCACCAATCCGGACGTTCCGTGAAGGCCTCGCGTCCGGTGATCGATCAGGTGGCCGCTGTTATCATCCTGCAGAACGCACTCGACTTCGAGCGCTCGGCGGGACGTCCGCCCGGCACCGTCGTCGACCAGCACGGAGGACGCTGACGGTGGCTGAGGAACCGAGCTGGGACGACATCTTCCGGCCCGCGGGTGGGGAGCCTTCGCGTCCCGCGGTCGCTCCGGCAGGCCCCGAACCGGTCTCGACCGCGTATCCGACGGCGCGTCTATCCGACCCGTTCGCCGTCGCCGCCGCCGAGGCTCAGGCCGCGCAGCGACAGCCCGACCCGTCGCAACCGGCGTCGCGCCGCGCCGCGCGTGAGGCCGAGACTCGGGGCCCTCGTCGCGGAGGACGCCCACCTCTGAGGAAGAAACGTCGCCTCGGCTGGCTGTGGGCTCTGCTGATCGTGATCGTCCTGATCGCGGCGGGCGGGGTCACGGGGTGGGTCCTGTTCGAGCCGCAGATCCGGCACGTGCTCGGGTGGGAGGAGCCCAACGACTACACGACGGCCGGCAACGGGACCAAGGTGACCGTCGTCATCCAGTCGGGTGACATCGGGTCGGATGTGGCCAAGACGCTCCAACAGGCCGGCGTCACCAAGTCGTTCACCGCGTTCTACCAACTGCTGCTGAAGAACCCGAACGTCACCTTCGAGCCGGGCAGCTACTCGTTGCAGAAGCAGATGAGTGCCAAGTCGGCGCTTGCCGCCCTGCAAGACCCCAAGAACAAGGTCGTTCACGTCGCCGTGATCAAGGAGGGCGTGTCGGCGCAGAGCGCCTACGTGCAGCTCGCTGCCGCGACGGGACTGCCGGTGGCCGACTTCCAAGCGGCAGCCAAGGACTACGTGGCCCTAGGCGTGCCGTCCGGCGCGCCGAGCATCGAGGGCTTCCTGTTCCCGGCGACCTACACCTTCGATCCGGGTGTCACGGCGCCCCAAGTGCTGAAGCAGCTGGTGACGACGATGATCCAACATCTCGACAAGGCAGGCGTCGCGCCCGCGGACCGTCTCAAGGTCGTCACGCTGGCATCGATCGTCCAGCGCGAGTCGGGTCCGAGCGTCTCGGACATGCACAAGATCGCGCGCGTGTTCCAGAACCGGCTCGATCAGGGCATGAGGCTGCAGTCCGACGCGACGGTCGCATACGGCACCGGTCACACGGATCGGGTGACGACAACGGACGCCGAGCGCGCGGATGCCGGCAACCCGTACAACACCTACGCGCACGACGGGCTGCCGGTCGGCCCGATCGGGCTTCCGGGGGATGCGGCGATCGACTCCGCGTTGCATCCGACGCCCGGCCCCTGGCTCTTCTTCGTCGCCGTGAACCTCAAGACGGGCGAGACCGTCTTCTCCACGACCGCCGCCGAGCACGCCGCCGCGGTGAAGCAGTGGCAGGCGTGGTGCCGCGCCAGCCCGGAGAACGCCGCGTACTGCAAGTGACGGCCGGCACTCGCTCCCTAGCCGTTCTCGGATCGCCGATCGCGCATTCGAAGTCTCCGCGGCTTCACGCTGCCGCCTATCGTGTGCTGGGCCTGCCGTGGACCTACTCCGCGGTCGAGGTCGTCGAGGGCAGTCTCGGCGCGTTCATCAACACCTGCGATTCGACGTGGCGCGGGCTCTCGCTGACCATGCCGCTCAAGCGCGAGGTGCTGCCGATGCTGGCTTCGCGGTCGGCGCTGGTCGAGACGGTCGGCGCCGCGAACACGGTGCTGTTCGACGACGACATGGCGATGCACGGGTTCAACACCGACGTCGCAGGGATCGTCGACGCTCTTGCTGACCACGGGGTCACCGGGCTCGAGAGCGTGCAGATCCTGGGCGGGGGAGCGACCGCAGCCTCGGTCTTGGCAGCCGTCTCGCTGCTGGGCGGGACGCGGGCGGTCGTGTCTGCTCGCGATCCCGAACGTGCGAGCGGTCTCGAGCCGCTGGCTGGGCGGCTCGGCATCGAGCTGGCGACCCGGCGACTGGGCGTCGGCGACCGGTCGCTCATCGTTCCGAGTGCGGTGATCTCGACCCTGCCGGGCGGCGTCGACCACGGGACGGCGTTTCCCGAGGCGGTGCGCGAGCAGGCGGTGCTGCTCGACGTGGCGTACGAGCCGTGGCCGAGCGCGTTGGCGGCCGCATGGTCAGACGTCGGCGGAACGGTCGTGAGCGGCCTGGAGATGCTGCTCCACCAGGCGATCGGGCAGGTACGCATCTTCGTCACCGGCGAGGAGGGCGGCGCTCTGCCGGACGAAGACCGGGTCGTCGCGGCCATGAGGGAGTCGGTCGGACTCTAGGAGGCGCGTCGCACCCTCCGCTCTCTGAAAGGATGGGGGCATGCTGCGATGGTTGACCGCCGGCGAGTCTCATGGCCCCGAGTTGGTGGCGGTGCTCGAAGGACTGCCGACGGGCGTTCCGATCAGCCGCGAAGCCATCCAGGCCGATCTCGAGAGGCGCAAGCTCGGCTACGGCCGCGGAGCGCGCATGAAGTTCGAGCAGGACGAGCTGAACTTCTCCGGCGGCGTGCGGCACGGGCTCTCGATGGGCAGCCCGATCGCGCTGCGCATCGGCAACACCGAGTGGCCGAAGTGGGTCGACGTGATGAGTGCCGACCCGGTGGACCCGGCCGCCCTCCAATCCGGGCGAGGAGCAGCTCTCACGCGCCCGCGCCCGGGGCACGCAGACCTGGTCGGCATGCAGAAGTACGGATTCGACGACGCCCGGCCGGTGCTGGAGCGCGCCAGCGCGCGCGAGACGGCGGCCCGCGTGGCACTCGGCGCGGTTGCCCGGGCCTTCCTCGGCGAACTGGGCGTGACTCTCGTCAGCCATACGCTGTCCATCGGTCCGGTGCGGGTGCCCGATGGGGCTGTGTTGCCCACTCCCGCCGACGTCGCGTCGCTCGACGCCGACCCGCTGCGCTGCTTCGACCCCGAGACATCCGCCCGCATGGTGGCAGAGGTCGACGACGCGCACGACACCGGCGACACCCTCGGAGGCATCGTCGAGGTGCTTGCCTACGGTCTGCCGCCGGGGCTCGGCAGCTACGTGCAGTGGGACCGCAAACTAGATGCCCGTCTCGCGCAGGCGCTGATGAGCATCCAGGCGATCAAGGGCGTCGAGATCGGGGACGGATTCGAGACCACCCGACGCCGTGGATCGCAGGCGCACGACGAGCTGGTGGTGCTGCCGGATGGATCGACCGATGGCCTCATCACCCGGCTCAGCGACAGGGCGGGCGGAACCGAGGGCGGGATGAGCACGGGCACGCTGCTGCGCGTCCGTGCCGGCATGAAGCCGATCGCCACCGTGCCGCACGCGCTCCGCACCGTCGATGTCGCGACGGGAGCTGCCGCCGCCGCGCACCACCAGCGCTCCGATGTCTGCGCAGTGCCCGCTGCCGGCGTCGTCGCGGAGGCCATGGTGGCGCTCGTGCTCGCCGACTCGATGCTCGAGAAGTTCGGCGGCGACTCCGTGGCCGAGACGAAGCGCAACCTGGACGCCTATCTGGCGGCCATCCCGAGTTCGCTGCGCTCTGCAGCCAGCTCGGCGCCGGAATGACCGCCGATCGCCCGTCAGGCGGCCCACCGGTCGTGCTCATCGGGCCGATGGGCGCGGGCAAGACCCGCATCGGCAAGCGCGTGGCGCGCATCCTGGGCACCGGATTCGTGGATACCGACAAGCTGATCGTCGCCGAGCACGGACCGATCCCGGCGATCTTCGCGTCGCAGGGCGAGCCGCACTTCCGGGCCCTGGAGCGTGCCGCCGTGGTTGCCGCGCTGGCGGGGGATGAGGTCGTGGCGCTCGGGGGAGGCGCAGTGCTCGACGACGCGACGCGCGCCGACCTGACGAACCACAGGGTCGTGCTCGTGACCGTCTCGCCCGAGGCCGTCGGGCCGCGCATCGCCAATGCCCGTCGGCCGCTGCTGCGCGACGGGCTCACCGACTGGGAGCGCATCTATGCCGAGCGTCGACACCTGTATGAGCGACTCGCGAAGTTGACGGTCGACACCTCGCATCGTCCGATCGATGCGGTGGCGAAGGAGGTGGCCGAATGGGCGAGGACAGCGGCGTGAAGGATGTCACCGAGATCCCGGTTGCCGGCACTCCCGGCTACTCGGTGTTCGTCGGGCGCGGACTCCAGAAGCGGCTGGCGGAGTACCTCGGCCCGCGGGTGCGCAAGGTGCTGATCGTGCACGCTCCGACGCTGGGAGCACGGGCAGAGGCGCTCCGCGAGCAGTTGACGCCGGACTACGAGGTGGTGCTCGCCGAGGTTCCGGACGCCGAGGCCGCGAAGCGCGTCGAGGTCGCGGCGTTCTGCTGGCAGGTCATGGGGCAGACCGACTTCACCCGCTCCGACGCCGTGGTGGGGCTCGGCGGGGGAGCGACCACCGATCTCGCGGGATTCGTGGCAGCCACCTGGTTGCGTGGCGTCGACCTCATCCAGCTGCCGACGACCGTGCTCGGGATGGTGGACGCCGCGGTGGGCGGCAAGACCGGAATCAACACGGCGGAGGGCAAGAATCTGGTCGGGGCGTTCTGGGCTCCGCGGGCGGTGCTCTGCGATCTCGATGCGCTCGACACCCTGTCGAAGAACGAAATCCTCGCCGGCTATGCCGAGATCGCCAAGGCCGGCTTCATCGCCGAGCCCGAGATCCTCGACACGATCGAGGCGGATGTGGATGCCGCCACCGACCCGCAGTCTCCGCAGTTCCGTCGCAATCTCGAGCTGGCCATCGCGATGAAGGCCCGCGTCGTCGGCGAGGACTTCACCGAGCAGGGGCTGCGCGAGATCCTGAACTATGGGCACACCCTCGGTCACGCGATCGAGCACGCTGAGCGCTACCAGTGGCGGCATGGCGCGGCCATCTCGATCGGCATGGTCTTCGCCGCAGAACTGTCCCGTCTGACCCGGTCGCTCTCCGACGAGGCCGTGGACCGGCACCGGCGCGTGCTCGACCTGCTCTCGCTGCCGACCACGTATCCGGCTGGGCGCTGGCCGACCCTGCTGGCCACGATGAAACGCGACAAGAAGGCACGCGGTGACCTGCTGCGCTTCATCGTGCTCGATGACATCGGCCGCCCGACGACCCTCACCGGCCCCGAGGAGCAGCTGCTGTTCGCGGCGTACCAGGAGGTCGCCGAAAACTAGCCACAGCATCCGCGAGAGTACAGACTCGTCGTGATTTCAGTTCTGAAAGCACGCAAAAGTCCGTACTTTCGCGGAACCCCTAGAGTTGCCGTATGTCTCGCGTGCTGGTGCTGAACGGGCCGAACCTCGGGCGACTCGGCAGCCGAGAGCCCGACGTCTACGGCACGCAAGACCTGAGCGCGCTGCGGATCCTGCTGTCCGAGCAGGCGGGATCGGACGTCGAGGTCGACCTGCGGCAGACCGACGACGAGGCCGAGCTCATCCACTGGCTGCACCAGGCGGTGGACACCACCACGCCGGTCATCCTGAACCCCGCGGCCTTCACGCACTACAGCTACGCCCTGCGCGATGCGGCTGCTCTGGTCACCAAAGCCGGACTGGCACTGGTCGAGGTTCACATCAGCAACCCGCATGCGCGCGAGGAGTTCCGCCACAACAGTGTGATCTCGGGTGTGGCGACAGGTGTGATCGCCGGATTCGGCTTCGACTCCTACCTGCTGGCGCTGCGGGTAGTCGTGCCCAAGGTCTGAGCCTCCCGTAGACTTCTCCGGGCGCTCTCGGCGCCAGGTCTCGATAGGGGCTTCGCGCTCCTCGACCGCCAAGACACACGAACGATTGCGATTCACCATGGCCTCCGACACCAGCGACATCAAGAACGGCGCCGTCCTCAACATCGACGGACAACTCTGGACGATCATCGAGTTCCAGCACGTGAAGCCGGGCAAGGGCGGCGCATTCGTGCGCACGAAGGCGAAGAACATCATGAGCGGCAAGGTGGTCGACCGCACGTTCAACGCCGGGACGAAGCTCGAGTTCGCCACCGTCGACCGCCGTGACTTCACCTACCTGTACCGCGACGGCGACGGCTTCGTCTTCATGGATGCCACTGACTACGACCAGGTGACCGTGTCGAGCAACATCGTCGGCGACGCCGCCCACTACATGCTCGAGAACCAGTCGGTGACGATCGCGACCCACGACGGCGAGCCGCTCTATGTGGAGCTTCCGGCCTCGGTCGTCCTCGAGATCACCTACACCGAGCCCGGACTGCAGGGAGACCGCTCGAGTGCGGGCACCAAGCCGGCGACCCTCGAGACCGGCTACGAGATCCAGGTGCCGCTGTTCATCGAGAACAACACCAAGGTCAAGGTGGACACCCGCACGGGCGACTACCTCGGCCGCGTCTAGGCGGCGCCTGTTCTGTGAGCGCCCGCACCAAATCCCGCAAACGTGCCATCGACATCCTGTTCGGGGCCGACCTGCGCGAGCTGCCGATCTCGGGGCTGCTCGACGAGGAGGCCGCGCGCGCAGAGGCGAACCCGCAGCGCGAGTCGTCGTGGCCATACGCGCGCGACATCGTCGAGGGCGTCGAGTCGCATCTGAGTGAACTGGATGATGCGATCCGCACGCATGCCGACGGCTGGCCGCTCGAACGCATGCCCGTGCTCGACCGCGCCATCGCCCGCATCGGCGCCTGGGAGATCCTCTACAACGACGAGGTGCCCGACGGCGTCGCGATCGCCGAGGCGGTGGAGCAGGCGTCGCTGCTGAGCACCGAGGATTCCGCCGGCTTCCTCAACGGAGTGCTGGGGGCCATCGCGCGCGACAAGGCGCTTCCGGCCACCACGCCGGAGGGCTAGACAGACGGGGAGTCCGACGCGACCGTCGCGAGCCGCTCGAGCGCGGGCAATGCGTCGCGCAGGGTGGCGACCTCATCCGGTTCCAGTTGGGCGAGCAGCTCAGCCAGGAGTTCGGCGCGAGCAGAACGTGCTCGCAGCACCTCGTGTTCGCCCTCTGCCGTCACGCTGACCAGGATCGACCGCCCATCGCGGGCGTCCGGCTGCCGGCTCACGAGGCCCAGCTTCTCGAGATCGCGGAGTGTGCGCGTCATGGTCGGCGCGCTCACGAACTCGCGCTGGGCGAGATCACCCGGCCGGATCGGTCCGGAACGAAAGATCGTCGCCAGCGCATTCAGGTGGCCCTGCCCCAGCCCTCGACCCGCGGCCAGCATGCGTCGATTGGCCCGCCCGATGGCGAACGACAGCCCACGTGAGAGGTCGGCAAGCGACGACGGCACGGTATCGGGCATGGGACGAGGATAGGGCGTCGTCACGATTCGACATGCACGCGAGCCGCCGCGCGGCCGTGCACGACAATGGATGAGCACCCGACCCTTTTGGAGTAACCCATGTTCCGCGTTCCTGCCAGAATCGCCGCCGCAGCAGGCGCCGTCCTTCTTCTCGCCGGGCTTGCCGCCTGCGCGACGAGCACGCCGTCGTCGTCAACGTCGGCCGATTCCGGCTATGTGACGCCCGGCAAGATCACGATCGCGACGGGCGATCCGGCCTACTTCCCCTACGTCATCGACAACAAGCCGCAGAGCGGCAAAGGCTTCGAGGCCGCCGTTGCCTACGCCATCGCAGGTCAGCTCGGATTCGCCAAGAAGGACGTGGTCTGGGTCCGCTCGACCTTCGACGAGGGCATCGCTCCTGGGCCCAAGAACTATGACCTCAACATCCAGCAGTATTCGATCACCGACGACCGCAAGAAGAAGGTCGACTTCTCGAGCTCGTACTACTCGACTCCGCAGGCCGTCATCACGATCAAGGGATCGAAGGCCGAGAAGGTCGACTCGATCGCCGGCCTGAAAGGACTTCTCGTGGGCGCCGCGACCGGCACCACCAGCTTCGACAGCATCGAGAAGGTGATCAAACCGACCGCGGGCGCCCAGGCGTTCAACTCGAACGATGACGCCGTTCTCGCGCTGAAGAGCGGGCAGGTGGACGCCCTCGTGGTCGACCTCCCGACCGCGTTCTACCTCACCGGCGCCGAACTCGACAACGGCGTGCTGATCGGTCAGCTTCCTGCCGCCGACGGGATCAGCGACCAGTGGGGTGCCGTGCTGACGAAGGGCAGTCCTCTGACAAGCAAGGTGTCGGCCGCGATCGACAAGCTCAAGGCCGACGGCACGCTCGACAAGATCACCTCGACCTGGTTGGGCGCCGACGCGGGAGCGCCGATCCTCAAGTAGCGCTCCAGTAGCGTTGCACCGTGTCTGACGACCTCCGGGAGGCCCGACGTCCGAGTGAGATCGAACTCGGACGGCGGGACTTCCGCCGACGCCAGACCGGGCGGTCGGTGGCCATCGCGGTGGTGAGCACGATCGTGTTCGCGGTGATCGTCTGGATCACGATCATCAACACGCCCGGCTGGAGCGCCGTGCAGCAGAGCTTCTTCGACCCGGCAACGTGGGCGAAGGCCTGGCCGCGCGTGTTCTGGGGATTCCTCCTGAACATCCGCGTCCTGCTCGTCGCAGCGGCCGGCGTCGCGGTGTTCGGCACGCTGCTGGCCGCATTGCGGACGCTGCGCGGTCCCGTCTTTTTCCCGCTTCGTGCGCTGGCGGCCGGATACACCGATCTGTTCCGCGGCCTGCCGCTGATCATCGTGCTCTACCTGGTGGGGTTCGGGATTCCCGGGCTGCGGCTGAGCGATGCGCGCGTCCCGGCCGAGGTCTGGGGGACTGTCGCCCTGATCCTGACCTACTCCGCGTACGTCTCCGAGGTGATCCGCGCCGGCATCGAGGCGGTGCATCCTTCGCAGGTGTTGGCGGCACGCGCGCTCGGGCTGTCCAGGGGGAGGACGCTGCGCCTGGTCGTCCTCCCGCAGGCGATTCGCAAGGTCACCCCTGCGCTGATGAACGACTTCATCTCGATGCAGAAGGATGTCGGCCTGGTCTCGGTTCTCGGCGCGATCGACGCGGTGCGCGCGGCGCAGATCGAGACCGCGACGGCGTTCGACTTCACGCCGTACGTCCTTGCGGGCGTCTTGTTCGTCGTCCTCGCGCTGCCGATGATCCGACTCACGGATTGGTATTCCGCGAGACTTCGCCGTCGCGAGCAGATGGGCGGCGTTCTGTGACCGCGTCCGTACTGAGCGCCCAGAACATCTGGAAGTCGTTCGACCGGCGAGATGTGCTGAAGGGGGTCGATCTCGACCTCGCTGCGCACGAGGTCGTCGCCATGATCGGGGCGAGCGGGTCGGGCAAGTCGACCCTGCTGCGTTGCCTGAACCTGCTCGAGCGCATCGACGATGGCCGCATCATTCTCGACGGGGAGGACATCAGCGACCCGCGCGTGAAGGTCGATGCGGTGCGGGCCCGCTTCGGCGTCGTGTTCCAGAGCTACAACCTGTTCCCGCATCTCTCGGTGCTGAGCAACGTCACCATCGCGTTGCGGGCTGTCCACGGCATGTCCCGGCGAGACGCGGACGACGAGGGGATGCGGCTGCTCGGCAGGATCGGCCTGGCGGACAAGGCCCACGAGCATCCCGATCGTCTCTCGGGCGGTCAGCAGCAGCGAGCGGCCATCGTGCGAGCGATCGCGTCGAAGCCGGCGGTGCTCCTGCTCGACGAGATCACCAGCGCTCTCGACCCCGAACTGGTCGGCGAGGTGCTCGCGCTGGTGCGGCAGCTGGGCGATGAGGGCACCACCATCCTGATGGCGACCCACGAGATGGCCTTTGCCCGCGATGTCGCCGACCGGGTGCTCTTCCTCGACGGTGGTGTGATCGTGGAGCAGGGGCCGCCCGTGCAGCTGTTCGACGCGCCGCAGCAGGAACGCACGAGAGACTTCTTGCGTCGCTTCACCGAATGAGGGCCGCGGGAGTCACTGCTACGCTGAACGGAATCGACATCCTTTAAGTCCGTCCGGAGAGGCGGGGAAGGGGGTCAGGATGGCTGCGCGAACCGTGCTGCAGCAGGCTGACATCACGCGAGCACTCACCCGCATCGCGCATGAGATCCTCGAATCCGATCACGGATCCGATCTCGTCATCCTGGGCATCCCCACTCGGGGCGTTCTGCTCGCTCAGCGGATCGCCGGCATCCTCGACGAGCTCTCGCCGGGTTCTGCCGAGGTGGGCGCGCTCGACGTCACGATGTACCGAGACGATCTGGCCAAGCAGCCGACCCGCACCCCGAGCCCGACCTCCGTGCCTCATGGCGGCATCGACGGCAAGACGGTCGTGCTCGTGGACGACGTGCTCTACTCGGGGCGCACGATCCGCGCGGCTCTCGACGCGCTCAACGATCTGGGCCGCCCGCGCGCGGTGCGACTCGCGACGCTCATCGACCGGGGGCATCGCGAGCTCCCCATCCGCGCCGACTTCGTCGGCAAGAACCTCCCGACCTCCCACACCCAGCGCATCTACGTGAAGCTGCTCGAGACCGACGGGCAAGACCTGGTGGCGATCTTCGACGAAGAGGACCACGGATGACGCAGCTGCGGCACCTGCTCTCGGTGCGCGACCTGGATCGGGAGACCGCGATCGGCATCCTGGATCTTGCCGAGGACATGGCCGACGTCGCGACCCGCGCCGTCCCCAAGCTGCCGACCCTGCGCGGCCGTACTGTTGCGAACCTGTTCTTCGAGGACTCGACTCGCACGCGACTCAGTTTCGAGGCAGCGGCGAAGCGCCTCGGCGCCGATGTGATCACGGTGAGCGCCAAGGGCTCGAGCGTGTCGAAGGGCGAATCGCTGAAAGACACGGCGCAGACGATCGCCGCGATGGGCATCGACGCGGTCGTTCTGCGGCACAGCGCGAGCGGCGCTGCGCGCGTGCTCGCCGACAGCGGCTGGATCGACGCGGCGGTCGTCAATGCGGGTGACGGCACGCACGAGCATCCGACGCAGGGGCTGCTCGACGCGTACACCATGCGCAGAGCGCGGCACGGCGAGGGCTCGCGTGGCGCGGATCTCGCGGGCCTGCGGGTCACGATCGTCGGCGACATCCTGCACTCGCGGGTCGCCCGATCGAACGTGTGGTTGCTGCAGACCCTGGGCGCACGCGTTCACCTGGTCGGCCCGGAGACGCTGCTGCCGCAGGGTGTCGACGGCTGGCCGGTGACCAGCGGCACCGACCTCGACACAGCCCTGGAACAGAATCCGGATGTCGTGATGATGCTGCGGGTGCAGAGCGAGCGGATGCTGGCCTCCTACTTCCCGAACGAGCGCGAGTACGCGCGCCAGTGGGGCCTCGACGACGTCCGGCTGGCTCGGCTCGGCCCGGATACGATGGTGATGCACCCCGGCCCGATGAATCGCGGGCTCGAGATCTCGTCGGCCGCCGCCGACTCCGCGCGCTCGCTCGTGCTCGATCAGGTCACCAACGGGGTGTCGATACGGATGGCGGTTTTGTACTTGATGCTCGCGGGAGCCGGGGTGGGCGCGTGAGTCTGCTGATCACGGGAGCGACGCTGCCCGACGGAACGAGCACCGACCTGCTCATCGACCACGGTGTGATCGCCGAGCGCGGATCCGGACTGTCGCACACGAGCGCGACCGTCATCGACGCCGCCGGACTGCAAGCCCTTCCAGGCCTGGTCGACCTGCACACCCACCTGCGGGAGCCGGGATTCGAGCAGAGCGAGACCGTGCTGAGTGGGTCGCGTGCGGCCGCCGCCGGGGGATTCACGGCGGTGCACGCCATGGCCAACACCTCGCCGGTTGCGGACACGGCAGGAGTCGTCGAACAGGTCGCGTCGCTGGGAGATCAGTACGGCTACGTCACCGTGCGCCCGATCGGCGCCGTCTCGATGGGCCTTGCGGGCGAGCGGCTCAGCGAGATCGGCGCGATGGCGCAGTCACGCGCCGCGGTGCGGGTGTTCAGCGACGATGGGAAATGCATTGCCGACGCGCTCCTCATGCGCCGGGCGCTGGAGTACGTGAAGACCTTCGGAGGGGTGATCGCGCAGCACGCGCAGGAACCACGGCTCACCGAGGGCGCACAGCTGAACGAGGGCGCACTGAGTTCCGAACTGGGATTGGCCGGCTGGCCGGCAGTCGCCGAGGAGGCGATAATCGCGCGAGACGTGCTCCTGGCCCAACACGTGGGCGCTCGGCTGCACGTGTGCCACCTGTCGACGGCGGGCAGCGTGGACGTGGTGCGCTGGGCGAAGGCGCGCGGCATCCAGGTCACGGCCGAGGTCACGCCGCACCACCTGCTGCTCGATGAACAGCTCGCGGCCGGCTACGACGCGCGGTTCAAGGTGAACCCGCCGCTCCGGCGCGAGGAGGACGTGCTCGCGCTGCGCGCCGCGCTGGCCGAGGGAGTGATCGACATCGTGGCGACCGACCACGCACCGCATCCGACCGAGGCCAAGGAGTGCAGCTGGCAGGAGGCCGCCTTCGGGATGGTCGGGCTCGAGAGCGCCCTGAGCGTGGTGCAGGCGGCCGTCGTCGACAACGGTCAGCTGAGCTGGGCCGACGTCGCGCGCGTGCTGTCGAGCAAGCCGGCCGAGATCGGTCGGCTTGCCGGCTACGACGCGCCGTTCACCGTCGGCGCGGCCGCGCATCTCACGCTCATCGATCCCACGGCCCGGCGCACCTTCGGTGTCGAGCACCTGCACGGCAAGAGCGTGAACTCGCCTTACCTCGGTCGCGAGCTGCCGGGCCGCGTGGTGGCAACCGTGCACGGCGGCGTGGCGACGGTGCTCGACGGCGAACTCCGGCCTCATGAGGAGGTGGCGGCCCGTGTCTCGTGACCAGTGGTTGATCGTGCTGTCGGTCGTGATCCCACTCGCGCTGATCGCGCTGGGCATGATCCTCGGATGGCGCGCCCTCCGTCGCCGCCAGACCGACGTCGTCGGGCTCGCGCCGGTGCCGAGCGACCCGGGAACCCCCACGCTCACCGAGGACCTGCTGTACGTCGCCACGACGCGCGCCGAGCAGCCGCTCCAGCGCATCGCGGTGAAGGGGCTCGGTTTCCGTGCCCGTGCCGTGCTCATGGTCGCCCCCGCCGGGATCCGGCTCGACCTGGCGGGCAGCGAGCCCGGATTCATCCCGGCAGCCGCCCTGCAGGGCGTCGGACGCGCCACCTGGACCATCGACCGCGCCGTCTCGAACGACGGCCTGGTGTTCGTCCGATGGAGCGACGGCTCGACCACTCTCGACAGCTACCTGCGCTCAACCGACCCGGCCGCGCTCGTGACCGCCATCGAACCGCTTATCAACACCCCCCGTGAGGCTGCCGCGTGATCTCCACCGACCCCGCCGTTCTCGTTCTCGAAGACGGCACCCGCTATCCAGGACGCGCCTATGGTGCCCGAGGCCGCACGCTCGGCGAGGCCGTCTTCACCACGGGCATGACCGGCTACCAGGAGACCCTGACCGACCCCAGCTACGCCGGCCAGATCGTCATCATGACCGCGCCGCACATCGGCAACACCGGCGTGAACGATGAAGACCCCGAGTCGCGCCGCATCTGGGTGTCCGGCTATGTCGTGCGCGATCCCTCCCGCATCGTCAGCAACTTCCGCGCGCAGCGGAGCCTGGACGACGAGTTGGCCGCCAACGGGATCGTCGGGCTGAGCGGCATCGACACCCGCGCGGTGACGCGCCGCCTGCGCGATGTCGGCGCGATGCGAGCAGGGGTCTTCTCGGGTCCGGATGCCGCCCTCAGCCCCGAGGAGCAGCTCGCCATCGTGCGCAGCGGACCCGAGATGGCCGGGCTCAACCTCTCGGCTGAGGTCTCGGTCGACGCCGAGCAGATCACGCCCGCGGCCTCGCCAACGGGCGAGCAGCTGGGCGCGCTGGCCGTCCTCGACCTGGGCATCAAGCAGTCCACCATCGACAACCTGGCCCGGCGCGGTTTCGAGGTCCACGTGCTCCCGCAGGGCTCCACGCTCGAGCAGGTGCTCGCCATCCAGCCGGTGGCTGCGTTCTACTCGAACGGACCGGGGGACCCCGAGGCCTCCGACTCTCATGTGGCGGTGCTGCGCGGCATCCTGGATGCCGGGCTGCCGTTCTTCGGCATCTGCTTCGGCAATCAGCTGCTGGGTCGCGCGCTCGGCCTGGGAACCTACAAGCTCCCGTTCGGACACCGCGGCATCAACCAGCCCGTGCTCGACAAGACGACCGGCCGGGTCGAGATCACGGCGCACAACCACGGATTCGCGGTCGATGCCCCGATCGACGGTCAGTTCGACAGCCCGAACGGCTACGGCCGCGTCGAGGTCAGCCACGTCGGTCTCAACGACCGCGTCGTCGAAGGTCTCAACGCGCTCGACATCCCAGCGTTCTCGGTGCAGTACCACCCCGAGGCCGCTGCGGGACCCCACGATGCCAACTACCTGTTCGACCGTTTCGCCGAGCTCGTGAAGAACACGTCCGCAGCCAAGGAAAGCAACTAGTGCCCAAGCGCCCCGACATCCAGAGCGTTCTCGTCATCGGCTCCGGCCCGATCGTCATCGGGCAGGCCGCGGAGTTCGACTACTCCGGCACGCAGGCCTGCCGCGTGCTCCGTGAGGAGGGCGTGCGCGTCATCCTCGTGAATCCGAACCCGGCCACGATCATGACCGATCCCGACTTCGCGGATGCCACCTACATCGAGCCGATCACGAACGAGTCGCTTGAGGCGATCATCGCGCTCGAGCGCCCTGACGCGGTGCTCCCCACCCTGGGCGGCCAGACCGCGCTGAACGCGGCGATCGCTCTCGACGAGGCCGGCATCCTCGCCAAGTACGGCGTGGAGCTGATCGGCGCGAAGGTCGAGGCGATCAAAAAGGGCGAGGATCGGCAGATCTTCAAGGAGCTGGTCATCGAGTGCGGCGCCGAGGTGGCGCGCAGTCGCATCGTGCACACCGTGGACGAAGCCCTCGCGGCGGCCGACGAGCTGGGGTACCCGATGGTGCTCCGCCCCTCGTTCACCATGGGCGGGCTGGGGTCGGGATTCGCCTACGACCGCGAGCAGCTGGTGCGCATGATCACCGACGGCCTGCACCAGAGTCCCGTGCACGAGGTCCTGCTCGAGGAGTCGATCCTCGGCTGGAAGGAGTACGAGCTCGAGCTGATGCGCGACACGGCGGACAACACGGTCGTCGTGTGCTCGATCGAGAACGTGGATCCGGTGGGCGTTCACACCGGGGATTCGATCACCGTCGCCCCCGCGCTCACGCTCACCGACCGCGAGTACCAGCGGATGCGGGATGTCGGCATCGACATCATCCGGGCGGTCGGCGTCGACACCGGCGGTTGCAACATCCAGTTCGCGGTCGATCCGCAGAACGGCCGGCTCATCGTGATCGAGATGAACCCGCGCGTGTCGCGCTCCAGCGCGCTCGCCTCGAAGGCCACCGGGTTCCCGATCGCGAAGATCGCGGCCAAGCTCGCGATCGGCTACCGGCTCGACGAGATCCCCAACGACATCACGAAGGTGACCCCGGCCAGCTTCGAGCCCACTCTCGACTACATCGTCGTCAAGGTGCCGCGTTTCGCGTTCGAGAAGTTCCCCTCGGCGGATGCCACGCTCACCACCACGATGAAGTCGGTCGGCGAGGCGATGGCGATCGGGCGCAACTACAGCACCGCCTTGCAGAAAGCGCTGCGCTCGCTCGAGAAGCGGGGCAGCAGCTTCCATTGGGGCGCCGAGCGTCGCACGAAGGCGCAGTTGATCGAGGCGTCGAAGGTGCCGACCGATGGTCGCATCGTGACCGTTCAACAGGCGTTGCGTGCCGGGGCGACCGTCGAGGAGCTGTTCGAAGCCACCAAGATCGACCCTTGGTTCCTCGATCAGATCGTGCTGATCAACGAGGTGGCCGCCGAGGTCGCCGGCCTGCGCCCCTTCGACCGCGCACTGTTCGAGCTGGCCAAGGATCACGGATTCTCGGATGCCCAGATCGCCGAACTGCGCGGCCTCACCGAGCAGGAGGTGCGCAACGCCCGCTGGCAGCTGGGGGTGCGCCCCGTCTACAAGACGGTGGACACCTGCGCAGGCGAATTCCCCGCATTGACTCCGTACCACTACTCGAGCTACGACCTCGAGACCGAGGTGGCACCGTCCGGCGCGCGCAAGGTCGTCATCCTGGGCTCCGGCCCCAACCGCATCGGACAGGGCGTCGAGTTCGACTACAGCTGCGTGCATGCCAGCTTCGCTCTGCACGACGCGGGCTTCGAGACGATCATGATCAACTGCAATCCCGAGACGGTGTCGACCGACTACGACACGAGCGACCGGTTGTACTTCGAGCCGCTCACGCTCGAAGATGTGCTCGAGGTCATCCACGCCGAATCGCAGAGCGGCGAGCTCGTGGGCGTCATCGTGCAGCTCGGCGGCCAGACCGCGCTCGGGCTGGCCAAGGGCCTTGAGGCGGCGGGCGTCCCGATCCTGGGCACCTCGCCGAGCGCCATCGACCTGGCCGAGGAGCGCGGGTTGTTCGCGAGGATCCTCACTGAGGCCAAGCTGCTGGCGCCCAAGAACGGGACCGCGACCGACGCGCCGTCTGCGGTTGCCGCGGCCGAGGCGATCGGCTACCCCGTGCTGGTGCGCCCGAGTTACGTGCTCGGCGGCCGCGGCATGGAGATCGTCTACGACACCCCGGGGCTCGAGGACTACTTCGACCGGGTGCGCGAGCAGGCGATCATCGGCCCCGGCTCGCCGCTGCTGGTCGACCGCTTCTTGGACGACGCGCTCGAGATCGACGTCGACGCGCTGTACGACGGCCATGAACTGTACGTGGGCGGGATCATGGAGCACATCGAAGAGGCTGGTGTGCACTCCGGAGACTCGGCCTGCACACTGCCGCCGGTCACGCTCGGCCGCGACGTGATCGACCAGGTGGTCGTGGCCACTCGAAAGATCGCCGAGGGGATCGGCGTGCGGGGCCTGCTCAATGTGCAGTTCGCGATCGGCGCCGGGGTGCTCTATGTGCTCGAAGCGAATCCCCGCGCCTCGCGCACCGTGCCGTTCGTGTCGAAGGCGCTCGGCATCCCGCTCGCCAAGGCGGCTTCGCTGATCATGGTGGGCCGCAGCATCCGCGACCTGGTCGGGTCCGGCATGCTGCCCGCCGTGGATGGATCGCACGTGCCGCTCGATTCGCCGGTCTCGGTGAAGGAGGCGGTGCTCCCGTTCAACCGCTTCCGCACCAAGGAGGGCAACGTCGTCGACTCGGTGCTCGGGCCCGAGATGCGCTCCACCGGCGAGGTGATGGGCATCGACGCCGACTTCCCGCGCGCCTTCGCGAAGAGCCAGGATGCCGCATACGGCGGCCTGCCCAGCACCGGCACCGTGTTCGTCTCGGTCGCCGACCGCGACAAGCGCGCGATCGTGCTGCCGATGCTGCGGATGTCGCAGCTCGGCTTCGACATCGTCGCCACCGAGGGCACGGCCGAGGTGCTCGCACGGAACGGCATCCCGGCGAGGACCGTTCGCAAGTACTTCATGGGCCAGACGGTGGTCGAGGGGGAGCCGTCGATCGTCGATCTGATCAATGACGGCAAGATCGACATCGTCATCAACACCCCGAGCGGACGCAGTGCGCGCGCCGACGGCTTCGAGATCCGCACGGCGACGGTTGCGGCCGACAAGCCGCTGTTCACGACGATCGCGCAGGTCGGCGCGGCGGTCGCGGCCTTCGAGGTTCCACGCGGCGGGATGCGCGTGCGCAGCCTGCAGGCCTACGCGGCCGACAGAGCGGCGAGGCTGAGCGCGGTATGACCGAGGCCTTCGGTTCACGCTTGAGCGAGGTGTTCGCCACCTCGGGGCGGCTCTGCGTGGGCATCGATCCTCACTCGGGGCTGCTCAAGGAATGGGGCCTCCCCGATTCGGCGGAGGGCGTTCGCGACTTCGGGCTGCGCGTCGTCGAGGCGGTCACCGGTCGCGCCGGGATCGTCAAGCCGCAGATCGCCTTCTACGAGCGGCACGGCTCGGCGGGATATGCGGCCCTCGAGCACGTGCTCTCCGCCGCACGTGCGGCCAGACTGCTGGTGATCGCCGACGTGAAGCGGGGCGATCTCGGCACAAGCGTCGACGCCTACGGCGAAGCCTGGCTGACGCCGGGGTCGACGCTCGAAGCCGACGCGATGACAGTCGTTGCGTATCAAGGGCTGGGTTCGCTCGCCGGCGTTCTGAACCGCGCGCAGGTGAACGGCAAGGGCGTGTTCGTGCTCGCCGCCACCTCGAATCCCGAGGCCTTCGCGACCCAGACGGCCACCCGCGCAGACGGGCTGTCTGTCGCGGCGGGCGTCGTGGCCGACGTGGCCGCATGGAACGCGGCGTCCGCTCCAGCCCCTCTCGGATCGGCGGGCGTCGTGGTCGGCGCGACCATCGCTCTTGCCGACGTCGGCCTCAACGAATCCGCTCTCGCGGGAATCCCCGTTCTCGCTCCCGGATTCGGCCATCAGGGCGCTCGAATCGAACAACTGTCAGAACTCTTCGGCTCGGCGGCGCAGAATGTTGTGGTGAGTGCATCGCGCAGCATCCTGTCGGCGGGCCCGACCGGCCTCGAGGCGGCGATCGACGCTGCCAGGGCGCAGGTGATGGCGGCATGCCCCGAATAGCCCCTCCCGACGTCGACCGCGTGGCCGCGGCGCGAGCCGCCGTGGCCGCCCGTCGCGCCCGCGCGCTCGTGAAGCAGGCCGTCGCGAACCGCGATCGCAAGGCACTGGATGTCGCGGAATCGGCCTGGGCGGGCGACCCCACCAACCCCGAGGCCACCCTCCGTGTCCGCGAGCTGCTCATGAGCATCCCGAGCCTCGGACCCACGCGCGCTGACAAGGCGATGGACCAGTTGGGCATCGCCGCGTCGAAGCGCGTCGGAGGTCTGGGAGTGCGGCAGCGGGTCAAGTTGCGGGAGTACCTGACGCTTCGCGAGGGGCCTACGGAACTGCCGACCAGCCGCCTCGTCGTGCTGGCCGGACCGACCGCGGTCGGCAAGGGGACCGTGTCGCGCTACATCCGGGAGCACTACCCGAGCGTGCTGCTCAGCATCTCGGCGACGACCCGTCCGCCGAGACCGGGCGAGGTCGATGGCGAGCACTACTACTTCGTCAGCGACGAGCAATTCGATGACATGATCGCGCGCGGCGAGTTCTTGGAGTGGGCGACCGTGCACAATGCGTGGCGGTACGGCACGCCGCGCCCGCCGATCGAGGCCGCGCTGGCCGACGGCAAGAGCGTGCTGCTCGAGATCGACCTGCAGGGCGCGCGTGCTGTTCGGCGGGAAATGCCGGAGGCGCTGCTGGTGTTTCTGCTGCCGCCGAGCTGGGACGAATTGGTGCGCCGGCTCGTCGGCCGCGGCACCGAGGATGCAGCGGAACAGGCGCGCAGACTCGACACCGCGAAGGTGGAGATGCAGGCTCAGGATGAGTTCGACGTCAAGGTCGTCAACCGCGAGGTCGGTCAAGCGGCCGCCGAGGTCGTAGAATTGCTCGCAGTGCCCTGATTCGGGCGCGCACACTTAGGAAGGACCCCATGGCCGACAAGAACTCCGGGATCATCGACCCGCCGATCGACGACCTGCTCTCGCGCGTCGACTCGAAGTACCAGCTCGTGATCTTCGCGAGCAAGCGCGCACGTCAGATCAACGACTACTACGCCGACCTGCACGAGGGTTCGCTCTTCGACAACGTCGGGCCACTGGTCGACTCGACGATCGACGACAAGCCGCTCTCGGTCGCTTTGCGCGAGATCAACGAGGACAAGCTCACGCTGACCCCGTTCGACGCGCCCGAGTAGTCGACCGCCTGCACAGCTAGATGAACATCGTCGTCGGCATCACCGGCGGCATTGCGGCGTACAAGGCCGTCAACGTGGTGCGCGGACTCGTTCTCGCCGGCCACGACGTGCACGTGGTCGCGACGAACGGAGCACTTCGTTTCGTCGGGCGACCGACACTCGAAGCGATCAGTCGCAACCCCGTGCACAGCGAGCTCTACGAGGGCGTCGCCGAGGTGCGCCACGTCGCCATCGGGCAGGCCGCCGACCTGATCGTGGTGGCTCCTGCGACGGCGAACTCGATCGCCAAGATCGCTGCAGGGTTGGCCGACGACCTGCTGGGCAACACCATTCTCGCCTCGAACGCGCCACTGCTGATCGCTCCTGCGATGCACACCGAGATGTGGCAGAACCCGGCGACGCAGGCGAACGTCGAGGTGCTGCGGAGGCGCGGCGTGCATGTCGTCGGGCCGGCGAGCGGTCAGCTCACGGGTTCCGACTCGGGCCCAGGACGCATGGCCGAGCCTGAGGACATCATCTCGGCAGCCCTCGAGCTGGCGGGCGCTCGCGCTGACGGCCCGGTCGACGCCGCGACGGGACGCGGGGACCTGGCGGGGCGCCGCATCCTGATCACCGCCGGGGGAACGCGCGAACCTCTGGACCCGGTGCGCTTCATCGGCAATCGCTCGAGCGGCAAGCAGGGCGTCGCGCTGGCCCGTGCCGCCGCCGCTCGCGGGGCTGACGTCACCCTGATCGTGGCGAACTCCGACGATGGCGTGCTCGACCGGCTGCCGGCGTCGGTTTTGATCCAGCCCGTGTCGACGACGCTCGAGCTGCAGGAAGCCGCGTTGCTCGCAGCGGGCACCGCCGAGTTGATCATCATGGCTGCCGCGGTCGCCGACTACCGCCCTGAGTCCGTGGCGGATCACAAGATCAAGAAGGAGACGCAGGGAGACACCCTCGACCTGCGCCTGGTGAAGAACCCGGACATCCTGCGCGAGCTCACGGCCGGGCGTCACGACGGCCAGGTGATCGTCGGTTTCGCCGCAGAGACGGAGCCCGATGACGACGCCCTCCTCGCGCTGGCCGTGGCCAAGCGGGAGCGCAAGGGAGTCGACTTCCTCGTCGTCAACAGGGTCGGCTGGACCGAGACCTTCGCCAGTGATGACACCGCCGTGATCATCCTCGACGCAACCGGACGTAACGTGGCCGAAGCCCAGGGCGACAAGCAGTCGGTCGCCGACCGTATCCTCGACGTGGTGGCGTGACCCGCCCGTCCCTCCGCTCTCGATCAGATAGGCCGTTCGTGACCTCTGCGCTGCGTCTCTTCACCTCTGAATCAGTCACCGAGGGTCATCCGGACAAGATCTGCGATCAGATCAGCGACTCGATCCTGGATGCGCTGATCGCCCAGGACCCGAGCTCCCGGGTCGCGGTCGAGACGCTCGTGACGACCGGACTGGTGCACGTCGCCGGCGAGGTGACGACCTCGGCGTACGCCGACATCCCGGGAATCGTTCGCAAGCGCATCACCGAGATCGGCTACGACTCTTCTGACGTCTGGTTCGACGGCCGTTCGTGCGGCGTCTCGATCTCGATTGGCGGTCAGTCCCCGGACATCGCCCAAGGCGTCAACGATGCGTTCGAAACGCGCGAGGGCTCGAGCTCCGACGACCTCGACAAGCAGGGCGCAGGCGACCAGGGCATCATGTTCGGCTACGCGACGAATGAGACCCCTCAACTGATGCCGCTGCCGATCTGGTTGGCCCACCGCATGTCCGAGCGGCTCGCCGAGGTGCGGCACCAGGGGATCGTCGACTGGCTCCGCCCCGACGGGAAGACCCAGGTGACGATCGGCTACGACGGGACGACGCCGGCGACCGTCGAGACTGTCGTGGTGTCGACCCAGCATTCCCCGAAGATCGCTACCGACGATCTGCGCGAGGCGATCCGCGAGCTGGTCATCGATCCCACGCTCGCCCGCATCGATCTGCCGTCCCAGAACGTCAAGGTGCTGATCAACCCGACCGGCCGCTTCGAGATCGGCGGACCGCAGGGCGATGCCGGTCTGACCGGCCGCAAGATCATCGTCGACACCTACGGCGGTTCAGCACGTCACGGCGGCGGGGCGTTCAGCGGCAAAGACCCCTCCAAGGTCGACCGCTCGGCGGCCTATGCGCTGCGCTGGGTGGCCAAGAACGCGGTCGCCGCCGGGCTCGCCGACCGGCTGGAGGTGCAGGTCGCCTACGCCATCGGCACGGCATCGCCTGTCGGGCTCTATGTCGAGAGCTTCGGAACGGCGCACGTTCCCGAGGAGTCGATCATCGCCGCTATTCGGGAGGTCTTCGACCTGCGGCCGGCCGCGATCATCCGCGACCTCGACCTGCTGCGCCCGATCTACGCGCAGACGGCGAGCTACGGGCACTTCGGGCGTGAGCTGCCCGACTTCGCATGGGAGAAGACCGACCGCGTCGACGCGTTGCGCGGTGCCGCGGGTCTGTGAGGTGTTCGCCGGCTGAGCGGGTCCCGGCCGCCGGGACGGCGCCCGGCGCGCGATGGCGAGACGACCAGAAATGGTCGTCGCCGTGAGCAACATCGCGCGAGTGCTCGTCGACTCACCGCTGCCTCAGCTGGATCGGCTGCTGGACTACCGCATCCCGGAGGGGATGGCCGGGGTCGTTCCCGGCGTCCGGGTCTCGGTCCCGCTCAGGGCGGCCAGTCGCATCGCTGAGGGATTCGTCGTCGAACTCAGTTCTCAGCAGGACTTTCCCGGACCGCTGAGCGACATCGTCGCGCTGGTCTCGCCCGTTCCAGTGCTGCAGCCCGAGGTCTGGGCGCTTGCCAGGGCGGTGGCCGACCGGGCAGCGGGATCGGCGAGCGACGTCTTGCGGCTCGCGATTCCGCCGCGGCAGGTGCGGGTCGAGAAGTCGTGGTTGGCGCGCGGAGAGCAGGAGGCGCGCGAATCGTTCGACCCGCCGGTGATGGAGGGGTACTCGCCTGGCGTTGTCGAGGCGGCTCTGGGCGCCGGCGAGAGGTTCGTGCTCGGCGTCGAACCCGGGGTGACACAGCTCGAGTCCGGAGAGGCCGACGGGTCGTGGGTCGGTCGGTGGGCTCTCACGCTGGCCCGCGCGGCGGCCCGCACCGTCGCGGCGGGCGCCTCGGCGATCCTGGTGGTGCCCGACTACCGTGACCAGGAGCAGCTGGAGGCGGCACTCGGCACGCTCCTGCCCGGCGAAGCGGTCGTCCGGCTGGACGCCCGCCAATCGAATCCGGATCGCTACCGAGGGCTGCTGCGCGCCCTGGGCCCGGCGCCCGTCGTGCTTCTCGGCACCCGATCCGTCGTCTACGCTCCGGCCTCCAGGCTGGGTCTCATCGCGGTGTGGAACGACGGCGATCCGCTCCTGGGCGAACCGCTGAGCCCGTATGTGCACGCGCGCGACGCGGCACTCGTCCGGCAGGAGCAGCAGGGGGGCGCCCTGGTCTTCGCGAGCCACACCCGCACCACCGAGGTGGAGCGGTTGGTCGAGGTCGGCTACCTGCACGAGATCGGGATGGCTCGGCCCCGCCATCCTCGGGTGATTCCGACCGCCAACATCGCGGCACAGGATCGACTCGCCGCGCAGGCGCGCATCCCGTCGATCGCGTGGCGCGAGGCCACCGCCGGGAGCAAGACGGGACCGGTGCTCGTGCAGGTGGCGCGTCCCGGCTATTCACCGGGCCTGCGCTGCGTCGACTGCGGGGAGCCCGCCCGCTGCAGGATCTGCGGCGGGCCGCTGCATCAGAAGCGTGCGGGCGGCATCCCGACCTGTGCCTGGTGCGGCGCGCCCGAGGCGTCCTGGCGATGCCAGAACTGCCAGTCGACCCGGTTGCGTCCTGCCGGGGTCGGCGCGGGTCGCACGGCTGAGGAACTGGGCAAGGCCTTTCCTGGGGTGCGCATTATCGTCGCCGACGGCGAGCGGAGCATCCAATCCGTCGACGCCAGACCGGCGATCGTGGTGGCGACACGCGGCGCCGAGCCGATCGCGGCCGGTGGCTATCGTGCGGTCCTCCTGCTCGATGGGGATCGCATGGTGGCGCGCGAGAGCCTGCGCGTCGGCGAGGACTGCTTGCGTTGGTGGTCGGATGCCGCCGCCCTCGCCGCCGACGACGCACCCGTCGTGCTGGTCGGGGTGGGCGGCGCGCTGGCATCCGCGCTCGTCACGGGAACCCAGGCCGGCTACGCCCGGCATGAGCTCGTCGACCGCCGGGCGCTGCATTTCCCCCCGGCCGTGCGGGTCGCCACCCTGCTGGGGGCGCCGGATGCGGTCGCGGCAGCCTTGAGCGCGTTGCCGCCGGGCGCCGACCCCCTGGGAACGACGGAGGCCGACGGACGAGCACGTGCCATCGTGCGCTTCGATTACGCCCATGGGCCTGCGGTCGCCGAGGCCGTGCGATCGGAGATCATCCGACAGGCGACGAAACGCCGCAAGGCCGTTCCCGGCGCTCCGCCACGTCGCGGTCGGCAGCAACTGCCGCTGCGGGCGCACTTCGACGATCCCGAGCCCTTCAGCGAGTGAGCCGAGCCGCGCTCGACACGGCAGAATCGACAGGTGCCCCCACTCCGGATCGTCTTCGCGGGAAGTCCCGCGGCCGCGGTCCCGAGTCTGCATCGTCTCCTGACCGGCGAGCATGATGTCGTCGCTGTCGTGACCCGAGAAGACGCGCCGCTCGGCCGCAAGCGCGTGCTTACGCCGACACCCGTCGCCGAGGAAGCCCTGCGGGCCGGCATCCCGGTGATCAAAGCGAACCGGCTGGGCGCGGTCACCGATGAGCTCCTGGCGCTCGAGCCGGACCTGGGCGTGGTCGTCGCCTACGGCGGCCTCATTCGAGAGCCCCTGCTCAGCGCGCCCCGCCTGGGTTGGATCAACCTGCACTTCTCGCTGCTTCCGCGCTGGCGCGGAGCGGCGCCGGTGCAACGGGCGATCATGGCCGGCGACTCCGAGACCGGCGCCGCGGTGTTCCGGCTCGTGCCGGAGCTGGACGCCGGGGACGTCTACGCGACCCTGCGCCGGTCGATCGGAGCGCACGAGACGGCGGGGCACCTGCTCGACGCCCTCGCCGAGTCGGGAGGCGCCCTGCTGTCGAGGGTCGTCGACTCGCTGGCCGACGGCAGCGCGATCGCCTCGCCGCAGCACGGTGAGGTCACGCTGGCGCCCAAGCTGACCCTCGCCGATGGCCGGCTCGACTGGTCGGAGGCCGCCCAGCGGCTCGACGCGCGGATTCGGGGAACCTGGCCGGAGCCGGGCGCCTTCTTCGAACTCGGCGGAGATCGCGTCAAGGTGCTGGATGCCCTGGTCGCGCACGGGGCTCCGCGACTCGAGCCCGGCCGCGTAGAGCTGCGGGCAGGGCGGGTGCTGATCGGCACCGCAACCGATCCGGTCGAGTTGGTCACCGTGCATCCCTCGGGGAGACGGGCCATGAGTGCCGCCGATTGGTGGCGCGGGCGGCCACCAGGCGCCCCGGATCGTGCCGCGCTCGGGGCCGGTGGCGTGACTCCGTGACGGACTCTCCTCGCGAACCGCGCCGTCCACCGCGTTCTCGCGTCCAGCCCGCGCGCCGGGTGGCCTACGACGTGCTGCGCGCCGTGCACGGCAGCGACGCCTACGCCAACCTGCTGCTCCCGGCGAGGCTCGTCGAAGCCGGTCTGAGCGACACGGATGCCGGGCTCGCCACCGAGCTGACCTACGGCACGCTCCGCAGGCAGGGCTACTACGACCGGGTCATCGAGCTGGCGAGCGGTCGACCGCTGTCGAAGATCGATCCCGAGGTGCTGGATGCTCTCCGTCTGGGCGTCCACCAACTCCTGGGGATGCGGGTGGCCGCCCACGCGGCGGTCGACGAGTCTGTGGCCCTGGTCGCGGCGGCGGGCAAGCGCTCGGCCACCGGGTTCGCCAACGGGGTGCTGCGCACGATCTCGCGCGGCTCGCCCACCGAATGGCGGCAACGCGCCCTCGAGGGGTTGTCCGGCGACGCGCGGCTGGCGATGGAGCACGCCCATCCGCTCTGGATCGTCGAAGCGCTTCGGGCCGCACTCGGTGCAGAGGGACGCGGCGACGAGGTGGCGACGCTGCTGGCGGCGGACAACGACCCGCCGCGTGTCAGCCTCGTGGCGCTGCCGGGACTGACGACCGTCGTCGAGGTGGGGGAGCCCGGTGCCGTGTCACCGATCGCTGCACGATCTGCCGGTGGAGATCCCGCCGACAATCCCGTCATCGCATCGGGGCGGGCCCGGGTGCAGGACGAGGGATCGCAACTGGCGGCACTCGCCCTCACCCGGGCACGCCCGATCATCCCGGGCGAGCGCTGGCTCGACCTGTGCTCGGGACCGGGCGGCAAGGCGGCCGTCCTGGCAGCCGAGGCCGTTCTCGGGGGCGCAGCGCTGCTCGCCAACGAGCTGATTCCAGCCCGAGCGGGGCTGGTCCGCCGAGCGCTGTCGGTCTTCTCCGATCCGCCTCAGGTCGTCGAGGGGGACGGGCGCCGCTTCGGGGCAGGAGACGAGCGGTTCGACCGCATCCTGCTGGACGCTCCGTGCACCGGCCTCGGTGCTCTCCGTCGCCGGCCTGAGGCGCGCTGGCGCAAGCAACCCGCCGACCTGGCCGCGCTGAGCGGGCTGCAGCACGAACTGCTGGACGCCGCGATCCGGGCTCTCGCCCCTGGCGGGCTGCTCGCGTATGTCACGTGCTCACCTCACCTGGACGAGACGCGGGCGGTCGTCGACGACGCGCTGTCGCGGCATCCGGAGATGACCGTGATCGATACACCGGCGGTTCTCGCGCGCATCGCCACGCGCGAGCTCGAGCTCGCGTCGGGCAGCCATGCCCAGCTCTGGCCGCATCGACACGGCACCGACGCGATGTTCATCCAGCTCATGGTCAAGGGGGATGCCCGTGCCGCCGATCGGTAGGGTCGAGACGTGACCGCGCGCGCTCTGCCTCCCCGCATCCAGCCGAGCATCCTCAGCGCCGACTTCGTGAACATGCAGCGCGACGTCGAGGCGATCGCCAGTGCCGACGCCGTGCACGTGGACGTGATGGACAACCATTTCGTGCCCAATCTCACCTTCGGGCTCGAGATGGTCACCCGCGTGCAGGCGGTGTCGCCGGTTCCCCTCGATGTGCACCTGATGATCACGGATGTCGACCGCTGGGCCCCCGGGTATGCCGAGCTTGGCGTGTTCTCGGTCACCTTCCACGCTGAGGCCACCGACAAGCCGGTCGCCCTGGCTCGTCGACTGCGTCAGATCGGCGCTCGCGCCGGTCTGGCCGTGAAGCCGGACACCGACGTGACGCCCTATCTCGAGCTGCTGCCCGAGTTCGACCAGTTGCTCGTGATGACCGTCGAACCCGGATTCGGCGGTCAGAGCTTCATGGCCGAGATGATGCCGAAGGTCGCCGCGGTGCGAGCCGCCGCCGGCGCGGCCGGACTCGACGTCTGGCTGCAGGTGGATGGCGGCATCACGGTCGACACGATCGGAATCGCCGCCGAGGCGGGAGCAGACACCTTCGTCGCGGGCTCCAGCGTGTACGGCGCTCCCGACGCGGCCGACGCGATCGCAGCCCTTCGCGCGGCCGCTGATGGGCATCGGCATCCATCTGATTGACTGGACTCATGACCGAAGAGAGCAAGCCGGACGCGGCCTCTGACGAGACCAAGCGCAAGTTCCGCGAGGCGCTCGAGCGCAAGAAAGCGAACGGCGAGAGCCGGGTGGCGGCTCCCGGGAGCGAGTCGGCGATCCATGGAGTGCACGGCAAGGCCGGCAGCAAGCGCCAATTCCGCCGCAAGAGCAGTTGAGTGAGGAAGAACGATGACCGACAAGACCAAGCCCGAGATCGACTTCATCGAGGGTGACGCGCCCACCGAGCTCGTCATCACCGACCTCGAGGTCGGCGATGGTGCCGAGGCCACCCCGGGTGGCACGGTCGACGTGCATTACGTCGGAGTGGACTTCGAGACCGGCGAGGAGTTCGACTCCAGCTGGGGCCGCGGTCAGTCGATCCAGTTCCCGCTGAACGGCCTGGTGCGCGGGTGGCAGGAGGGCATCCCGGGCATGAGGGTCGGCGGTCGCCGTCAGCTGATCTGCCCTCCGGCGTGGGCATACGGTCCCGCGGGCGGCGGCCATCGCCTGTCAGGGCGCACGCTGGTGTTCGTCATCGACCTTCTGGGCGTCAAGTAACGGTTCGCCGCGCCCGGTACCCTGGAGGCGTGAAGACCTTCGACGCCCTCTTCGAGGAGCTCAGCGCCAAAGCCGCTGAGCGTCCGGAGGGCTCGCGCACGGTTGCCGAGCTCGACGCCGGCGTTCACACGATCGGCAAGAAGATCGTCGAGGAGGCCGCCGAGGTCTGGATGGCCGCGGAGTTCCAGTCCACAGACGAGACCGCCGCCGAGATCTCGCAGTTGCTGTACCACCTGCAGGTGCTGATGCTCGCCAAGGGACTCTCACTCGACGACGTGCAGCGACATCTGTAACCACATTCTCGCTGCCCGCTATCCCGTCGACGGAAAGACTTCACCCCATGCTGCGAATCGCGGTGCCCAACAAGGGCACCCTCTCTGAAACGGCCGTGCAGATGCTGCAGGAGGCCGGTTACGCCACGCGTCGAGATCCCAAGGAACTCATCGTCAGCGACCTCCGCAACGATGTCGAGTTCTTCTATCTGCGGCCCCGTGACATCGCGACCTACGTCGGCTCTGGCGCTCTCGATGTCGGAATCACGGGCCGGGACCTGCTGCTCGACTCGCATTCCGCGGCGCGCGAGGTCGACGAGCTCGACTTCGGCGCATCGACCTTTCGCTTCGCCGGACCGATCGGGCGCTTCGACTCGCTGGCGCAGCTGAGCGGCGTCCGCGTGGCCACGAGCTATGCGGCTCTGGTCGGCGACTTCCTCGAGCGCGAGGGGGTCACCGCCGAGGTCGTGCGCCTGGACGGGGCCGTCGAGTCCGCCGTCCGGCTCGGGGTCGCGGATGCGGTCGCCGACGTGGTCGAGACCGGATCGACGCTCAAGAAGCAGGGCCTGGAGATCTTCGGTCCCGTCATCCTGGAGTCGCACGCGGTGCTCATCGCGGCGAAGGAGTCCATCGACGGTCTCGAAACGCTGCGGCGCCGCCTGCAAGGCGTGATGGTGGCGCACCAGTACGTGCTCATGGATTACGACCTGCCCGCCGCCCTGATCGACGCGGCATCGAAGATCACGCCGGGCCTCGAATCGCCGACCGTGTCGCAGACGCGCGACTCCGAGTGGGTGGCCGTGCGGGTGATGGTGCCGCGCGCCGAGACGAACCACGTGATGGATGCTCTCTACGAACTGGGCGCCCGAGCCATCCTGGTCAGCGCCATCCACGCCGCGCGGATTTGAGATGACCGTCGTGACGCGTGTCATCCCGTGCCTGGATGTCGCTGCCGGACGGGTCGTGAAAGGTGTCAACTTCCTCGACCTGCGCGACGCCGGCGACCCGGTGGAGCTGGCGCGTCTGTACTACGAGCAGGGCGCGGACGAGATCACCTTCCTCGACGTGACGGCGACCGTCGAAGACCGTTCGACCATGTACGAGACCGTGACCGCGACGGCTGAACAGGTGTTCATCCCGCTGACCGTCGGCGGGGGAGTGCGCTCCCACGACGACGTCGCGCGGCTGCTGGGCCACGGAGCCGACAAGGTCGGTGTCAACAGCGCGGCGATCGCCAGGCCCGAGCTGCTGGGCGAGATCGCCGACCGATTCGGGGCCCAGGTGCTGGTGCTCTCGCTGGACGTGAAACGCAGTCCCCGCACCTCCAGCGGATTCGTCGTGACGACTCACGGCGGGCGCACCGAGACCGAGCTCGATGCCCTGGACTGGGCCCGCGAGGCCATCGAGCGCGGGGCCGGCGAGCTACTCGTCAACTCGATCGACGCCGACGGCACGAAGCAGGGCTACGACCTCGAACTGGTGGCGGCGGTGCGCGAACTGAGCTCCGTGCCCGTGATCGCCAGCGGCGGAGCGGGTGCGGTGGCGGACTTCGCCCCGGCCGTCGCGGCGGGCGCGGATGCGGTGCTGGCGGCATCCGTGTTCCACAACGGAGAACTGACGGTGGCCGACGTGAAGGCGGCGCTGAGCGCGGCGGGGATCGCCGTTCGATGAGAAGGAGCAGCCGATGAGCGAGGTCCTGACCGCGGACACGGTGGGCGAGGTCGTAAGCCGCGCGAAGTTCAACGCCGACGGATTGCTGCCGGCGATCATCCAGGAGCACGACACGCGCGACGTCCTGATGCTCGGCTACATGGACGCCGAGGCTCTGCGCCGCACGCTGACCGAGGGTCGCGTGACCTTCTGGTCGCGCAGTCGCCAGGAGTACTGGCGCAAGGGCGACACGAGCGGCAACGTCCAGCTGGTGCGCGGAGCGGCCCTGGATTGCGACGGCGATACGCTGTTGGTCCAGGTCGAGCAGCACGGTCCCGCCTGCCACACCGGCGCCCACGCCTGCTTCGACGTCGATCCACTGACCCCGTTCGTCGCTTCGTCGACGGGGCGTGACGTACCCTCCGAGAGCAACCCATGACGACCACGAGCCGGGCCGATTTCAACGCCGCGCTGGCCGCCGGTCACCGCGTCGTCCCGGTCTTGCGTGAGTTGTTCGCCGACGGTGAGACGCCGATCGGCGTGTATCGCAAGCTCGCGATCGGCAAGCCGGGCACCTTCCTGCTGGAGTCCGCCGAGCAGGGCGGGATCTGGTCCCGGTTCTCGTTCGTCGGTGTCGGGTCGTGGGGCGTGCTCACCCAGGGCAGAGCAGACGACGGCACGGATCGCGCGGTGTGGCTCGACTACGGCGTCTCGGCCGAGCGCGCCCTCGGGCCCGATGCTCCGACCGCGCCCCTGCAAGCGCTCGCGCATCTCTATGCGCGCTGGAGCACGCCGCAGGTCGACGGCCACCCGCCGCTGACGGGCGGCCTCGTCGGCTTCATCGGCTGGGAAGCCGTGCGGCAGCTCGAGAAGCTGCCTGACGTTCCGCCCGCCGACTTCTCGGTGCCTGGGCAGGCGCTCAGCTTCGTGAGCGAGCTCGTCGTACTCGACCACCGCCAGGGCACTGCGACCCTCATCGTCTCGGTGCTCAATGACGGCGGGGATGACGCCGACGCCCAGTGGAACAAGGCTCAGACCGCGCTCGATGCCTTGCAGACCGGTCTCGCACAGCCCTCGGAAGCCTGGATCGCGGATGTCGATCTCGCCACTGCCGCCACCCCGATCCCGCGGGTGAGCGCGTCCGAGTACGAGGTGGCGGTCGAGCGCTCCAAGGAGTACATCCGCGACGGCGACGTCTTCCAGGTGGTCATCTCGCAGCGCTTCGACCACGAGATCACCGCCGAGCCGATCGACGTGTATCGCGTGCTGCGCGCTCTCAACCCCAGCCCGTACATGTATCTGCTCACGCTCGAGGGCCCCGCTGGCGACTCGTATTCGATCGTCGGATCGTCGCCAGAAGCGCTGGTGAAGGTGCAGGGTGGCCGGGTCTTCACTCATCCGATCGCCGGATCGCGCCCGCGCGGCGAGACCCCGGAGCGCGATCTGGAGCTCGCCGACGAACTGCTGGCCGATCCCAAGGAGCAGGCCGAGCACCTCATGCTCGTCGACCTGGCCCGCAACGACCTCTCGAAGGTGTGCGTCGCGGGCTCGGTCGAGGTCACCGAGTTCATGCAGGTCGAGCGGTTCAGCCACATCATGCACCTGGTCTCGAGCGTCGAGGGCGACCTGCGTCCGGATGCCAGCTCCATCGACGTCTTCACCGCCACCTTCCCAGCGGGCACGCTCTCGGGCGCGCCCAAGCCTCGCGCGTTGGAGATCATCGACGAGCTCGAGGTGGCGCAGCGCGGCGTGTACGGCGGCGTAGTCGGCTACTTCGGGCTGGCGGGGGATGCCGACCTGGCCATCGCCATCCGCACCGCCACGATCGTCGACGGCCTCGCCCGCGTGCAGGCCGGCGCGGGGCTCGTGGCCGACTCGGATCCCGCCGCCGAGCACCAGGAGGCGCAGAACAAGGCGGCCGCCCCCTTGCGCGCGGTGGCGATCGCCAACGCCATGCGCAGGCTGTCGTGACCGGGGGCCGGCTCAAACTGATCTCGCTGATCGGGATCGCGGCCCTGGCCGCGCTGCTCTTCGTCGCCTGGTCGCAGACCTGGTTCGTGTTGACCGTGCAGGGCAAGCCGTTCACGGTGTCCGGCCAGGTCGCGGGGGGCGCACTGTCGGCGCTCGCCCTGGCCTCGCTCGCGCTGATCGCCGCGCTGGCCATCGCCGGACGATTCTTCCGCCCGGTGCTCGGGGCGCTCCTGGCCCTGCTCGGGGTGTGCGTGATCGCGGTGACGGCGTTCGCCATCGGCAATCCCGCCGTCGTCGCGATGGCAGCCATCACGAAGGCGACAGGAGTCGCTGGGACTCAGTCGGTCGCGCGACTGGTCACCGCGTCCTCGATCACGGCCTGGCCGTTCGTCGCCCTCGTCCTCGGCGTCCTGATGACGCTCTGGGGGCTCGCCATCGCCCCGACGTCGAGGTCGTGGCCGGATTCGGGCCGCAAGTACAGCCGTGCCCGGTTGACCGAGGCCGATCCCGATGCGCAGGATCCCATCCAGGAATGGGATGCGCTCAGCGAGGGCGGCGACCCGACCGGCCGCTGAGACGGCTCGTGAGCGCAACGGAGCCCGTCGTGCCCGCGTTGCACGAAGGCGGGCCGCCGCGCCCCGCTAGACTGGCCACGATTCGAGCAGAAGGAGCAGCAGTGGCCGACGAGAACGAGCCCGGAGAGGGCAACTCGCCCGCAGCCTGGATCGCCGTGATCATCATGCTGGTCGCGATCGCCGGCGGCACCCTCGCCTTCTGGTTCAACGTGCCATGGCTGGTGTGGAGCTTCGCGGGGCTTGTCGTCGTCGGCGCCCTGGTCGGCGCGATCCTGTCCAAGCTCGGGTACGGCGTCAAGGGCCCTCGCTACGTGCCGAAGGCGCATTCCTAGAGTGCTCTCCGAACTCGTCGCCGGGGCCGTCGCAGACGCCTCGGAGCGACGCGCGATCCGTCCATTGACCGCGGTCGAGGCGGATGCCGCAGCGCGCCCGCCGGCACTGGACGTGATGGCCGCCCTGGCGCCCGCCGATCGTGTGAAGATCATCGCCGAGGTGAAGCGCGCCAGCCCGTCGCGCGGCCCGCTCGCCGACATCCTCGATCCCGCCTCCCTGGCGGTCTCGTACCAGACCGGAGGGGCGAGCGCGATCAGCGTGCTCACCGAAGGCCGCCGTTTTCTCGGGTCGCTCGCCGATCTCGAGGCGGTGCGCGCCGCGGTCGAGATCCCGGTGCTGCGCAAGGATTTCATCGCCGACCCCTATCAGGTGTTCGAGGCGCGCGCTGCCGGCGCCGACCTGGTGCTGCTGATCGTCGCCGCGCTCGACCAGCCTGTGCTCGCCGAACTGCACGAGCTCATCGGGCAACTCGGAATGACCGCGCTGGTTGAGACGCACTCGGCCGAGGAGGTGCAGCGCGCGCTTGACGTGGGGGCGTCCGTGGTCGGGGTGAACGCCCGCGACCTCAGCACCTTCGAGCTCGATCGCGAGCTCTTCGGCTCGCTCGCCGACCGCATCCCTTCGGGTGTCATCCGGATCGCCGAATCAGCCGTGACGGAACCCGCGGATGTCGCGCGTTACCGCGCGGCGGGCGCGGACGTCGTGCTTGTCGGCGAAGCGCTCGTCACGGGCGGAGACCCGGTGGCCACGCTCGAGAGCTTCCTCGGTGCGGGCCCACTCCGGCCCGTCGGGCCGCGAGCAAGCGCGGTCAGCGCATGACCAGCCTGCGAGAACTGCCCGGGCCGTTCTACGGCGAGTACGGCGGCCGCTTCATGCCCGAGTCGCTGATCGCGGCGATCGACGAGTTGGCGGCGGCGTACGAGCTGGCCAAGGCGGATCCGGCGTTCCACGCCGAGCTGCGCGAGCTCGAGCGCAGCTACAGCGGTCGGCCCTCGATCATCACCGAGGTCCCACGGTTCGCCCAGCACGCCGGGGGAGCCCGCATCATCCTGAAGCGCGAAGACCTCAACCACACGGGCTCGCACAAGATCAACAATGTGCTCGGTCAGGCCCTGCTGACGAAGCGCATCGGCAAGACGCGTGTCATCGCCGAGACGGGCGCGGGCCAGCACGGTGTCGCCACGGCGACGGCGGCCGCCCTGTTCGGCTTCGAGTGCACGATCTTCATGGGCGAGGTCGACACGCAGCGCCAGGCGCTCAACGTGGCCCGGATGCGCCTGCTGGGCGCCGACGTCGTCTCCGTGACGACCGGATCCCGCACCCTGAAAGACGCGATCAACGAGGCATACCGCGAGTGGGTCACGAGCGTCGAGACCACCAACTACATCTTCGGAACGGCGGCCGGCCCGCATCCGTTCCCTGCCATGGTGCGCGACTTCCAGAAGGTCATCGGCGAGGAGGCGCGCGAGCAGGTGCTCGCCCTGACCGGACGGCTCCCGGATGCCGTGGCGGCCTGCGTCGGCGGCGGCTCGAATGCGATCGGCATCTTCGACGCCTTCCTCGATGACGAGTCGGTGAAGCTGTACGGCTACGAGGCGGCGGGCGACGGCATCGACACACCCCGGCACGCGGCGGCGATCGAACGCGGCCGGCCCGGCGTGCTGCACGGCGCGCGCAGCTACCTGCTGCAAGACGAAGATGGCCAGACCGTCGAGTCGCATTCGATCTCGGCCGGGCTCGACTACCCGGGCGTCGGACCCGAACACGCATACCTGGCCGACATCGGGCGGGCCACCTACCTGCCGGCGACCGATGCCGAAGCGATGGAGGCTCTGCGGCTGCTGAGCCGCACCGAGGGCATCATCCCCGCGATCGAGTCGGCGCACGCCCTGGCCGGCGCGCTGAAGCTGGGACGCGAGCTGGGGCCGGATGCGATCATCCTGATCAACCTCAGCGGTCGCGGCGACAAAGACGTGCAGACGGCGGGCGAGTGGTTCGGCCTCTTCGACGAGGGAGCCGTGCAGTCGTGACCGGCGTGACCTCGGTCGCCTCGACGATCGACGCCAACCGTCGCGCCGGCACAGGTTCGCTGGTCGGCTACCTGCCGGTCGGATTCCCGGATCTCGTCACCAGCATCGACGCAGCCGTCGCGCTGGTCGAGAACGGCGTCGACGTGCTCGAGCTGGGCGTTCCGTACTCCGACCCGGTGATGGACGGCCTGGCGATCCAGAAGGCGACACAGGCGGCCCTCACGGCGGGCTTCCGGGTGCGCGACGTGTTCACCGCGGTCGAGGCGATCCGGTCGCGCGTCGAGGCGCCGGTGCTGGTGATGACCTACTGGAATCCCGTCCTGCAGTACGGCCCCGATCGTTTCGCCGATGCCCTCGTCGACGCCGGAGGAGCGGGCCTCATCACCCCCGACATCACGCCGGATTCCGCGGCGCCCTGGATCGCGATCAGCGAGCGGACCGGGCTCGACCGGGTCTTCCTGGCGGCCCCCAGTTCGACGGACGCCCGCTTGGCCGAGACGGTCGAGGCCAGTAGGGGATTCGTCTACGCGGTCTCGACCATGGGGATCACCGGGGCACGCCAGGACGTCGACGCCGCGGCCCGCTCGCTCGTGGCGCGCCTTCGTGCCGTCGACGCGCACGACGTCTGCGTTGGAATCGGCATCTCGACCGGCGACCAGGTCGCCGAGGTGCTGCAATACGCCGATGGCGCGATCGTCGGTTCCGCCCTGGTGACCGCGCTGGCCGAGCACGGGGTGGCGGGCGTTGCGCGCACCGCTGCGGCGCTCGCTCAGGGTCGCACTCGCTAGACTTCCATCCGGTTTCCATCCCTCGCCGAAAGGTGC
>Ga0207698_10000189_pt1 | contig 38225 bp, 36 predicted proteins | sample KBSCornC22_FD_184298 | JGI IMG/M metagenome (GOLD analysis project Ga0207698, IMG submission 184298) | Corn rhizosphere microbial communities from Kellogg Biological Station, Michigan, USA - KBS Corn C2-2 (SPAdes) (version 2) | ecosystem: Host-associated > Plants > Roots > Rhizosphere > Soil ... | reverse complement strand
GCCGCACGTCCACTGGCACGTGATCCCGCGCTTCAGCGACGACCGTCACTTCCCCGGGCCGGTGTGGGCGGCGCCGCGGCGCGATGCGGCGGCCGATTCCGCGCGCATCGCGCGCGCCGAAGGCATAGCCGCGCTGCTGCGCGCGCGGCTGCCGGGCTGAGGCCGCGTGTCCACGCCTCCCGTGCATCCCGAAGGCGGCGTCCCGTTCGCGGATGCACACGGCGCCCGCGAGTGGTTGGGTGCGCTGCCGCTCACGAACATCCCGCTCGCGCAGTCGCAGGTGCTCGAGGCGATCGTGGCCCTCAACCGCGCCGGGTTCGCGCCGCTGGAGCGCCTGAAGACGCTCGAGCTCGCGCGCGACAAGGTGGCGTTCCTGCAGGGCGAGCAGCGCTCGCGCTACTTCGGCAAGACATTGCCGCTATCCGCGAACGACTCGGCAGCCTGGAACACCGGGCGCGTGCTGCTGGAGGAGATGGAAACGGGCTACCGCCGCTGCCTCGAGGAGGCCGGCGACGGCGGCGAGATCCACGCCCACCGCGCGCTCATCGTGCACCGGATCATGCGTTACGTCGGCGCACAGATGGCGTTCCACGCGACCATCTACCGGCGCTTCGATCCGCAGCTCTGGACGCGCCTGCACGCCACGCTCGCCGATGCCGAGGCGAGCGGCATCGCCTCCGACCGGGTGAAGGACTCGCTGGACAGCGAGGACAAGGGCTCGTGCGTGATGGAGGCCTATGCGCAGGTGGTGATGCTGCAGGCGGCCTACCTGTCGGAGCTCACCGCGCCGCAAATGGATCTCGTCGAGGCGCTGCTGCGCCGCTGGGCGCGCCGGGTCACGGTGCACACGCCGGCGCTGGCTCCGGCCCAGGCGGCGACGGCCTATCCGCTCGCGGTGGACCTCGCGAAGCCCATCGGCGCGCGTCCGCTCGCGGCCGGCGAGGCCACGCCGCTGCACCGCGTGCTGGACGTCGACAGTGTCTCGAGGAGCATCCGCAAGCGCCTGCACGGCTTCTCCAAGGGCGAGGACGCAGCCAGGCTCGACCTGCCGCGCGAGGCCACGTCGGTCGACGCGCAGGAGCAGCTGCAGCGGCTGCACAAGCTCTGGTGCGAGGGCGCGCCGCCGCGTCCGCCGGCGAAGATCCCGGCGGAGAAGACCGCGGGACTCGTCTGGGGCATCGTCGACATCCACTTCTTCCTTTCCGGCGGCAAGCCCTTCGAGCAGCCGGGCGAGACGCGCGAGCTCACCTCGGTGGAAAAGCAGGAGATGGAAGTCTTCGGGCGCGTGCGCGAGCGCACCCATGGCAAGCTCATCACGCCGCATACGTTCGTGGCGGAGCCGTGGGCCGTGGTCGACGAGATGCTCGGCGCATGGCGCCTCATGCGCCCGCCGACCGCGTCGAAGGGCGTGGCCATCGGACGCATCGCGGCGATGCGCCTGGGCGATACGGCGCCCTTCTACGTGGGGATGGTCACCGCGCTCTCGCAGGAGCTCGACGGCGCGATCGTGGCCACGCTCACGCTTTTTCCCGGCCGCCCGGAGCCCGTGGCGGCGCGGCCGGGCGAGCCCCGAACCCGCGCGGCGCAGCAATGGACGCCGGCGCTGCGCCTGCCCGCGCTGGAAAGGCTGCGCATCGCGCCATCGCTCATCGTCGCGAGCGGCCTCGCATCGCGCGGGCGCACGCTCGAGGTGTGGGGCGACCAGCGCCACGCGCTGCCGGTGCGCGAGCTGCTCGACCGCGGGACGGATTTCGACCGGGTGGTGGTGGGGTAAGGCGAAGGCGCAAGGCACAAGAGAGGCGCTTACGCCCCGAGCGCATCCATGAACGCCTCCGCCGCATTCTCGCCCGTCTGCCCGGCGATCTCGACGATGCAGGTCGGGCTGGTGACGTTGACCTCGGTGAGGTAGTCGCCGATCACGTCGAGGCCCGCGAAGACGATGCCCGCCTTCACCAGCTCCGTGCCCACGGCCTGCGCGATCTCGCGGTCGCGCGCGGAGATCGGCTGCGCCACGCCGCGGCCGCCGGCAGCGAGGTTGCCGCGCGTCTCGCCCGCCTTCGGGATGCGTGCGAGGCACTGCGGGAAGGGCTCGCCATCCACCACCAGCACGCGCTTGTCCCCCTTCACGATCTCGGGGATGTAGCGCTGCGCCATCACCGTGCGCTGCCCCATGTCCGTGATCGCCTCGACGATCACGTTGCGATTCGGGTCCGCGGTGCCGACACGGAAGATCATCGTGCCGCCCATGCCGTCCAGCTTCTTCAGCACCACGTCGCGATGCTCGTCGATGAATGCGTGGACCGTGGCCATTTCGCTCGCGACCAGCGTGGGCGGCGTGAACTGCGGGAAGCGCAGGATGGCGAGCTTCTCGTTCCAGTCGCGCAGGGCGCGGGGATCGTTCACCACCGTGGCGCCCTCGGCCTGCGCGCGCTCGAGCAGCAGCGTCGCGTAGTAGTACTCCTGGTCGAAGGGCGGGTCCTTGCGCATCACGACGTAGTCGAAGTCGCCGAGGCGCCCGACCGTCTCCGCGCTGACCGAGTACCAGCCGTCGTCATCGTCGGAAACCTCGAGCTGCTTCAACGCCGCGTGCACGCTGCCCGATTTCACGAACATGGCGCGTGCTTCGAGCGCATGCACCTCGTGGCCTCGCGCGGCGGCCTCGCGCATCATCGCGATGCTCGAGTCCTTGTACGCCTTCAGCGCATCGAGCGGGTCGACGACGAAGGCGAGCCTCATGCGTTGGCCGCCCGGACCTCCCGCGCGGCGCTGTCGCCCGCGACCAGCTCTTCCACCTCGATCGCGGCCGCGAGCGCGGCGAGCCGCGCGATGACGCCATAGGCGTAGAAGCGGTTGGGCGGGTCGCCGGGCTTGCCAGCGCAATCCGGCGCCCGGCAATCGGTCTCGAAGGCGAGGGGGCGGTACTCCGCGCCGGGCGAGTTCAGGTTCTCGTCGATGCCACGGCCCATGTGCACGCGGTAGAAGCCGCCGACCACGTGCTCGTCCATCATGTACACCACGGGCTCGGCGGGGGCGCCGTCGACGTTCTCGAAGGTGTAGACGCCTTCCTGGATGATGACCTCGTGCACCGGCTGGCCTTCCTTGATGGTGGCCATCTTGTTGCGCGTCTTGCGGTTCAGGTTGCGCACCTCGTCCACGCTCCTCACCGTCATGATGCCCATGCCGTAGGTGCCGGCATCGGCCTTCACGATCACGAACGGCGTCTCGCCGATGCCGTAGTGCGCGTACTTCTCGCGCATCTCGGAGAGCACGAAGTCGACGTTCGCCGCGAGGCACTCCTCGCCTTCCTTCTCCGCGAAGTTCACCTTGCCGCACTGGCTGAAGACCGGGTTCACGACCCACGGATCGATGCCCACCAGCCGCGCGAAGCCCTCGGCCACGCGATCGTAGACATGGAAATGGTGCGACTTGCGCCGCGTGGACCAGCCGGCCATGAGCGGCGGCAGCACCGGCTGCTCGATGCCGCGCAGGATCGCCGGGATGCCCGCGGAGAGGTCGTTGTTCACCAGCACGCCGCACGGATCGAAGCCCTGGACCGCGACGCGATTGCCGCGCCGCACGACGGGCTCGAGCAGCAGCTTCTCGCCGCCCGAGGACTCGATCTCCATCGGCCCCGGGAGCTCCGGAATGAGGCTGCCGATGCGCACGGTGAAGCCCGCGCTTTCGAGGATGCGCTTGAGGACCACGATGTTCTGCAGGTAGTTCAGGTTGCGCGTGTGGTTCTCGGGCACCAGCAGGATGCCGCCGGACCCGGTGCCCGCCTTCTGCAGCGCGGACCTCGCCGCCTGCACGCACAACGGGATGAACTCCGGATTCAGGTTGTTGAATCCGCCGGGGAAAAGGTTGGTGTCCACCGGCGCCAGCTTGAAGCCGCTGTTGCGCAGGTCCACCGAGCTGTAGAAGGGCGCTCCGTGCTCGAGCCATTGCGTGCGGAACCAGTGCTCGATGTCGGGCATGCGGTCCAGCACGACGCGCTCGAGGTCCCGCAGGGGCCCGGTGAGCGAGGTGGTGAGGTGGGGAACCATGGGGTATTCGAACCAGTCCTGTGGCGGAAGGATCGGCGTGGACTGCGGTCCGGTCGCGGGGAGGGCCAGTTTACACGCTCCGTTCGGATCGAGTGGTCAGGGGAATCTGATCGCCCCCGCCTGCTAAAATTCACGGCCTGCCTCCTTTCGCGGGCCCGGAGGATCACCCAACATGCCCGTGTGGCAGCCGCTTTTCGTCACCGCCGCGCTGCTCGCGGCGTCCAACCTCTTCATGACCTTCGCCTGGTACGGGCACCTCCGGAACTTCTCCGCCAGCCCCTGGTACGTGGCCGCCATCGCGAGCTGGGGCATCGCGCTCTTCGAATACCTGCTGCAGGTGCCGGCCAACCGCTACGGCTTCGCCGCCGGCATCTCGCTCGCGCAGCTGAAGATAACGCAGGAAATCGTGACGCTCGTGGTGTTCGTGCCCTTCGCCATGCTCTACATGGGCCAGCCCTTCAAATGGAATTACGTGTGGGCGGGGCTGTGCATCCTCGGCGCGGCATACTTCATCTTCTTCGACTAGGGCGACCATGCACCTGCACATCCTCGGCATCTGCGGCACCTTCATGGGCGGGCTCGCCAAGATCGCGCGCGAGCTGGGCCACGAGGTCACCGGCTGCGATGCCCACGTGTATCCGCCGATGAGCGACCAGCTGCGTGCCATCGGCATCAAGCTTCACGAGGGCTACGACGCGGAGCAGCTCGACCGGTACGAAGCGGACATGTACGTGGTCGGCAACGCCATGACGCGCGGCAAGCCCGTGATCGAGGCGATCCTCGACCGTGCATTGCCCTACATGTCGGGGCCGCAGTGGCTCTCGGAGCACGTGCTCATGGACAAGTGGGTGCTCGCGGTGGCGGGCACGCACGGCAAGAGCACCACCTCGTCGATGCTCGCGTGGATCCTCGAGGCGGCAGGATTGCAGCCCGGGTTCCTCATCGGCGGCATCGTGCGCAACTTCGAGACCTCGGCGCGCGCGTCGGAATCGCCGTTCTTCGTGATCGAGGCCGACGAGTACGACACGGCCTTCTTCGACAAGCGCTCGAAGTTCGTCTGGTACCGCCCGCGCACCGCGCTCCTCGGCAACCTCGAGTACGACCATGCGGACATCTTCCCCGACCTGGCGGCGATCGAGACGCAATTCCATCACCTGGTGCGCATCGTGCCCGCGCAGGGGCTGATCGTGTCGAACGGCGCGGAGGCGGCACTCGAGCGCGTGCTGGCACGCGGCTGCTGGACTCCCGTGGAGCGTTTCGGGCCCGGGCAGTCGTGGCGCGTGGGCACCATCCACCCCGACGATTCCTTCGACGTGCTCGTGGGCGGCGAAAAGCAGGGCACCGTGCGCTGGTCGCTCATGGGCGAGCACAACCGCGCCAACGCCATCGCGGCCCTGGCGGCCGCGCGCCATGCGGGCGTGCCGGTGGCGCAGGGCATCGAGGCGCTCGCCCGCTTCGAGGGCGTGAAGCGCCGCATGGAGGTGCGCGGCGCCGTCAACGGCATCACGGTGTACGACGATTTCGCGCACCACCCCACCGCCTTCGAGACCACCATCGCGGGGTTGCGCACGCGCGTGGGCGATGCGCGCATCGTGGCCGTGTTCGAGCCGCGCTCCAACACGATGAAGCTCGGCACCATGCAGGAGCGCATGGCCCGCAGCCTCGCCGGCGCGGACCTCGTCTTCTGCTATGCGCGGGACCTGGGCTGGGACGCCGCGCGTGCGCTGGCGCCGCTCGGCACGCGCGCGTTCGTCCACAACGAGCTCGACCTCATGGCCGATGCCGTGGTGCGCGTGCTGCGGCCCGGCGACCACGTGCTCGTGATGTCGAACGGGGGCTTCGGCGGCGTGCACGAGAAGCTGCTGGACGCCCTGCGCAACCACCAGCCCGCCCCGTCATCCGCACCCGCACCGGCGAGCCGGCGATGAGCGCCGTTCACGGCGGGCCGCGCCGCTCGCTCGACTTCCGCATCCTCAACGTCTTCGCGCAGGAAGGGCGGCTCACCGGCAACCCGCTGTGCGTCTTCGAGGATGGCACCGGCCTGGACGCCGCGCAGATGCAGGCGCTCGCACGGCAGTTCAACCTCTCCGAGACCACGTTCATCCTGCCCTCGACGCGCGCCAACGCGCACGTGCGCATCTTCACGCCCTCGTACGAGATGCCGTTCGCGGGACATCCGACGCTCGGCACGGCGCACGTGGTGCGGGCGCTGCAGCAGCGCGGCGATGCGCTCACGCTGGAGATGAAGGCCGGCGTGATCCCGGTCAGCGCCACGGGCGACCGCTGGACGCTGTCGGCGAACGCGCCACGCTGGCGCGAGGTTGCCGAATCGCGTTCCCAGCTCGCGCACATGCTGGGCCTGGCCGAAGCCGACATCGGCGAGCGGGCGCTGTGGGTGAATGCGGGCAAGGAGCAGCTCGTGGTGCCGCTCGCGAGCCGCGAGGCGGTGCCGCGCGCGCGTCCCCTGGCCGATGCGTTCACACGCCTGCGCAGCGAGGACGGCCAGAGCATGGCGCTGGTCTTCGCCGATGGCGGTGACGCGAGCGGCGAGGTGCTCGCGCGCTTCTTCTTCCCGAGCGGCGCCGCGATCCTCGAGGATCCGGCCACCGGCTCCGCGTGCGCGAACCTGGGCGGCTGGTTCGTCGCCACGCGCCCCGGCGCGGACGTGCGCCGCACGGTCCACCAGGGCGAGCAGGTCGCACGGCCCTCGACGCTCTTCCTCACCGTGCAGCAAGGCAGCGTGCGCGTGGGCGGCGACGTGATCGAGCTCGGCCGCGGCCGGATCGAGCTGTGAGGACCATCGTCTACCTGCACGGCTTCATCAGCGCGCCGCAGTCGCACAAGGCGACCGTGCTCGGCGACTATGTGCGCGGTTGCGTGACGGGGCTCGAGTACGTCGTGCCCGCGTTGCACTACGCTCCCGCGCGCGCCCTGGCGCAGGTCGAGGATCTCTGCCGCCATATCCCCGCGGCGGATCTCACCCTCGTCGGCAGCTCGCTCGGCGGCTTCTATGCGACGGTGGCGGCGGAGCGCCTCGGCTGCCGCGCCGTGCTGCTGAACCCCGCCGTGCATCCGCAGGCACATGCCGATCTCCTGCTCGGCCCGAAGCGCAACCTCTTCACCGGCGAGGAATTCGTGTTCACGCGCGAGCATGTCGGGGAGCTGCGCGCCGCGGAGCCGCCCGCGATCACGCAGCCCGGCCGCTACTGGCTCATCGTCGAGACCGGCGACGAGGTGCTCGACTACCGCGACGCGGTCCGCTACTACGCGGGGGCGTGCCAGACCGTGGTGCAGGGCGGCGACCATGCGCTCGGCTCGTTTCCGGAGCACGTGCCCGGCATCGTGGACTGGGCGCTGAACCCGGACGCGGCCGCCGCATGAAGCAGGTGCTGTTCGAGGAGGACGGCGCTTTTCGCGTGGGCACCGTCCTCGCCGATGCGGGCGCCACTTTCCAGGTGGAAGCCGCCCACGGCAAGCGCTCCAAGGTGAAGGCGGCCAGCATCCTGCTGCGCTTCGAGGGCCAGCCGCTCGCGAGCTTCATGCAGGAGGCGCAGAAAATCTCCGAGGAGCTGGATCCGCAGTTCCTCTGGGAAGTGTGCGGCCGCGACGAGTTCGGCTTCGAGACGCTCGCCGCCGACTACTACGGGCATGCACCTGCGCCGCGCGAAGCGGCCGCCGTGGCGTTGGCGCTGCACTCGAACCCGGTCTATTTCTACAAGCGCGGCAAGGGACGCTACCAGGCGGCGCCCGAGGAGAACCTCAAGGCGGCGCTGGCGGGCATCGAGAAGAAGCGCCGCCAGCAGGAGCAGGTCGATGCGTGGGCGGCGGAGCTCGCCGCGGGGAGCGTCCCGGAACCCATCGCCACGCGCATGGACCTGCTGCTCTTCAGGCCCGACAAGATGTCCCTCGAGTGGCGCGCGCTCGACCAGGCGGCGACCGCGGCGGGCCTGGCACCCCCGCGCGTGCTGGCCGCGGCGGGTGCCATCGCCGGTCCCGAGGACTATTTCCTGCGCCGTTTCGCCTTCGAATTCTTTCCCCGGGGGACCGGTTTCGCCGCGACCGCGCCGGTGGCTTCGACCGCGGAGCTCGCCGAGGCGGACGTGGCCGCGTTCTCGATCGACGATGCGGAGACCACGGAGATCGACGATGCCTTCTCGGTCGCGCGCGGGGCCGACGGGCGGCTGCGCATCGGCGTGCACATCGCCGCACCCTCGATCTTCTTCGACCGCAACCACCCCCTGGAGGCCGTGGCGCGCGAGCGGCTCTCGACCGTCTATTTTCCCGGCGGGAAGATCACCATGCTGCCGCCGGACGCGGTCGAGTCGGCCACGCTCGCCGCGGGGCGCCGCATGCCGGCCGCCTCGCTGTACCTCGACGTGGACGCCGAGACGCTCGAGGTGAAGGGCCAGGAGTCGCGGCTCGAATGGATCCGCGTGGCCGACAACCTGCGCCTCGCCGAGCTCGACGGGCGGCTCAACGCCGAGACGGTCGCGGCCGGCCGCGTCGAGGGCGCGCATGGCGAGGACCTCCTCACGCTCTGGCGCTTCGCGAAGTTCCTCAAGGCGGCGCGCGGCGCGGGCGAGGAGAAGGGCGACCGTCCGGACTACACCATCCGCGTGGCGGACGGGCGCGTGGCCATCGAGCAGCGCCATCGCGGCACGCCGGTGGACACGCTGGTCTCGGAGCTCATGATCCACGTGAATGCGTCGTGGGGGAAATGGCTCGCCGAGCGCGGCTACGACGCCATCTACCGCAACCAGAAGGGTGCGAAGACGCGCATGGAAGTGCAGCCCGGATCGCACGAATGGCTGGGCGTGTCGCACTACGCATGGTCCAGCTCGCCGCTGCGCCGCTTTCCCGACCTCGCCAACCAGCGCCAGCTGGTGGCGGCACTGGCAGGCGCGGAGCCGGCCTACACCCGCGAGGAGCTCACCGCCGCGGCGCGGGATTTCGAGACCGCGTACGAGGCGTATGCGGAGCACCAGCGGCTCCTCGAGCGCTACTGGGTCCTGCGCTACCTGGAGCAGGAGGGCATCGCCGAGGCGCCCGCGGCGGTCATCCGCGAGGAGCTGGTGCGCATCGAGGGCCTGCCCCTGGTCTGCCGCGCCATCGGCCTGCCCACGAGCGCGCCGGGCGAGCGCGTGCGGGTGGCTTTCGGGGAGATCGACTTCTGGGACGCCCACGTGCTGTGCCGTTATGCGGGGCCGCCAAGCAAGTAGAATATCCATTCATGCGCCGCAGCCGAACGCCCCTTTTTCCTGACTGCCGATGCAGTTGAGGCAGACGTCCCCCGACGCCCTCGTCTCCTTCTCGGATTACCTGCTCGAACGCTTCGGTCTCGTCGCCTCCATGCAGGTGGCGATCATTGCGTCCATTGCGTTCCACCTGCTCCTGATCGTCGGCGTCGGGATGCGGCTGCCGCTCATCCCCAAGTGGGAAGATCCCCATAACGTGATGGATGTCGTGCTCGTCAACTCCAAGAGCGCGACCCGGCCCGTCAAGGCGGACGCGCTCGCCCAGGCCAACCTCGACGGCGGCGGCAATACGGACCAGAAGCTGCGCGCATCCACGCCGCTTCCCGCGCTGGAGGAACGCGATCCCAGCCGCGAGCTCAAGGCGGCCGAGAACCGCGTGAAGCAGCTCGAGACCGAGGCGCACGAGCTGATGACGCGCATGAAGTCCAAGGCCGCGGTCACCCGGGCGGAGGTAACGCTGCCCTCGACCGCGCAGGGCGATGCGGAGGCGCGCGACCTGGTGGACAAGAGCCTCGAGATCGAGCGGCTCGAGGCGCAGATCAAGCGCGAGTACCAGGCCTACCAGGAACGGCCGAAGCGCAAGTTCGTAGGCGCCCGTGCGCAGGAATACCGCTTCGCGCAGTACGTCGACACCTGGCGCCAGAGGATCGAGCGCGTGGGCAACCTCAACTATCCCGAGGAAGCCAAGGTCCGCAAGCTCTACGGCCGGCTGCAGCTCACGGTGGCCATCAGGGCCAACGGCGAGGTGGAATCGGTGGAGGTGAACCGCTCGTCGGGGCACAAGATCCTCGACCAGGCCGCCATCCGCATCGTGCGGCTCGCGGCGCCGTTCGCGCCCTTCCCCGAAAACATCCGCGTGGATACCGACATCCTCCACATCACGCGGACGTGGACCTTCACGCGCGGCGACCAGGTGATCGCGGAGTAATCCTTCCCCCTCGCTGCGGCACGCCAGCCCGAGGCCGCGCCTGGAAAAAAACCCGCGGGAACGCCTTGCCGCGTCCCGCGGGCTACCTCACATGCTCACCTCATCACAACGACTTCAGGTACTGCACCAGGTCGGCCTGCTGCGCGGCCGTGAGGCCGAGCGCCATGCGCGAGTTGTACAGCGCGACCACCGCTTCCAGCGTCGGGACGGAGCCGTTGTGGAAGTACGGCGCGTGCTGCCACACACCCTCGAGCGGCGCCGTGCGGTATTGCTTGGTGGCGCTCCTCGCGGCGTAGCTGGGCGATTCCGGCTCGGCCATCGAGTCCGACGCCGGATGCAGCCGCTCGTTGGCGTCGGTGAACTTGAGCCCGTTGTGGCAGGTGCCGCAGCGTCCCGGACCGTCGAAGACATCCTTGCCGCGGGCTGCGGCGGCCGGGTCGAAGCTGCCCGCCGGCGGCGTCGGCGCGGCGATGGACAGCTGGTAGGCCTCCAGCGCCGGCAGCTTCGAGGTCACCAGGTCGTCCGGACCGTTGGTGACGCTCACGCCGGTGCGCGGCTCCGTGAAGGTGCCGTGGCCGCCCATCTGGGTGACCGCGACATAGCGGTTCCAGTACGCGATCTGGTCGCCGTCGCCGGTGGCGGTGACCTTGTGCACGCCCAGCAGGCCGTAGGCGGGCGGGATCTCGGCCGGCTTGTTGAGGCCGTCGAGGTTGAAGCGCGCGTCGTACTTGCCCTTGCCCCACGAGCTGAATACCGCCTTCACCTGCGGCGTGATCGCGGGTGACAGCGCGAGGATGGCGCCGACGTTCAGGTCGTGGTTCGGCCAGCCGTCGAGGCGCTTGCCGATGCCGGGCGCGAACGAGTTGTCGACCGTCGAATGGCACAGCGCGCAGGTGACGCCGAGGCGCGTGAGCGTATCGACGCCGTTCACGGTCTGGACCGTGCCCTTCAGGCCCACGACCGCGTTCAGCTTCAGCAGCGCCACGGTGGTGGCGGGGCTGGTGAGGCTGATGCTGCCGTTCTGGATGCCGGCCACGACGGCGGCCGGAAGCGCCTCGGCGTCGACCTTGAGGCCCACGGCGAGCGCCGTCGTCGGGTCGACCGCGGTGCCCACCGGCTCGTTCAGGCGCAGCTGGTCGGTAAACTTGGTCTCGTCGCCGAACGTGTCGAAGCGGAAGATGTCCTGTCCCTGCTTGGCCAGGTCCGGGGGAGGGGGCTGGTCGACGGCAGCGTTGTTGTTGCCGCCACCGCCGCCGCCACAGCTGGCGAGGCCGAAGGCCATCGCGATGGCAGCAGTAAGTATTGCAACTCGAGGTGCGGATTTCATGAAGCCTCCTGTGCGCGAGGGGATCGCGAAGCGCCGCATTAGATGAAGGACAGCGAAAGCGCGTTCCGGCCGCGCGTTCCGGGTTAAAATGAATTTCGCGGTGGCCAATGCAAACGATCAATCTCACCAGCCACTTCCTCATCGCCATGCCGGCGATGTCGGATCCCAACTTCTCCCGCACGCTCACGTTCATCTGCGAGCACAACGAGCGCGGTGCGCTCGGCATCGTCGTGAACCGTCCCATCGATGTCACGCTCGCGGTGCTGTTGCGGCAGGTGGACATCACGTTCGAGGATTCGCCCGCCTACGAGCAGCCGGTCTTCTTCGGCGGCCCGGTGCAGTTCGACCATGGCTTCGTGCTGCATCGCCCCGTCGGCGACTGGAAGAGCACGCTGCCGGTGGGAGACCTGGGCCTCACCACCTCCAAGGACATCCTCGAGGCGATGGTCGACGGGCGCGGCCCCACGCAGCAGCTGGTCGCCCTCGGCTATGCCGGATGGGCGCCGGGCCAGCTCGAGGACGAGATCCGCCGCAACGGCTGGCTCACGGTCCCCGCGGATGCGGACCTCATCTTCAACGTGCCGCCGGAGTCGCGCTACGATGCGGCGATGCACGCGCTCGGCATCACGGCGGCGAGCCTTTCCGAGGAGGCGGGGCACGCGTGACGGCGGGTGGCACCGTCATCGCGTTCGATTTCGGGCTGAAGCGCATCGGTGTCGCCGTCGGCGAGACCAGCACCGGCATCGCGAGCCCGCTGGGGGCCATCCGCGAGGAAAGCAACGATGGACGCTTCCGCGAGATCGGCAAGGTCGTGGACGAATGGCATCCGTCCGCGTTCGTCGTCGGGCGCCCGCGCCACGCGGATTCTTCCGAGCACGCCACGGCGAAGCTCGCGGAGAAATTCGCGCGGCGGCTCGCGGCACGCTACGGGCTGCCCATCATCTTCGTGGACGAGACACTAAGCTCCGTCGCGGCCGAGCAGGCGCTGCGCGCCGGGCGCACGCGGGCGCGCCGGCCGGGCGATGTCGATGCCATGGCCGCGGCGATCATCCTGCAGAGCTTCCTCGACGAGCCGGAGATCCATGAACGCCTCTCCTCCTGACGCGGAAGCGCTGATCGCAGCGCTCGCGGCGCAGATGCGCCCGCGGCTGGCACCCGGCGCGGCGCTGGTGGGCATCTACACGGGCGGCGTGTGGGTGGCCGAGCGCCTGCACCGCGCGCTCGGCGTGAGCGAGCCGCTGGGCGTGCTCGCCGTGACCCTGCATCGCGACGATTTCGGGCGCATCGGCCTGCATCGCGAGTCCCGGCGCAGCCAGATCCCCTTCGATGTCGACGGCCGCGAAGTGGTGCTCGTCGACGACGTATTGCATACCGGCCGCACCGTGCGCGCCGCGTTGAACGAGCTCTTCGACTTCGGCCGTCCCGCCGCGGTGCGCCTCGCGGTGCTCGCCGACCGCGACGGGCGCGAGCTGCCCGTGGCCGCGGATTTCGTGGGCGAGCACGTGCAGATGGAGCCGGGCGAGCAGCTCGTGCTCGCGAACACGGACGGGCGGCTTTCGTTCACGCGCGCGAGGCCGGCATGAACCCGCGCCGCAGCCTGCAGGTCGGGCCCGACGGGAAGCTGCGCCATCTCCTCACCACCGAGGGCCTGCCCGCGGAGATGATCCGCCACATCCTCGATACCGCGGACCAGTTCGTGAGCGTGAGCGAGCGCGAGGTGAAGAAGGTCCCGGTGCTGCGCGGCAAGTCGATCTTCAACGTCTTCTTCGAGAACTCCACACGCACGCGCACGACCTTCGAGATCGCGGCCAAGCGCCTTTCGGCCGACGTGATCAACCTCAACGTGGGCGCCTCGTCCACCTCGAAGGGCGAGACCCTGCTCGACACGGTGTACAACCTGCAGGCGATGGACGCGGACATGTTCGTGGTGCGTCACTCGCAGTCGGGAGCGCCGCACCTCATCGCGCGGCACGTGAAGCCGGGCGTGGCGGTGATCAACGCGGGCGACGGCCGGCACGCGCATCCCACGCAGGGGCTGCTGGATATGTACACCATCCGCCACTACAAGAAGGATTTCTCCGCGCTCACGGTGGCGATCGTGGGCGACGTGCTGCATTCGCGCGTGGCGCGCTCGCAGATCTTCGCGCTGAAGACGCTCGGCGTGCCCGACCTGCGCGTGATCGGCCCCAAGACGCTGCTGCCGGCGGAGGTGGAGCGCCTCGGCGTGCGCGTCTTCCAGGACATGTCGGCGGGACTCAAGGGGTGCGACGTCGTCATCATGCTGCGCCTCCAGAACGAGCGCATGAACGGCGCGCTGCTGCCTTCCGCGGGCGAGTTCTTCAAGTGCTACGGGCTCACCGCGCAGAAGCTCGCGCTGGCGAAGCCCGATGCGATCGTGATGCATCCGGGCCCCATGAACCGCGGCGTGGAGATCGACTCGACGGTCGCGGACGGCCGCCAGAGCGTGATCCTGCCGCAGGTGACCTTCGGCATCGCCGTGCGCATGGCGGTGATGTCGATGCTGGGGGCGCCTTGAGCGGCCCGCCCCGGATCGAGATCCGCGGCGCGCGCGTGGTCGATCCGGCCTCGGGCCGCGATGCGCCGGGCAGCATCTTCATCGCCGAGGGCCTCATCGCAGGCGTGGGCCAGGCGCCCGACGGATTCCGTGCCGACGAGACCATCGATGCTGCGGGGCTGGTCGCCTGCCCGGGACTGGTGGACCTTTCCGTGCGCCTGCGCGAGCCGGGCTACGAATACCGGGCCACGCTCGAATCGGAGATGAAGGCCGCGGTCGCCGGCGGCGTGACCACGCTCGCCTGCCCGCCCGACACCGATCCGCCGCTGGACGAGCCCGGCCTGGTCGAGATGCTCAAGCGCCGCGCGGCGAGCCTGGAGCGCGCGCGCGTGTATCCCCTGGGAGCGCTCACCGTGGGCCTCAAGGGCCAGCGCCTCGCGGAGATGGCCGAGCTCACGGAGGCGGGCTGCGTGGGCTTCTTCCAGGGGCAGGCGCCGCTGCCGGAGACGAGCACGCTGCTGGAGGCCATGCGCTATGCCTCGAGCTTCGGCTACACCGTCTGGCTGCGGCCCGAGGACCCGGCGCTCGCCGCAGGCGGGGTGGCGCACGAAGGCGAGGTGGCGACGCGCCTGGGGCTGGCGCCCATCCCGGTCATCGCCGAGACCATCGCCATCCGCACCATCGTCGAGCTGGCGATGCACACCGGGGCCCGGGTGCACCTCGCGCGCCTTTCGAGCGCCGCGGGCGCGGTGCTGGTCGCGGAAGCGAAGTCGCGCGGCGTCCCGATCACCTGCGACGTGGGCATCCACCATCTCCACCTTTGCGACCGCGACATCGGCGAGTTCGATTCGAGCTGCCGCCTGGTGCCGCCGCTGCGTTCGCCGGCCGATCGCGAGCGGCTGCGGCGCGCCCTCGCCGAGGGGGTGATCGACGCGGTTTGCTCCGACCATGCCCCTGTGGACGAGGATGCCAAGCAAGTTCCCTTCGCCGAGGCCGAGCCCGGCGCCACGGGCCTAGAACTGCTGCTGCCGTTGACGCTCCAATGGGGAAGCGAGTGCGGGCTCGCGCCAGCGCAGGCGCTGGCGCGGGTCACGAGCGATGCGGCGCGCGTCCTCGGAGTGGCCGCGGGCAGCCTGGTGCCCGGGGTGGCCGCGGACATCTGCCTGTACGATCCGAAGGCGTCCTGGGTCGTGCAGCCGCAAGCGCTCGCGAGCCAGGGCAAGAACACGCCGTTCAACGGTTACGAGCTTACCGGGCGCGTCGTCCGCACCATCGTCGGCGGCCGCACCGTCCACGCCAGCTGAGCCGGCCACGAGCCGCCTCACCCACGCGGAGATCGCCATGAGCAATCCCCTTCTCGACTTTTCGTCGCTGCCCCGCTTCAACGACATCCGGCCGGCGCACATCGATCCCGCCATCGAGCAGCTGGTCGAGGCCGGGCGCGCCACCATCGAACGGCTGGCCGCGATGGATGCGACGCCCACCTGGGAGAGCTTCGTCGAGCCGCTCGACGACGCCAACGAGCGCCTCGGACGGGCGTGGGCACAGGTGAGCCACCTCAATGCCGTGATGAACTCGCCCGAGATGCGCGATGCGTACAACGCCGCGCTGCCGCGGGTCACGCAGTACTTCAGCGAGCAGGGGCAGGACCAGCGGCTGCACGCCGGGTTCAAGGCATTGCGCGCGGCGGCAGGCTTCGAGTCGCTGCCGCGCGCGCGCCAGCGCCACATCGAGAACGAGCTGCGCGATTTCCGCCTCGGCGGCGCGGAGCTGCCGCCACCGGAGAAGGCGCGCTTCCTCGCCATCCAGGAGGAGCTGGCGAAGCTCGCCGCGCGTTTCCAGGACAACGTGCTCGATGCCACCAACGCCTTCGGCCTCTACCTGACCGATCCCGCGGAGCTCGAAGGCATCCCGGAGGATGTCCTCACGCAGGCGCGCGAAGCCGCCCAAAGGGACGGCCGCGAGGGCTGGAAGCTCACGCTGCACATGCCCTGCTACATGCCGGTGATGCAGTACGCGTCCAACGCGTCGCTGCGGGAGCGCATGTACCACGCGTATGTCACGCGGGCTTCCGAGTTCGGCCGCGCCGAGTGGAACAACCAGCCGGTCATCGGCCGCATCCTCGAGCTGCGCCGCGAGGCCGCGCGCCTGCTGGGCTATGCATCGTTCGCGGAAGTGTCGCTCGCCACCAAGATGGCCGCGTCGCCGGTGGAGGCGCTCGAGTTCCTGCGCGACCTCGCCGCGCGCGCGAGGCCCTTCGCGGAGCGCGACATGCAGGAGCTGCGCGATTTCGCGCGCGCCGACCTGGGCCTGGCCGAGCTGCGTGCGTGGGACATCGCCTTCGCGAGCGAGAAGCTGCGCCAGAGCCGCTATGCCTTCTCCGACCAGGAGGTGAAGCAATACTTCCCCGAGGACGAGGTGCTCGCCGGCATGTTCCGCGTGGTCGAGACCATCTACGGCATCCGCGTGCGCGCGGCCGAGGCCGAGCTCTACCACCCGAGCGTGCGCTTCTTCGAGCTGGTGGACAAGTCCGGCGCGCAGGTGGGCCAGTTCTACCTCGACCTCTACGCGCGCGAAGGCAAGCGCGGCGGCGCGTGGATGGACGATGCGATCAACCGCCGCCGCATCGGCCATCGCGTGCAGACGCCGGTCGCGTTCCTCACGTGCAATTTCTCCAGCCCCGTGGGCGGCAAGCCCGCGCTCTTCACGCACGCCGAGGTGAGCACGCTCTTCCACGAGTTCGGCCATGGCCTGCACCACCTGCTCACGCAGATCGACGAGCTGGGTGTCGCCGGCATCAACGGCGTCGAGTGGGACGCGGTCGAGCTGCCGAGCCAGTTCATGGAGAACTTCTGCTGGGAGTGGGAAGTGGTCGCCCCCATGACGCGCCATGTCGATACCGGCGAGCGCATCCCGCGCGTGCTCTTCGAGCGGCTGCTCGCGGCGAAGAACTTCCAGAGCGGCATGCAGTTCGTGCGCCAGCTCGAGTTCGCGCTCTTCGACATGCAGCTGCACCACGATTTCGACGCGGCGAGCGGCACCGTGCTGGGCCTGCTCGACGCCGTGCGGCGCGATGTCGCCGTCTACCGGGTACCCGAGTACAACCGCTTCCCCAACCAGTTTTCGCACATTTTCGCCGGCGGATATGCCGCGGGCTATTACAGCTACAAGTGGGCTGAAGTTCTGTCCGCGGACGCGTATGGTGCCTTCGAGGAGGCGGGCGTGCTCAATCCCGAGATCGGCGCGCGGTTCCTGCGCGAGGTGCTGGCCGCGGGCGGCAGCCGGCCCGCGCTGGAATCGTTCGTCGCTTTCCGCGGCCGCAAGCCGCGCATCGACGCCCTGCTGCGCCATAATGGAATGACAACCACCGCCTGAGACGGAGGGGAGCGATGCGGTTCCGGAGTATCGGCACGATGCTGTGCGCGGCCGCGCTGGCGGCGTCGTTCGCGGCGCCCGGCCAGACGAACGTCTACCGCTGGGTCGACAAGGACGGCAAGGTCCATTTCAGCGATTCGCCTCCGCCGCCGGACGCGAAGGAAAGCAGCAACAGGATGATGGGCGGCGGCCAGGCCGCGGCGGCGCAAATGCCGTACGAGACGCAACAGGCCATGAAGAAGAACCCCGTCGTGCTCTACACCAGTCCGGAGTGCGGGGAGCTGTGCGCGCAGGGCCGGGCGCTGCTGGGCAAGCGCGGCGTTCCCTTCACCGAGCGCAATGCCGCCGCCAGCGCCGCCGATGCCGAGCAGGTGAAGAAGCTGGTCGGCGTGCTCGAGGTGCCGGTGCTGCTCGTGGGCGAGAAGCACGTGAAGGGCTACCAGGAAGGCCTGTGGCAGGCCGCGCTGGACGGCGCGGGCTACGCACGCACCGCACTCCCGGGACAGGCCAACGCGGTCCCCCCGCCTGTCGCAACCCCCAAGCCCGCTGCGGCGCCCACGCCGACGGCATCGCCCGCCTCGGCGCCGCCCGCGAAGGAAGGCGAGGCTTCTCCGGCTCCCGGCAGTCCGCCCTCCGCCAACCGCTGATCCCGCGCCCGTGATCGCCGCGACCTGCAGCCACGGTTCGCGCGCACGCCGCCCGGCTCGACTGCAGGAGTCGCTCGCATGAGCGCCGTGCCCGCCAGCGCGCAGCTCCCCCTTGCGGCGCTGGCGGAGCTCGTGCGGCGCGCGCTCGATGCGACCGGCGCGCCCATCGGCTGGATCTCCTTCATCGAGGACGGGCGCGAACGGCTGCGCGCGCGCATCGGCGTCCCCTTCTCCGAGCTGGATCCGAGCCATTCGCCGCTGCTGTGCGCGGCCTCTCCGGCACCGCTCATGCTGGCCGATGCGTCGCAGACCGCATGGCGGCAGCATCCGCTCGTGGCCGGCAGTCCCCGCGCGCGCTTCATGGCCGTGGTGCCGTTGCTCGACGCCGGCGCAAACGTGATGGGCGCGCTCACGGTGCTCGATCCGATGCCGCGCGACCTCAAGCGCACGCAGGCCACGGCCCTGCTGAATCTCGCGTCCCTGGCGGTCGCACGCGTGGGCGCGATGCGCAGCGCACGCGCCCCTGGCGCTGCCGTCGATGGCCCCGTCGAAGACGAGCTTTCGGTCGAGCGCTCGCTCGCCCGCGCCCTCGGCGAGCAGATCGACGGCGGCTTCTTCGTCGCGGGGCATGACGGCGTGCTGCTGCGCTGGAACGCGATGTTCTCGAGGGCCCTGGGCGTCGATGCGGCCACCGCCGGCCTCGGCCTGCCGGACCTCGCGAGCGCGCACGATCGCCCCGCGGTCGAGCGCGCGCTGCGCGAAGTGATCGAGCGCGGACAGGAGGTTTGCCTCGAGGCCGAGCTGGTGGACAGGGCGGGCAACGTGCGGCCGTATTCGATCAGCGGTGTTCCGCTGCGCCTGGGCGCCCAGGCGTGCATGCTCGGCATCACGCGCGACATCACTCTGCGGCGGCGCGCGGAGCGCCAGGCGGCCCGCGCGAGGGAACGCCTCGACCTCGCCCTCCGGAGCTCGCGGCTCGCACTCTGGGACTGGGATCTCGCGACCGACCGCGTGTACCTGAACGAGAACTGGGCCTCGCTGCTCGGGGAAACCCCGCAGGAATCGACGCTCGCCTCGGAGGCGCTCTTCGCCGCGACGCACGCGGACGACCGCGAGGTGTTCCGCGCCGCCCTGGCGAGCGCCGTGCGCGGCGCGAGCGACGAGCTCGATTGCGAGTATCGCGTGCCCGACCGCTCCGGCCGCTGGATCTGGATCCAGGCGCGCGGGCGTGTCACGCAGCGCGATGCTTCCGGCCTCGCATTGCGCATGACCGGCACCGCCACGAACGTCACCAAGCGCAAGCAGACGGAAGAGCGCGCCGAGTTCCTCGCCACGCGCGACCCGCTCACCGAGCTGCCGAACCGCGTGCTGCTGCACGACCGGCTCGAGCAGGCCGTGGTGAGCGCCGCGCGGCAGCACGCGGGCTTCGCGTTCATGTTCATCGACCTCGACCGCTTCAAGACCATCAACGATTCGCTCGGCCACCCCGTGGGCGACGCGCTGCTCAAGGCCGTCGCCACGCGGCTCACCGGCTGCGTGCGCGCGACCGACACCGTGGCGCGCCTGGGCGGCGACGAGTTCGCGGTGATCCTGGAGAACCTCGGGCACGACGATGGCGAGGGCGCCCGGCAGGTCGCCGAAAAGATGATCGCGGCCATGGCGGCCCCGCTCATGGTGAACGGGCAGCCGCTCAACACATCCTGCTCGATCGGCATCGGCCTCTATCCCTGCGACGGACGCGACAGCGCCACGCTGATGAAGAACGCGGACGTGGCCATGTACTACGCCAAGGAGCGCGGCCGCAACAACTACCAGTTCTTCTCCGGCGAGATGAACGCGCGCGCGCAGGAGCGCCTCGCGGTGGAGAGCTTCCTCAGGCTGGCGCTACGCCGCAGCGAGCTGGTGCTGCATTACCAGCCGCGCATGCGCGTGGCGACCGGGGAGCTGGCGGGCGTGGAAGCGCTCATCCGGTGGCAGCATCCGCGGCGCGGTTTGCTCGAGCCCGCGCGCTTCATCGAAGTCGCCGAGGACTCCGGGCTCATCGTGCCGATCGGCGAGTGGGTGATCGACACCGCCTGTGCGCAGCTCGCGGCATGGCAAAGGACGCTCAAGCCCGACCTGCACCTTTCCGTGAACCTCGCCGTGGGGCAGGTCGCGGATGGCGATCGCCTCTACCGCACGGTCGCCGACGCGCTGCAACGCCATGGCGTGCGCCCCGCGACCCTCGAGCTCGAGCTCACCGAGAGCCACCTCATGAAGGACATCGAGGAGAAGTGCGTGCTCCTCAATCGGCTGGGGGACCTCGGCGTCGGCCTCGCGATCGACGATTTCGGCACCGGCTACTCGTCGCTGTCGTACCTGAAGCGGCTGCCGGTGGACTCGATCAAGATCGACGGCTCGTTCGTGCGCGACATCGGCGCCGATCCCAACGACGAGGCCATCATCCAGGCGATCCTCGCGATGGCGCACTCGCTGCAGTTGTCCGTGGTCGCGGAGGGCGTCGAGACCGCCGCGCAGCTGCAGGCGCTGCGCGAGCTCGGCTGCGACGAGTACCAGGGATTCCACGAGAGCCCGGCGCTGCCGGCGGCGGAGTTCGAGAGGAAATACCGCCCCTAATCCTTCGTATCTATCTTCAGCTCCTGCACCTTGCGCGTGAGCGTGTTGCGCCCGATGCCGAGCAGGCCCGCGGCCTCGATGCGGCGGCCGCCGGTGTGCTGCAGCGCCTTCACGATGAGCACGGTCTCGAAGTCACGCGTGAGCGGGTCGGCGATGTCCGATTCGCCGCGGGCCAGGCGCGAGGCGACCTCGCGCTCGAGCACGCGGCGCCAGTCGCTCTCCTCGGAGGCCGCGGCGCCCACCTCGCCGCGCACTTCCGGCGGCAGGTCGTTCACGTCGACCACCTGGCCTGGCGCCATGACGGTGACCCAGTGGCACAGGTTCTCGATCTGGCGCACGTTGCCGGCCCATTCCTGGGCGGTGAGGAACTGCAGCGCGGTGTCGGTGAGGCGCTTGCCGTCCACGCCGAGCTCGCGCGCGCTCTTCGCGAGGAAGTGCCGCGCCAGTGCGGGGATGTCCTCGCGCCGCTCGCGCAAGGCGGGCAGGCGTAACCGGATCACGTTGAGGCGGTGGTAGAGGTCCTCGCGGAAGAGGCCCTGCTTCACGCGCGTCTCGAGATCCTGGTGCGTCGCGGCGATCACGCGCACGTTCGCGGCGAGCGGGGTATGCCCGCCCACGCGATAGAACTGGCCGTCGGAGAGCACGCGCAAGAGGCGCGTCTGCAGGTCCGGCGGCATGTCGCCGATCTCGTCGAGGAAGAGCGTGCCGCCTTCGGCCTGCTCGAAGCGTCCCCGGCGCATCGTCTGTGCGCCCGTGAAGGCGCCGCGCTCGTGGCCGAAGAGCTCGCTCTCGAGGAGCTCCTTGGGGATGGCAGCGGTATTGATCGCGATGAAGGCCTTCGGCGCGCGCGGGCTATGGCGGTGAAGGGCGCGTGCGACGAGCTCCTTGCCGGTGCCCGACTCGCCGGTGATCAGCACCGTGGCGTGCGATTGCGCGAGGCGCCCGATGGCGCGAAACACCTCCTGCATCGCCGGGGCCTGGCCGAGGATCTCGGGGGCCGTGTCCTCGGCGGGCATGGACTCCACCTGGCGCCGGCTCTCGTCGAGCGCCCGGCGTACGAGCTCCACCGCATGGTCCACGTCGAACGGCTTGGGCAGGTACTCGAAGGCGCCGCCCTGGAAGGCCGCGACCGCGCTCTCGAGGTCCGAGTACGCGGTCATGATGATCACGGGCGTCGAGGGCAGCTTCTCCTTCAGGCGCTGCATGAACTCGAGGCCCGACAACCCCGGCATGCGGATGTCGCTCACCACGACCTGGGGGCGCTCGCTGTCGAGCGCGTCGAGCGCCTCCTGCGCGGCACTGAAGGTGCGGTGCTCGATGCCTTCGCGCGCGAGCGCCTTCTCGAAGACCCAGCGGATCGAGCGGTCGTCATCGATGATCCACACCGGATTCGAGCCCCTCGACGCAGGCGGTTGTGCAGCGTTCATACGCTTTCGTTCCTTTCGCGCACCGGCAGCAGGATGGTGAAGCGCGTGCGTCCGGGCGCGCTTTCGAACTCGATGAGGCCGTGGTGCTGGCTCACGTAGCTTTGGGCGAGCGACAGCCCCAGGCCCGTGCCGCCGGCGCGCCCGCTCACGAGGGGATAGAAGATCTTGTCGGCGAGCTCGGCGGGCACGCCGGGGCCGTTGTCCTCGACCGTGACGGCGATGGCGTGGCGATAGCGCAGGCGCGCGATGGTGACCTGGCGCGCGATGCGCGTCACGAGGCGTATGTGGCCGCGGCCGCCCATGGCCTGTGCGGCGTTGCGGGCCACGTTGAGCGTGGCCTGGATCAACTGCTCCTTGTCCGCATGGATCTCGGGCAGGCTGGTGTCGTAGTCGCGGCGCACCTCGAGGGCGGGGAACTCGGCGAGCAGCAGCGAACGCACGCGCTCGACGACCTCGTGGATGTTGAGGTCCTCCACGTGCGGCAGCCGGCTCGGCGTGAGCAGCCGGTTCATCAGCGACTGGAGGCGATCGGTCTCCTTCACGATCACCTGCGTGAACTCGCGCAGCTCCGCGTCCGGCAGCTCGCGCTCCAGCAGCTGCGCGCTGCCGCGGATCCCGCCCAGCGGGTTCTTGATCTCGTGCGCGAGGTTGCGGATGAGCTCGCGGTTGGCTTCCTGCTGCTCGAGGATCTTCGCCTCCCGGGCGATCTTCATCTGCTGCTGCAGCTCGCGCAGCTCCAGCATGAGGCGCGCGCCGAACGCCTCGATCGGCGTGATCACGCAATGCAGGTGCACCGGATAACCCTCGACCTCGAGCAGCAGGTCGTTGTCGTTGAAGCCGGCGTCGGCCTCGATCGACTGGTGCAGGCGCTGCACGAAGTCGTCGTTGCCGGGCAATGCCTGCGCGAAGGGCACGCCAACCATGTGGCTGCGGGCCTGCGCGAACAGCGTCTCTGCGGCGGGATTGGCGAAGGTCACGTGGAGGTCGTCATCGAGCATGAGCACGGCGGTGCTGAGCAGCTCGAGGCCTTCGAAGGGGCTCACGATGCGCTCGTGACGAGAAAAGCAAGGAGCGCGCCAGTCGTTGAGACCGGCGCGGCCTGCGAAGCTGCGGGAAGGGGTGTTGCGAACGGCCGCCGCGTTACTTGAGCGCGGCGAGCTCCTTGCGAAGCGCCTCGATGTTGCGCTCGTGGTCGGACACGGTGACCTGCAATCCGCGGATGCGGCCCGAGGCCTTGTCGAGGTTGGAGCGCATCGCGGCCGCCTGCGCGGGCGTCGGATCGGCCGTCTCCTGCGCCACGCGCACCGCGGCCATGAGGATGGGGTTGTGCTGCTCCTGCGCGAGCGCGCCGCGCGCCTCGCCCAGCGACGCTTCTTCCTTCGCCAGCTCCTGCTCGAGGATGCGGCGGCGCTCCTCGTCGCGCTTGCGTTGCAGTTGCGGCTCGACCGCGGCGAGCGACGGCTTCGTCACCGTGAGCGTGGCCGGTGTCGCGCGTGCGGATGTCTTCTCCACCGCGGCGCTGGCGACGACCTTCTGCTCGACGGGCATGGTGTTGATCGGCTCCAGCTCCATCACGATCGCGCCCTTCATGGGCTTGTTCGAATAGGTGACGCGGCCGCTCTCGTCGACCTGCTTGTAGATGGTCGCCTGTGCGAAGACGGGCGGTGTCGCTGCGACCGCGACTGCGGCGATCCAGGCGCTCTTCATGCGCTGCTCCCTTGGCATGACGGGGGAGCCCAGCATAGGCAGCGTCCGAACGATATTGCAATGAACTCAACCACATACCGGCGTGACGAGCCCTAGATGTTGTGGTGGCGGGGCGTTGGCCCCACAAGAGGGGCGCGCACGGACAAAAAAAGGGGCGGCGCGCCGCCCCTTTCCCGAACTGCATGCTCCCCGGCCCGTGTTCAGGCAGAGAAGTACATCTCGAACTCGATCGGGTGCGTCGTCATGCGGAAGCGCTGCACCTCCTCGTACTTGAGCGAGATGTACGCGTCGATCATGTCGTTGGTGAAGACGCCGCCACGGGTGAGGAATTCGCGGTCCTTGTCGAGCTCCTCGAGCGCCTCGTCGAGGGACGCGCACGGGTGCGGCACCTTCGCGGCCTCCTCGGGCTCGAGGTCGTAGAGGTTCTTGTCGAGCGGGTCGCCGGGATGGATCTTGTTCTGCACGCCGTCGAGGCCCGCCATCAGCATCGCGGCGAACGCGAGGTACGGGTTGGCCGTGGGATCGGGGAAGCGGACTTCCACGCGGCGCGCCTTGTCGCTGGTCACGTACGGGATGCGGCACGCGGCGGAACGGTTGCGCGCCGAGTACGCGAGGTTGATCGGCGCTTCGAAGCCGGGCACCAGGCGCTTGTACGAGTTGGTGCCGGGATTGGTGATGGCGTTGAGCGCCTTCGCATGCTTGATGATGCCGCCGATGTAGAACAGCGCGAACTCCGAGAGTCCCGCATAGCCGTCGCCCGCGAACAGGTTCTTGCCGCCCTTCCACACCGACTGGTGCACGTGCATGCCGGAGCCGTTGTCGCCCACGACGGGCTTGGGCATGAAGGTCGCGGTCTTGCCGTACGAGCGTGCGACGTTGAGCACCGTGTACTTGAGGATCTGCAGCCAGTCCGCGCGCTTCACCAGCGTGTTGAACATGGTGCCGATCTCGCACTGCCCGGGTGCGGCCACCTCGTGGTGGTGCACCTCGACCTCGACGCCCTGCTCCTCGAGCGCGAGGCACATGGCGCTCCTCATGTCCTGCAGCGAGTCGACCGGCGGCACCGGAAAGTAGCCGCCCTTCACCGGCGGGCGGTGCGCGAGGTTGCCGCCGTCGAACTTCATGTCCGCGGACCAGGGCGCCTCTTCGGAATAGATCTTCACGAAGCTGCCCGACATGTCGACCTTCCACTCGACCGCGTCGAAGATGAAGAACTCCGGCTCGGGGCCGAAGTAGGCGGTATCGCCCAGGCCGGAGCTCTTGAGGTACGCCTCGGCCTTGCGCGCGATGGTGCGCGGATCGCGCTCGTAGCCCTTGCCCGTCGAGGGCTCCAGCACGTCGCACGACAGCACGATGGTCGGCTCGTCGTAGAAGGGATCCATGCGCGCGGAATCCGGATCCGGCATGAGCAGCATGTCGGACGCCTCGATGCCCTTCCAACCGGCGATCGACGAGCCGTCGAACGCGTGGCCATCCTTGAACTTGTCTTCGCCGAATGCCTTCACCGGCACGGTGACGTGCTGCTCCTTGCCCTTCGTATCGGTAAAGCGAAGGTCGACGAACTTGACCTCGTTTTCCTTGATCGTCTTGAACACGTCGGCGACAGCGGATGCCATTGAATCTCTCCTGATTTGGTGGTTATGCCCCGGAATGGGGAATGAAAGGCCGCCGGGGGCGGTAGAGGCCCCTCAAATAGCGAAAAACATGCCACGGCAGGCCGCGCTTAAATGCTTGATCGATCAGACGCTTCGCGTTTTGCGATCCATGTCGTGCACCATGAAGGTGCGTCGCTTTCGGTAGCGCACCAAGATGGGGCTCAAGGCGGTGCTGGCGTCATACTATATAAATTCGCGGCGGCACGAGCCGCGCCCCGTTATGATGGCGGCGCAGCAAATTCCGCCATCGTTTTCCAGCTCACCTTTCGCACCGATGGACCGTTACGTCGTCATCGGAAACCCCGTTGCGCACAGCCTGTCGCCCGCGATCCACGCGCGCTTCGCGGCGCTCATGCAGGAGTCGATCGAGTACTCGACGCTGCCTGCACCGCTCGATGCGTTCGCCGCGACGGCACGCGCATTCTTCGCGCAGGGCGGGTGCGGCGCCAATGTCACGCTGCCCTTCAAGGTGGAAGCATTCGCGCTCGCGGACCATGCGAGCGATGCGGCGCGGCTGGCAGGGGCGGCCAATTTCCTCATGCGCGAAGGCGATCGCCTCGTCGCGGACAACACCGATGGCGCGGGGCTCGTGGCCGACCTCACGCGCAATCTCGGCCTGGCCCTCGAAGGAAAACGCATCGCGATGCTGGGAGCGGGAGGGGCGGCGCGCGGCGTGATCGCGCCCTTGCTGCAGCTCGCCCCGCGCGTGCTCGTGGTCGCGAACCGCACGCGCGAGCGCGCCGCAGCGCTGGCTTCGCACTTCGCGGGCCTGGGTCCCATCGAGGCTTCGGGCTTCCCGTTCGAGGCGCAGGAGCCCTTCGACGTCATCGTCAATGCGACCTCGACCTCCACGCACGGACAGCCCCTTCAACTGCCCGAAGGCATCGCGGATGCCTCCACGTTCGTCTACGACATGGCCTATGGGCCCGCGGCGCGTGCATTCCTCGGGCATGCGAAGTCCCACGGTGCGCGCGCGAGCGACGGCCTGGGCATGCTGGTCGAGCAGGCCGCCGAGTCGTACCGGTTGTGGCGTGGACAGCGGCCGCCCACGCGCGAGGTGCTGGCCGAGCTGAGGGCGCGCGCGTCGTGAGGAAGCTGCTGCGCTTCACGGGCTGGCTCGCGCTCGCACTGGCCGGCATCTTCCTCGCGGTCCAGGTGTCCTACCTCGCGCGCGTGTGGTGGTGGCGCGACCACAACCCCGGCACGACGGCCTTCATGCAGCGCAGCCTCGACGCGCTGCGCGCGAAGAACCCGAATGCGCGGCTGCAGCAGTCGTGGGTGCCCTACGAACGCATTTCCGTGCACCTGAAGCGCGCGGTGGTCGCGGCGGAGGATGCGAAGTTCGTGGACCACGAGGGCTTCGACTGGGAAGCGATCGAGAAGGCGCGCGAGAAGAACGAGAAGAAGGGACGCGTGGTGGCGGGCGGATCGACCATATCGCAGCAGCTGGCGAAGAACCTGTTCCTCTCCGCCGACCGCAGCGCGTGGCGCAAGGGCGAGGAGGCGCTCATCACGGTGATGATCGAGCGGGTGCTCGACAAGCGCCGTATCCTCGAGATCTACCTCAACGTCATCGAGTGGGGAGAGGGCGTGTTCGGAGCGGAAGCGGCGGCGCGGCATTACTTCGGCACCGGAGCCGCGGGACTGGGCCCCGAGGCCGCGGCGCGACTCGCCGCGATGGTGCCCAATCCGCGCTTCTACGACCATCACCGCAACACCGCGTGGCTCGGGCGCAAGACGCAGCTGATCCTCGCGCGGATGCCCGCGGCCGAGCTGCCATGACACCGCCGCACGAAGCCGCGCAGCTCGCGGAACCGTCGCCCACGCCCAACGAGCAGCTGCAGGCGGTCGCGGAGTTGCTCGCGCGGCGCCGCGACGAGGAAGCGCCGCGGGAGGAAGAGGCCATCGCGCGCGAAGTGCATGCGCTCATCGACGAGCTGCACCCCGCGGACATGGCCTACATCCTCGAAGGCCTGCCGCTCGAGGACCGCATCTGGGTATGGCGCCTGGTCCCGCGCGACCGCGATGGCGACATCCTCCTCGAGGTCTCGGATTCCGTCCGCGACACGCTGCTCGCGGACATGGACAACGCCGAGATCGTGGCCGCGGCCCAGAGCCTCGATGCCGACGAGATCGCCGACCTCGCACCCGACCTGCCCGACGATGTGGTGCAGGACATCATCGAGTCGCAGGATGTCGAGGACCGCGCGGACCTGCAGCAGGCGCTGTCGTATCCCGAGGGCACGGTCGGCGCCCTCATGGATTTCGAGGTGGTGAGCATCCGCGAGGACGTGACCTGCGAGGTGGCGCTGCGCTACCTGCGCCGCTACGACGAGCTGCCACGCCAGACCGATTCCATCTTCGTGGTCGACCGCGACGACCGCCTGAAGGGCATCCTGGCCCTCAACCGGCTGCTCGTAACCGACCCGGACGTCGAGGTCGCCGGCATCTACGAGCGTGACGTGGTCGCCTTCGGGCCCGAGGACGATTCGGACGACGCGGCGCAGTCCTTCGACCGCTACGACCTCGTGTGCGCGCCGGTGGTGGATGCGCAGCGCAAGGTCGTGGGACGCATCACCGTCGATGCGGTGCTCGAGTACGTGCGCGACCGCCAGGAGGCCCAGGCCCTCGGCAAGGTGGGCCTGCGGGAAGAGGAGGACATCTTCGCGAGCGTATGGGACAGCGCGCGCAACCGCGGCCCGTGGCTCGCGCTCAACCTCTGCACGGCGTTCATCGCCTCCCGCGTGGTGGGCCTCTTCGAGGGCTCGATCGCGCAGCTCGCGGCGCTGGCGGCACTCATGCCGATCGTGGCGGGCATCGGCGGCAACTCCGGCAACCAGACCACCACCCTCATCGTGCGCGCGCTGGCGCTCGGGCAAGTGAGCCCCGCGAACGCGCGCCGCCTGCTTGCCAAGGAGCTCTGCATCAGCGTCGTCAACGGCGTCGTATGGGGCGGCGTGCTGGGCCTCATCGCGTTCGGGCTCTACCGCAACCTGGCGCTCGGTGGCGTCATGGCGCTCGCGATGCTGCTGAACCTGATCGTCGCCGCGCTGGCCGGGATCTTCATCCCGCTCGCCATGGAGCGCTTCGGGCGCGATCCCGCCGTAGGCTCGAGCGTCTTCCTCACGTTCATGACCGACAGCATGGGCTTCTTCATCTTCCTCGGCCTCGCTACGCTGTTCCTGCTCTAGTGTCCCGCCTCTTCTTCGCGATCTGGCCGGATGCGGGTGCGGCCCATTCGTTGCGCGCCCTGGCGCTGGAGCTCGCCTCCCGCGCGGGGGGGCGCGCGGTGCCGCCGGAGAAGATCCACCTCACGCTCGCCTTCCTCGGCGAGGTCGGCGCCGACCGTGCGGACGCGCTGGTCGACGCGGCTGGCGAGGTGCGCGAAGTGCCCTTCGCGATGGCCTTCGATCGCGTCGGCTCCTTCCGCCGCGCTCGCGTGGCCTGGGTCGGCACCGCCGAGCCGCCGCCGCCGCTGCTGCGCCTGCAAGCGGCACTGGACCAGGCGTTGCGAGCGCGTGGCTTCGCGCTCGAGGAGCGCGCCTTCACGCCGCACGTGACGCTCGTGCGCAGGGTCGAGCGCAACGTCTCCCGGGAGCGCATCGAGGCGATCGCGTGGCGCGCGCAGGAGATGGCGCTGGTGCGCACGGATCCCGGCAGCGGCGCCTACTCCACGATGGCCACCTGGCCGCTCAAGCGCGCACGAGCAGGCGGCGCCTAGCGGCGCTGCCGGGGAGGTTGGAGAGGGAGGAACCCGCTTGCGAGGCGCTACCCGGCCGTCTTGCTGGCCGCTTGGCGGCGACCGGTCGGGTCGCGCCTCGTTGTCGGGTCAGGCCGGCGTGCTGGTGAAGGCCGAAGCCTTCTTCAGCTCATCGGCTTGATCAGCGGCGTGATGACCGGGGTGACCGCCGGAGCCGCCATCGGCTTGTTGGCCGGGGCCGCCTGCGTCGCCGCGGGCTTGGCGCTCGAGGCGCTTCCGCTTGCCGCTTTTCTTCTCGCTGGCTTCTTCGCCGCCGCCTTGCGGGCCGGCGATTTCTTCTTGGCTGCCTTCTTCTTTCCTCCAGCCGCTCTCGAAGACGATCTCGAAGACGCTTTCGCAGAGGCTTTCTTCTTCGACGCCTTCTTCGAGGACTTCTTCTTCGCTACGCGTTTCTTGGAGGATTTCTTGGAAGACTTCTTCTTGGCGGCTTTTTTCTTGGTGCCTGCCTTTTTCTTCGCAGCCTTTTTCTTCGTTGCCATGTTCAACTCCTTTCAATGTTGGACCGATTGTCTGTCGTGCGCGGGGCCGGGGGCCCCCTGGATTCGCACTACCAAGCTTTCGATTCGCATCGAACGAGATTGGTGAGGCGATTCTAGTCGCAACATTGTTAAATCCGCGCGTGTCAAGCGTGACTATTTGATTCGACTCGCGAACGATTGGTATCGACCCGATACCGTTATCGGGAGCATCGCGCGATTTTGCGCGCGTGCGCCTTCAGGCGCGCGCGAGGCGGCTCTCGAGGGCGAAGAGGGATGCGATGCTCTCGCGCGCGCGGATCTCGCTCGCCTGCCCGCGGTCGATCATCACCTCGCACGGCCGCGGGCGCGAGTTGTAGTTGGAGCTCATCGCCATGCCGTAGGCGCCCGCCGAGAGGATCGCGAGCACGTCTCCCGCGGCGAGCGCGAGCTCGCGGTCGGTGCCGAGCACGTCGGACGATTCGCACACGGGGCCCACCACGTCGTAGCGCGTGGGCTCGCCACGGCCCGCCGCCACGGGGACGATGTCGTGCCACGCCTGGTAGAGGGCCGGTCGCAGCAGCTCGCTCATGGAGGCGTCGACCACGGCGAAGCGCTTCGCCTTGTCGAGCTTGAGGTACTCGACCCGCGTGAGCAGCACGCCCGCGGCGCCCACGATGGCGCGGCCCGGCTCCACCAGCACCTGGTAGCCGCGCCCCGCGAGCCGCGCCGCGAGGCGCTCGCAGTACGCGCGCACGTCCGGCGGCGTCTCGTCGCGATAGCGGATGCCGATGCCGCCGCCGAGGTCGAGGTGGTGCAGCGCGATGCCCTCGCGCTGCAGGCCCGAGGCGAGCTCCAGCACGCGATCGAGCGCCTCGTCGAGGGGTGCCGTCTCGAGGATCTGCGAGCCGATGTGGCAATCGATGCCGGTCACGTCGATGTTCGGCAGCGCGGCCGCCCGGCGGTAGACCTCCATCGCGCGGCGGTGGGGAATGCCGAACTTGTTGCCCGCCAGTCCCGTCGAGATGTAGGGGTGGGTGCGTGCGTCGACGTCCGGGTTGATGCGCAGGGACACGGGCGCGCGCAGGCCCAGGCGCCCGGCGATCGCATCGAGCCGCTCGAGCTCGGGCTCGCTCTCCACGTTGAAGCACTTGATGCCCGCCTCGAGGGCCGCGTGGATCTCCCCCTCGGACTTGCCCACGCCGGAGAAGATCACGCATGCCGGGTCGCCGCCCGCGGCGAGCACGCGCGCAAGCTCGCCGCCGGAGACGATGTCGAAGCCCGCGCCCATGCGCTGCAGCAGGTCGAGTATCGCCAGCGTGGAGTTGGCCTTCACGGCGTAGCACACCATGTGGTCCACCGCATCGAGGCCCTCGTCGAACTCGCGGAAAGCCCCCTCGATGGCGGCGCGCGAGTACACGTAGCAGGGCGTGCCGAAGCGGCGCGCGACCTCCGCGAGGGGGATGCCTTCGAGCAGCAGCTCCCCGTCGGCGCGCCGGAGCGCGCTCATGGCGTGGCAGGCTTGGCGGGCGCGGGCTCGGGCAGCTTGAGCGGCCCCTTCTGGCCGCAGCCGGCGCAGAGCGCCGCCAGCACGATGGCGAGGAGGGCGAGGGCGCGTATCATGCCGGGCATTATGAACGAGTCGGATTTCCATCGCGGCGTCGACGCCGTGCTCGCGCGCATCGAGGAAGCGGCCGAAGCGCACGACGATCTCGATGTCGACCTGGAGAGCGGCATCCTCACCCTCACCTGCCCCGACGGCAGCCGCGTCATCGTCAATCGCCAGACGCCCAACCGCGAGATCTGGGTCGCCGCGCGCTCGGGCGGCTTCCACTTCCGCATGCAGGACGGCGAATGGCGCGACACGCGCAGCGGCGAGGAGCTGTTCGCGTCGCTCACGCGGATCGTGGCCGCGCAGGGCGGCGCCGGGCTCGCGTGGAAGTGAAGCGCGGCGCCCGGAAGGAGGGTCCCGGCCGATCGAGGCGGTGCCCGCGGCACGAAGGTGTCGAGGCGATACGAAAAATTATCGGCTCAAAAGCTTGACAGTTTCGTATCGGGGCGATACTAATCGCTCAACGCGGACGTCTCGCACCTGAGGAAGCTCCCTGGACAAGAACCCGCTCGTGCTGCTCGAGCTCGTCGAAAGGCTCGGCAACCTCATGCGCACGGAGCTTCGCAAGGCGGGGGCCGAGGAGTCGCTCCAGCCGGTCCACCTCCACGCGTTGATCTACCTCGGCAAGGCCAACCGCTACTCCAACACGCCGCAGGCCCTGGCCGATTACCTCGGGCTCACCAAGGGCACCGTCTCGCAAACGCTCCTGCTCCTCGATCGCCGCGGACTCATCGAGCGCTTCGAGGACGAGATCGACCGCCGCGTCGTGCGCCTGCGGCTTTCGTCGGCCGGGGAGCAGTTCCTCGCCGAGGCGCAGCCGGCGCTGCCGTGGCAGAACGCCACCCGCAACATCAGCCCCAACCGCATCCGCAACGCCACTTCGGCGCTGCGCGAGGCGCTGGTGACCCTGCAGGAGGACAACGAGGGCACCATCTTCGGCGAGTGCTCGAGCTGCGCCTGGTGCCAGAAGCTCTCGCAGCGCATCTATCGCTGCGGCCGCATGGGAGATCGCCTCTCCGGTCCCGAGACGCGCAAGCTTTGCCGCATCTACGAGGCGAAGAGCGAGGAGGTTTCCTAGCCTTCCGCCGCGAGGCGCTCGCGCCCGCGCGCCACCGCGCGGGCCACCGCTTCCGGGGCCGTGCCCCCGATGTGGCGGCGCGAGGCCACCGACCCTTCCGGGGTGAGCACCGCATGCACGTCATCGCCCACGAGCGGCGAAAACGCCCGCAACTCCGCGAGCGTGAGCTCCGCGAGGTCCTTGCCGGCCGCTTCGGCCGCACGCACCGCGCGCGCCACCGCCTCGTGGGCATCGCGAAAGGGCAGGCCCTTGCGCACCAGGTAGTCGGCGAGGTCGGTCGCGGTGGCGAAGCCCTGCGTGAGCGCTTCGCGCATGCGCTCGGGCCGCGGCGTGACCGCAGGCAGCATCTGGGCGAGGAGCCGCAGCACGTCGCGCAGGGTGTCGACGGCGTCGAAGAGCGGCTCCTTGTCCTCCTGGTTGTCCTTGTTGTAGGCGAGCGGCTGGCCCTTCATCACCGTGAGGAGCGTCACCAGCGCGCCGTATACGCGCCCGGTCTTGCCGCGCATGAGCTCGGGCACGTCGGGGTTCTTCTTCTGCGGCATGATCGAGGACCCGGTGCAGAAGCGGTCGGCGATGTCGACGAAGCCGAAGCGGGGGCTCATCCAGATCACCAGCTCCTCCGAGAGCCGCGAGACGTGCATCTGGCAGATGGAGGCGGCGGCGAGGAATTCGATCGCGAAGTCCCGGTCGGAAACGGCATCGAGCGAGTTTTCCGCCACGCCGTCGAATCCGAGCTCGCGCGCGACCGACTCGCGGTCGATGGGATAGCTGGTGCCCGCGAGCGCCGAGGCGCCCAGCGGCAGGCGGTTCACGCGCCGGCGGGCGTCGGCGAAGCGCTCGGCATCGCGGCTGAACATCTCGAAGTAGGCGAGCAGGTGGTGGCCGAAGGTGACCGGCTGGGCCACCTGCAGGTGCGTGAAGCCGGGCATGAGCACGCCGGCATGGATCTCGGCCTGCGCGAGGAACGTCGCGCGCAGCTCGCGCAGCAGCGCGAGCAGGCCGTCGATCTCGTGGCGCAGCCACAGGCGGATGTCGGTCGCCACCTGGTCGTTGCGCGAGCGGGCGGTGTGCAGCCGCTTGCCGGCGTCGCCCACGAGCTCGGTCAGCCGGTGCTCGATGTTGAAGTGGACGTCCTCGCGCTCGATCGACCAGGGAAAGGTGCCGGCGCGCACCTCTTCGAGGATGGTGGCCATGCCGCGCTCGATGTCGCCCACGTCCTTCGCCGGGATGAGGCCGCAACGGCCCAGCATGCGCGCGTGCGCGAGCGAGCCCCGTATGTCGAACTCCGCCAGCCGCTGGTCGAACGAAACGGACGCGTTGAAGCGCTGTGTGAGAGCATCCAGCGGTTCCGCGAAGCGCCCCGACCATGCCTTGCCTGCGCCCGCGGCGCCCGGCTTGTCCTGTTCTTGCATGGAAGCGGCGGCAATGGCCAAATTGAAGACGTGGCGAGTATAAATCAGACCGGCAGGCCCCCCCGCTTGCCGAATTTCTGCAACCTGGGCGTGATGCTGCGCTCGCTGGTGGTGGCCAATGCCTTCGTCGCCGCCGCCGCCTTCCTCAAGACGCCGTCGTGGACGGCCTTGCCGGTCGAGCTGCTGGCCACCGCCTCCTTCGCCGAGCCGGTGCTCATCGTGAGCCTGGCGCTCCTTTGCGCCGCGCGCGTGCCGCTGCAGCGCATGGGCTATGCGGGCGCCGTGGCCGCGCTCGCCGTCGCCCAGCTCGCGCTGGTCTGGCTCGCCTACAAGGTCGGCACGCAGCTCGCGGAGGCGCCGCTGTCGCTGGGGTTCGCGCAGGCCGCCGTCCTCACATTCTTCGTCACCGGCTGCGTGCTGGGCTATCTCGACCTGCGCTCGCGCGCGCTCGAGCCGGCGATCGCCGAGGCGCGCATCCAGGCCCTGCAGGCGCGCATCCGGCCGCACTTCCTCTACAACAGCATCAACGCGGTGCTGTCGCTGATCCGCTCGGAGCCGCGGCGCGCCGAGCGTGCGCTGGAAGACCTGGCCGACCTCTTTCGCGTGCTGATGGCGGAGAACCGGACGCTGGCACCCCTTGCGAGCGAGATCGAGCTCGTGCGGCAGTACCTCGCGCTGGAGAGCCTGCGCCTGGGCGAGCGCTTGCGCGTCGCATGGCAGGTCGACACCATGCCGGCCGATGCGCTCGTGCCGCCGCTGGTCCTGCAGCCGCTGGTCGAGAATGCGGTCTACCACGGCATCGAGCCCTCGCCCGGGGGCGGCGAGATCGGCATCGTGGTGGCGCAGGCCGCGGGGCGGCTGGAGATGACGCTCACCAACCCGTGGGCCGTCGAGGGCCGCCAGACCGCGGGCAACCGCATGGCGATCGCCAACATCCGCGAACGGCTGCAGCTCCACTTCGACGCCGAGGCCAGCATGCGCTCGGGCGTGGAGGACGGGATCTACCGCGTGACCATCCGCATGCCCTACATCGCCGAGAAGGCCGCTCCATGACGCTTGCCGGGCCCGCCGTGCCGCGCATCCTCATCGTCGACGACGAGGCGCCGGCGCGCGCGCGCTTGCGCGACCTGCTCGACGAGTGCCGCCCCTCGATGCCCCTCGCCGTGGTCGACGAGGCGAAGAACGGCCGCGAGGCGCTCGAGGTGCTCAACCGCGAGAAGGTGGACATCGTCCTGCTCGACATCCGCATGCCCGAGATGGACGGCATGGAGGCCGCGCGCCACATCGCCGGCATGCCCGAGCCGCCCGCCATCATCTTCACCACCGCGTTCGACTCCTATGCGATCAAGGCCTTCGAGCTGAACGCGATCGACTACCTCCTCAAGCCGATTCGCCTCGAGCGCCTCCTCACCGCGCTCAGGAAGGCGCATGCCGCGCCGCCGGTCTCGCAGGCCGCGCTGCAGGCGGCCGCCAACCAGCCGCGGCGCCACCTCTCCGTGCACGAGCGCGGCAAGATCCACCTCGTGCCGATCGCCGACGTGCTGTACCTGCGCGCGGAGCTCAAGTACGTCACCGTGCGCACGCTCGAGCGCGAATACCTCGTCGAGGAATCGCTCACCAGCCTCGAGACCGAGTTCGAGCCGCTCTTCGTGCGCATCCACCGCAACTGCCTCGTGGCACGCACGGCCATCGCGGGCTTCGAGCGCAACGCCGACGAGGCCGAGTCGGGCTGGGCGGTGGTGGTGAAGGGGACGGGGGAGAAGCTCGCCGTGAGCCGGCGGCAGCAGCACGTGGTGAAGCAGTTCCGCTAGGACGGGATCGCGCTCACTCCCAGTACGGCGGGTCCCCGAAGGCCTTCTTCAGGAACTCGATGAAGAGCTTCACCTTCGCGGGCAGCAGCCGGCGCTCGGGGTAGACGGCCCAGATGTCGTTGCCCGGGATCGCCCTGTCGTCGAGGACGGTGACGAGGCGCCCGCGCTTGACTTCCTCGCTCACCTCCCAGGCGCTGCGCCATGCGAGGCCCTCGCCCGCGATCGCCCAGCGCGTGAGCACCTCGCCGTCGTTGCATTGCAGCGTCCCGGAGACCTTCACCCGGAGCTCGCGCCCGTTCTCCTGGAAGTGCCATGAATCGGACACGCTGTCCTCGGTGCTGGTCACGAGGCAGTTGTGGCGCGCGAGGTCGGCCAGCACGCGCGGCTTGCCGGCGCGCTTGAAGTACGCGGGCGCCCCGCAGACCACGCGATGGTTGCGCGCGAGCCGCGAGGCGATGAGGTCCGCGCCCTTCATGTCGGCGATGCGGATGGCGATGTCGAAGCGCTCGTTCTTGAGGTCCACGACGCGCTCGGACAGGTGCAGCGTGATGGCGAGGTTGGCATGCTCGGCCACGAACCCGGGCAGGTGCGGGGCGATGTGCTTGCGCCCGAACGCGGTGGGTGCCGTCACGATGAGCCGGCCGCTGGCACTGCGCGCGCCGACGGTGAGCGCCTCCTCCGATGCGGAGAGCTCGGCGAGGATGCGGCTGCAGTCCTCGTGGAAGGTGGCGCCCTCGGGCGTGAGCGTCACCTTGCGGGTCGAGCGCTTGAAGAGCTTCACGCCCAGGCGCTCCTCGAGCTGGTCGATGCGGCGGCCGACCATCGCGGGCGTGATGCCCTCCTCGCGTGCCGCGGCCGAGAGGCTGCCGCGCTGCGCGACCTCGATGAATGTCGTGAGCTCCTTGAAGCGGTCCATGCGTGGGAGTAAAAGCCGCGCGCGAAATCGAAACCGATTGATGGTATTCGAGTCGGCGAATGCGGCGCAAGGACACCCCCCGCGCGCCAAGGCCGCGGAGGCGTGCGGCAGTGCTACGACGCGGCTAGCGCGCCGGGCGCATCATCCCGTTGGCCGGCAGGTCGGGGCGCAAGCGGGGCGGCCTGGCGATGGGATGGTGGACGTGCGGGCCGCCGGCAAAGATCACCGGCCAGCCGTCAGCGTAGGGGACGGCCGGTTCGCGCGCCGCCTGCATGTCCTTCTCGCGCAAGGCCTGCTCGGCGCGGGCCATGCGCTCCGCCGATTCGAGCTCGAGGCGCTTCTGGATGCGGGCATCGGCCGCGGCCGCTTGCGCGGCGAGCTCTGCGCGGGGCGCGACGTGATCCGGGAAGGTCGTTGGGATCTGCGTGGGGCCGCCCTGGGCGCCGCCCTCGCAAGGATGCTGCTGGTAGCTCACCGCGCCGCCGGCGGCCACGCAGCGGAAGACCTGCGCCGAGGCAGGCAGGGCCACGCCTGCCGCCAGCACCGTCACCACGATCGCTCGATACATGCGCGGATCCCTTCGTCGTCAGGCGGCTCCGGCTTCCGCAGCCTGCCTGTCTGCATGGTAGCTCGAACGCACCATCGGTCCGCAAGCGGCATTCGCGAAACCCATGGCCGCGGCCTCGCGCTCGAACATCGCGAACTCGTCCGGATGCGCGAAGCGCGCCACCGGCAGGTGATGCTTCGAGGGCTGCAGGTACTGGCCCAGCGTGAGCATGTCCACGCGGTGCGCGCGAAGGTCGCGCATGACGGCGAGGATCTCGTCGTTGGTCTCGCCGAGGCCCAGCATGAGGCCGGATTTCGTCGGCACCTGCGGATGCCGGGCCTTGAATTGGGCCAGCAGCGCGAGTGAATGCGCGTAGTCGGAACCCGGCCGTGCCTGGCGGTAGAGCCGCGGCACGGTCTCGAGGTTGTGGTTCATCACGTCCGGGGGCGCGCCCTCGAGCACCGCGAGCGCGCGCTCGAGGCGCCCGCGAAAATCCGGCGTGAGGATCTCGATCCTCGTGGCGGGGGAAAGCTCGCGGACCGCGCGAATGCAGTCCACGAAGTGGCCGGCGCCGCCGTCGCGCAGGTCGTCGCGGTCCACGCTGGTGATCACGACATAGCGCAGCTTCATCGCGGCGATCGTCTCGCCCAGGTGCCTCGGCTCTTCCGCATCGAGCGGCTGCGGACGCCCGTGCGCCACGTCGCAGAACGGGCAGCGGCGCGTGCACAGGTCCCCCATGATCATGAAGGTCGCCGTGCCGTGGCCGAAGCATTCGCCGATGTTCGGGCACGAGGCCTCCTCGCACACGGTGTGCAGCTTCGCCTCGCGCAGCACGCGCTTGATCTCGGTGAAGCGCTCGCCGCCCCCCGCGCGCACGCGAATCCACGGCGGCTTGCGCAGCGGCGCCTCGGCGGCGACCACCTTGATGGGGATGCGGGATGTCTTGAGGCTGCGCTTCTGCTGCAGCTTGAGCTCGGAATCGGCCATGGATGCCTACGGAATGGACGGATGCGCCGCGAGGGCCTCCCGGAGGTCCGCGGCGAGCCGTTGCTGCACTGCATCGATGCTAGCACGCACCCCTTGGGCGGCCATTTGCGTCGCGGCAAGCCCGGGATAGCCGCAGGGGTCGATGCGCGTGA
>Ga0207698_10000186_pt1 | contig 38318 bp, 30 predicted proteins | sample KBSCornC22_FD_184298 | JGI IMG/M metagenome (GOLD analysis project Ga0207698, IMG submission 184298) | Corn rhizosphere microbial communities from Kellogg Biological Station, Michigan, USA - KBS Corn C2-2 (SPAdes) (version 2) | ecosystem: Host-associated > Plants > Roots > Rhizosphere > Soil ... | reverse complement strand
CTTGTCGGCATCGCCCTGGATCACCGACAGGCCCTTGGCGACCGCGAGGCTGACGTTGCGCGGATCGAGCTCCAGCCCGCGCGCGTCGACCTGGCGTCGGTCGCGCAGCTCAGCCATCAGCTCGCCGTCGCCGCAGCCGATGTCGAGGATGCGCGCGCCCTCCGCGACATGACGCGCGATGATCGCAAGGTCGGGACGAAGGCTCATCGGGCGTACACGTCCGGATCGTGGCGCTCCATGAAGCGCTCTGGGCCGGTGATCGGCGTCCAGCCGAGGCGAGCATAGACGGGCTGCGCGTCGCGTGTGACCAGCAGCCAGCGGCGCAGGCCTTGGAGGGCAGGATGGTCCTGCAGGTGCCGCACCATCGCCGTCGCGATCCCCTTGCCGCGATGGCCGGGCAGCACGAACACGTCGGCAAGGTAAGCGAAGGTCGCATGATCGGTGATCACGCGCGCGAAGCCGATCTGGCCCTGATCGTCATAAGCGCCGACCACGTGCGAGCCATCGATCGCGCGCTCGACCGTCTCGCGCGGGATGTTGGGCGACCAATAGGCTTGGCTGAGGAAGCCGTGGATCACGTCCAGATCGAGTTCGGCTCGATCGTCGGACAGGCGATACTTGCTCATGCTTCACCTGCCTTGAGGAAGCCGTCCACCACTGCGAACAATTCGGGCACTTCGAGCAGGAAGGCGTCATGCCCGAACGGCGAGGAGAGTTCGACGAAGCTGGCCGGCGCGCCCGCCGCATTGAGCGCATGGACGATCGTGCGCGATTCGGCGGTCGGATAGAGCCAGTCCGTGTCGAAGCTCACCAGGCAGAAGCGCGCCTTGCTCGCGCGGAAGGCGTTGGCGAGCAGGCCGCCATGCTCCTCGGCCAAGTCGAAATAATCGAGCGCGCGGGTGATGTAGAGATAGCTATTGGCATCGAACCGGTCGACGAAGCTGATTCCCTGGTGGCGCAGGTAGGATTCGACCTGGAAATCGGCATCGAAGCCGAAGCCCTTTTCGCCACGATTTTGCAGCCGCCGCCCGAACTTCTCGTGCAGCCCCGCTTCGGACAGGTAGGTGATATGAGCGGCCATGCGCGCAACCGCGAGGCCGGCGGAAGGCGGATCGCCGGCGTCATAATAATCGCCATTGCGCCAGCGCGGATCGGCCATGATCGCCTGGCGGCCGACCTCATGGAAGGCGATATTCTGCGCGCTGTGCCGCGCGGCCGCGGCGATCACGATCGCGGCGCGCACCCGATCGGGAAAGGCAGCGGCCCATTCGAGCGCCTGCATGCCGCCCATCGATCCACCGATCACCGCCGCCAGCGTCGGCACGCCGAGATGGTCGAGCAGCAGCGCCTGCACGCGCACCATGTCACGCACCGTGATGACCGGGAAGCTCATCGCATAAGGCTTGCCCGTTTTGGGATCGGTCGAGGCAGGGCCCGACGAGCCCATGCACGAGCCCAGCACGTTGATGCAGATGATGAAATGGCGCGCCGGATCGATCGGCTTGCCCGCACCGACCATGCGCGTCCACCAGCCGGGCTTGCCGGTGATCGGATGCGCCGAGGCGACATGTTGGTCGCCGGTGAGTGCGTGGCAGATCAGGATCGCGTTGGATTTGTCGGCATTGAGCGTGCCGTAGGTCTCGTACGCAATTTCGACCTGTGCGAGCCGGCCGCCCCCGTCGAGCCGGAGCGGCCCGGGAAGCGTCACGTGGCGCGCAAGGCCGAAGCGTTGGTCGTCCGTCATGGGAGAGGGCGGGCTAGGGTTGGGCCGTGCTCATTGTCAATAACAGCCCGTCGCTTGTGCGGTGAGGGGCGCCTTCTGGCGAGGGCCTGGATTGCCGCGCCGCTACGCGGCTCGCAATGACGGCTGGGCCAGGTTCACCGTCGTCGCCAGCCCGGCGGCGGCCGGGTGACGCGATCCAGGCCCGTGCTGTCAAACAAGGCCCACCACCATTGCCGAGCATAGTCCCGCGCCCTAAAGCGCCGGCCATGAACGAGCTCACCCCCAAGCCCTGGATCGACGCGATCGCGCCTTATGTGCCGGGCCGGTCGACCACGGACGATGGCCGCAAGGTCCACAAATTGTCCTCGAACGAAAATCCGCTCGGCACCAGTGCCCAAGCGCGCGATGCTTTCCTTGCGGCCGCTGCGACGCTCGACCGTTACCCCGACGCCGCCGCGGTTGCGCTGCGCCAGGCGATCGCGGCCAGGCACGGGATCGAGGCCGACCGGGTGATCCACGGCACCGGCTCCGACGACGTGCTGCACCTGGCTGCCGGTGCCTTTGCCGGGCCGGGCGACGAGGTGCTGTATGTCCGCTACGGCTTCTCGGTCTATCCGATCGCTGCACGCCGGGTCGGCGCCGAGCCGATCGAGGCCGACGACAAGGATTATGCGACCGACGTCGATGCGCTGCTTGCGCGCGTGACACCGAAGACGCGTCTGGTCTTCATCGCCAATCCCAACAACCCGACCGGCACCTACACGCCGCGTACCGAGCTCAAGCGGCTCCATGCGGCTCTCCCTAAGGATTGCCTGTTGGTGGTGGACCAGGCCTATGCCGAATATCTGGAGCCGGAGGATGACGACGGCGCGTTCGAGCTGGCGCGGACCGAGCCGAACGTGCTGATCACGCGCACCTTTTCCAAGATCCATGGGCTTGCCGCCGAGCGGATCGGCTGGGCCTATGGGCCCGCGCGCGTGATCCAGGCGATGTACAAGATCCGCGCTCCCTTCAACGTCTCGACCGCGGGCCAGCAGGCCGCGATCGCGGCGCTGACCGCGGACGAATTCCTGACCGCCAGCCACGACCATAATCTCAAATGGCGCACCTGGTTCGAGGGCGAGATCGCGGCGCTCGGCAATGGCGGCCTGCGTGCGGTGCCGAGCAAGGCCAATTTCGTCCTCGTCCTGTTCGAAGGCAAATTGACCGCGGAAGCAGCCTATAAGGGATTGATGGACCGCGGCTATATCGTACGCTGGCTGCCCAATCAGGGGCTGGCGCACGGTTTGCGCATCACGGTCGGCACCGAGGATGAGATCAAGGGCGTCGCCGCGGGCCTGCGCGAGATGGTGGAGCTGGCCGCCTGATGCTGCCTTTCTCGCGCGTCACAGTCATCGGGCTCGGGCTGATCGGCTCGTCGATCCTGCGCGCGGTCAGGCACCACATGCCGACCGTGCACCTGACGGCTTATGATGCGGACCCGGCGGTGCGTGCGCGTGTGACCGAGCTCGGTATCGCCGACGACGTGACCGACACGGTCGGCGCGTCGGTGATCGATTCCGATCTGGTGATGTTGTGCGTGCCGGTCGGCGCGATCGGCGCGGCGGCAGAGGCGATCGCGGCCGATCTGCCGGCCGACGCGATCGTGAGCGACGTCGGCGGCGCGAAGCTGAGCGTGCTGGAGGCGATGCGCAAGGCCTTGCCTGATGCCGTGATCGTGCCCGGCCATCCGGTGGCGGGCACCGAGCATAGCGGCCCCGATGCCGGCTTCGCGACCCTGTTCCATGGGCGCTGGTGCATCCTGACCCCGGAGGAGGGCGCGCCCGAGGCGGCGGTCGAACGGGTCAGGACCTTCTGGGAGCGGCTGGGCTCGAATGTCGAGATCATGACCGCACGGCACCATGACCTGGTGCTGGCGGTGACCAGCCACGTGCCGCACCTGATCGCTTATTCGATCGTCGGCACCGCGTCCGACCTGGAGGATGTGACCCAGGGAGAGGTGATCAAATATTCAGCCGGCGGCTTTCGCGATTTCACACGCATCGCCGCATCCGATCCGACCATGTGGCGCGACGTCTTCCTCAACAACAAGGAAGCCGTGCTCGAGATCTTGCAGCGCCTGACCGAGGATGTGACCGCGCTCCAGCGCGCGATCCGCTGGGGCGACGGCGACACCTTGTTCAACCTGTTCACGAAGACGCGCGCGATCCGGCGTTCGATCATCGAGCAGGGCCAGGACGACGCGCGGCCCGATTTCGGACGCACGCACGAATAGCACGAGCGATTTGAGCCAGATGGATCATCTGGCGTCTCGAAAATCGCGGCAAAACAAAGCTCAGCGGCCGACCAGAGCCGCCGCCTTGCGCAGCAGATATTTGTGATATTCGCGCAGCAGATCCGTCAGATCGGGCTCGCTCTTGACCGCGTCGCGCACGACCGTGACGTCGCTCAGCACCTGGCGCAGCTCGAACCGCGCCCGCCGCATGTGCCAGTCGGTCGTGACCAGCCGGATCGACCGGTAGCGGTGTGCGGCGATCCAGCGGCGCGTCTCGAGCGCGTTGGAGCGCGTGTCGACCGCCGAACGGCCGAGGTCGACGCGGCCGAGCAAGGCGGACGGTACATGATAAGCCGATTCGAGGTCGGCAAGGCGCACGCGACGGTCCACGCCTGAGACGAGCATGCGCCGGGCATGTCCGGCCGCGAGTATGTTCAGCCCGCGCTGGATGCGGCCCGGCCCGCCGGTCAGCACGACGATCCCGTCGGTATTCTCATTGCCTGCGGGCTGCGGAAGGTCGATCGCGAACCAGGCGAAGCCCAGCGCCCAGACAATCAACATGCCGCTGAACAACCGCCGGATCATGGCGTCCGCCGAAGAGTCAGCAGCAGGGTCGCTTGCGCGGTGCCGGTTGCCAGTAAGACCAGTGCCATGGGAAGCAGGATCAGGATCGACCAGGCACCCAGCGTCAAATGCGCATCGATGCCGGCCCCAAGTGCCGCCAGACGCGAGGCGATCGCCAGGATGATGATGGCCCCGGCAACCAGCCCCCCACCTGCCCCGAGCGCCGCATCGCGCGCGATCTTGCCCGTGACGAGGCGCGACACCTGGCCATCGGTCGCACCGAGCGCGTGAAGAATGCCCAGCGTCGGGCCCTCGCGCGCCAAAGCGGATCTGGCCGCCAGCATGGCGATCAAGGCCGTGGCCGCAGCCGCAGTCAGCGCAATGCCGAGCGACACGCCGCGCAACGCCCCCACCAGTTGGACGAGCGGCCTGAGCTCCGCTCCCGCCGCGGTGACCTGCACGTTCGGCAGATCCTTGAACGCGCGGGATAGCGCCGCCGAATCGCCGTGATCGAGCTCGATCATGGCAGGCAAAGGCAGGTCGTCCATGCTCACACCGGCAATATAAGGTGCGACCAGCGCCTTTACCTCTTCCGGCGGCACGCGATGCGCTGAACCGAAGCCCGCAAGCCGGTCGAGCCGTGCCAATATTTCATCGGTCGTGGCATCGCGTCGGATCGGATTGGCATCGACCACCTGGACCAGCACGCGGTCGGCGGCACTTCCGGCCAACTCATGCGCGGCGCCTTGCAGCGCAAGCGTCAGCGCGGCTGCCAGCAGCATCAGCAGACAGGTTGCGGCGATCAGCAACGCGAACGTGCCGGGGCGTCGGCGCTGCGGAATCAGCGAGGTGCCGACTATCCTCATGCCGAAGCCTCGCGGGGCGGAAAACGAAGCGCACCCGTGGGATCGTGGATCCGCCCCTTCGCGAGCCGCATGATGTTCGCGCCCGGCATCTGGCGCAGCAGGTGCACGTCGTGGGTTGCGATCAGCACGGTCGTGCCCTGACGGTTGAGCGCTTCGAGCAGGTGGAGCAGCCGCGCCGCCATGTCAGGATCGACATTGCCGGTGGGTTCATCGGCGACGATCAACTCCGGGTGAGTGATGACTGCACGCGCGATCGCGACGCGTTGCTGTTCGCCTCCCGACAAGGTCGCGGGCCGCGCCGTGGCGCGTGGGGCGAGGCCGACCCAGTCGAGCAATTCCTGCACGCGCGGCCCGATCTCGCGCTCGGCCATTCCCGCGATGCGCAAGGGCAAAGCGACATTGTCGAAGGCGGAGAGCTGGGGGATCAGCCGGAAATCCTGATAGACTACGCCGATGCGCCGCCGGAGCGCGGGCAGGCGTTTCCGGGGCAGGCTCGCCGCATCCTCGCCGAACAGGCTGACGATGCCGCGGCTCGGCCGCTGCGCGAGCGTGATCAGGTTGATGAGCGACGTCTTGCCCGCGCCCGACGCGCCCGTGAGGAAATGGAACGAGCCGGGCGCGAGCGTGAAGCTGAGCCCCGCCAGGATCTCCGCGCCCGTGCCGTAACGCAGGCCGACATTGTCGAACTGGACGATGCCGGCCATCGGCTGCGCCTTGCTCCTCCCCTGAACCTGATGCTCCTTCGCATCGCACGGCGGGCTTATCCACGTAAAGCGTTCGGAGTCTGTTTGGGAATGCGCTGAAAGCGCATTAGCGGCGCCGGCCCGCACCCCCACCCGGCCTCCCACAAAGTACCCTGATTGGGAGGCCGGGTGGGGGTGCGGGCCGGCGCCGCTCCAAAACGCGCCCTTCCGCGCGTTTTCAAACAGGCTAAGCCTCGCCGCTACTTGCAGCCTCGTCCCCTGCGTGATTTATCATGGGACATGCAGCTTTCCTGCCCCAATTGCAGCGCCACCTACGAAGTCCCCGAAACGGCGATCGGCCCGCAGGGCCGCAAGATACGCTGCCGCGCCTGCGATACGAGCTGGTTCGAGCCCGGGCGCCAACCGCCGGCGAGCCCCTTGCCCGCAACCCCGCCGCCCGTCGCCCCGATTGCGGTCGCCACGCCCGAGCCCCAGCCGGCCGAGCGTGCGGCGCCGCCGGTCGAGGGCGAGGCACCTGCGCGTCGGCGGCGCGGGCCCTGGTTGCTGCTTGCCCTGGTGGTCCTGGTGGTGGCGCTCGGCGCGATCGCCGCCACGATCGCGATGGGGCCGCAGCAGGTCGCTTCGAAACTGGGAATCGGGGGACATCGCGTCCCGCTCGGCATCGCGATCACACGGGAGCCCGACTGGCGGATGATCGCCGGCGGAAGCCAGCTGTTCGCGGTCTCCGGCCGGATCTGGAACCCGACCAACGTCGAGCAGCCGGTGCCCGATATCCGCGCCGAATTGAAGGATGCGCAGGGGCACACCGTCTATCATTGGACGATCACCCGGCCGGTCGCGCGGCTCGCGCCGGGCGCCTCGGTCAACTTCGACGGCGCGGCGGTGGATGTGCCCGCGGCATCGGCCAAGGTGAACGTCACGTTCGCCGGCAGCGACGTCGGTTGACGATTTTGGGTTTGCGGGCGGGAAATCCCCTGCTAGGGGCACCGCCTCACCAGCCCCGGCCCGTTCGGGGATATCCCGATGTGCGGTCGTGGCGGAACTGGTAGACGCGCAACGTTGAGGTCGTTGTGGGCGAAAGCCCGTGGAAGTTCGAGTCTTCTCGACCGCACCATCATCTGCCCTTGAGGCGATGCAAAGGGAGCCCGCCGGGCTCCCTTTTTCTTTTCGCGGCTCCGCCGAGCGGGGAAGCCCGCCTCTATTCCTGAGTGAAAAGCATCGAAGCCGACGGGAACGGGGTAGGCTGCGGCCGCGTTACGCTCCCGATACCAACCAACCGGTGGAGAATGCCGCCATGCTCTGGACCATCGCCGTCATCCTACTCGTGCTCTGGCTGCTCGGCTTCCTCGCTTTCCATGTGACCAGCGGTCTGATCCATATCCTGCTGGTGCTCGCGATCATCGTCGGCCTGATCCAGCTCTTCACCGGCCGCCGAGCGGTTTAGCTGCGCCCTTTCTCGAACTTGTCGTTCCCGCGTACGCGGGAATCCAGCTTTCTTGCCTGTGGCGATGCCGGATCGGGAGGCTCAGGTTGAAAGAAGCCGCTGGATTCCCGCTTTCGCGGGAATGACGGACGGGAGACGGCCCATACCGCGATAGAAAATTGCGTGCGGCGCCAAGGCTAAATTGCCGATCCTCTCGCGCAAAAGCCCCCCGCGCAACCTTGACCCTCATATAAAGAAATCTTTATATGGCGGGGATGACCGGTCTCTCTTTCTCGCAGCTTGAAGAAGCGCGCCGTGCGCTCGACGCGCCTCTGTTCGCCGATCTGGCGGGCGACGCCAGCGTCAGCTTCGAATTCTTCCCACCCAAGACGGAGAAGATGGAAGAGCAGCTCTGGCACGCGATCGAGACGTTGGCGCCGCTGGGGCCGCGCTTCGTGTCGGTTACCTATGGCGCGGGCGGGTCGACACGCGAGCGCACCCACGCCACCGTCGCCAGGATTGCCGGGGAAACGGATATTCCCGCCGCCGCCCATTTGACCTGCGTCGAAGCGAGCAAGGACGAGATCGAAGAGATTGGGCGCGCTTACTGGGCCGCGGGCGTCCGCCACATTGTGGCGTTGCGCGGCGATCCGCCGCAGGCCGGCGAGGCGTTCAGGCCCCATCCGCAGGGTTATGCCAATGCCGCCGAGCTGGTAGCGGGGCTGAAACGGATCGCCCCCTTCGAGATTTCGGTCGCGGCTTATCCCGAATGCCATCCGGCGTCCCCGAGTGTCCAGGCGGATCTGGACAATCTCAAGGCCAAGATCGACGCCGGTGCCGATCGCGCGATCACGCAATTCTTCTTCTCGCCGGAAACCTTCTTCCGCTTCCGCGATCGCGCGGCGGCGGCGGGTATCAGGTCGGAGATCGTGCCCGGCATTCTGCCCGTGTCCAATGTCGCCACCACGCGCAAGTTTGCCGGCCTGTGCGGCGCGGCCATTCCGTCCTGGATGGACCGACTGTTCGAAGGGCTGGACGACCATCCCGCCGCGCGCCAGCTGGTTGCCGCGACCATCGCCGCCGAGCTTTGCCGCCGTCTCTATGCAGGCGGGGTCCGGCATTTCCACTTCTACACGCTCAATCGGGCGGAGCTGGCTTATGCCATCTGCCATCTGCTCGGCCTGCGACCGCGCGCCCAAGCGACGGAGAAAGCCGCATGACCCGCATTCCGTCCGCCGCCGCTCGCCGCTTCCGTGCCGAAGCCGCCAATCGTATCCTGCTGACCGACGGCGCGTTCGGAACGATGATCCAGTCCTACAAGCTGGATGAAGCGGATTATCGCGGCGCCTATGCCGACCTGACGCACGACCAGAAGGGCAATAACGACCTGCTGGTCCTCACCCGGCCCGACATCATCGGCGAGATCACTGAGGCCTATCTGGCCGCCGGATCGGACATGGTCTCGACCAACACGTTCAACGCCAACCGCGTGAGCCAGGCCGATTATGGCGCCGAACATCTGGTGCGTGAGCTGAACCTTGCCGCCGCGAAGATCGCGCGCGAGGCGGCGGACAAGTTCGAAGCCGCCGATGGTCGTCCCCGCTTCGTCGCCGGCGCCATCGGGCCGACCAACAAGACCTTGTCGCTATCGCCCGACGTCAACGATCCCGGTTATCGCGCAATCGGCTTTGACGAACTGAAAGACGTGTATCGCGAACAGGCCGAGGCCCTGCTCGATGGCGGCGCCGACTTCATCCTGATCGAGACCGTGTTCGATACATTGAACGCCAAGGCGGCGATCGTCGCGGTGCTGGAGATCCAGGACGCGCGCCAACACGAAATCCCGATCATGCTGTCGATGACCATCACCGACATGTCGGGGCGCAACCTGTCGGGCCATTCGGTCGAGGCTTTCACCTATATGGTGCGCCATGCGCGCCCACTGACGATCGGGCTCAACTGCGCCTTCGGGGCGGACCTGATGCGGCCCTATCTCAAGGAAATGGCGCATGTCGCGGACAGCCTGATCATGGCCTATCCCAATGCCGGCTTGCCCAACGACCTCGGCGCCTATGACGAGCAGCCGCATACGACCGGCGCGCTGGTCGGCGACTGGGCCAAGGACGGGCTGGTCAACGTCGTCGGCGGCTGTTGCGGCACGACCCCGCCGCATATCGCCGCGATGGCGGCGGCGGTGAAGGACGTCGGCCCGCGCGTACTGCACGATCATGCTGCGGTGACGCGGCTGGCGGGGCTCGATCCGTTCGTGATGGCGGCCTGATCATTCAGCCCTCTCCCGTTTTTCACGGGAGAGGAGGGGCCCACGCGCAGCGTGGGAGGTGAGGGTCTTCTTCTCCCTCGCCGGCCCGGAACGAGAAGAAGACCCTCACCCAACCCTCTCCCGCAAGCGGGAGAGGGCTTTTGATGGACGACAATGGCCAGCACTCCCTCCACCGCCCAATTCGTCAATGTCGGCGAGCGCACCAACGTCACCGGATCGGCCGCGTTCAAGAAGCTGATCATGGCGGGCGATTATGCCAAGGCGGTCGAGGTGGCGCGCCAGCAGGTCGAGAATGGCGCGCAGGTGATCGACGTCAACATGGACGAGGGCCTGCTCGACGCCGAGCTGGCGATGACCACCTTCCTCAAGCTGATCGCGGCCGAGCCCGATATCGCGCGCGTTCCGGTGATGGTCGACAGCTCGAAATGGAGCGTGATCGAGGCGGGGCTGAAATGCGTCTCGGGCAAGCCGATCGTGAACTCGATCAGCATGAAGGAAGGCGAGGAGGCGTTCCTCCATCATGCGCGCAAGGTGATGGCCTATGGCGCCGCGGTCGTGGTCATGGCGTTCGACGAGAAAGGACAGGCGGACACATTCGAGCGCAAGGTCGAGATTTGCGAGCGCGCCTACCACCTGCTGACCGGCATCGGCTTCCCGCCCGAGGACATCATCTTCGATCCCAACATCTTCGCGATCGCGACCGGGATCGACGAGCATCGCCGCTATGCGATCGACTTCATCGAGGCGACGCGCGAGATCAAGCAACGCTGCCCGCATTGCCATATTTCAGGCGGCGTCTCGAATCTGTCCTTCAGCTTTCGCGGCAACGAGCCGGTGCGCCGCGCAATGCACAGCGTGTTCCTCTACCATGCCATCCGGGCGGGCATGGATATGGGTATCGTCAATGCCGGCCAGCTCGACGTCTATGATGCGATCGATCCCGAACTGCGCGAAGCGTGCGAGGATGTCATCTGGGATCGGCGCGAGGATGCGACCGAAAGGCTGATCACGCTCGCCGAGAAATATCGCGGCACCAATCCGCAGGCCGAGAAGGAGGCCGAGGAATGGCGCGGCTGGGGCGTGCGCAAGCGGCTCGAACATGCGCTCGTCAAGGGTATCGACACGTTCGTGGTCGAGGATACGGAAGAAGCGCGCCTCCAGCATGCCCGCCCGATCGAGGTGATCGAAGGCCCGCTGATGGACGGGATGAACGTGGTCGGCGACCTGTTCGGATCAGGCAAGATGTTCCTGCCGCAGGTGGTGAAGTCGGCGCGCGTGATGAAGAAGGCGGTCGCGCACCTGCTGCCCTTCATCGAGGCCGAGAAGGAAGAGGGCGCCAAGGCCAAGGGCAAGATCGTGATGGCGACCGTCAAGGGCGACGTCCACGATATCGGCAAGAACATCGTCGGGGTGGTGCTTGCCTGTAATGGCTATGAGATCATCGATCTGGGCGTGATGGTGCCCTGGTCCGATATCTTGAAATCGGCCAATGACAATGATGCCGACATGATCGGGCTTTCTGGGCTGATCACGCCTTCGCTTGATGAGATGGTGACGGTCGCGGCAGAGATGAAGCGTGCGGGCATGACCATGCCCTTGCTGATCGGCGGCGCGACCACGTCGAAGGTCCACACTGCGCTCCGCATCGATCCGGCCTATGACGGGCCGGTGGTGCACGTGCTCGACGCCAGCCGCGCTGTCGGTGTCGCCTCGACGCTCATGTCCGACACGCAGCGCGACAATTTCGTCGAGAAGACCGCGGCCGATTATCAGGCGGTCCGCACCGCGCGCGAAGGCAAGGGGCAGAATGAGCTCGCCCCGATCGACGAAGCGCGTGCCAACGCTTTTCCGTTCGATGCCGCCAACAAGCCGCCCGCGCCGCTTCAGCCGGGCACGCACGTCTTCGAGGATTGGCCGCTCGACGATCTGCGCTCCTACATCGACTGGACGCCCTTCTTCCGCGCCTGGGAGCTGGCCGGCACCTATCCCGCGATCCTCGACGACGACGTGGTCGGCGAAAGCGCGCGCAGCCTGTTCGCCGATGCCGAGGCGATGCTCGACACGATCATCAACGAGAAATGGCTGGCCGCGAAGGGCGTGGTTGCGCTCTGGCCGGCGAAGCGCGAGGGCGACGATATCCTGGTCGGCGACACGCGCCTCCCCATGCTCCGCCAGCAGATCAAGAAGCGTGAAGGGCGGGCCAATATGTGCCTCGCCGACTTCATCGATCCGGCGGGCGATTGGCTGGGCGGCTTCGCGGTCGGCATTCATGGCGCCGAACCGCATCTTGCCCGCTTCAAGGCGGACCATGACGATTATCGCGACATCCTCCTGAAGGCGCTCGCGGACCGCCTGGCCGAGGCTTTTGCCGAGCGGCTGCACCTCCATGTCCGTACCAGTCTCTGGGGTTATGCGATCGGCGAACAGCTCACCAACGAGGCGTTGATCAAGGAACAATATCGCGGCATCCGCCCGGCGCCCGGCTATCCCGCCTGCCCCGATCACAGCCTCAAGCCTCTGCTGTTCGATCTGCTCGGCGGATCGGAGACGACCGGCGTCACGCTGACCGAAAGCTTCGCGATGCTCCCGACCGCAGCGGTGTCCGGCTTCTATTTCGGCCACCCCGACAGCCAATATTTCGGCGTGGCGCGGATCGGACGCGATCAGCTGGAGGATTATGCTGCGCGACGTGGCGTCGACCTTCAGACTGCCGAACGCTGGTTGCGCCCGAACCTGGACTGAGTGGACAAATCCTTCCCTGAGAGAGGGAGGGCGGCGATCCGCTCAATAATCGCGCCGTGCTTCCGCCCCCTCCGACGCCTTCGGCGCCACCTCCCCCTGCGGGGGAAGATTCCAGGAGCAAAAACCGCCGTCCTATCGCCAGCTTCGATTGACTCGAATCAGAGGGCCGGTCAGGGTCGCCACGTCATCGGCAGGCAACTGCCGGAGGACTGCGCGGGAGAAGGGCAGGGAAACCTGCTCGCCGAAGGAGCAACCGCCCCGGAATCTCTCAGGTCACCGGACCGCGCGGAACTTTAGACACTCTGGAAAGCGGGCGCGGCGACGCGTCCCACCGAAGGTGCAAGCGCTGCTCCGGCCGCGCGAAAGCTCTCAGGTTCCGTGACAGAGGGGGCGATGGACGCGAAGGCCGATGAGGCCGTGCGTCCGTCGTGCTTTCTCGAATGGGGACATTGATGAGCGCCGACGATCAAATCGCCGAACCGCTGCCGCTGGACAGCTGGCACCGCGCGCGTGGTGCCCGCATGGTGCCGTTCGCCGGCTATGCCATGCCGATCCAATATGAAGGCATCATGGCCGAACATGCCTGGACGCGCGAGCATGCCGGCCTGTTCGACGTGAGCCACATGGGCCAGCTGCTGATCTCGGGCGAAGGCCTCGACGAGGCACTCGAGGCGATCATGCCCGCCGACGTGAAGGGTCTTGCGCTCGGCCGCATGCGCTATTCGATGCTGCTGACCGAGACCGGCGGCATCATCGACGACCTGATGCTGAGCCGCTGGCCGGGCGGCATCTACATGGTCGTGAACGGTGCGGTGAAGGCGGGCGACATCGCGCATATGCGAAGCCGTCTGCCGGACACGATCAGCCTCAATCACATGACGGACCGCGCCCTGCTGGCTCTGCAGGGGCCCGAAGCGTTCACCGCACTCAGGCGCGTGACGACCGGCCATTACGACCTTGGCGTGCTCGTCTTCATGATGGGCGGCCTGTTCCAGATCGACGGCGTCGACGCCTGGATCAGCCGTTCGGGCTATACCGGCGAGGACGGTTTCGAAATCTCGATCCCTGCGAGCGAAGTTGAGCGCATCGCCGACCTGCTCTGCGCGCAGCCCGAGGTGAAGCCGATCGGCCTTGGTGCGCGGGATTCGCTCCGGCTCGAAGCCGGCCTGCCGCTCTATGGCCACGACCTTGATACCAACACCGATCCGGTCTCGGCCGGCCTAAGCTTTGCCATCTCCAAGCGCCGCCGCGAAGAAGGCGGCTTCCCCGGCGCGGACCTGATCCTCAAGCGTCTGCGCGAGGGCGCGCCAACCAAATGCGTCGGCCTGTCGATCGAAGGCCGGCTCCCCGCGCGCGAGGGTGCCGAGATCTTTTCCGGCGACGCGAAGGTCGGCACCGTCACCTCGGGCGGCTTCGCGCCCAGCGTCGGCGCGCCGATCGCGATGGGCTATGTCGAGGCTGCACACGCTGCGCCCGGCAGCAAGCTGGAGATCGAAGTGCGCGGCAAGCGCCTCGCTGCCACCGTCACGCGCATGCCGTTCGTTCCACATCATTATGTCCGCAAGGGAGCCGCCTGATGACGACCTATTTCACCCAGGATCATGAATGGATCGCGGTCGACGGCGACAGCGCGACGGTCGGCATCACCGATTATGCCCAGGCGCAGCTCGGCGACGTCGTGTTCGTCGAAGTGCCGCCCGCGGGCACCCAGGTCGACAAGGGCAAGGAGGCCGCGGTGGTGGAATCGGTCAAGGCCGCGTCCGACGTCTATGCGCCGGTTTCGGGCATTGTGACGGAGGCCAATTCGGAACTCGAAGCCGATCCGTCCTTGGTCAACACATCGCCCGAAGCTTCAGGCTGGTTTTTCAAGCTGACCCTGTCCGATGCGGGCGAACTCGAAGGGCTGATGGACGAGACGGCCTACAAAGCCTTCGTCGCCGGGTTATGACAGACAATCCGGCCAGCCGCTGGAACCCGGCGGACTATATCGCCAATGCCTGGTTCGTGCCTGCATTGGGCGCGCAGGTCGTGACCTTGCTCGCGCCGCAGCCGGGCGAGCGGATCCTCGATCTGGGCTGCGGCGACGGGGCGCTCACCAGCAAGCTCGTCGCATTGGGCGCGACTGTGGTCGGCGTCGATGCGTCGGGCGACATGGTGGCCGCGGCGCAGGCGCGTGGGCTGGATGTGCGCCGCGCCGACGGGCAGAATCTGCCGTTCCAGTCGGAATATGACGCGGTCTTCTCCAATGCCGCTTTGCATTGGATGCTCGACAAGACTGCGGTTGCGGCGAGCGTGTTCAGGGCGCTCAAGCCTGGCGGGCGCTTCGTCGGCGAGATGGGCGGCGAGGGCAATATCGCGACGCTCCGCGCTGGGTTGCGCGCCGAGCTCGGCCAGCGCGGCTACCGCATGCCCGATCAGGATCCGCAATGGTATCCCTCGCCGGCCGAGTTCGTCGCCATTTACGACGCGGCGGGCTTCACCGACATCCAGGCCGAATTGATCCCGCGCCCGACGCCTTTGCCCGATGGGGTGGCGGGATGGCTGCGCGTGTTCCGTGGCGGCTTCATGGATACCGCCAACGTCCCCGACCATGAGCAGGGCGCGATCGCGCAGGCGGTCGAGCGCCGTCTCGCACCGGAGCTCCAGCAGCCGGACGGCAGCTGGGTCGCCGATTATGTTCGTCTCCGCTTCACGATGAGGAAGCCTCTTTGATGCGTTATTTGCCGCTGTCCGATGGCGATCGCCGCGCGATGCTCGATGCGATCGGCGTTGCCTCGGTCGATGATCTGTTCGTCGACGTTCCCGCCGCCGCACGTCTGTCCGGCCCGATCGAGGGTCTGCCGATGCACATGACCGAAATGGCGGTCGAGCAGAAAATGGGCGCGCTGGCGAAGCGCAACCTCGCGGCAGGCGATGCCGCTTTCTTTGTCGGTGCCGGCGCCTATCGCCACCATGTGCCGTCGAGCGTCGATCACCTGATCCAGCGCGGCGAATTCCTGACCGCCTACACGCCCTATCAGCCGGAGATCGCGCAGGGCACGCTCCAGGTGCTATTCGAATTCCAGACGCAGGTCGCGCGCCTGTTCGGTTGCGATGTCGCCAATGCGTCCATGTATGACGGCTCGACCGCCTGCTGGGAGGCGATCGGCATGGCGCGCCGCATCACGCGCCGGACGAAAGCCGTGTTGTCGGCGGGCTTGCATCCGCATTATGTCTCGGTCTGCCGGACGATGGCCAAGTTCACCGGCGACACGCTCGACGTGGCCCTCCCGACCTTGGAGAAGGGCCGGCCCGGCGACGACATGGCGCGCCTGCTCGGCGCGATCGACGACCAGACGAGCTGCGTCGTCGTCCAGAACCCCAATATCATGGGCCATGTCGCCGATCTGAGCGACCTGGCAGAGGCTTGCCACGCCAAGGGCGCGTTGCTGATCGTGGTGGTGACCGAGCCGGTCTCGCTCGGCCTGATCAAGTCGCCGGGCGAGATGGGCGCGGACATCGTGGTGGGCGAGGGCCAGTCGATCGGCGTCGGGCTGCAATTCGGCGGACCCTATCTCGGCCTGTTCGCGACACGCGAAAAATATGTTCGGCAGATGCCTGGGCGCCTGTGCGGCCAGACCGTGGATGCGGACGGCAAGCGTGGTTTCGTGCTGACTTTGTCGACGCGCGAGCAGCACATCCGCCGCGAGAAGGCGACATCGAACATCTGCACGAATAGCGGCCTATGCGCGCTCGCTTTCTCGATCCACATGACCCTCTTGGGCGAGAAGGGGCTACGCGAGTTGGCGGCGATCAACCACGCCAAGGCGGTCGCCGCGGCGGAGGTCCTGTCGCAGGTGCCCGGCGTCGAACTGGTGAACGGCAGCTTCTTCAACGAATTCACGTTGAAGCTCGGCAAAAGGTCGCGCTCGCTCGTGCGCGACCTGGCCGACAAGGGCGTGCTTGCGGGCGTCGCTTTGGGTCGCCTCTATCCCGACGGCGACGCGCGCGAGAATGGCATTGTCGTCGCCGTCACCGAAACCACCACCGAGGAGCATGTCGAGACATTTGCCTCCGCGCTCCGGGAGGCACTGGCATGACGATCAATCAATCCGGCTGGCGCCCCGAAGCGCCTCTCGCCAATGGCGCGGGCGATCAGCCCACCTTCACCGGCAATCGCGCGCTGATGCTCGAAGAGCCCTTGCTGTTCGAGATCGGCTCGACCGAGCGGACGGGTGTCGATTTCGGAGAAGCGCCCAAGGTGGCGTCGCGCCTCGGTGGACTGGAGCGCGGCAAGATCGGCCTGCCCGGCCTGTCCGAGCCCGAAACGGTGCGCCATTACACCCGCCTCAGCCGCCAGAATTATGCGATCGACCTCGGCGTATTCCCGCTCGGCTCGTGCACGATGAAGCATAATCCGCGGTTGAACGAGCGGATCGCACGGCTGCCGGGATTTGCGGACGTCCATCCGCTCCAGCCGATCTCGACCATCCAGGGCGCGCTGGGCGTGGTCCATGAATTGGCCGAATGGCTGATCCGGCTGACCGGCATGCATGGCGTGGCGATGGCGCCCAAGGCTGGCGCGCATGGCGAATTGTGCGGCATCCTCTGCATCCGCGCCGCACTCGATGCGCGGGGCGAGAGCGGTCGCCGCGTGCTGCTCGTGCCTGAAAGCGCGCACGGCACCAATCCGGCGACCGCGGCCTTCGCGGGCTATTCGGTCGAGAATATCCCGGCGACGGCCGAAGGGCGGGTCGATCTCGCCGCGCTCAAGGCGCGGTTGGGGCCGGATATTGCCGGCGTGATGATCACCAATCCCAATACGTGCGGGCTGTTCGAACGCGACATGAAGGCGATTTCGGACGCGGTCCATGACGCCGGCGGTTACGTCTATTGCGACGGCGCCAATTTCAACGCGATCGTCGGCCGCGTGCGCCCGGGCGACCTCGGCATCGACGCGATGCATATCAACCTGCACAAGACCTTCTCCACCCCGCATGGCGGAGGTGGCCCCGGCTCAGGCCCGGTGGTGCTGTCGGAGGCACTCGCGCCCTTTGGACCCCTGCCGTTCGTGGCGAAGCAGCCGGATGGCACGTACAAGCTGATCGAGGAAGCCAGCTTCGAGGAAGAACATCCCGGCACGTTCGGTCGCATGACTGCCTTCCACGGCCAGATGGGCATGTTCACGCGCGCGCTGACCTATATCCTGAGCCACGGCGCGGATGGGCTGCGCCAGGTGTCGGGCGATGCGGTGCTCAACGCCAACTACATCCTGCGCAGCCTTGAGGATGTGCTGGACGCGCCCTTCGCCGGCTCCGGCCCGTGCATGCACGAGGCCTTGTTCTCGGACGAAGGCCTGCCCCAAGGCTTCACCACGCTTGATATCGCCAAGGGGCTGATCGACGAGGGCTTCCACCCGATGACAGTCTATTTCCCGCTCGTGGTGCATGGCGCGATGCTGGTCGAGCCGACCGAGACCGAGAGCAAGGCTGGGCTCGATCAGTTCATCGGCGCACTGCGATCGGTGGCGGAACGCGCGCGCGCCGGGGACGAGAGCCTCAAGAGCGCGCCGCATTTCGCACCGCGCCGACGGCTGGATGAGACGGCGGCGGCGCGCAGCCCGATGCTGGCGCAGCGCAGGCTCGCGGACGAGGATGATTGAGACCTGACCGTCGCCCCGGCACGGGCCCCAGCAAAGTGTTACTTTGCTGGGAACCCGCAGGCCGAGGCCGCTGGATGTCGGCGACTCGCTAATCTCCAGCGGCCCCGGCCTCCGCCGGGGCGACGGGAATCAATCATCCTCATCCTCATAATGCGCAAGCGCGAGCGCGCGCGCCTTGATCTGGCGCGTCATGCACCAATGGACGAGCGCCTCCTCGCGGCCGTGCGTGACCCACACTTCGCCCGGGGCCAGCTCGGCGATGGTGGCGGTGAGTTCGTCCCAATCGGCATGGTCCGACACGATCAGCGGCAGCTCGACATTGCGTTGGCGCGCACGCTGGCGGACGCCCATCCAGCCTGAGGCCATGGCGGTGATCGGGTCGGGCAGGCGGCGGGACCAGCGGTCGTTGAGCGCGCCCGGCGGGCAGAGGATGATCCTGCCCTTGAGTTCGGCAGGCTTGGCGCCGGTGGCGGGCAGCAGCGGGCCGAGCTCGACGCCGAACTGCTGATACAGATCGCACAGGCGCTGCAGCGCGCCGTGCAGATAGATGGGCTCGTGATGGTTACGGCCGCGCAGCTCCATGATCAGCCGCTGCGCCTTGCCCAGCGCATAGGCACCCACCAGAACGCAGCGATCCGGATTGGCGTGGAGCGCCTCCAGCAACCGGTCGATCTCCGATCCCGTGTCCGGATGGCGGAAGACGGGGAGACCGAAGGTCGCCTCGGTGATGAAGATGTCGCACGGCACCGGCTCGAACGGCGCGCAGGTCGGGTCGGGGCGGCGTTTGTAATCGCCCGAGACGACGATCCGCTCGCCCTTATGCTCAAGCACGATCTGCGCCGATCCCAGGACATGTCCTGCCGGCACGAAGCTCGCCTCGATCTCGCCCATCCGGATGCTCTCGCCATAGGCGATCGGCTGTCCATTTTGCGGACCATAGCGGCATTCCATGATCGCGATCGTCTCCGCGGTCGCCAGCACCGCGCCATGGCCGCCGCGCGCATGATCGGCATGGCCATGCGTGACGAGCGCACGCTTCTGCGGGGTCGAGGGATCGATCCAGGCGTCCGCGCCGGGAAGATAGAGGCCCTCGGGGTGCGCTTCGATCCAGGAGCCGGGGCGTGCCATCGCCCTCAATATGATCCGCCGGGCGGAGAGGTTCCAGCCCGAGGGAAACCCCCGTCGGATGCTTCGTTATTCAAGGGGAGAGGAGACCTGACATGATCGATCTCGGCTGGGTAGCGGCGATCGGCGGCACGGTACTCGCGATTGCGATACTCTTTGGGCTATTCAGGAATCGGCGGCGCACCGATGCGGATCGCCAGCGGACCGAAGAGGCGACCCGGAATCTCTATGCCCGCAGCGATCGAGAGGACAAGGTCAGCGACCCCGATCCAGCGAAGTTCTGACGGCCGTCTCCTCCCCGGAACGGGGAGGGACGTGGCGGTGACCAAGCGACATGCCGGTGGCATGTCGCAGCCGCGAAGCCGGCTCGCGGTGCGAGCCGTGGGCGGAGCGTGGTGGAAGGGTATCGAACGCCGGGGCACCCCACCGCGTGGGAACACCCTCCGTCGCGCTGCGCGCGCCACCTCCCCTTCCAGGGGAAGATCTAGGTGAAGGTCCCCCCACAGATCGCCGCCTGGTTCGACCGGCGCGGCTGGACGCCGCGTCGCTACCAGCTGGAGATGCTCGACCTCGCCGCGGCCGGCCGGCACACTTTGCTCGTTGCACCCACCGGTGCCGGCAAGACGCTGGCTGGATTCCTCCCCAGCCTGGTCGACCTGATCGAGCATCCCTCGACCGGCCTGCACACGCTCTACGTTTCGCCGCTCAAGGCACTCGCGATCGATGTGCAGCGCAATCTGATGGACCCGGTCGCCGAGATGGGGCTCGACATCACGGTCGAGAGCCGCACCGGCGATACGCCCGCCGATCGCAAGGCGCGCCAGCGGATCAAGCCGCCGCACATGCTGATGACGACGCCGGAATCATTGAGCCTGCTGCTCAGCCATCCCGACAGCGCCTTGCTGTTCGAGACGCTGAAGGCGATCGTGATCGACGAGGTCCATGCCTTCGCCACCGGCAAGCGGGGCGACCTGCTGTCTTTGTGCATGGCGCGCCTGCAGCGTTTCGCGCCCGAGCTGCGCCGCGTCGCCCTGTCCGCGACCGTGGCCGATCCCGACGCTTATCGCGCCTGGCTGGCGCCCGGCGGTGACATCGATGCCGTAGCGAAGGTCGATGGCGATCCCGGTGCCGAGCCCAATCTCGCCATCCTGCTGCCCGAGGATCGCATTCCTTGGGCCGGCCATAGCGGACGCTATGCCGCGCGGCAGGTGATGGCGCAGATCGAGACGCACCGCACCACCATCATCTTCTGCAACACGCGCAGCCTGGCCGAATTGATCTTCCAGGACCTGTGGGCGGTGAACGATGCCAGCCTGCCGATCGGCATCCATCATGGCTCGCTCTCGGTCGAGGCGCGGCGCAAGGTCGAGGCGGCGATGGCGGCGGGGCGGCTGCGCGCGCTGGTCGCGACCGCCAGTCTCGACCTTGGCGTCGACTGGGGCGATGTCGATCTCGTCATCCAGATGGGCGCGCCCAAGGGCGCCTCGCGCCTGACGCAGCGGATCGGGCGCGCCAATCACCGGCTAGACGAGCCGTCCGAAGCGATCATCGTGCCCGGCAATCGCTTCGAATATCTGGAGGCGCGCGCCGCCGCCGATGCGATCGAACAGGGCGAGCTCGACCGCGACATCTTCCGCTCGGGTGCTTTGGATGTGCTTGCGCAGCATATCATGGCCTGCGCCTGCGCCGCGCCGTTCGGGGAAGCGGCGATGCTCGGCGAGATCCAGGAGGCACTACCCTACAGCGCACTCAGCCCCGAACTGTTCGGGCGCGTGCTCGATTATATCTCGACCGGCGGTTATGCGCTCAAAGCCTATGACCGTTTCCGGCGCCTGACAAAGGGAGAGGATGGTCTCTGGCGCGTGAGCCATCCGCGCTTCATCGAGCAGCATCGCCTGAATGCCGGCATCATTGTCGAGGCGGACATGCTCACTGTCCGCTTCCGCAACGGCCGCAGCCTCGGCAAGGTGGAGGAGGGGTTCGCGGCGAGCATGCGGCCGGGCGACACCTTCTTCTTCGCCGGGCTCGCGCTCGAGGTCGAGCGGATGGACACCGAAGATCTGATCGTCCACGCCACGCGCAAGCCGGCGCGCATTCCGACCTATGGCGGTGCGCGCATGCCGATCTCGACCAACCTCGCCGATCGCGTGCGACGCTATTTCGCCGACCCGTCGCAATGGCCGCGCTTTCCGGATGACGTGCGCGACTGGCTGGAGATGCAGGGCCGCCGCTCGGCCTTGCCCAATCCCGACCAGCTGTTGATCGAGACCTTCCCGCGCGAAGGGCGGCATTACATGGTCGTCTACAGCTTCGAAGGCTGGAATGCGCACCAGTCGCTCGGCATGCTCGTCACGCGGCGGATGGAGACCGCGGGGCTGAAGCCGCTCGGCTTCGTCGCGAGCGATTATGCGATCGCGACCTACAGCCTGGAGCCGGTCATCGATCCCGCGCCCTTGTTCAGCCGCGAGGTGTTGGAGGACGAATTCGTCGACTGGGTCCAGCAATCGAGCCTGCTCAAGCGTGCCTTCCGCGAAGTGGCGGTGATCGGTGGGCTGGTCGAACGCCAGCATCCCGGCAAGCGCAAGACCGGACGCCAGGTTACCTTCTCGACCGACCTGATCTACGACGTGCTGCGCAAATATGAGCCCGACCATCTGCTGATGCGCGCCGCGTGGGAGGATGCGCGCGCCAAGATGACCGATGTCGGCCGCCTTGCCGATCTGCTCGACCGGGCGGAACGCACGATGCTGCATGTCGAACTGGACAAGGTATCGCCGCTCGCGGTGCCGGTGCTGGTGCTGATTGGGCGCGAGCGGGTGGTGCAGGGCGGGACCGAGGATGCGCTGCTGCTGGAGGCGGAAGCGTTGGCTGCGGAGGCGATGGCCAGCTGAACCTTGCTCCCGTCGCCACACTAAGCGATATGCTCTTCCTTTCCTGAGCCATGGCCCTTCACCCTTTCCCCTGGATCGACGTCGTCATCGTCCTCGTCCTGATGCTCGTGAACGCCTTGTTCGCGATGTCGGAGCTGGCGATCGTGTCCGCGCGCAAGCCGCGGTTGGAGGCGATGGCGCGCAGGGGACGGCGCGGCGCGCGCGTGGCGATCGAGCTGGCCGCCGATCCGGGCAAATTCCTGTCGACCGTGCAGACCGGCATCACGCTCACCGCCGTTCTGGCGGGTGCCTTTTCCGGCGAAGCCTTGGGTGGCCCTGTCGCGGAGCGGCTGCAGGCGCTCGGCATGGGGCATGAGGCCGCGGAACATTGGGGGTTCGGGCTGGTGATCGTCGCGACCACCTATCTCAGCCTGGTCATCGGCGAGCTTGTGCCCAAGCAGATTGCGCTCACCGCGCCCGAGCCGATTGCAGCAGTGGCGAGCGTCCCGATGCTCTGGGTGTCGCGCATCGCTGCGCCGTTCGTGTGGTTGTTGGAGAATTCGAGTGGCCTGCTGATCCGCTTGATGGGCTTGCATCGAAGGCGGGACAGCCATGTCACCGCGGAGGAGCTTCATCTTGTCGTCGCGGAAGCATCGACCGCCGGCGTAATCGAGGAAAGCGAGCGCGCGATCATCTCGGGGGTGGTGCGCCTGGCAGACCGGCCGGTGCGTGAGGTGATGACGCCCCGGACCCAGATCGACTGGATCGACCTGGATGAAGACAATCCGCTGGTGGAACTGCCGCACAGCCGCATGCCGGTCGGCAGGGGATCGGTCGACGAGCTGATCGGCGTGGTGGAAGCGCGAGAACTGCTGTCCTGTTGCATGGCGGGGAAGCCGATCGATCTCCAGGCGATGATGCGACCCGTGCAGGTCGTTTCCGACCAGATCGATGCGATGGACGCGTTGCAGGTGCTGCGAAGCGCGGACGTGCCGATAGCCTTTGTCCATGACGAATATGGGCATTTCGAGGGGATCGTGACGCCCGTCGACCTGCTCGCGGCGATCGCGGGCGAGTTCGCGTCCGATCAGGACGAGGATACCGATCCGCCTCTGGTCGAGCGCGAGGATGGCAGCTGGCTGATATCGGGCTCGGCTTCGGCGGACCAGCTGGCCGAGCGGCTCGGCATCGAACTGCCCGAGGATCGTGACTACGCGACCGCGGCGGGTTTTGCCCTGTCGGTGCTCAAGCGTCTGCCCAAGGTGGGCGAGACGTTCGAGGATGGCGGCTGGCGCTTCGAGGTGGTCGACATGGACGGGCGCAAGATCGACAAATTGCTGGCCGTCTGCCTGGGGTAGACCGTCACTCCCGCGAAAGCGGGAGTCCGGCTTTGTTCTTAAGGTCCTGGAAGGAAGCTGGATTCCCGCTTTCGCGGGAATGACGCGGAAGAAATCAGCCGCTCAGCTTGCCGAATTCGGCTTCGAACCCCGCCGTGTCGCCCTTGGCGAGCAGACGGGCCTGTTCGACCCAGCGATCGCGCACGATACGTCCCTTGAAGGCGCCCATCTGCGCATCGATCGCGGTCACGTCGGCCTCGTTCCACGACGCGATCTGCTCGAAGCGGGTCACGCCCAGCTCGTTCAATCGGCTCGCGGCCTTGGGGCCTAGCCCCTTGAGCTGAGTGAGCGTGTCGCCGGGGCCCTTCGAAGGCTCGACACGGATGTGTGAATCGATGCCGACGAATTGATCGACGACATCCTCGACCGCGTCGGCAATTTCGGTCGTCAGGCCATGCCCTTCGCCCATAAGGGAAGGAGGCGGTGTCGGAATAATTGCCGGGGTTGGCTTGGTCCCACGCTCGACCGGACGCAGCGGAGGGGCCGCGTCGAAGGACACGTGCTGCTTGCGGCCGCGGACGAGGAACAGGAAGGCAAGCGCGATCACCACGACGACGGCGATGACGATTATCGTGGTGTTGCTCATCTATCCTCCCATGAATCGGCCGCCGTCTAGCCCCGGCAACCCGATTCAGGCAACCCGGCTGGCCTCACGCTCGATTTCGCGCCAGCCAATGTCGCGGCGGCAGAAGCCGGTCGGAAAGTCGATCCGGTCCACCGCCTTATAAGCGTTGGCCTGCGCCTCGGCGACGCTCGCGCCCGTCGCGGTGACGGCCAGTACGCGTCCGCCGGCCGCGACAAGCTCCTCGCCCACTGTGGCCGTCCCGGCCTGAAACACGCGCGCACCGAGCGCTTCGGCCCGGTCGATGCCGCGAATCGTGCCCCCTTTGGCCGGCGTGCCGGGATAGCCGTTCGCAGCCATGACCACGGTGAGCGCGACCCGATCGGCCAGCGGCGGGACAGCTGCCTCAGCCAGCCGCCCTTCAGCCACGTCGGCGAGCAACGTCACCAGGTCGCCGTCAAAGCGGCTCACCAACACCTGCGCCTCGGGGTCGCCGAAGCGGCAATTATATTCGATCAGCTGCGGGCCCTGGGGCGTGAGCATCAGTCCGGCATAGAGCACGCCCGAATAAGGCGTGCCCTCGGCCGCCATCGTCTCGACGGTCGGACGCACGATCTCGTCCATCACGCGCTGCTCGAGCGCGGGCGTCAGGATCGAGGCGGGGCTGTAGGCGCCCATGCCACCCGTATTCGGGCCGGTATCGCCGTCGCCGACGCGCTTATGATCCTGCGCCGAGCCGAAGGGCACGATCGTCTTGCCGTCGGTGAGCGCGAAGAAGCTCACCTCCTCGCCGGTCAGGAATTGCTCGATCACCACTTCGGCACCGGCGCTGCCGAAGCCGCCGCCGAACATGTCGTCGATCGCCGCCTCGGCCTCCGCGGCGGTGGTGGGAATGACCACGCCCTTGCCCGCGGCGAGCCCGTCGGCCTTGATCACCACCGGCAGGCCGAAGCGCGGTAACGCCGCCTTGGCCGCAGCGGCGTCGGAAAAACGCGCATAATCCGCCGTCGGGATATTGGCGCGGCGGCACAGATCCTTGGTGAAGCCCTTGGATCCTTCCAGCTGCGCGGCGGCGGCGGACGGTCCGAAGACGAGGATGCCTTCTTCACGCAGTCGATCGGCCAAGCCCTCGACCAGCGGCTGTTCGGGGCCGATTACCACCAGCCCCACATTCTCCTCGCGCGTGAAGCCGACGATGTTATGGGGTTCGATATCAACGAGCTCGGCATGCTCGGCGATGCCCGGATTGCCCGGTGTCGCATAGAGTTTGCTCAGCCGCGGCGATTGCGCGAGCTTCCATGCAAGCGCATGTTCGCGCCCGCCCGAACCGATGAGCAGGACCTTCATGGCGTCTTCACTTCCTCCGGAAACCGCCGCGCTGTTAGCCGAGGAGTCGCCGGGCGACAATTCGCCTGCGCTCAGCGTCTCCGAATTATCCGGCGCGCTCAAGCGATCGGTCGAGGATGCGTTCAGCCACGTCCGCGTGCGTGGCGAGATTTCGGGGTTCAAGCGGGTCGCGTCGGGTCACTCCTATCTCACGCTCAAGGACGATCGCGCCTGTCTCGACGGCGTGATCTGGAAGGGAACGCCCGTCGCCTTTCGCCCCGAGGACGGGGCGGAGGTGATCGCGACCGGCCGGCTCACCACCTATCCGGGGCGCTCGCGCTATCAAATCGTGATCGAGCGGCTCGAACTGGCGGGGCAGGGGGCGCTGATGGCGCTGCTCGACCAGAGGCGTCGCGCGCTCGCCGCCGAAGGCCTGTTCGACCAGGAGCGCAAGCGGCGCTTGCCTTTCCTGCCGCGCAGGATCGGTGTCGTGACCTCGCCGACCGGGGCGGTGATCCGCGACATCCTCCACCGGCTGGAGGATCGCTGTCCGACGCACGTATTGCTGTGGCCGGTCGCGGTGCAGGGGGAGGGGGCGGCCGCACAGGTGGCGGCGGCGGTGCGCGGCTTTGCCGCCATGCCCGAGCCGCCCGATCTGCTGATCGTCGCGCGTGGTGGCGGGTCGATCGAGGATCTGTGGGCCTTCAACGAGGAAGTGGTGGTGCGCGCGGTCGCCACCTCGCCGATCCCGACCATTTCGGCGGTGGGGCATGAGACTGACGTCACCTTGTGCGATTTCGCCGCCGACGTGCGTGCGCCGACCCCGACCGCGGCGGCCGAGATGGCGGTGCCGGTGCGGGCCGATTTGCTCGGCGCGGTGCGTGAGCTCGGCTTGCGCGCGGGCCGTTGCGCGCGTCGCTATCACGACCATGCCGCCGAGCGGCTCGTCGCAATATGCCGCCATTTTCCGACGCCCGATCGGCTGCTCGCGCCGCAGCAGCAACGGCTCGACGATCTCGGCGACCGGTTGCCGCGCGCTTTGTCCGGGCGGCTGGCCCATGCACGGCGCGATCTGGCCGAGGCGGCGGGCGCGCTTCGCCCCGGCCTGCTCGCGGCGAAAGTGTCGCGTGGACGCGAACGGCTGGCTGCCGTCCGGCTTCGGCCCGCGCTCGTGAACACGCGGCTGAGCGATGCCCGTGAGCGGCTCGATCGCCTGTGGCGGCTGGCGCAGCAGCTCCACCCCGACCGGCCGCTCGCGCGCGGCTACGCCCGCGTCGAGGCGCGCGACGGCAAGGTCGTCGCCAGCAGCGTCGCGGCGAAGGGTGCGGGCGCCGTGACGCTCATTTTCGCGGACGGACGGGTCGGTGTACGGGTTGAGGGTGGCACACGCGCTGCTATGGAGCGTTCAAAGCCCGAGCAGCCGAAACTGCTCTGAACCGGAAGGCCTGACGACAATGCTGATGGCGCAAGGAAAGCCCGCCAAGCTCCATTATATGGCGAACAGTTTTCGCGTGCTCGTGCCCGGCGATCATGTCGTCTGTGCCGGGTCGGGCGAGCGCGTCGCGCTTGAGGATCTCCGTTACTGGAGCGTGGCGCGCCAGGAAGCCTATGCCACCGCCGAACTGGCGACCGAGGCGGAGCGCAAGGCTTGAGGCTTGGCGCCGCGCTTGTCACGCTGCTGTTCCTGGGCGGTTGCATCCCCAGGCCCACTCCGCCGGGGCCGCCCACACCGCCACCATCACTCGGCCAGCGGGTTGTTCCGCCGCCACCCGTCACGGTCGAGGCGCGCGCCTTCGGCTTGAGCGGACCGGCGCAGCAGGGCGCGTTGCTGAGCGGCACCGCGCCTGTGGGAACCGCCTTGCTGCTGCTCGACGGCAAGCCGGTGCGCTTCGCTTCGGACGGGCGGTTCATCATCGGCTTTGGGCGCGATGCGCCTCCCGCGGCGATGCTCGAGGCGCGACTCCAGGACGGGCGGCTGTTGCGGATCACGATCGCCGTCGCGCCACGCCATTGGGACATATCCTCTCTGCCGACCCTTTATCAGGGTACGACGCCCAGTCCGGCCTTTGAGAAGATCCGCGCCGCCGAACGCGCGCAGATCGACGCGGCGAAGGCGGTCAATGCGGACAGCGATGGCTGGCGGCAGAAATTCGAGTGGCCGGCGACCGGCCGGATCAGCACTATGTTCGGATCGCAGCGCATCTATGCGCAAGGCGTGGCGGGCGCGCCGCATGGCGGGCTGGACATTGCGCGTGTGGTCGGCGGCCCGGTGCTGGAAGGCGCACCCGCGCGCGCTCCGGCGGACGGGGTGATCGTGCTCGCGGCCGACCATCCTTTCAGCCTCGAAGGCAATCTGGTGATGATCGACCATGGATTCGGGCTGATCAGCGCGCTGATGCATCTCCAGCGCATCGACGTGAAGGTCGGCGACCATGTCGGCCGCGGTCAGCCGATCGGCCTGATCGGCCGGACGGGGCGGGCGACCGGCCCCCATCTGCACTGGGGCGTGACCTGGAACGACGTTCGGATCGACCCGATCCTCCTGGTCGGGCCCATGCCCGCATCATGAGGGTCGTTGACGATGGGAACCGTCTTCCGATCAAAACGTTTGCGCGGCCGGGCAAGTAAGGCAACATTGTTGCCGTAGTCCGCTGTTGCCGCGCAGCAACATTGCAGGCGCCCTAGAATCGGGTTTTACTGGCCCAGAGCCCCCCGATGCATTCTGTACTGTGTTCGTTCCGCCCCTGGTCACCGCTCGTACTCCGCGGCGAGTGTTGCATCTCGCTGTTGCATTTCTGCGACAGGTAAAGAGAACCTTTAGGAGGAGTGAACGTCAGCTTTACACGGCGGCAAGCCATCAGGCATCTGTTTCAGCATGCCGACGGGTGCGAGCGCCTGCCTCTGGGGCATGGCGCGCATCGATCGGTCAGGCAGGGGGCCGCTCAGGTTGTCCTGCTTCCAGAAAGGGACTGGAACGATATGAAGAGTCAGAAATTCACCGATCGGGCGGCGCTGCGCACCACCTGTGCTCCGCTCGCGCTCGGCTTGGCGCTTGCGCTCGCGGCTCCGGCCTTTGCGCAGCAATCGGCCGGCGGTGCTGCCCCGGCTGTCGCACCTGCCACGACAGCTGCTCCCGCCACTCCGGACGCGACCGCGCCGGCAGCGAACGAGATCATCGTCACCGGTACCTTGTTCCGTAACCCGGCTGCCGCATCGGCTTCGCCGCTGGTGACTGTCAGCGCCGCCGACCTGCAGGCGCGCGGCATCAATACGATCGCCGACGCGGTGCAGAAGCTCTCGTCGAACAATGCGGGCACGCTGGCGACCAATTGGTCGGCATTCGGCTTCGCCACGGGCGCAAGCGCTCCGTCGCTGCGCGGCCTCAACGATGCCTATACGCTGACCGTGTTCGACAATTTGCGCAGTGCGCCTTACCCGCTCGCGGACGATACCCGCCGCAACTTCGTCGACATCAATACGATCCCGGATTCGGTGGTCGACCATGTTGACGTGCTGCAGGACGGCGCGTCTTCGGCTTATGGTTCGGACGCGATCGCCGGTGTCGTCAACGTCGTCATCAAGAAGCAGATCAATGGCCTGCACCTGAACGCGTCGGGCGGCATTTCCTCGCACGGCGACGCCGGCGAACAGCGCCTGGATGCGACCTATGGCTATGGCGATCTCGCCAGCCAGGGCTTCAACATCTGGATCAACGGCGAATTCCAGCACAATGACGAGCTCTATCTGCGCGATCGCGGCTTCCCTTATGGAACTGCCGATCTGAGCAGCATCTGCGGCGTCTCGAACGGCCAGGGCGATGTCGCCGCGGGTGCCAAGACCTGCATGCAGAACAGCGTGGTGAATGGCGTCCAGGCGGACGGCACCTTCAGTCTCGGAACGACCAACGTTCCGCTGGTTCGTCCCTATAGCCAGGCCGGCAAATCCCTCGGGGGATATCAACTCCTCAACCCGGGGGCGGGCTGCGGCAATCTTGTTGCCTATACGCTCACGCCGGCACAGCAAGCGGCCAACCCGACCGCCCCGTCGGTCGTGTGCCAGGAAGACCGCGTCAAAAAGTTTGACGAATATAATCCGGACATCATCCGCTACGGCGCCAATGCGCGCCTGACGGTGAATGTCGGCTCCTCCGCCCAAGCCTATGCCATGTTCAACTTCTACGAGGTGAAGACGGACAATGCGGGCCGGGACGAAGCGTTCGCGGGTCAGACGGCGGCAGGTGGCCAGCAGGTGACGCTGTCGCCGCTGTTCCTGCCGGCTTATATCTGCCCACGCGGCACCACCGTTGCCTGCACAGCCGCCAATGGTACGCTCAATCCGAATAATCCGTTCGCGGCGCAGGGAAATCAGGCCCGCCTGCTCGCGCGGTACGACCGTCATGAACAGACCCTCACCGACGCCAAGACGTTCCGCTTCTCGACGGGCATCAACGGGTCTTTCGGCGACGGCTGGAACTACAATGTCGACGGCACCTACTCGCGCGTCAATTTCAAGCTGACGCAGAAGAACTTCATCAATGCCCGTCACCTGCTCGATGTGATCGCGGACGGTTCCTATAATTTCGTGGTCCCGGGGGCGAATAGCGAGGCGGTTCGCGACTATCTGTCGCCGATCAACATCTCGCACGACCACAGCTCGCTCGGGCAGGTCCAGGCCACCCTGTCGAAGTCCTTCTTCGAACTGCCGGGCGGCCAGCTGCAGGTGCTCGTCGGCGGATCCTACCGTCGTGAGACGATCTACGAGCCGAGCGCCAATCCGCCGAACGCGACCGATCCGTACGATCGCTATTATCGCGTCAACGCGGTCGAGGTCATCGGCAAGCGCAACGTCAAGTCGGCCTTCTTCGAAGTCGACGCGCCGATCGTGCAGATGGTCGACCTGAAGGCGCAGGGTCGCTATGACAAATATTCGACCGGCCAGCATAATTTCTCGCCGAAGTTCGAAGCGACCTTCCAGCCGATCCATCAGGTGAAGTTCCGCGGCACCTATTCGAAGGGCTTCCGCGTGCCGAGCCTCGCGGAGGCGTTCGGCGCCCCGGCAACCGGCTATATTACGACCCAGCTGACGAAGACGGACCCCGCGCAGGCGGCGTTCATTGCGGCGCACGGCAACGACGCTTATGCCACGCAGCAATATTCTTATGGTCTGACGGGGTCGGGCAATCCTTCCCTGGCGCCGGAGAAGTCCACCCAATGGACCGCCGGTGTGGTGTTGACACCGATCCCGCAGCTCACGCTGACCGCCGATTATTATCATGTCCGGATCAAGGGCGTGATCAATCCGCCGGATTGCTCGGCCGCGATCGCGCAATATTATCAGAATAACGGCACGACGAATGTTCCGGGTTGTAAGACCACCGCCGGCGTTCCCGATCCGTTGTTCCCGAATGCAACGCCGCTGCTGGGCGACGTCTCCTACTCGTACGTCAATGCCGACGCGTTCAAGACGAGCGGCATCGATCTGTCGGCGACGCTGCGGCTGCCGATCGCCGAGGGTATCCGCTGGACCAGCTCGGGCAACGCGACCTACATCAAGAACCTGTCGCTCATCCAGAACGGCAATACGTTCCGGTTCGACGGTACGCTCAGCCCCTGCAACATCACGTCGTGCTCGGGCACGCCCAAATGGCGCGCGAGCTGGGAAAACACGCTGGACGTGGGCAAGGCGTCGGTCACGCTCACCGGCTATTATACGTCGGGCTACAGCCTGATCTCGGTCGATCCGCCCTATAGCGGCGTGCGTGGCGACTGCCTTGGCAGCCTCGGCAATTCGATCGTGACCTACGCTGACGGCGCGACCCCAGTGGCCTGCTCGGCGAAGAAGTTCATCGATTTCGACCTGACCGCTAATTACAAGGTCAACAAGAAGTTCACGCTCTACATGAACCTGCTGAACGTCTTCGGCGCTCACCCGCCGTTCGACCCGAGCGCAGGCTACAGCCTCTATCAGTTCAACCCGGCTTGGGCTGATCAGGGCTTCATCGGCCGCTACGTCCGTATCGGCGCGAAGGTCGACTTCTAAGCACCGCTTGGAACGACGAAATTGGGCGGCCCCTCAAAAGGGGGCCGCCTTTTTTTTATTTCGGCTGACCCGGATCCGCGATCGCCCGTAGGATACCGTCCTTTGGGGGAGCGTTGTCTGCGGCGATCAAAGCACGTTCGCGCCATCCGCGAACTCGGCCGGGGCCGTCGCATATTCAAGATCGCTCCCGCCATATCATTGCTGGCGACAATGAGCGGTGAGCATCACCAATATTCAAGACACGGTGATACGGCGGTCCTTAAGCGCCTTGGCAAGCGCATCCGATGCAGATGACCGGCACGGATGCTGTGTTGCACCAGTGCTACAGCGGAACAGAAGCTTTCGGCAGACTGAATGCAACCTTTACAGAGCGACGCATGGTCCGGCATCAGCCCATGCGTTCTAACCCTCTGCAAAGGCTTCCAAAGTCTTGCACTGGGCGGACGAGCGGAGCGCTCCCCCCAACGGCTCCCGAAAGGATTCGGATATATGACCAGCAAATCCCTCGATCGTGTTGCCTTGAGTGCGAGCGGCGCCTCTCTGGCCCTCATCGCAGCGCTTGCATGTGCCGCGCCGGCTATCGCGCAGACCACCGCTTCGGGCCCGTCGGAGGCGCAGCAGAAAGCTGCGGCCAGTGCCGTCACGCCGCCTGCCGCGCAGCAGACGGAAGGGGTTGGTAACGAGATCATCATCACCGGCACGCGTATCGCGTCGCCAAACACCACCTCGTCTGTTCCGATCACTTCGGTCGCCGGCGAGCAATTCTTCAAGACCGGCGCAGTTTCGGTAGGCGACAAGCTGGAGCAGCTCCCCTCAATCCGTTCGACCTTCAGCACGTCGAACTCGACGCAGTTCCTTGGCACTGCGGGTCTGAACCTGCTCGACCTGCGCGGTCTCGGCACCCAGCGTACTTTGGTGCTCGTCAATGGTCGCCGTCACGTCGGCGGCGACATCCTCAATTTCGGCGTCTCCACCGATATCAATACGATTCCGACCGACCTGATCGATCGGGTCGACGTGGTGACGGGCGGTGAATCGGCCGTCTATGGTTCTGACGCGATCTCGGGCGTCATCAACTTCATCCTCAAGGACCATTATGACGGGGTCCAGGCGCGTGCGCAGAGCGGCATCAGCACCTATGGCGACGCCGGTTCATATTATGGCAGCCTGCTTGCAGGGCACAATTTCGCGGAAAATCGCGGCAATATCGCGGTCAATCTCGAATATGCGCACCAGACCGACTTCTATGCCTCGGAGCGGCCCTATCTGAACCGGCTGGATCAGTTCGGCACGGTCGATTCCGATCCCGCCAACGCGGTCAACGGCAGTGACGGCACGCCGGATCATATCTTCATCCGCGATTATCGTTATGCCAGTTACGCCAATGGCGGCTTGGTGAGCTTCAAGAGCCCGACCGGCGCTTGCGGCCGTGACGCGCTGGGAGCAGCCTATAATTGCACCTTCCTGTTCCAGCCCGACGGCAGCCTGACGCCTGAGACGGGAACCCGCAACGGCCTGGCCCCGAACGGCTTCTTCGTCGGCGGCAACGGCACCAACTTCCGTGAGGGACGCCAGCTCGTGCTGCAGCCGCGCGAGGATCGCTACACGGCGAATCTGGTCGGCCATTTCGAGATTTCGAAAGCCTTCGTACCCTTCGTCGAGGCGACCTATGCCCATGTCGTCACCACCGGCTCGGCTACCGGTCCCGCCTTTACAAGCGGTGGCACGTTCGGCGTCGGCTCGGCGGAACAATTCCGTCTCGATAACCCGTTTCTCTCTGCCCAGGCGCGGTCGCTGATTACGCAGCAGATGATCGCTGCCGGAGCGAATCCGGCTAACATCACCGGCTCGACCCGCTTCTCGCTGCGCGAGAACATCGTCGACCTCGGCGTCCGTAACGAATTCTCCAAGCGCGATACGTTCCGCATCGTTGGCGGCGTCCGCGGCGAGCTCGGCGATGGCTGGCATTATGAAGTGTCGGGCAATTACGGCTCGTTCAAGGAAAAGACCCGGGTCGAGGGCAATTTGAACATCCAGCGCTATTTGCTGGCGATCGACGCGGTGCGTCAGCCTAATGGCCAGATCGTATGCCGCGCCCAGACCAATGGTGGCGTCGACGCGATCGACTATGGCAATACGCCCAACCAGGCCGTTCTGGATGCGGACATCAATGCCTGCGTTCCGATCAACCTGTTCGGCCAGGGCAATATCAGCAACGCGGCCCGCAATTATGTGCTGCAGGACACCACCTCGATCGGCAAGATCACGCAGACCGTGGTCAACGGTTTCATCTCGGGCGATTCCAGCAAGTGGTTCTCGCTTCCCGGTGGCCCGGTCGGCATCTCACTGGGTGGCGAATATCGCCGTGAAACCAATTACTTCACGGCGGACCCGCTGGTCCAGAACGGCTACACCTTCTACAATGCCCTGCCGACCTTCAAATCGCCTGCCTTCGCGGTGAAGGAAGCGTTCGGCGAGCTTCGCCTTCCGATCCTGAAGGACGTTCCCTTCTTCCATGAGCTGACCGTGAACGGTGCCGGACGCGTCGCCGATTATCGCGGTTCGGCAGGAACGGTATGGGCCTATAATGCCGATGCGATCTGGGCGCCGGTGGCGGACATCTCATTCCGTGGCGGCTATTCGCGTGCGGTGCGCGCGCCGAACCTGAACGAACTCTACACCGCGCAAGGGCAGAATTACGCGCCGGGGTTCGAGGATCCGTGCTCGGCGCGCAACATCGCGACGGGCTCGACCAACCGCGCTGCCAATTGCAAGGCGGCGGGCATCCCGACATCGTTCGACTATGTCTATCTGAGCTCGCTGCAGATCCGCAGTGGCGGCAATCCGAACCTGCAGGCGGAAACCTCGAACTCGATCACCGCGGGTGTCGTGCTCAAGCCCCGCTGGATCCCGGGCCTGGTCGCCTCGGTCGATTATTACGACATCAAGGTGAAGAACGTCATCGCACAGCTGGATGCGCAGACGATCGCCAACCAGTGCTACGATTCCGCCTCGCTGAACAATCCCTATTGCGGCTTGTTCCAGCGGGCCGGCACCGCTGGGGGTCCGCATGGCGAGGAGCCGTACCAGATCATCGAGGGCAGTCTGCTCGCCTCGTCGCTCAACTATGCGAAGCTGAAGGCACGCGGGCTCGATATCAACGTGGCCTACACGCACAACTTCGGTTTTGGGCGCGTCGCGAGCAAGCTCGAGTGGACCCATGTGCTGGAACGGAACGATTATCTCGATCCGACCGACCCGAACTATGCCGACCGCCGGTTGAGCGAGCTGGGTGACCCGAAGGATTCGTTCAATTGGACGACCGACGTCACCCACGGCAAGCTCACCTTGAGCTACGAACTGCGCTATATCGGCCCGATGGTGATCGACGAATATGAGGACTGGTTCAGCGTCCAGGGCCGTCCGCCCCAGAATGCCGATTATGCGGATCACACCTGGTATCCGAGCGTCTTCTACCACAATGTCCGTGTGGCCTATGACGTCAGCAATCGGTTCCAGATCTATCTGGGCGCGGACAATATCACCAACAAGCGTCCGCCGTTTGGCTTGACGGGCACGGGCGATGGCAGCGCGATCTACGATAATCGTGGCCGCTTCCTCTACACGGGCGTCGTTGCCAAATTCTGACGTCGAAATGGGGGCTGAAGTTCGCTTCGGCCCCCTGATTCCGGATCGGCCATGTCGCTGACCTCCGAGTGGGCGGCCTCGCTTGCCGCATCCGGGCAGGTTGCGGAAGCCGTCCGCATGCTCAGCGATGCCAGCCGCGCCGGCGATCCCGATGCGGATTTCCAGCTCGGCCTATGGCTGTTTTCCGGGCAATATCTGGTGCGCAAGCTTGCGGTCGCGCGGCAGGCCTTCGCCCGCGCTGCCGCCGCAGGCCATGGGCAGGCGGGGGCGATCTACATCGCCTTTGTCGCAAACGGCACCGGCGCGCCGCCGGATTGGGGTGAGGCGTTGCGCCTGCTGGATTCGGCGGCCGTGTCCGATCCCGTTTCGGCGAGGCAGCTCGCGCTGATCCGGGCAATGGATCTGACCGGCGACGGCGCACCGCGCAACCTGCCCGCGCTTGAGCGGCCCTGTTCGACGGACGCGATCGGGCTCTTTCCGGGTCTCTTTTCACCCGCCGAATGCGATTATCTGATCGAGGTGGCGATGCCTCTCCTGCGGCCGTCGGTCGTGATCGATTCAAGAAGTGGCGCCGCGGTGCGCGATCCGGTTCGCACGTCGGATGTCGCCGGCTTTCCGCTCGCGCTCGAAGACCCGGTGATCCATCAGCTCAACCGTAGGCTCGCAGCGGTTTCCAGCACGGATGTGCGGCAGGGTGAGCCGCTCCAGGTGCTGCGATACCGCCCGGGCCAGGAATACAAGCCGCACGTCGACACGCTGCCGTTTGAGGCTAATCAGCGCGTCGCGACCGCGCTGGTAGCCCTCAATCATAGCTATGAGGGTGGTGAGACCCTGTTCCTCGACCTGGATTTCCAATGGAAAGGCGCACCGGGCGACGCCCTCGTCTTCGCCAATGTCACCAAGGACGGTCGACCCGATCCACGGATGCGCCATGCCGGCCGGCCCGTCATTTCCGGCGAAAAGATGCTCGCTTCTCGCTGGATCCGTGCGCGGCCTCTGGATCTCGGCGACTATAGCTAGAGCCCGATGTGCTTCGATTGCATCGGAGCGCATCGGGCTCTAGCATGCTGTTTTACCGCGATTTTCGAGCCGCCAGACGATTCCAACTGGCTCCAAATCGCTCTAATCGAACAGACCGGACTGCCCTGCGGGGGATGGCGGCTCCAGGCCGAGATGCGTCCAGGCACGGCCGTTGAGGCAGCGGCCGCGCGCGGTGCGGGCGACCAGGCCCAGCTGGATCAGATAGGGCTCGATCACTTCCTCGATCGTGTCGCGCGGCTCGCCCAAGCCCGCGGCGAGCGTTTCCACCCCGACCGGCCCGCCATGATAGATGTCGGCGATCATCGTCAGATAGCGCCGGTCCATCGCGTCGAGCCCGAGCGTGTCCACCTCCAGCCGATTGAGCGCGGCGTCGGCATCGGCCGCTTCGACCAGCTCATGCCCTGCGGCATGCGCGAAATCGCGCACGCGGCGCAGCAGCCTGCCCGCGATGCGCGGGGTGCCGCGCGACCGCCGCGCCACCTCTGCCGCGCCCGCATCCGACATGGCGAAGCCCAGCAGACGCGCCGCGCGGCGCACAACCAGTTCGAGTTCGACGACCGAATAGAAATTGAGGCGGATCGGGATGCCGAACCGGTCGCGCAGCGGCGTCGTCAGCAGGCCCTGACGCGTGGTCGCACCGACCAAGGTGAAGCGCGGCAGGTCGATTCGCACGCTGCGCGCCGACGGGCCTTCGCCGATCATGATGTCGAGCGCGCGGTCCTCCATTGCGGGATAGAGAATCTCCTCGACCGCCGGCGCGAGGCGATGGATCTCGTCGATGAAGAGGACGTCGCCTTCCTCCAGATTGGTGAGCAGCGCCGCCAGGTCGCCCGACTTGGCGATGACCGGACCCGACGTGGCTCGGAAACCGACGCCAAGCTCGCGTGCGATGATCTGCGCGAGCGTGGTCTTGCCGAGACCGGGGGGTCCGAAGAAAAGGACATGGTCGAGCGCCTCGCCGCGTGCCTTGGCGGCCTGGATGAAGATGCGCAGATTGTCGCGCGCGGCCTTCTGCCCGACGAAATCGTCGAGCGTCTTGGGGCGAAGCGCGGCATCGGCATCCTCGGGCGCACGCGTGGCGGACAGCAGGCGGTCGGCTTCACTCATGGCGCGGATGTAGCCCCACGGCGGAGCGGACCCAAGCCTTTCCGCTTCGGCCGCGCATGACGGATGCGGCGAATGCTTTCGCCGCTGCGCGCGCGTGATAGAGCGGCGTCTCCATGCGTTGGGAGCAATATGACGACCAAGCCGCCTTTGCTGATGCTGCTCCAGTATCCCGCTTTGTCATGCCTCGATCATGTCGGCGACTTGTACGACCTGCGTTATGCGCCAGGCCCGGGCATCAAGGCCGCCTTGAGCGGCAAGAACGGGATCGATGCGGCGACGATGGATGCGATGCCGGACCTTAAGATGATCTCGCTCGCCGTGGTAGGCTATGATCAGGTCGATCTGGACCATGCCCGCGCGCGCGGCATCCGCGTCACCAATACGCCGGACGTGCTGACCGACGACGTGGCGGATCTCGCCATGGGGTTGATGCTCGCGGTCGCGCGGCGCCTCCCGGCGCAGGATCTTTACGTCCGCCAGGGCCGCTGGCCGATCGAGGGCGATCCGCCACTGGCGCGCCGCGCGAGCGGCCGCCGCATCGGCGTGCTGGGGCTTGGCCGGATCGGGCAGGCGATCGCTGCGCGGGCGCGGCCCTTCGCGTCCGAGATTGGCTATTTCTCGCGCGCGCCGCGAGCGGAGGGGGCTGACTATCATTATTTCGACAGCCCGCGAGCGCTTGCCGCTTGGTCCGATGTGATGATCGTCGTCGTGGCGGGAGGGGCCGGGACGGCCGGGCTGGTCGACCGCGACGTGATCGAAGCGCTCGGTCCAGAGGGCACGCTGATCAATGTCGCACGCGGCTCGGTGGTCGACGAAGACGCGTTGGCCGCTGCCTTGGTCGATGGTCGCCTCGGCGCGGCGGGGCTCGACGTGTTCGCGGACGAACCCCATGTGCCTGAGGCGTTGATGCGTCTCGACAATGTCGTGCTGCTTCCGCACCAGGGCAGCGCCACCTGGGAGACGCGCAAGGCGATGGGCGAGCTG
>Ga0207698_10000184_pt1 | contig 38506 bp, 42 predicted proteins | sample KBSCornC22_FD_184298 | JGI IMG/M metagenome (GOLD analysis project Ga0207698, IMG submission 184298) | Corn rhizosphere microbial communities from Kellogg Biological Station, Michigan, USA - KBS Corn C2-2 (SPAdes) (version 2) | ecosystem: Host-associated > Plants > Roots > Rhizosphere > Soil ... | reverse complement strand
ACGCGGTCGAGGAGGTCATCGAGCGCCTGTTCTTCCATCGCTGGCACCAGGCCGACACGGCGCTGCGCCGGTTCGTGCGCGACGCCGCCTTCGCCATGCGCGCGGAAACCCTCGCACACGGCTTTGCCGAAGCCCTGAATGCTTATGCGGAGACCGAGGCGGCCATCTACCTGCCCGGTGACGACGGCACCTGCCACCGCGCGGCCGGCGCTGTGACCGGCCTCGCCGACGCGCTCGATCCCGACGATCCGGCGCTGATGGCGCTCCGTGCCGAGCCGAAGCCGCTGCTGCCCGAGCAGCCGGCTTCAGTCCTTCTGGGCACTCTCGTCGTCCCGATGGTCAACCGCAACGAGGTGATCGGGCTGGCGGTGCTCGGCGCCAGACCGGACAGATCCGACTTTCGGCCGGACGAGATCGAGCTGGTCGGCTGGGCGGCGCGGCAGATCGGCCTCGACCTCCACGCGCTCAAGGTGCGGCAGCTGGAGAGCAGCCAGGCCGACCTGCACGCCACGGTGGCGATGCTGCGCACCGAGATCGCGACACTGCGGTCCATCGACCGGCTCAGCGCCGCCGAACCGACCTGAGCGCACCCGCCCCGCAAGCAAGGCTCTTCTGGCTTCCGCGCCATTGGGTTAGGTCAGTCCAAGGCAATCGGGTCAGGCGAAGTCGCGTTGAATGGTCTCCATCTCGTGATCGCGCTCGTCTGGTTCGCCGTCCACCTCGGCGTGATCGTCCGCGCGATCCTCAAGCCCGCGCGCGAAGCCTATGCCCGCGCGGCGTGGCTGCTGTTGCTGATCGCGTTGCCGGGCGGGGGCGTCATCCTCTATTTTCTGTTCGGCGAGCCCTGGTTATCGGGCAGGTTCCGCGCGCGCGGCCGTGAGGCCTATGAAGCGCTCCTGCCTTTCGCGCCGGCCGGCACGCCATTGGACGGCCTGACGGCGAATGCATTCCGCACCTGCGAGGCCGTCAGCCACTGGCCCGCGGTCGGCGGAAACACGGCCAAAGTGGCGCGCGATGCCGACGCGGCGATCGCGATGCTGATCGCGGACATCGATGCCGCACGCCATTCGGTCCACCTCTCTTTCTACATCTGGCTCACCGACCATAACGGCTCGGCGGTGGTCGATGCCGTGTGCCGGGCCGCCCGGCGCGGCGTGACCTGCCGCATCGTCGCCGACGCAATCGGATCCCACGCTTTGACGCGGTCGGATGCCTGGCGGAACATGCAGGATGCCGGCGCCAGGACCTGCGCTTCGCTGACAGCACCATTCGGTCTCGGTTTCTTGATCGGCCACCGCACCGATCTGCGCAATCACCGCAAGATCGTCGTGATCGACGGGCGCATCACTTATTGCGGCAGCCAGAATTGCGCCGACCCCGCTTTCCTGCCGAAGCGGAGGTTCGGCCCCTGGGTCGACATCTTCATCCGCTTCGAAGGACCGGTCGCGCGGCAAGCGCAGATCATCTTCGCATCGGCCTGGATGGCGGAGACAGGCGAGCCGATGGACGGCGTGCTCGCGACCGATCCGCTCGATGTGCCGCAGGGCGGCTTCACGGCGATCGCAGCCGGAACCGGCCCCCTCTCCCCGCACGCCGCCATGACCGACATTTTCGTGTCCGTACTGGCGGCGGCGCGACGGACGGCGGCCATCACCAATCCCTATTTCGCGCCCGACCCGCCCTTGCTCGGCGCGATCGTGGCCGCGGCGCGTCGCGGGGTGGAGGTCACGATTGTTTTCCCGAGGCGCAACGACAGTGCGATCGTCGGCGCGATCAGCCGGGCCTATTATCCCGTGCTGGCGGCGGCGGGCGTCCGCATCTTCGAATTCGGCGGCGGGCTGCTCCACGCCAAGACGCTCGTCGTCGACGACATTCTGGCACTCGTCGGATCGTCCAACATGGACCGGCGCAGCCTCGATCTGAACTTCGAGAACAATATCCTGTTCGAAAGCCCTCCATTGGCCGCCGAGGTGGTCGGGCTTCAGCGGCGCTGGCTGGACCAGTCGATCGAGGTCGACCGTGAGGCTGTGGCCGCTCGGCCGCTGCTCAGGCGCCTCGTCGACAATTCGCTGACAATGGTCGCGGCCTTGTTCTGAATGGGAGGCCAATCGCGGGGCCCGCGGCATTGATCCGCGATTGATCGCCCGACGTTGCGAGCGACATGAGCTCCAGGGCGGCCGCCAACAGGACCCATCTATTCGAAGACGCGCCCGGATCGGCCGCGCAACCGTTCGCATGTGCGGGAGTTGATTATGCAATGGCGGCGGACAGGAAAACGAGGGCGGACGCGGTCGATCCAGCGTCGAACGAGCGGCACCTTCTGGAGGCCAATGCGCTTGCGGTCATCCATTCGCTTGCGGACATGCAGGCCCTTGTCGGGGAGGCTGCCGCCTCGATCGACGTCGGCCTTTCGCTCGAGGCCTGCCTGTTCGCCGCTGCGATCCTGATCGAAAGCCGCGGCCCGGACGATGCGGACCATCTCGTGATCCGGGCGGGCGAGAACCTAAGGGACTATGTCGCCGCTTTCAGGGCGGAGCGGCTGTGTTCCGGCCGCAGCGCGATCGAGCAGCTCAGCGTCGGCGGAGCTGAAAAGTCACGAATGCATTAGGCCATGAGCCCGTAAGGTGCTTCGATATCTCAAAAAGATTTCTGCGAACTCGAACTCGGGCTGTTGCGAGGTGGTGTCATGTTCATCGTTACGTCCGGAACCGGTCATGTCGGCTCGGCAGTGGCCGCGGCGTTGCTCGATGCAGGCGAACCGGTCACGATCGTGAGCCGCAACCCGGCCAAGGCCAAAGCCTTGAAGGATCGCGGCGCGACGATCGCGTCGGTCGATGTGCACGACGTGGATGGCCTGCGGCAGGTCTTTCGGTCAGGCAGGCGCGCATTCCTTCTCAATCCCCCTGCCGATGTCGCGTCGGACACCGACGTCGAAGAGCGACGCACCGTGACGTGCCTGCTCGAGGCCCTGGATGGATCGGGTCTCGAAAAGGTCGTCGCCGAATCCACGATGGGCGCTCGACCGGGAGACCGGATTGGCGATCTGAGCGTGCTCTACGGCTTCGAGCAGGGGCTGCGGCGGCAAGCGATCCGTGCGGACATCATCCGTGCCGGATATTATTTCAGCAACTGGGATGCCATGGCCGAGCCCGCGTCCCGCGACGGTGCCATAACCTCAATGTTGCCAGCCGATCTGAAGCTGCCCATGGTCGCTCCGGAGGATATTGGCCGCATTGCGGCGCGCTTCCTGCGCGAGCCCCCATCCGGCCACGATATCCACTTCGTGGAGGGCCCCGAGCGCTATTCGCCACGCGACGTCGCGGCGGCCTTTGGCGTCGCGCTCGGCCGCGATGTCGACGTGAAGGAAGTGCCGCGCGCGAATTGGGAGGATCAGTTCAAAGCGCTCGGCTTCTCGCCCGCCGCGGCAGACGCCTATGCCCGGATGACTGCCGCCACGGTGGACAATCCGGACTATCCGGACGACCCCATCCGCGGCAGCATTACGCTTCAGGCTTATATCGGCAATCTCGCGCGACCGCGGCCCGGAATCCCCAGCTAAAGGGGTTGCTCGCGAGCCCCGGCTCCGGATCGGCGGATCCTGCCACGTCGACCTGGCGATGAATCTCACATTGGAGGATGCCGTGCCCGCTTATCTCATCTCGGATGTCGTGGTCCGCGACGCGGAGGCCTTCGAAGTCTATCGCAATCGTGCTGCCCGATCGATCGAGCTGCATGGCGGACGCTATCTGGTGCGCGGAGGCAAGATCGAGGTGCTGGAGGGACAACGCCATCCGTCTACCCTGGTCGTCGTCGAATTCCCCAGCCTGGACGCGGCGAAGCAATGGTACGCCTCCGCCGAATATGCGGAAGCACTGGAGGTTCGCGACCGTGCGCTCGTCCGGAGCCTCATCCTCGTTGACGGATTGAACGTCAGCTAGCGGTGGTCGGCGGATCGTCGGCTTTTGAGCGGCAAGCGATTTGCATTGTCCTCGACTGGCCCTGCCTGACCTTACCTTCCGTTCAATACCCAGATTGGCTGGTCGGGCAGGTAATAGACGCGAACCAATTTGCGCTCGTCAAACACCAGCGAGAGAAAGCTCCGCTCGCTGCGTCCCGGGCAATCGATTCCGATCCCGAATGCAATAGCGCTCGTGTGCGGATTGGGGCGGAGCGGCCCTTGGGAGCCGAGGCTGCATCCTTTAATCGCCTGCCGTAGCGCTTCGGGTGTGGCATTCTCCTCGCTCTGTCCGCCGTTCAATCTGAGAATGATTATGGATGTGGCGCTATCACCCAGCGGGCCGCTCTTGCGTCCGAGCAATATGTCGCGGGCGGCTTCGAAGGCTCTCTGGACGTCCGGTGACACCGAACAGGTCGTGCATCCTTCATACGGCCAAATTTCGATGATCCATGGTCCTTGGCCGGGGCCACCCGGTGCCACTGGGAGCGCGAGAAGCGTCGGCACCTTCGGTTCGTCAGGCGCAGGCGCGGCAGCGAGAGCGAGCAACGCGGCAGCTAGCAGCATGGATTCTCTCGGAAGAGGGCGGATGGCTGTAAAGAACGACTACGACAGAACATGAATTCCGCATGACACATATGCAAGCGGACCTCTTCATGTCGGGCTTAGCAGGCGGCTGAACGTCGTTAATGGTGATTGGGTCGTGGACTCCTAACGCGGCCTGTCCGCAAGCGACCCAAAGCAGTGACCGGATCGGTTCGCCCAATCCGACAGTTGAGCACGGACCCGGGTTTTCCAAAGGCCCAGCCTGGCAATTGCGAGGTGTGCGCGATGGTCTCGAGTGACGTAAGAGCCAGGATTTCGGTCAATTTCGACGTAGGGGCCATTGCGGTGTTCGACGCATGGGTCGATCCGCCGTTGATGGAACGCTGGCTGTTCAAGTCGCCGTCCAACAGGCTTGAGGCCCGAACCGATCCCCGAACCGGCGGGACGTTTTCAATTGTCGAATACGACGCCGGCCATGTCATCACGCATGACGGCAGCTACGCGATTTTCGAGCCACCCAAGCGACTGTCGTTCAGCTTGGCCGTCCCCCAGCATTTTGCGGGTTTGGCACAGATCGATGTGACGATCACCCCCATTGGATCAAAATCCCGCCTGGACTTTCAGGCAAGAGGGGCCGGTCCGGCCGACGCCCAGCAACTCTGGGAAACGATGATCGCGAACCTCGCCAAGGTGCTGAAGCGCGATTGAACCTTCGACCTTCAGTCAAAATCGGTGGGGGAGTCCCTTCTTGGCGTCGCAATACGGTGACAGTGCATTTTATTAACATCGGTGAACCATCGGGCGCATAGACTTCACCTCCAGCGCTGAGCGGAGATAAGGGCACTGTCACCGGAACAAATAGATACTATGTCCCCGGATTAGACGCGTCTAGAGACCGGCATGTGATGCGCTTTGATCGGCGGGTGGAAACCAGACCTCAAACTGACGAGGCCTTATCAGTGCAGGGTCTCGCTGCCCCTCATACAAAGTAACGGACACGGGGGAGCCTACGCATCCCGCGAGGGAGTCAGCCAACCTGTCAGCCTCATCACGATCGTTGGATCGGAAATACAGCAGCCTTGCCTTGTTCGGGCCTCGGTCGGGTATCAGCTCGACGGGCGGGACTCGGTAACCGAGCGACAAAAGCGACCTTGCGCACTGTTGGAACGCCGCACGTTGATCTTTCGATCGGATCTGAAAATAGATTCGACCAACATTTTGTGCTGTTTGGGCAGCATTCGCCTGAACAAGACTCTGGACTGCAGCCTCCTGCTGGTTCGTGGCTAGGAGCAAGGCCGTCTTTGCAAGTTGATCCTGGGCGCGTGCGGCTTCTCGCCTCTTGATGTCTACAGCTTTATCGAGGTCGGAAAGCCGCTTCCTATCCGCATCTATCGATTTTTTGAGAGACTGCTTTTGCAATGCGAGCCGGCTCACTTCCACCATGCTGGCCGCAATCACTCCCACTATCAAGGTGAAGCCCAGCCCAGTAATCAGCGCCGCCCTGCGCGATTTCCGTGCGATCATCTCGCGATCGATCGTGCCAAGGTCGCTCATATTGTCATTCGAAAACGCGCTTCAGCGAGTCGCTCCAAACCTTGAGCGACAGGCCCACTGAAGCGGTGACAGTGCCGGTTGAGCCAAAAAGACTAACGATGACTTTGTAATCGGCGGTTCCCTTGCTTATCAGCACAGCGACGCTGATAAGCAACACAGCCGTCGAAAGTGTACAGACGATAAGATATACTGCGCGTTCAAAGATATAGCATGAGGCAAGCGCCTGTACCGCTTTGACCCGAGCCTCCAGATCCGCTGCTCCGTTCGTCACCGTCGCGCCAGTCTCATCGCCGAGCCTTTCGACAGTATAAGATCATACTTCTACAATCTGTCAGCCATCATCTCGAGCTCATGTTCGCGAGCGGTGGCTTGCGTGTAAGCTTTGGGAGCCGTGTCGATGGCCGTCCGCTCTACCGGATGGGATGACGGTGCATTCATTCAGGAATTCGGGCGCGCTGTTGAGCGCCTGGATAGCCCCTCTGCGCTTGCCCGCGGCAAGGGTGAGCAGAGCTCGAGCTCGGATGCTTTCCGCCAGGTGCGGCTTTCCACGTCGCGCGATCGAACCTAAAATTCGGGCCATGTCAGCCGACCCGCCCAAGCTCCTCGTGAGCGCCTGCCTGCTCGGCCGGCCGGTTCGCTACGACGGCGCGGCAAGGACGTTTCAGGACGACTGCCTCGCCCGCTGGGTGGCGGAAGGGCGCGTCGTCGCGACCTGTCCGGAAGTGATGGCGGGTCTGCCGATCCCTCGCCCGCCGGCCGAGATCGCGGACGCGCAGAGCGGTGCCGCTGTGTTGCGCGGCGACGCCCGCATCATCGAAGCGGACGGCAGTGATGTGCGCGACAAATATGTTCGTGGCGCGCAGACCGCCCTGGAGCTTGCGCTGGCGCACGGATGCCAGTTCGCGTTGCTGACGGATGGCAGCCCGTCCTGCGGCGTGACCTTCATCTATGATGGTACGTTCGAGGGGCGGCGGCACGCCGGCGATGGCGTCACCACCGCCCTGTTGCGCCAGCATGACATCAAGGCTTTCAGCCCGGGCTCGATTGCGGAGCTGGCGCATCTGATGGATCACGGGGCCGGCGACCCAGCGTGAGGGCACGGCCCAGCCGCTGAGTGGATCCCGGGACGAGCCCGGGATAACGGTGCAATGTGGGGACGCTATACTTCATTCGATCCGGCGACTTCCCGCTGGCAATATGTATAGCGCGCCCGAATTTCACGGACCCGGCCACGACCAGCAAGTCAGTATAGTCGCGGAATAATTCTCCTCCCGGAACGTAACATCTTCATTTTGGGGCAAAAATCGTTTGACTTTGGTCCGGAGATCAACTTGGTTAACGACAAGTTAATTGGGGGACCTCGATGATTCGGAAAATGCTGCTCACCGCTGCGCTGGCGGCGGGAATTGCCACGCAGGCCGACGCCGCCCGCTATATCACCGTCTCGGTGCAGGCCGGCTTCCATTTCACCGCGACGTTCGACATGACGGCGACCGATCCCGTCGGCGCGGTTTATGCCTACGGGCCGACATTGGATGCCGACATCTATGACCATGACTTCCAGGTGATGGGCTGGACGGGCGATTTCGTCGATTATTATCTCGATATCGATCTGGCCGGCTATGACCTGTCACCGTCCGAATTCTCCTATCACGACGCCTCGCCCAACGGCAGCTGGTTCGCCGATTTCACTTATTATATCGACCAATATGAGTTTTTGGGCTCCACAGGAGGCCCCGCTTTTAATCTCCAGATCACAGGCACCGACAGGCCGCAAACCGTCGGACTGCAGGTGAACGGCGATCTGGCGTCACCAAGCGTCCTTCCGGAACCCACGTCCTGGGCCCTGACGATTGGTGGATTCGGCCTGGTCGGCGGGGCCATGCGCACCCGCCGCAAGACGGCGATCACCTTCGCCTAGCGCGGTTTCGAGCCAGACGGACTCATCCAGCGACTCGGAAATCGTGGCAAAACAATAAGATAGGGCAACACGCTCCGATGCAATCGGAGCATGTGGCCCTGGTCCGTTCGAACGAGAGCGCGGGAACGTCCATCGCACCATCCGGTGCGGCGGCGCCTTTTGGGTCATGACCACGCCCCCGTCGCCGCACGCTCGCGCATGCCCTCGATGAAGGCCCTCACCGCCGGCGCCGAGGCGCGACCGGCGTCGTACAGGCAGCTGACCGGCATCGGCGCCCGGGCATGCTCCTCGAGCAACGGCACCAGTCGCCCGGCGGCGATCGCGGCGGCGCATTGGTAGCTGAGCAGGTTCGCGATCCCCAGGCCCGCTTCCGCCGCGGCAATCGTCGCCTCGATCGTGTTGACGGTCAGCCGTGGCAGGACGTCGACGATCACCTCCCCGCGCCCGCCGAACGACCAGCCGGGCCCGGTCCGAATGCCGTTTCCGGCGATGCAGCGATGCGCCTTCAGATCGGCGGGACGCGCCGGCGAGCCGTGCCGCGCGAGATAATCGGGGCTCGCGACGATCGTCTGGCGCACCGATCCGATCGGCGCCGCCCTGAGCGCGCTGTCGGCCAGGTGGCCGATCCGGACCGCGACGTCGATCCCCTCCTCCACGATCCGCACGTTCCGATCGATCAGCATCATCCGCGCGGTCAGCCCCTCATGTGCCTCCAGCAGATCGCCGATCACCGGCAAAACGTGCAGGCGGCCGAACATCACCGGCGCGGTCACGTAGAGCTGGCCGCGCGGCACCGATCGGCCGCTGATCATCAATTGCTCGGCATCGCGGAGGTCCGCCAATATGCGGCGCGCCCGGTCCAGCAAGGCCGCGCCCTCGTCGGTCAGGGACACCGCCCGCGTCGATCGGTGGAGCAGCCGCACGCCCAGATGGCGCTCCAGCGACGCGACCGCGCGCGTGGTCGACGGTGCCGAGGTGCCGAGCAGTCGCGCCGCCGCCGTGAAGCTGCGCTGATCCGCCACCGCCACGAACGACGCCAGCGCCTCGAACCGATCCATTATTGCGTATCCTGAAAGAGTGATCGCCGATCCCGGCCGATTATCTTCACCAATCCGAAGAGCTAAGTCCATGGCCATGGCACGGACCTATCTCAGCACGATGTTCGGAAGCGGCGCCCGCGCGATGCAGGCGGCCGCCGGCTCACGCAGTTCTTATGCACGGATGGAGGCCGACGCCGGCACGCAGGACGAGCTGACCGCGCGCGAGATCGAGTTCATCGCCGCACGCGACAGTTTCTATATGGCGAGCGTGACCGAGGATGGCTGGCCCTATATCCAGCATCGCGGCGGGCCGATCGGCTTCCTGCGCCATCTGGGCGGCAACCGCATCGGGTTCGCCGATTATTCCGGCAATCGGCAATATCTCTCCACCGCCAACCTGGCCGCGGACGACCGGGTGTCGTTGTTCCTGATGGACTATCCCAACCGCCGCCGGCTCAAGCTGATCGGCCATGCGCATGCCAGCGACGATCCGGCCGACGTGCGCCGGGTGATGCCGCCCGAACATATGGCGGAGCCCGAGCGCGCCTGGCTGATCGACGTGGTGGGCTATGACTGGAATTGCCCCCAGCACATCACGCCTCGCTTCACCGAGGCGGAGATCAAGCGCGGCACCCAGCCGCTGCTGGACGAGATTGCATGGCTGCGCGCCCGCGTCGCCGAACTTGAGGGAGGGAAGGCTTGACCCGGAAACTGACGCAGCGACTGACAAAAGGCGTTCATCACGTCGGCCTGACGGTGCCGGACCTGGACGATGCGCGCGCCTTCTTCTGCGGGGTGCTGGGGTTCGACGAGGTCGGCGGCGTGCCGGACTATCCCTCCATCTTCGTGTCCGACGGCGCGGTGCTGCTGACGCTCTGGCGCGCCGCCGACCCGGCCAATGCGCGGCCGTTCGACCGGCGCGGCAATATCGGCCTCCACCATCTGTCGCTGGCCGTCGCCGACGACCAGGCGCTGGACCTCGCCTGGGATCGCGTCCGATCCCATCCTGGCGTGTCGATCGACGCGGCGCCCGGCCCGATCCGCCCCGGCTCCGCGACCCGGCACTTCCTGGTGTTCATCCCCGGCGGAATCCGGCTGGAGTTGGCCACGCCCTTTGCGTGAGACCGGCCCGGCCGGCCGGCGGCGGCGCCCTGATCAAGCCTATCCGCGATCATTCGGGTTCCAACCACTTTTGGCGTCAGACGGCAGGAGCTCGGGTGGAGTGCAGGAACGCCTTCCTGGCAGCCATTACAGTCTCCGGCGGAATCATTCCGCAGACCGCTTTGGTGGTTTGCGGAAGGGCGCTTTTGGTTGAGCAGCCCGCGAAAGCGGACATTCGCAGCTAGATGGAGCCCGCAATCAGCGCGGCATCTGCGCGACATTGTCCCAAAGGATGGGGGCGAGCTGCCCGAAGTCGAGTCGGTGCGGTGCACCTGGTAGCCTTAGGAGCCGGGCGTAATCCGGGGCCGCCGCGCGCAGCCTTATCGAATGTTCGATCGGCACCTCCTCGTCGCCCGTTCCGTGGATGAGCAGGATGGGTTTATGCAAGGCATGGATCTGCGCGAGATTATCGAACCGCCCGCCCACCAATCCCCGCCATATCGCAGGAGAGAGATCGGTCACGCGCGTGAAGGCGCCGATCGTGACGATGCCGGAAACCGCCTCGGCAGCGCCCGCGTGAAGCGCGACCGCGCTACCAAGGGAAAAGCCGCACGCAAATAAGCGTGCATCCGGCGCCAGACGCCGCGCCAGCGCGACGAATGCGTCGCCGTCGGCATAGAGCCCCGCTTCCGAAGGCGTGCCCGGATTGTCGCCATAGCCGCGGTAGGAGGCGATGAGCAGGCCCTCGCCCCCGCTCGCCAGCGCTGAGGCCATCGTTGCCGCCTCGAACCGATTACCGCTCTGCCCGTGGAAGAATATGAGAACGGGCGCCCCGGGCCGGGTGGGCGCCCACCAATATCCGTAGAGGCGCAAGCCGTCGGATGTCTCGGCCGCAACCTCGGCGGGTGGCGGGCCGACCCAGGTGGGATGAGCCGGCATTGGCATTGGACGAAAGATGCGACGGTCGACCAGGCCGGCGGAGGCAGGCGCGAGCGAGAGCAGCATGCCAATGATCAGCACGAGGACGCGCAGCGTCATGCGGGGCTCACGCCTGACCATCAAAAACGGATGGGAAGACCGACAAGGAATTCGTGCGTCTGATTGTCGACATGCTTGTAGTCGAGGCGCAGCCCAAGACGCCGCGACAGGCGATGTTCGATGCCAACCCCGACGACGAAACTGCTTCCCCACTGGTGAACGTCGGCCACCCCTGCGCTATTGGAGATGCGATAGCGGTTTCCGCCATAGCCGCCGAGAGCATAAAGCCACGTCCGCGATCCGAGGGTTGGGCCGAGGCGCACCGTGGCGCGATAGCCATAGCGGGGCGACAGGCGAAGTTCCGTCCCGTTGGCAAATCGCGCGACGTTGTCGTCGCCACCGAACGTCGCCTCCGCTTCCAGGCCTGCGCGCCAGGTTTGCGTAAGGCGGAAATCATATCCCGCGAACGCGCCACCTCCGACGCCCCAGTTCCTGAAATATCGGCCGGCGATGGTTGAGCCATTCTGCACCGCTTTGAGGTAGAAATGATGTTCGATCGAGCCAAGCTCTGCGCCAGCATAGCCCCCGACGAAATTATCCGAAGCATTCTGGGCAAGAGCGCCGGTGCCGCAAAAAGCGATAGTGGCAAGGCAGGCGGACTTCTGTACTATGCTTCGATTGACAGCTGGACGCAAAGCTTAGGCTCCCCAAGATTGGTTTCGTGCTTCTTATTGGGAAGATTTTGATAAGCGACAATCTGAAACGGCCGGCTGGATTTGTATTTTCGATCCATTTTGGACCTTCGCAGGATCGATGGGAGCGACGGTGACCTGGCGTAATTCTGCTGTTCATCCCCGGCGGAATCCGGCTGGACCTGGCCACGCCCTTTTGCGTGAGACCGGCCTGCCGCCCAGCGGCGGCGGCGTCCCGATCAAGCCTATCCGCGATCATTCGCGTTCCAACCACTTTTGGCGTCAGACGGCAGGAGCTCGGGTGGAATGCAGGAATGCCTTCCTGGCGGCATTCCAGCAGTCTCCGGCGGGGATCATTCTGTACGACCGCTCTTGGTGGTTGCGGACGCTCAGCTACGGTGGCGGCGAGCGAACTTGCGCGCGGCGGCGACGTCCAATCCTTCCAGTCTCAGATTCCGAACCGCAGGGGAGTCGGGTTCGGACAAGATGGCGAGGAGCAGGTGAGCCCCTGTGATAGGCCTCTCACCAGAAGCCTGTGCATCGAGGATCGCGCGTTGCACCGCATGTTGAAAAGCGTCGGTCGGACGAGGGTCTCCTACCATGGTCCCGGGATGGCGTGGAGCCGCCGCGTCTGCCGAGCGCGCGAGCCGCTCCCGTGCAGAAACCGGGTCGACTCCGCTGGCCTTCATGATCGCGATCGCGTCCGGGTCTTCAGTCAGACACAGCAGTACATGCTCCACGGTTGACTCGCTCTGCCATCGCTCCATGGCGGCTTGAAGAGCGCGGTGCAGCGTCGCCTCCAAATCGCGCGAGAAGAAGGGCGGGTTGTCTGACCCAGGCATCCTTGAAGATGGACGCGGCCCGTGATCCGGATTCTTGATCATGGCCGACAGGGTGTTCCAGTCCGCCACTCCAAAGAGGTGGGCGATCAGCTCGAGGCTTTCCCCAACACCGATCTTGCAGTCTTTGGCGGCAAGTGCTTCGCGGAGCATGTGGGCCATGCTTTTGGCATCGCGATAATCGCGCATGGTTCAGTCCTTTGCTTGTGAACGAACGCTGGGTGTCAGGTGCTCGCGTTGCTGACCCGGTCGTTCGGGCAAAGGGCTGCAAAAATTTCGATACGTTCACTGTACCCCTAGGGGCGCGAGCAGCGGGTCGCATCAACCGATGGCGGGCGTGCACCCTCGCGCCGCCCAATGTCAATGGGCTGGATCACCTGGATTGCGGCGATCCGCTAATAGATACGGTGATAGTGCTTAATTGGGGACTGTGGGTACGCTGCTGAGCACATCGGCCGCCCTAACGGCACCCAACGAAGATAAGTGCACTGTCACCGCCATACCGATCATTCTATAATCCACTCCAGCGCAGGGCTTATGGGGCAGAATGACCCAAACGATCTTCTCGTCCGAGCCGCATCGCGGCTGGCTTCCCTGGGTTTGGCTATCGCCAATAGTCTGTATCTTGCTCGTCGCATTTTCCAGCCTCCCGTTCGATTTTGGTTTTGAATGGCTCGGGCTGGCCGATGCCAGGGGGAAGCCATTGTCGGCGTTCGGGTTCTGTCTGTTCCTGCTGCTGCCATTCGCGGCGATGGGAGCCGCCGTCTGGGCCTGGTCCCGGTTCATCGAACGCCGCAGTGTCGCGACCCTGGGTTTGACCGGCGAGCATCGGCTGCGCAAGCATCTGTCAGGGTTGATAATAGGGGTCGGGATGATGGCGTTGGCGATCATTTCGATCTGGCTGGCCGGGGGCTATGTCAGCAAAGATGTCCTTCCTGCCTTGGCCTCCCCTGCATCTTTATTCTGGATCGCAATTCTGCTGGCCTGTTTTGTTATTCAATCGGGCGTGGAGGAGTTCATTTTCCGGGGTTGGCTGCTTTCGACGGCGACGCGCCGCTGGAACCTGACGGCGGGGTTCATCGCTAGTTCTTCCGCGTTCACATTCCTCCACTTCTCGCCGCACCAGCCTGTTCGCGAAATCGTCATGGCGTTCATGTTCGGGCTGTTCGCTTGCGCCTGGGCTTGGCGTGCAGGCAGCATTTGGGGTGTGATGGGCTGGCATGCAGGCTGGAACTGGTTCGCAGGCGTCGGCTTTGCCGTACCGATCACCGGGTTCGATCTGCAGCTGCCAGCATTGTTTGTACGACTGTCGCCGTCCGGGCCGGATTTTCTTACCGGTGGCCACGCTGGACCGGAAAGCAGTGTGCTGACGATCGGCCTGCTAGCGGCGGCCACGGTATTCCTGCTGGTATGGCCCCGAGGCTCGCTGTCCTCTACGCAGCGGGCACCAGCGCGAAGCAGTGAATCAAGTTAGATACCGTGGCAGCGCACTTAATTGGGGACCGTGGGCGCGCTGCTGAGCACATCGGCCGCCCCAACGGCGCCCACGGGCGGGCTCACGTCAGGCGTTCTACATGGGCCTTCCGGAATTCGATGGTGGGCTGCGTTGACGTGACCACCTCCAAGCATTGCCAGTTGGTCGCAACCATGAAGCTGTACTGGTTTTCTCCGTGAAACCAGAGAAGGTCGCTTTCCTTTTGCCACCCATGGCCCCTGACCATGAACGTGGAATTGGACGGGCGAGGGGTTTGCGCAGAAGCACTCCACAACTCTACCAAACCCGCCTCGTCGAGTACCCGGAACGCCCTCACGTCATTGAACCCGAAGACGACGGCGGTAAGCTTCTCGCGGGATAGGAAAACTGCCTCCAATTCGTGGGGATGCGGCCCCTCGTCGGTCAAGGCGAGCGCGAAGTCCCGATACTCAACGCGGCTAGGAGACAGGCCATATCTCAGCGACACCAGCGTAAGGTCATCATTCGCTACCGGTGTATCCCAAGACGCGAACTGCACGCCGCCTAGGTTGTTCGAGGGCAAGAGCGGTTCGTCGTTCACGCGCCGATTGTGATCGCGGGAGGGCCCCGGCGCAACGCCCGCCAGCGGGCCGAAAGCTGCCATTGCATGCGATCCGGTCGGGAATGGCTGCCCGGAGTGGGAAGCGGACACCGCTTGAACCAGGCTAACGCCCAGAACCGCTGGATGCTGCGTCATCGGACCGAGCCGGGAGACTCCCAGAGGGCACCAGTTAAAGGTCAACTATTAGCAGAGACCGGCAAGCGGCGCAGGAGCCAGTCGCGAATTTCCTTGGCCTCTGGCGCACTGATTCCTGGCGCTACGTGAACCGTCTCAGCCTCGTAATCAAATCGAACCGCACCCCATTGTTGTTTCACAAATATGGTATATTGAGCCCCGTCCCCACCATCTCCAGGCCATGGGGTCGTTTCCATGCGCAAGTTTCGGACCTTATTCGTACTATACCGCCACCTGCGATAAATGGGCCCAACCCTCCTCGTGATTACGAGTTCGCCTGCCTGTACATGGATCTCGTCAACACCCGCTATCAGTCCCGCCAACACAATTACGGTCACGCAGAAACCCAGGAGCCATGGGATCAACCAGATAACCACGATGGGCTCGAAAGGGTTTTGCAGCACTTTGCTTCCCGCCCAAAGCCAACCCGCCAACCAGACAGACATGAAAGCGGTCGTGAACCATGCACGACGGGCAGGCATACGAAGTTGCTCGACGCCTTCGATCCAAGCAACGTGGTGGCGTCTTTGACCGGCCTCGATGTTCCCCATGCGCTTGTTCCACTAGCCTCGCCGCTCGGATGCCCGTGAAGCGTTAAAGAACGACTTACCCGAGCGGCATCGAACGTCTGCCACTGGGTCGGAATCTGCCGTTACACGGTGTCTCGGCCGGAGTGACGCGACCTGGTGGTTCCATCACCTGCCCCAATGTGCCACCGCCGTTCCTAATCCGATGCTGGCGACCAGCATCCAAAAGGCAGCGACTGCCCAGAACGTGGCGGGAGCCGAACCGCGGTTGGTGTCAATCTCCACGTTCATGAAACCCAATCCTGGGGAACATGATGCGACTGGCAAAACCTGCTCCCAATACCACCGCCGCTATTGCGGCGATTAGAAGTCCAGCGAACACCGTCCCGTTCATTCTGACACAATATCAGTGGTCTGAATGCCTGCGGAAGCCGCCGTCGCATCCGATCCGGTCGGGAATGGAGGGAGGCGGTGGTCAGCAGACATTCCTTGAGCTAGCTCTGTGGGCATGTCTGTCTCCCTCCTCAACGTCGGCGAGCACCTTTCGTTGGAGTTTGACGCCACCGACGTCGACGCTGTGCGGTCGTATATCCGGGAGCAGTTTGCGGACGTGAGCAGCGCGATGGCCGGCATTGCTACCATCGTAAACTTCGGGGGCGAAGACTTCACCTTCCAGAACGAATGGGACGACCCATGTCTCATCTCATGTTCTGGCAAAGGCGATGAGCTGCTGCGATATATCCACGCGCACTTTAACGGAAGCTAACCACCGCTATTTTGTCGGAAGCCGCCGTTGCCTCCGATCTGGTCGGGAACGACCGGAACTGGTGGAAAGCGGACTTAATCCGCGTGACGTATTAGACCGGGAGCCCGCCATCGGAGGTTTCCCAGTGCGTAAGCAGACCCAAATCTTTGAAAACAAGCTCGACCGTGACCTATCTGTCGACGTGGAGATGTATCCGGACCGATATGTCCTCAAGCCGGGGGACGTGATGCAAATCACTTATGACCATAGCGGGGAAGGATACGGCCTTCACATCATTGTGTGGGACACCGGCTTGCAAATATACCTTCAGGAGTTCGACACAGCCGTAGTGACCATCAACGGCGCCCCTGTTGAACCGTGGTCGCAGTGAAGCTCGAACTTCCGCTTTTGGGTCGGAAGCAGACGTTAGCCGATCATGTCATCCAGCGCCTTGATGCCTCCCGGCGACAGATGGATTGGCTGCCGTCCACCGCCTTCGATAATCCGCTCGGGAAGCGCGATCCACGGACCTCCGGGTAGTCGCATCCAATGCTCGTCGCCGCGATAATCGTGGCCCAGTTCCGCCACTTTGCGTCCATCTCGCGAAACTTCGTAGCAATACGGGGCGAACGGCTCACCGCTTTCGCGTCCGGCGTAAGTGACGGTGTATCGGATCATGATGTGGAGATACGGCGACGTGCGAATGTCTGCAAATGGGTCGGAAGCAGTCATCGCGACCCAATCAGACGCCGAACAGCGCGAACCGGATGGTCAGCCGCGCAGCCCGAACGATCCGCACCAGCTCTACCGCCTCTCGAGGTGCCCCTTCCCTTCGAAGACCGCCGGCATCGCCTTTTCGATCCGCGCCGTCCGGGTCGCGGATTGTTTCGCGTCGGCGAAGTGAAGCAGATATCCTCGTCGCCGTCCCGGCGTCAGCGCGTCGAACGCGCGCTCGAATTCCGGGTCATTGCGGAACTTCTCCTTCAACTCCTCAGGCACCGGAATCGTCGGCGGCTCGGTTTCGACCTTCTTGCCGGCTTTGGCAGCCGCAATCGCCTCTTGAACGTAGGTCTCGATCGTCGCGGTCCTGGCGACGATCTCCTTCGCGCTGGTGAACTTCATCACACGCGCGGCCTGAACCCGTCCGAGCTGCACCAACAGCTCCTGGGGATCCGCCAGCAATGCTCCCTGGAAGAAGTTCAGGGCGCAATAATCCCTGAAGCCCTGGATCAGGACGACGTTCTTCCCGTCGAGGGTGTAGCAAGGCTTTCCCCACTTGCGCTCTTCCTTGAGGTCGAACGCGGACAAGATGTCTTGCAGGGCGGCGATTTCCGCGTGCCACCGCTCTCGATAAGCCATCTCCATGCTGCACCTTCCGAGTTGAGATTTGCCGTAGGGCCAACGCCGCCGTCCGCATGATGGCAATGGGCGATATAGAGCATGTCTCGGACGCCTTCCCGCTCGAATTACATATCGTGCCCCCGAATTTCCGGGGCGGAAGCGGACATTGATTCAATCGACCTACGGTCACGATCACACGCCTGTCAGTATCGCGTTGTTGTTAACCATAGCTCTTAACCAGTATCGCCGCCACTCCTTCCAATTTGCAAGAGTTCATGCCAAATGTAAAAAATTGTGGTTACCAAATTATGAATCGATATTCATTTGATTTGATGCTAACGACTCAACCAGTCCGCAGACCATTGGGGGATCGGCGGCCAAGTTTGGGGAAATATTGTGCGCATTGCTTTGCTAGCGACGGTGGCGGCGCTGACGCTCGCCGCACCCGCTTTTGCGGTGACCTGTCTTCCGGGAAATACGGCCGCCGTGGCATCCGCCGGCGACATCAGCCCGACGGCCCTGGCGTGCGAGGGCCGCTTCGACAAAAACGTTCTGGACAACAATACTGATGACCTGCTGATCCAGAAGAACGCGCTCCACGATCTGGGCCTCGAGTGGGACAGCTCGACCTTTCCGAGCATGATCAAGCTCTCGTCCATTCCGAGTGCGCAAAACACGATCGATTTCGGCACGATGCTCTATGGCATCACCTACATTGGCTTTCACGCCGGCGGAAAGGGCGGCGGCAGCACGTCCTTCTACAAGTTCGACGCGGGCGCCGGCATGGCCAGCTTCACCTGGGTGGATACCGCCAAATATCCGAGCTCGGGCGCAGTTCTCTATGCGACCGGCGCGGCGACCAACGTGCCGGGCGTTCCCGAGCCCGCAAGCTGGGCGATGATGCTCGGCGGCTTCGGACTTGTCGGCGGCGCCCTGCGCAGCAGCCGGAAAACCGCCGTCCGCTTTGCGTGAGATGACACGAACAGGATGCCCCGCCGGACGCTCGATCCGGCGGGGCATCTGCCTGCATGCTTGCTGATCGGGCAGCAGCGCACCCAAGGCCCTCTCCCGCAAATTCACGACCGGATCGCCGTCGCAGGCGCGACCGATTGCGACCGGTTGCGACCACTCTCGCCTGCTCTATTCTGGCCTGCTGGCCAGGAGAATCACGATGTCCGGCAGGTTGCCCGAGACCCATGCCTTGTTTCTGGATCGCGTCCGGGCGGCGGTCGCGGCCGATGAACGGCTTAGCGCGCTTCTGATCGGCGGATCCTATGTCCATGGCGGGCTCGACGAGCATTCCGACCTGGATTTCGTGATCGTCACCCGCGACGAAGACCATGCCGACATCATGGCGACCCGCATGGACTTCGCCCGACAATTTCCGGGTTTCATCGGCGCCTTCACCGGGGAGCATGTCGGCGAACCGCGCCTGTTGATCTGCCTTTACGGCCCACCGCTGCTGCACGTCGACCTGAAGTTCGTCCTCGCCTCCGATCTGGACCGGCAGATCGAGCGCCGGGCCGTGCTGTATGCGCGCGACCCGCAGGAGATTGAACGGCGTATCGCCGCGGCGGCGGTCGAATGGCCGAACCTGCCCCCGGACTGGTTCGAAGCGCGCGCCTGGATCTGGCTTCATTACGGAGCCACCAAAGCGGCGCGCGGCGAGCTTTACGAAGCGATCGGCATGCTCGCCTTTTTCCGGGAGCAGGTGCTGGGGCCGCTCCTGTGCCGGCGCGCGCGCCTGAACCAGCGCGGCGTGCGGCGCGTGGAAGCGCTGGGCCTGGATCCCGACGGCCGGCTGGCGGCCACCCTGTCGCCGCACGACGCCGCGGCGGTCCGATCAGCCATCCTGACGGCGATCGACCTTTACCTCGACCTGCGGGACGATGAACCGCCAATGCAGCCGACGGCCGGCATGCCCGCGCTGCTGTGGGAGTTCATGGGAACGGATGCCCACATCGACCTGATAAAATGAGAGAAAGATGCGGCAGAACCTCTGGCTGACGACGCTTCTGGTGCGCGATTATGACGAGGCCATTGCCTTCTACGTGGGCAAGCTGGGGTTCGAACTGCGCGAAGACACCGTCCTGACCGCGGCGAAGCGCTGGGTCGTGGTCGCTCCGAAAGGCGGCGCCGGCAGCCTGCTGCTGGCCCGGGCCGTCGGCGAGGAGCAGAGTGCCGCCATCGGGCGCCAAAGCGGTGGCCGGGTCTTCCTGTTCCTGGAAACGGATGACTTTGTCCGCGATCATCAGCGTTACGTCGCGACCGGCATTCGCTTCCGCGAAGCGCCCCGGATCGAACCCTATGGCATCGTTGCCGTGTTCGAGGACCTTTACGGCAATCCATGGGACCTGATCGAACGCCGAGAGCCGTAAAGATCGCGAAGCGCGAAGCGCTGTGGCGATCCAGGCCCGCGGGACTGGATTGCCGCGCCCTGCGGGGCTCGCAATGACGGGTGGCGCGTGTTGGATACCCGCCCACGAGTCAACCGGTCCACGGTGCGCAGCTCCCCGACCGCGTCATCGCGAGGCGCGCAGCGCCGTGGCGATCCAGGCCTGCGGGACTGGATTGCCACGCCCCTGCGGGGCTCGCAATGACGGGTTTCGCGTGTTGGATACCAGCCCACGAGCCAGCCGATCCACGGTGCGCAGTCCCCCCGCCCACGTCATCGCGAGGCGCGCAGCGCCGTGGCGATCCAGGCCCGCCGGACTGGGTTTCTGCGCCCCTGCGGACTCGCGATGACGGGCTTGGAGGATGGGCGCTCGCCCCCTCAGGAAGACAGAAACGGCAGGATCGACTGCAGAAGCTCGTCCGGAGCTTCCTCTGGCACGAAATGCCCCACCCCCCGCAGGACGAGGCTATCGACCCGTGAGAATAATGGTTTCAGGTTTTCGCCCACAGCCGCTCCCATCCCCTTCCCGCCGCCGATCGCAAGCGTTGGCACGGACACCGGGTGGGTAGCGGCTTTGCTGTTCACCTCGACGTCCTTGGGGAGCGCTCGAACGAGCTCGAAGCCCGGCCGCATGCCTTCAGGCGACCCATAGCTTCGCAGGTAGATGTCGACCTCTTCCGGGCCGATCGCGTCAGGTCGCGCGGCGAAGTTACGGTAAAACCAGCTGAGATAGGTCCGCTCGCGGCCAGCGGTCATTGCCTCGGCAAAGCCCGGTGCCCGATGGAAGGCATAGAACCATGGCTCCGGCTTCGACCATGGCCCGCGTGGTTGCGCCTCGATCACCACCAGGCGCTTGACCTCATCCGGATGGGCGAGCGCCCAGGCTGCGGCCGTACTCCCTCCCCAATCATGGCCGACGAGCAGGACGGAGCCGATCTTCATTGTGTCACGGACAAGCCGGCGCACATCCTCGGCCATCGTCAGGCGATCATAGCCGCCTTCCGGCCGTGACGAGCCGCCGAAGCCGCGAAGATCGGGAACGATGACCCGGAACCCCTTGGCGGCCAGCTGCGGCGCGATCTTCCGCCACGCATATCCGGTTTCCGGCCAGCCGTGCAGCAAGACGACCGCGGGCCCGCTGCCACCGGTCCAGTAATGCAGGACGACACCTTGCCCGACATCGGCCGTTCTGCTCTCCAGGCCGGGAAGCACCGGCTCGGCTCTCGGCGGGGCGCCCGGGGAGGCGGAGCCGGGCCCAGCCAGCACGGCGATGCTCGCCAGCTTCATCGCCAATCTGGACAAGCGTCTCATGCTGCGCCCACCCGTACCTTCCCGCCCGCGCCTCCGCGCGCCAGCATGGGCCGAAACATACAATCGCGAGGAAAGGCCGCAAAGGCGTCGGGGAGTTTGGGGGACACCCTATCCAATTCGGCCGAACGCGTTCCGGCCGGAACTTGCATGGAGTGTCCCCGAACTTTCCTGGGGCGAAGGGTCAGACCCCGCTGGGCTCGCGGCGATAGACGTCGCGCTCGCGCTCGATCTCTTCCGTGCTGTAGGGTGCGGCATTGGCATCGAAGCCGCTCCAGCCGGCGCGGCGATAATCGGATCCGCGCGTGTCGGCGCTGACGCCGCCATTGCCGTCGAGCACCGCTTCGACCTCGCCGACGCGATCGTCGCTCACGCGCGCGCTCACCAGCGTTCCGCCGCGGCGCACGCCTTCGGAATAGACGTTCGCTTCCTCGTCGCTATGGCCGGAATGCTTGAGCGCATCCACCAGCCCGCCGGCCGCCGCACCCACGCCGCCGCCGACCGCGGCCCCGACCGCGGTCGAGGCGAGCCAGCCCGCCGCCACGATCGGCCCCAGGCCGGGAATGGCAAGCAGGCCGAGCCCCGCCAGCAATCCGCCGACGCCGCCGACCACCGCACCGGTGGATGCGCCGCCGCCGATCGCGCCGTGATCATGATCATGATGGTCGTGGTCGTGATGATGGTGGCCGTCGCCTACAGCGTGCCGGCCGTGGGCGTTGTTGGCGACGATGCTGAGATCGCCGTGGGCGATGCCCATGCGCTCCAGCTCGTTCACCGCGGCTTCGGCATCCTCAAAATCGTCGAACAGACGCGTGATGGTCCTGGTCATACTCGATACTCCTTGAACACGGGGATCAATGCGCGGTGACGTTGCCTTTATAGTCGAGCGTGACCGTGACGGACTTGCCGCCCTTCATCGCATGGCCCTGCCACAGGCCGGCGTCGGTCTTGGTCAGGTCGCCGATGTCGGTGTAGCCGGCCTTGGCGATGCGTCCCTTGGCCTGACCTTCGGTGAAGGAGCTATGGCCTTTCGCGGGGGCGGCGACGTGATGGACCTTGCTGTCCTTGACTGCGGGATTGTGGGACCCCGCCTGGCCGTCCTGCGCCAGCGCGGCCGTGCCGGCGAGCGCGGCCACGGCCGCCATGATCATGACTTTCATGTTGTTCCTCTCGGGTAGGCATTCCGGCCCTTCCCTTGGCGTTCGCAGCCGAGACGGAACCGGGATGGCGGGGGGCTCAACTCGCCATGCGCACATCCGGGGCCAACGCCGCGCCACAATATTTTACCGCCCGGCGGCGCATAAGTGCCTGAGAACCAATGCTGGACGTTCGTGTTGCCTGGTCTGTTCGGTGCCGCATGGTCGCTGCCGTCAAAGCGGAAGGCTGATCGAATGCCCGAACTGCGCGGAGGGGCAAAACCGGGAAGGAACGTAATTCGTCCTCGTCCTTTGGTTACATGTTCGGCCGCCGTAATGACGGCAGACAGGCCGAAGGAGGAAAGCGATGCGAAACAAGATCAGCTGGTGGGCGCTGGCCGGAATGGTGGCCGTGCCGATGATGATAACCGCCCCGGCGCAGGCCAGGCACCGGCACCATCATTATCATCACAGCAATTACACGCATTATGCGCACAAATGCGGCGGCGGTAACGGCGCGGTCGGCACGGTCGCCGGCGGCGTCGGCGGCGCGGTGATCGGCCATGCGGTCGGTGGCGGTACGGCAGGCACCGTGCTGGGCGGCGTCGGCGGAGCGCTGCTCGGCCGGCATCTAGACAAGCAGCACACGCGCCACGTCAACGGCTGCTGACCGGAGCCTGTGATCGTCGTTGGTGGAAGCGCAGCAGGCTTCCACCGATAGCGTGGATCAGGCCCTGTCCTGCTCGCGTTCGCCATGCGCTTTGCCTGGCGGCCGGCGCCCCTGCCCGGCTCGCGATCGCTTGCCAGCAGAGCCGCGGGAAACGGTCCGATCTGTCGAGATGCCCTATAGTGCGATAAGGCATGTCCAAATCAGCCGTTTCGGGGAGCGGAAAATGTTTTCGGAGCGAACAGATCCTTTCCTTCCCGGCACGAACGCGGACGCAAAACCGCGGGCGCTAAGTTTGGAAATCACGGGGCGCTGCAATCTTAAATGTCGTATGTGCCCATTAACCGAGGGTACGACATCAAGCGGTGCGCGAGCGATGGGTATCCCATCAGAGATTTGGGCCGGTCTCGTCGAGGAACTCCTTCCCACGCTCGACTTGATAGCGTTCACCGGCTTCGGCGAACCTATGCTGCATGCAGCTTTCGGGCAGATGCTTCAGGACGCAGACCGCCATCAAACCAATATTGTATTTAATACGAACGGGACTATTTTTCCTGAATCCCTCAGAAATGCTCTCTTAAACCTCGAATATCTTTCCGGTATTAACGTGTCTATCGACACGTCTTCCGCGGAAACGTACGAAGACATTCGCGGGGGAAAGGTCGAAAAATCACTCCAGACGCTGAATAGCATCAATGCGCTGTTAGGCGACCGAACAACGGTTACGGCCTCAGCGGTGGCGATGAAGTCCACTATAGGAACGTTTCCGGATCTGGTCTCCGCCTTGGCCGAGATCGGCATAAGCAATCTCGTGATCCAGAATCTGCACGACCAATCCAGGGAAGGCCTCGACGAGCATCTTGCCAGCGCCCCACATGCTGCGGAATCACTATCGCGAACACGAGAGGTGGCCGCTGAGCAGAGGGTGCAGCTGCATTTCGAAGACGAGGCAAGGCTTCGAATGGAAATCGAAGAACCCGATCGAGCGAGCGAAACCTATCTTGCGCCAGCCATATCCAAGCGCTGCAACATTGCATGGGAGATGCCGCATATTGATTCACTCGGGGGCGTTTACCCGTGCTGTCGAGCCTCGGCAGTCGCAACAGAATGTATGGGCAGTCTGGCTGAACAAAGTTTCGCGGAGATATGGAATGGTCCGAAATTCCGGTCTTTTCGCTCGCGAATGCTTGGAGAAAAAGTTCCCGCTATCTGTAGTCAGTGCACCGCCGTTCCGGTGGGTCGTCCGCATATGGCGACGATGGGCGCGGAATTAATCCTTGAGGAATCGGTCTTCGGAGCAGCACAAATAGACATAGTGGCTCGGAACATTGGGTCGCAGCCATGGACGCCGATCTTTCATCCGAGAGTTGGGACGCGAGCCCCCCGTGATCGGGCCTCCCTCGCCCGCACTGCGAATTGGATTAGCGAGAACCGTGCGTGCGGTCCCACCGAGAGTTTCGTCGCGCCTGGCGAAACGGCGCACTTTTCATTCGACCTCGCTGAGAGCTCCGTTTCCGGAGAATGGTTCGCTTTGGTCATTGACGGTGAAGTCTGGCTGCCAGGTACAGTGTTCAATACCGCCCATCACGCCACCCCGACATCCAATTAGATGTCGCGCTCGTGTCTTTGATCTAATCGGCACATCCGAACCGTCGAGTCGGGATGAGTGACGTCCGCTTCTGGAATGGTCGATTTCGGCTGAATGTCGAGGTTTGGGCGCAAGCGGTCGTTCAGCGCCACGTTCGTGCCGATGTCCGCTTTCGCGTTCTGCTACCCTGAAAGCTGTCTGACCGAAATCGGCCCAGTTCCTGACGTGGCGCTTTCCCTGAACGAACGGCAGGTTTCAGGATCGCGCTGAATTTGTCTGAACGCCCGCTACTGGGCCGGAAGCTGTCTCTGTGCCCTACCCGCATTCCATGCAACCCGGCAGCTCGCGCCGGGATCAAACTCTGACATTCCCATTGTCGGTCTCCTTGGCCAGCATAGCCGGAGACCAAAACGATGCGCGCTGCTTCACCTGCCGGATGGGCAGCTTTCGATCCAGTTCCCGCCATTCCGGAACCGATCCGGGGCAATGGCTGCTGCCGACCCATTAGGGGTTGCCGAATGCCGTCATATAGTGGCGCAACACCCCGGCGAAATAGCGATCGATAGCGGCGCGGCTCAGACAACATTGAGCGAAATCAAAGCCGTGTATAGCAATCCTCCGATCGCGTTCGAACGTCACATCGGCATTGTCCACCAGTTCCAGCAGCTGCACGTCCAGACGAACGGGGATATAGTGGACCCAAGGGTGCAGCCCGTGGAAATAATAGAGCATGTGCGCGGAATTGTACTTCACCAGCGCACTATGGCTGCGAAGTGCGATCGCCACCCTCGAACATGTTGCGCCATTGCCGTCAATCGAGATCAGGAAGCGGCTGCCGAATTGCTCCCGCCAGGAGCGTCGCCGTCCGGTGATGCCGAGCTCGGCGATCATCCGCTCCGTCTCGGCGGTATCGCACTGGGCGATGGCAGGCAGTTCGAACGTGACGCCCGGCGCATCCCTGAAGCTGAGCGCCGCCCGCAGCCGCTCATGCTTGCCCGATAACACGACCTCGGCGTCGATGTTTCCTCCCGTGGTCGAGCCCACAAAGATGGCGTGCCTCGCCTTCTCCGCAAAGCTGAGCTCGTCCACCAAGGAGGGATCGTCGAGATCCATCGATAGCAGATCGACGTCGGGCAGCAGGATCACAGGCGACCCCCTCACCTTCTGAAATGCGAAGCTCGGCATGTGACGATAGTCCATGCTACCGTCCCCGAGTTGCACCAGGAGCTCGCATGATCCGGCAAGGTCATGTTCCCGGATCAGCCTTTCGATGGTCGAACGATAAAGCTGCGCGCGGGACACGATGATCCGGCTGGTCGGTGCCGTGGACTGATCGTCGTGGTGCGGCTCGATCGCCACCTGCCCGCTCTCGATGTGCAGGATCCGCATCGTCGTGGACGCGCTGCAAGCTTGCCGCTGCAAGCGGCGAAGATCGTCGCCTGCGATCGTCACCCCATCCCAGGAAGCCAGCTCCTGCGAAACCCAGCGCGCTATTTCATCCATCGCGGCTCCATAGTCGGGGGCCGGGGCCAGGGATACCCGGCCCGGAATCCAACACCGTCTGCACAAACGGGCTGTCAGGCCCTATGATGAGCGGCCGCTTTCGGCATCTCAACGCGCGAGCGCGAACTCCCGCAATTCGATCGAAAGCCGAACCCCTGCAGGCACCTGAACGAACGTCCGGTTTTGGGTCGCAAGCCGCCGTTGCATCCGATCCGGTCGGGACTGGCGGCCGCGCATGGTTAGCCGCCTCCCAGAACCTGGAAGGCCGCGCTTTTCGACGTGCATGGTGCGCCAAAGGATCGCGCTGATCACCGCGCGAGTGTCTCGCCGCCTTCGGGCGACCGAATTCTGGATTCGTTTAATCCCAAGAATCCATTGAGATAACACACGCAAACGCAAACTTGATCCGCATCTGATATTGACAATCTATCAAGTCCTTTGAGCAACGCCCGCGTAATGATATAAATAGTTCGGGTCGTTGGAACGACTCGATCCACATGACCTAATCTGTCCCGCCCGTCCTGGGTGGGCAAGTATTTGGGGGTATGGTTATGACATTGAAATATCTAATGACCGGCGCGGCCGTGGCATTTAGCCTGGCTGGAGTCACTGTCGCCAACGCGCAGACTCACAACATCGGCGTCGAGGATCCGTCCACCGGATTCACCGGCAACCTGTTCGGCAATGTGTTTCCGGGCTCACCTTATCTCGTCGCGAGCGACGGCGAAGATACGTTCCAGCCGTTCGGCGCGACCTTCGACGTCAGTGACGGGCTGGACTTCAGCGGGGTTGGCCCGCTGTGGGTGCAGGCCGGCGACAGCCATTGGACCGAAATCGGTCACCAGACGTGGGTCCTTCCCGCCAGTACGGCCTGCGGCAACGAGAATGAGCCCTCCTGCGAACCGGTCGGCCACTTCGTTTCACCCATTCAGTGGAATCCTCTCGCCATCGGACGGTGGAACATATTGGATGCGGATGGCTCGATCGGCGACATCATCGTGACGTTCAACACGGCCGATGGCGCGGAGCTGCGCTTCTATTCGGACCCCCTCCCCGCTCCCGAAGCATCGACCTGGACAATGATGCTGCTGGGCTTCGGTGGACTCGGTGCGGCATTGCGTATCCGCAAGACCAGCGTTGCGCTGACGGCCTGATCGACAGGATGAACGAAGAGTCCTGAGTCCGGGCCCCGGGTGGGCGCCCGGACTTTTTGTGTCGGACGGCTTGGGACGTCGCGCGGGAATTACGGTGACACGGGATTTGCGGTGACGGCGCACGTGTCTCTGTTCGGCACCGGCGGGCCAGCCCCACGCGCTCGATGGCTCGCCGCATTCCTGAATTAACTGCGCCGCCACAGTGTTCGCAGGCAATGAAAATCACGAGCCATGGGTCCGGGCTCAGCGTCCCAGGGCATAAGCGACATAGGCGCTGCCCTGCCTCGCGCCCGGATTGCGGCCGTTGCTGGTGGCGATGACGATATATTGGCGGCCGCCCGCCATATAGGTGATCGGCGTGGCCATCCCCGTATAAGGCAGGCGCGTCCGCCACAGCAGCTTGGCCGTGCGGCTGTCGAAGATGCGCATCGTCTGGTCGTGCATGGTCGCGGCGATGATCAACAGCCCGCTCGCGGTCACCACGGGCCCGCCATAATTGTCCGATCCCGTGTCCTTCATGCCGCTCGCGACCAGTTCGGGATATTCGCCGAACGGGATCCGCCACAGATAGGCGCCGCTGTTGAGGTCAATCGCGCTCAACATGCCCCAGGGGGTCCGTGACGCGGGATAGCCTTCGGGATCGAGGAAGCGCTGATAGCCCGTGAACTGATAGGCCTGCCCTCCTCCGCCCAATTCGCCGACCTCTTTCTTGTCGCCAGGTGCGGCCGGGGGCCCCTCGCCGCGCAGAAAGGCGATGATCGCCGTGCGGCCTTGGTCGGAGATCTGCGGAAATCCCGGCATCCGCCCCTTCCCGCTTTTGATGATCACATCCATCTCGGCCGCCGACCGCCGCGATTTGACGTCGGTCAGATCGGGGAAGACCGGCGGTGATCCCTTGCGTTCGGGGCCATGGCAGGCGGCGCACTGGTTCCGATACAAGGCCTCGCCGCGCGCCATCCCGGCCTCAGGCCCTCGCGACTGAAGCGTGCCGAGCCACGGCACGTCATTGCTGTTGATGTAGATCACGCCTTTGCGGTCGACCGCGGGGCCGCCCCATTCCGCGCCGCCGTCATAGCCCGGGAAGACGATCGTCGGCTGACCGACCCGGAACGGCGTGAACAGACCCTTGTTGTTGTAGGTCCTGAACGCCTCGAGCACCGCCGCATGCGCCTCGGGCGTGCGGTTGGTCAGCTCTGCCTCGGTGAGCATCTGGCGCGCGAACGGCGCGGGCTTGGTCGGCATCGGCTGTGTCGGCCAGGCCTGCTCGCCGGGAACTTCGGAGGGCGGATAGGGCCTTTCCTCGATCGGGAAGAGCGGCTTTCCCGTCAGGCGATCGAACAGATAGACCACGCCCTGCTTGGTGGTCTGCGCGACCGCATCGATCCTCTTGCCCGCGCGCGTCACGGTCAGCAGCACCGGGGGCGACGGGAAATCGCGATCCCAGATGTCGTGATGCACCGCCTGGAAATGCCATTTGAGCTTGCCCGTCCGCGCGTCGAGCGCGAGCAGGCTGTTCGCGTAGAGATTGGCCCCGATCCGGTCCGCGCCGTAGAAATCGTCGACCGCCGATCCCGTCGGCACGAACAGCAACCCGCGCCGGCGGTCGAGCGCCATCCCCGCCCAGTCGTTGGCCGCGCCAGCCGTCTTCCACGCGTCCCTGGGCCAGGTCTCGAACCCGGGCTCGCCGGGCTGCGGCAGGATGTGGAACGTCCAGCACAGCTTGCCCGTCCGCACGTCATACGCCCGAACCGCCCCCGGTGCCGCGGGATGGACCTCGGCGGTGCGAAACCCGGTGATGATCATATCCGCGTAGATCACGCCCGGACTGGTCAGAAAGGCCGGCGCCTGCGTCGGCTCCCGCCCCAGCCCCTGGCGGAGGTCGATCCGCCCATTGTCGCCAAAGTCTCGCGACCGCTGACCCGTCTCGGGGTCCAGCGCGATCAGATAGGGTCCATTGGCCGAAAAGAGCCGCCGCGTCCGCCTGTCAGTCCAATAGGTCAGCCCCCGCACCGGCTGCGCCCCCTGCTCCTCCGGTGCATGCCGCCACTTCACTCGGCCCGTCGCCGCATCGAGCGCGAACACACCTTGCTGCGGATCGACGCCGTAGAGAGTGCCGGCAATCATCAGCGGCTGCGTCTGAAGCTCGCCATCCCCCGTCTCGAAACGCCAGGCTTCCCGAAGCTGTCCGACATTGCGCCGGTCGATCTGCGTCAGCGGCGAATAATGGTTCGCCGCGGCATCCCCACCATAGACGGCCCAGTCGATCTCTCCGGCAGGCCGGCTGCCGGCGGTCGCCATGCAACCCGCAAATAGGGCCGCAGCCCCGAGCAACCACCGATCCAGCCGCATCGCCCGACCTTTCTTGTTCTGCGGCGCCATAACGGCATGTTTGCGCGGCGCTGGCTAGGCCTTGTCGGATCGCGCGCCGCACTTGGACGAACGGCGGCTTTCGGGATCAGCGGGAGCCTCCGCGAACGGCGGCTATTGGTGGACAGCGGACCTTCCGCCTTCAGGGCCGTCGATGCAATGTCATCGTTGTGCGGGAACGTAGCGACCAACGACCCGGCCGCTCTCGGCCTGTCGGGAATCCCCGTCCAGCGTGGCACGGCCGCTGTCCACATCCCACACAAGCCGCGCACCTGAAATAGTTCCTGATGGCTGGACAAGCGTCACGTGGCCGACCATCGTAACCAAGGAACGTTGGACATCCCAGATTGCGAAGTCGCTGACTGCACTTCCATTTCGCCTGGCAACCCGCACGCGGCCGCCAGCGCTCACATGATCCACCTGGGGATGCGACCGGGTCAGAGGGCGATCAAATGTCATTCTAACCTCTGGCGCGACCAGAGTGGTATCGGAGCGACGAATCTCGACATTGCCCCTCAACAGCACGAAGCCCTCCGCGTCGTGACCGTCGGTCGAGTCTGCCGCAAAAGAGATTTGATCGTCGGATGCGGGCGCTGACGCACCCGTGTTGGCGATCAACGGCACCAGGGTGACCAGCGCGACAATCTGAAGTCGCATTGACGGACTCTTCTCCTGACGTTGGCCGTCGCCCAAGTGCCAAGGGATGTCCAGCCCCCGAAGATACTCTGCGCTCGATGAGTCCGTGAGCAGGCGCTTCTCGTCGTTCGGATATGCCCGCTTCCGGACCGAAAGCGGCCGTCGCCCCGATCTGGTGCTGAACGGCCGGAGCCAGTGGAAAGCTGCGGCCGCCCCAAGGGCACCCATCGAAGACAAGTGCACTGTCACCGCAATTCCCCGATCCTTGTGAACCGGTGCATTTGGTGACACCGCCTCGGTCCCTGCTCTCAAGCCGAACGCGGCGGCGCCCCGGTCCGGATCAGGCTTCCCGCGGCGCTGGCGCCATTCGCCATGGCGAGCAGCTCCGCAACGAGCGCTTCGGGCTCGTCGAGCATGACGTCGTGGCCGCAGGCGATCTCGGCCGTCGTCCAGCCGCGCGCCTGCGCGCGCCCATAGGAGGGGGCGAATGGCGTTTCCTCCCACCCCGAGGCAAAGATATAATGGTTACGCGTGATCGTGGAGAGACCGCCGCTCAGCCGGAGGTCCTGCTGGAACGTTGCCAAAGGCTGCGGCGTGCACTGCCGGTCCACCCAATCGCGATCGCGCGCATTTACGTTGAAGATATCGGCCGGGATCGGCGGCACGCGCCAGCCGTCGCCATGCTCAGCGGCCAGGCTGAGTTGCAGTTCACGATGCTCTTCCGGGAGAAGATCGTGGAGCGCCTCACCCTCTTCGAGCAGGAAAGCGTCGAGATAGACCAGGGCCGCGATCCGATCCGGCACCGCATCCGCGGCGCCGCTGATCACGCAGCCGCCATAGGAATGGCCGCAGAGGATCACCTCGTCGAGCTCCTCCCAGCGGATCAGATTGACGACATCATCGACGTGCACCTGAAGATCGATCTCGCGCGACAGCAGGTGGCTTCGTTCGCCCACGCCGGTGAGCGTCGGCGTGAACACATGATGGCCCTGATTGAGAAGCGCGCGCCTGACCCGTGCCCAGCACCAGCTGCCGTGCCAGGCACCGTGCACGAGGACGAATGTCGCCATCTGCTATTTCCCCCATTTCGCGGCTTTTTCATATCATGGATAAGCTTGTGAGCAATGCGGATGGCTCGTCTCTTTTCTTCCGCAAGGACTGGCAGCTTCTTGCCCATTTCTTTCCGAAGAAGACAAAGCGCGAAGCCAGCGGCTACAGCCCCTCACCCTAAGAGTGCGGGCGAGCCACCGAGCGCGAACACCGAGGCAGTCCGTGCCAGGCGAAGATACTGCACTGTCACCGTAATTTCCATTCCGGCGGCCCATGGCATGACCTGAATGGGCTCGATGGCCCTCTAATGTCCGGAATTGGACCGCGAGCCGCCATGCATCCGAGCCGGTCGGGATTGGCGGGAACTGGTGGTTAGCGCTCATTCCACTTGATTTGCGAATGGGGCTCCCAGTCCGGCTGGGAAGCCCGCACCGTCTCAGCCAGTATATCGTAGAGCAGCTTCATCCGAGATAGCGCCGTCTGACCTTTCCCGCGGTGGTCGGCAGGTGGCTTGCCCAAAACTCCAAACCCGTCGCGCAGAAAGCTCCAATCGTCATACCGATCTTTGAAGAACCTCAGAAAATCCCAGCATTCCTGCGCAATATTCATTTGAACAGGCAAGCCAAACTCGGGAAGTTTCGCTTTGACTTTGCTTGGTAGCTCCTTGGTGTCGCCGAGAAGAGCGTCCGGCACGTGCTCTGAGAGGAACGTCTGCAGGGCGGGCCACCGATCACGCCCCATCACCCAGCGCTCTCGCTCCAACCTGCTCATCCCATAATGCTGGCGACCTCGACGAATGTCCGCAAGTGGGTCGCAAGCGGTCATCGGCGCTATGCCGACCGTGGGCATCGGCTCTCGGTCGCTATGAGATGGCGATGACGGCGGATCGCCCCTGGCGGAGGGGCGCCGTTCACGTCCTCACAGCTTGATATTCCACCGCGCATATTTCTGCTCGATCCGGGGCGAGATCATTTTCGCGTCGGCCAGGTCCTGGTCCGAATGCTGCCGGTCGCCATTGGCGCGCTCGACCAATCCGCGCAGGTACAGCGATCCCGGCAGCGATGGCTGCAGATCCAGCGCGGCATTCAGGTCCGCCAGCGCCTCGGGCAATCGATGCAGGCGGATATAGACCAGCGCGCGGCTGTCCAAGGCGGCGAAATTCCGGCTCGCCAGCTCGATCGACTGGGTGCAATCCTGCAGCGCCGTGTCGAGCTGCACGTCGAGCGTGCCCTTGATCCAGCACCTTTGGTTCAGCAGGGCCGGATTGCCCGGCTTGGCGCTGATCGCGTCGTCCAGCGCCGCCAGCGCGCCCTGGGCGTCCTTCGCTTCCTGCAGGACATTGGCCTTCACGCTCTGCCATTCGGGCTTGTCCTCGCCCGCATTGTCGACCTGGGCATTGATCGCCTCCAGCGCCGCCGCTTTCTGCCCGGCATCGACCTGCAGTTCGCCCAGATTGGCCATCGCCGTTTTGGAGGTCGGGTCGAGCGCAAGCACTGCCTTATAGTCGGCGGCGGCCTTTGTATTTTCCCCCAGCTCCTTGAGCAGGAACGCGCGGCTGAGCAGGTTGGTCGAGCTCGCGTCGATCGCGACCGCCTTGTCCAGATCCCCCAGCGCGTCCTGCCACTGGTAGGTCGAGACATAGAACAGCGCGCGCGCCATGTAGCGGGGGGCTTCCTCCGGCTTGTCGGCAATGAAGGTCGACATCAGCGCTTTCTGCTCGTCCAGCTTGTGGCCGGCTTTGGCTGCGGCGATCTGGCGCTGCGGCGGGGCATAGTCGGTCGTCGTCGCCAGCCGGACGAGATGGTTCCCCGCCGCCGCCAGCTTGGCCCGCGCCGCCGGCAAATCGGCCGGCGCCAGCTCGGCGCCCGATGCCAGCACTTCTTCCTTCAGCACGATCGTCCCGTCGGTCAGCGATGCGCTGCGCACGAGCTTGCGGCCGGCAATGTCGAACGTTGCCGTCTGGTCGCCCTCCAGCACCACGCCGCGCCCCTTGTCCGGCAGCAGGATCGTGATCGTGGAAGAACTGTGGCCCGGCTCGCCGCCCGAGATGGGGATCGTCGTCCACGCCGCCCGCGCGCGATCCGTGTTGAGATTGATTCCCGAAATCGCGCTGCTCGGCCGAATGCGGTAGCGATGGTCCTGCCGCGCCCAGCGCCACGAATTGGTCACCCCGCTCACCTCGATCGTCGCGGTCGAGGCCGCGGCATCGAACGAGAATTTCTGGTCGACGGCGATCGCGTCCCTGCCGGCAGCACCCCCCAGGCTGTACAGCGCCAGCTGCTGCAGCTTCTCCTTGTCCATCTGCGCGACCATCGCGCGCAGCGCGTCCGCGCCGCTGCCGCGGATCGTCACCACCGCGTGGAACGGCGCCGTCACCATCAGCCCCGCGCTTTGATCGATCGTCATCGCCGTGACGTGGGTCGGCATCGCCGGCGCGCGTTGCGGCAATTCGATCAGCTCCGCGCCGCTCGCGCGTGCCGGCAGCACCCATCGGAATGGCGGCGGATCGCGCAGATCCTCGATCCGGCTGCCGCGCCCGGTCCCGTCGAGCCACAGATCGTCATTGCCGATCCTGGCATGCACGAAAATATGATTGAACGCGCTGAGCGAAGGCAGGCGATCCGCGACAAAATCGCCCGCGCCGATGCTCGCCATCACCGGCTCGGCATGGATGTCCAGCCCGTCGAGTATCGCCAGCAAAAGCAAGGTCTTCGCCTTGCAGTCGCCATAGCCCAGCGACCAGGTCTGCGCGGGCGCCTGCGGCCTGTAATTGCCGCCGTTCATGCCGTTTGCGAAATAGCGGATCCGGTCCTGGACCAGCGCCAGCGCGGCCGCGGTCCGCTTCATCGGATCGCTCGTCATGTCGCGGATGCGCGCAACTTCCGACGCCAGCGGGCTGCCCGCGGCGATCAGCCCATGCGTAGCATATAGCGGCGCCACCACCTTGGACACATCCGCCCAGCCGCCGAAGCTCGCCACCTCGGCCAGCGGAAGCCGGTGAAACCGCAGCGGCGCATCGTTCGGCAGGTCGGACTGCTTGGGCGCCGGCACCTTGAAGCTCAAATCGTGCCAGCCGGCTTTGTCGGTCTCCGTCGCGACGACCCCGGTCGGATAAGCGCGCCATTTGATCGGCGCGCCGCTCGGCCACAGGAAACGGGCGCGTTCAAAGCCGATCTTGAACGGCTCGGCCAGGATCGGGGAGGCGGCCTGCACCTGGCCCTTCAGCACCGGGTCCTTCGATGTTACCGAAGCCGCATAATCCAGCGTGTCGCCGACACGCAGCCCCTCGACCTGCAACGTCGCGGTCAGTTCCCCGTTCAGCTCCAGCTCTTCCAGCCTTTGTTCACGGCGAATGACCGTGAATTTCTGCCCTGCCTTCAGCACGTCGATCCGCTGGCCGTCGCGGATGATCTCGACGCGATGGATGATCAGGTCGCCGTGGAACGGTTGCCAGCTCAGGCTGATCGTCCCCAGCCGCGCCAGCGCGTCAGCCGACAAGACGCTCGCCGCGACTTCATTATAGGTCGTCACCGCGCCATCCGCGATGCGGCTCTGCTGATCCAGAATGCGCATCAGCGGACCGCCATCGGCGGTCGGAGCGGTCGGGGGCGCCGGCAATGCCCAGGCGGGTGCCGGCTCATATCGCGGTGTATCGCCTGCCCACGCCGGACCAGCGAACGCCGCGCACCCCATGAGCACCCACCGCAAGTTCGTCATATTCCCCCCATTTTGCATCAGCATAGCAGGACGCCGATACGCTGCCAGCGATTCACGGGCGGCATGTCGGGAGCGGGTGGATCTTTCGGTCGTGGGATCCCGCCCGGCCAATTCGGCAAGTGTCCCCGAAATTCCCGCCCGTCGACGGTCCGCCGCTTCCTAAACGAAATCCGCCGCCGTTATCGTATGCTCGCCGCGCAGGATCGCGAGATGATCGAAGACGGATGAACCCCGTCCTTCCCACAAGACGTAGGTGTCGCCGCCCTCATGATAGACCGCCACGCTATAGCGCAAGGGGCCGATCGTTCCCGGGAACGAGGCGTTCAATTTCATCATCTGGATGGAATCGGTCACCTGGCCTCCATCCATGATCGTGAACCAGTTCAGATACGGGATCGAAAGATGATCGATCCCGCTCTCATAATCCGTGATCACGTCGCCATGGGTTGAAATATATGGGATCGCGTCCGGGTAGAATTGGAAGACGTCGTGCCCCGCTCCGCCGGTAATGGTGTTGTCTCCGGCGTCGCCGTTGATCCGATCATCGCCCGCCCCGCCATCGATCACGTCGTCGCCCTGGCCACCGCGCAGCGAGTCATCGCCATCGCCGCCCTGGATGGTGTCGTCGCCCAGATTGCCGTTGGCGGTGTCATTGCCAGCCCCACCCATGATCAGGTCATTCCCGGCGCCCCCGTTCATCCGATCCGATCCGGCGCCGCCATCCAGCGTGTCATTGCCCGCATTGCCTTGCAGGTAATCCGATCCGTTTCCGCCCGAGAGACTGTCGGCGTCATCCGGACCGCCATTGACCGACTGACCGTAGAGGTGATCATTCCCCTCTCCGCCGATCAATGTGTCGGCGCCGGCACCGCCGTTCAGCACGTCATGGCCGTTGAAGCCCTCGAGATAATCGTCGAACGGCGTGCCGGTCAGGCTGTCGTTGCCGCCGAGAACGGTCGTCTTGGCCGTCACATTGTCCAGCGTTTGAACCCAGTGGTAAAATTGCGACGCGCTCACATTCAGGTCGGTCAGGCTGAACGTCGTACTCCCGTGGAAGTCTTCGCTGATCCCCGTGATCGTGCCGGCCGCGGGATGGCCCAAAGCATCATATTGGACGTCCGATCCGGTGAAGTGGACCGTAAACCCGCCGCCTTCGTCGACCGTCATCATTGTCGACGACTGAGCGGTCACCGTCCCCAGGAGCAGGTTCGCCAGATCAAGCCCGCGCGTGTCGAGCGCGAAGGCGTTGCCCCCAGTACCGATCGCCACGTCCGTGTTCCCCCTGAGTTCGCTTAGAAAAGCGCGATATGCAGGGGTTTATGCCGTAAGGCGCTCGAACCGGAGAGAAATTGCAGTCAGAATGGCTGCAATTTTATGGAGCGAAGCGCGAGGGCAGCGGCTGGTTCGCTCACTCAACCTAGGAGCGCGGGCGGGCTACCGAACGCGAGCACTGGGCCAGCCCGTGCCAAGCGAATACGTGCACTGCCGGCGTTATTCCAGTTATTCCATTGGGGAGATATAATTGACCCGGTCCCTATTCCACCAAGGTCTGATCACCTCCCGTCCCCCTTCGGCCATCTTTCTATTTAAGCCGTATCTGACATGTCCGCATTTCGTACGGATCGCCATCCATTTCGAGGAGGCCAGCCTCGACGAGGGCAACCAAACGGTCGAGCAACATCATATCACCAACCTGATGGTAGGGCGTGGAGTTGCGTCCCACGGTGTTACCAATCACGCGGGCGACCCTTTGCCAATCGCCCCCGGTCTGCTCCAACAATAGCGGATCAAAATGATCAACCGGCGCGGAAACCACCCCGTCTTCTCCGACAACGCGAAATGGCGCGTTTTCTGATCTCAACAGGCTCCAGCGCTCACGCGCCCTTGATGCTTCGTCGCCGGATATCCGTCGTTCGCTGCCAAGCAGCATCTTCATGTTGTCCACGTTCAACATGGAGGCCGCTGCCGCTTGCCAAGTCGGTGAATCGTTGGGACCGGGCTGTACGGATGGAAACTCCAGCAGCGTCACATCTATGATATCGTAAGACCGGCTGCCCAGGCGATCAGCCCAATTCAGAAAGAACGTGTACTCGGAAGCCGAATTCCGGCCAAACCACACCACCAGGCGCTCATCCGCAGCCTCTACACGTTCCCAGAACTTGGTGAGCTCGTCAGCGAGGCTGCCATCGCAACGGCCCCACCAGGCGTTTCGCTCCTCCGGACTGCCCGGGTTGATCGGCCCGGCACTGAGATCGTCTGGCCACTTTAGCAGCGCCTCGTTGCGCTCAGCGGCGCGGAGTGCGGCCTCTAGCGATCCGCCAGCCGAGTAGCCCGGCGCGATGTGTAAGACCCCCATCGTGAGCTTCCTTCCAAGCCTAATCGGACCTGAGGCTTATCGAGCGCCAGCGGATGTCACTTGAAGGATTAGGGCTCGGCTGGTGATACGGCAACTACGGGCAATGCAGTGGCAATGCGGTGACGGTGCACTTATTAGGCAATGCGGTGGCAGTGCACTTAATTGGGAACTGTAAGCGCGCTGCTGAGCACATCGGCCGCCCCGGCGGAACCAGGCAAAGATGAGTGCACTGTCACCGTTATTCTGAAGGTGGCACGGTCAGCTATTGGCAGCAATGGGCGGAACGCCGTCATTGTTAGTGTCGCGTCGCTTTCGCCAGCGACGCCGTTATCCAGTGCGTCGCCATTTCGCTGAACGAGCCCTCTGGCGAGAGGAAGCCGCCGCAATCGCCGCTGGCGTTGGCAGACTTGCACGCTTCGAGGGCTTCGATGTCCCTGTTGAGCGCAAGGAGCGCCGTAACGACCGACGGAAGGTAGAGATCTTCCGTTGCTCCACTGGTGCGACACCGTTGAACGAAGTCCTCGACTGACCAACGCTCGACAGCAGCAAGGCGCTCGTTCGCTGTATCCAACAAGCGGGCGGCGACAACGTTCGCGTCGGCATTCTCCTCAATTGCAACCTCGTCGAACGGAGGCGGCTGGCACGTCCATGCTCCGTTCAAACGGAATGATAGCGGAGCATCAGCGTTTTCAGGCATGCCGACGATGTCCCAAAAAATGGGGTCGATAGCCATGGGCTTCGCCGAAACTGTGGCCTTCGTGGACTCCTCAAAGATGAACACCGAGGGAAAGACGCTGACGGACCAACCGGCCCGTTCACGGAACAAGCATCCCTCAATCGTTCGCCATCCACTCCCTTTACTCGCCGCCCGCACGGCCTTCTCCAACGCTCGCCGATAGGCATGGCGAGCAGATTCCTGCGCCCTTGTAATCTTGATGCCCCTGAACTCAGGCATGTTGAACCTTCCACGTGATCATCGACGCGACCGTAGGCGCCCATTCCGCCGACGCCAATATCTGCAAATGGGTCGCGAGCCGACGCCGCTATCTGATGCTTTAGGCGTTTCGGGAGCTTGCGCTGCTCAAATATAACGGCGCAAAAGATCAGGATGTTTGGGTGATGTCTGCGCGACGGGGTGGAG
>Ga0207698_10000183_pt1 | contig 38581 bp, 40 predicted proteins | sample KBSCornC22_FD_184298 | JGI IMG/M metagenome (GOLD analysis project Ga0207698, IMG submission 184298) | Corn rhizosphere microbial communities from Kellogg Biological Station, Michigan, USA - KBS Corn C2-2 (SPAdes) (version 2) | ecosystem: Host-associated > Plants > Roots > Rhizosphere > Soil ... | reverse complement strand
CAGACCTTCGTCGCGATGCCCTTCCTCGTCTTCGCGGTCGAGGGAGCGCTGCGCGGCGCCGATCGCCGGGTCGAGCTGGCAGCCGCGTCGCTCGGGGCCTCACCGATTCAGGTCTTTCGCACGGTCACCATCCCGCTGGTCGCCCCGGGAGTCGCGGCCGGCGCGGTGCTCTGCTTCGCCCGGGCGCTCGGGGAATTCGGCGCGACCATCACCTTCGCCGGCTCCTACCCCGGGGTCACTCGGACCCTGCCGATCGCAAGCTACCTGGCGTCGCAGAACGATCTCAGCCAGTCGATCGCGCTGGCGCTCGTGCTGCTGGTGGTGTCGGTGGCTGTGCTGCTCGGACTGCGCGACCGGTGGCTGCCGGGGGTGCGCGGATGAGCGGCACGGCTGCCAGCGCCCCGGCGGCACTGATCGCCGACATCACCGCGCGGCGGGGCGCGTTCGAGGCGACGGCGGCGTTCCACGTCGTCGCGGGGCGTCCACTTGCGCTCGTCGGACCCAACGGCGCCGGCAAGACCACCGTGCTGAACGTGCTGGCCGGCCATCTGGCGATCGAGCGCGGCAGCATCCTGCTCGATGGTCGAGACGTCGCGGGTCTCGCCCCCGAGGCGAGAAGGATCGGCGTGGTCTTCCAAGACTTCCTGGTCTTCCCGCACCTGACCGTGGCCGACAACGTGGCATACGGCATCCGGATGCGCGGCGCGCGCCGTGCCGCAGCCCGCGCCGCCGCACTCCCGTGGCTCGAGCGCTTCGACCTGGCGGACTTCGGCGACCGCTACCCGCACGAACTCAGCGGCGGTCAGGCGCAACGGGTGGCACTCTCCCGTGCCCTCGCCGCCGAGCCGGATGCCCTGCTGCTCGACGAGCCGATGGCCTCGCTCGATGTCGAGGTCCGCGACGAGGTGCGCGCCGATCTCGCCCGGCACCTGCGCGAGTTCTCCGGGCCGACCGTGATCGTGACGCACAGCGCGGCCGATGTCGCGGCTCTCGCCTCCGAGGTGGTGGTGCTCGAGGCCGGAGCGGTGACGCAGCGCGGCACCTGGGCACAGCTGAGGGAGGCGCCCGCGACGCCGTACGTGACGCGGCTGGTTCAGACGCGGGAGAACTCGAGGCGGGAGAACTCGAGGCGTGAGAACGAGAGAACTCAGGCGCGCGTCGTCAATCCGCAGCCGCACCAGGGAGAATGAACAGGTGGCCCGCGCACCCCAATCGTCTCCCCAAGAAGACGACGACGACGCGCTGCGCTGGGCGGGCGACGAGGTGCGCGGCGGCGTCGATCCGCTGACCCGCAACCGGGTCTCGGAGACCGCTGTGGCATCGCTCGACGACGGGACGGATGCCGCGCCCGGCGCCCCGACGGACCTCGCCCGCACCGGGGCCAACGTGGTGTTCGCGGTGCTCTACCTGGCCATCGTGGTGGGGTGGATCCTCTCGGTGCAGATCACCGGCTCCACCGCGACCGACGTCTTCTCGCAGGTGGCCTGGCAGTTCGGTGAGTTCATGGCGATCATCTCCGGAGCTCTCTGGTACCTGGCCGTGCTGACGCTCACGCCCGACAGCCGCACGGCGGTTCGGGTGGGCTGGTTCGCGCTCGGAGTCGGGGTGCTGGTGCCGTGGCCGATCCTGTTGGTGGTGGCGTCATGAGCACCGATCCCAAGACCGAGCCGACCGTGAGAAGCGGGATCGTGAGCCGCATCGTGCTCTGGGTGGTGTTCGCCCTGCTCTACGCGTACCCGCTGTTCGAAGGCGTTTCGAACCTCATCGCGCTGCCGCCGTTCTATGCCGCGAACGGCATCGGCGCGGCGGTGCCCTGGTGGCTGCTGATCGTCGGCGTGGCAGCGCCGGTCCTGATCTACCTCGCAGCGCTCTGGATCGGGCGCGGTCGCGAGCTGTTCGCCCGCACCCTCATCCTGGCCGTCGGTCTCGCCGCCACGAATGCGCTCGTGCTCAGCGCGGTCTCATGGGCGAGCGCCATCCAGCCGCCCATCACGTCCTAGCCCCCGAACCGCCGCCGCGAAAGTACCCGGATCGGTTGCGCGTCGGGACTGCGCGCAACCGAAATGGGTACTTTCGTGGCGGGTCAGCGCAGCGGCAGCACCGCCGCCAGCACCAGCGCGATGAGCCCGAGCTGCCCCAGGTAGCGCGGCCAGAACGGGATCGCCGCCCGCCCGAACGTCTCGCGGTGCTGCGACGCGTAGGCGTTGGCCGGGAACACCAGGACGAGGAACACGACCAGCGCGATCCCCGTGAGTTCGCGCAGCAGCGGCCACGGCGTCAGCAGGCCAACGGCCCCGGCCAGTTCTGCGCCGCCGGTGAACGCAACGAGGAAGGCGGGGGAGGGCATCCCGGGCCGCCTCAACCCGGGAGGGATCATCGCCCGCATGCCTCGCCGCACGCGCGGCACGAAGTGGGTCACGCCCATGAAGGCGAACACGGCCGCCACCAGGACGCGCAGCCCGAGCTGCACCCATTCGGGCGGCGTCACGCGGCGTCTTCGGTCGTCATGGCTCCATCGTCGCACCCGCTAAACTCGGAGCCGCCGAGCCCGCCACCGCCGAGGCCGGCTCTCCGACCCCGAAGGAACTCTCTCGTGGCCAAGCCGATCGTCGTGATCGCCGAAGAACTCTCGCCCGCCACCGTTGAGGCCCTGGGCCCCGACTTCGACGTCCGCAACGTCGATGGCACCGACCGCCCGGCGCTGCTGTCCGCGCTCGCCGAGGCCAACGCCATCCTGATCCGCTCCGCCACCCAGGTGGACGCCGAGGCCATCGCCGCCGCCCCGAAGCTCAAGGTCGTGGCGCGCGCCGGCGTCGGCCTCGACAACGTGGACATCAAGGCCGCCACCGAGGCCGGCGTCATGGTCGTCAACGCCCCGACGTCCAACATCGTCAGCGCGGCCGAGCTCACCATCGGCCACCTGCTTAGCATCGCGCGCCACATCCCGGCGGCGAACGCGAGTCTGGCCGCCGGCGAGTGGAAGCGCTCCAAGTACACCGGCGCCGAGCTCTTCGAGAAGACGGTGGGCATCATCGGCCTCGGCCGTATCGGTGCGCTCATCACGACGCGTCTGCAGGCCTTCGGCATGAACGTGGTCGCCTACGACCCCTACGTCACCGCCGCGCGCGCCCAGCAGATGGGCGTGCAGCTGCTGTCGCTCGATGAGCTGCTCGAGCAGTCCGACTTCATCACGATCCACATGCCCAAGACGCCCGAGACCACCGGCATGATCGGCGCGGCGCAGCTGAAGAAGATGAAGAAGACGGCATACATCGTCAACGTCGCGCGCGGCGGCCTGATCGACGAGGATGCCCTGGCCGACGCCCTGAGCGGCAACATCATCGCCGGGGCGGGTCTCGACGTCTTCGTGAACGAGCCGCCGACCGGCTCCAAGCTGCTCGGACTGCCCAACATCGTCGTGACGCCCCACCTCGGCGCCTCGACGGACGAGGCGCAGGAGAAGGCCGGTGTCTCGGTCGCGAAGTCGGTGCGTCTCGCGCTCGACGGCGAGCTGGTTCCGGATGCCGTGAATGTCGCCGGTGGACTCATCGATCCCTTCGTGCGCCCCGGCATCTCGCTCGTCGAGAAGCTCGGCCAGGTGCTGGCCGGCGTCGCCGGGCACACCGCGCTCACCAAGCTCGAGGTCGATGTGCGCGGTGAGCTGGCCGCCTACGACGTCAGCGTCTACCGCCTGGCCGCCCTCAAGGGCTATTTCAGCAATCAGGTCACCGAGAACGTCTCGTACGTCAACGCGCCGCTCCTCGCCGAGCAGCGCGGCATCGGCTCGAGCCTCACCACCGCCGAAGAGAGCAAGGACTACCGCAACGTCACGACGCTGCGCGGCCTGCTCGCCGACGGCACCTCGGTCGAGGTATCCGGCACCCTGTCGGGCACCAAGATGGTCGAGAAGATCGTCGGGCTGAACGGCTACGACATCGAGGTGCCCCTGGCCGCGCATCACGTCGTCATGCTCTACACCGACCGCCCGGGCATCGTGGCGAGCTACGGTCGCGAGTTCGGCGACGCCGGCATCAACATCGCCGGCATGCAGATCGCGCGCCGCAGCGCGGGCGGCCAGGCGCTCAGCATCGTCACCGTCGACTCGCCCGTCCCCGACGACGTGCTGGCCCGCGTGGCGAAGGCGATCGACGCGGACGAGCTGCGCGAGATCGACATCGTCGACGCGTAGGTGACCTTTTTCGGCATCCTGGATGTCGAAATCCGGGAGTAGCGTTCGTCGCGTTCGACAGGAACTGTTCGCGGCGCCCTCGGCGGTGCCGCACGACGAAGGGTCTCACCGTGGCAGAGGAATACATCGTCTTCATCGTCGAACCCGACTGGGACCCGTCGCGGGTCACCGAGTCGGAGTGGACCGATGTGATGCACGCCCACCAGGCGTTCGCGAAGGCCGTGGAGGCCGCGGGCGCCCAGTTGCTCGGCGGTGACGCGCTGCAGCCCCCCAAGACGGCCGTGCGCATCCAACCCGGCGTCGACGGCGGCCCCGCCGTCTTCACCGACGGCCCGTTCGGCGAGGTGAAAGAGGTGGTCACCGGCTACTACAAGCTGGGAGTGAAAGACGCGGCTCAGGCGCGGGAACTCGCCGCCCAGGTGCCGACCGCCGGTCACATCGAGTTGTATCCGGTGATGGACACCGGCTCGATGTCATGATCCGGTGATCGCCAGGTCGTCGACCGCCGGCCCCGACGAACTGTCTGCCGCGTTCCGAGCCGAGTGGCCGCGCATCCTGGCGGCGCTCATCCGGTACACCGGCAGCATCGAGTTGGCCGAGGATGCGGTGCAAGAGGCGTTCGCGCGCGCCGTCTCGACCCGCGATCGGGCGCTGCTGATCAATCCGGCGGCCTGGATCACGACCGTCGCGAAACGGATCGCCATCGACGCCGTGCGTCGCGATGCGGCATTGCGCCGGCGCCTGCCGTTGCTGGTCGAGCCCGACGACGCCGTGCAGGCCGAGCGCTGGGTCGCCGACGCGCCCGCAGACGACGACCGGCTCGGACTGCTCTTTCTGGTCTGCTCACCTCAGCTGACCCCCGAGACCCGTCTGGCGCTCGCCCTTCGCTTTGTCTGCGGCGTCTCGACCGAGGCGATCGCCGATGCCCTGCTGGTCGAGCACCCCACCATGAGCGCGCGTCTGACACGGGCCAAGAAGCGCATCGAGAGCGACGGCATCCGGTTCTCGAGTCCGGATGCGCACGAGCGCACATCGCGCCTCGACGACGTGCTGAGCACGATCTACGTGCTGTACACCACCGGGCACGCGGCGCCCTCCGTATCCCCGCTGGGCGGTGATCTCTCGGCGACCAGGACGGCGATCGAGTTGGCCCGCGCACTGCGCAGGCTGCTGCCCGAGGGCCGCGAGGTGGCGGGGTTGCTCGCGTTGCTGCTGCTCACCGAGGCGCGAGCCAGCACCCGGCTCACCGAGGGCGGCGACCTGGTCACCCTCGAGAATGCCGACCGGCGCCGCTGGGATGTGCCGCGCATCCAGGAGGGGCTCGATCTGGCTGTTGTCGCGCTGCCGGGCGGCGGACGCTTCGCCCTCCAGGCGGGCATCGCCGGGCTGCATGCCGAGGCACCGAGCTGGAACGGCACCGACTGGACCGCGATCGGCGCCCTCTACGACCGGTTGCTCGAGGTGTGGCCGTCACCGGCTGCGGGCCTGGCGCGCATCGTCGCGCGCAGCTACGGATCGACCGGCCCAGAGGCGGCTCTGCAGGAGCTGGATGCGGTCGGCCCCGATCTGCACGGAGCCGTCGGCCGGCAGGCGGTCGCGGTCCGGGCCGACCTGCTGCGCCGCATCGGCCGCGACGCCGAGGCGCGCGCGGCTTACGAGCGCGCCGCCGCCGAGGAGCGACACGCGCCGACTCGCGATTTCTTCGGCAGGCGGATCGCCGAGCTCGGCGGACCGTGACGCCCGGCGAGCCCGGCGATCGCGGCGAGCCCGGCGAGGCCGGCAATCGCGCGGAGACCGCTACATCGCGGTCGTCTCGTGGACCTCGATCCGGCCTCCCGCGGCCAGGTGAGGGTGATCGGCCAGCAGCGCGGTCACCGCCCCGACGTTCGCGGCCTCCACGGTCGAGTATCCGTTGGTCCCGCTGTCGGGCAGCTGCGCGCCGACGGCGGTCGCTGGGCCGAAGGCGTTTCCCATGTCGAGGATCGCGGATCCGGCCTTGCCGAACCACGCCATCCAGGCGGCCATCGTCTTCTCGCCCTCTTCGGGGCTCTGCGGCATCGTGCCGCCCTGGTAGAGCAGGACGTACTTGGTCATCGGTCTCTCCTTGCGTCGAGGTGACGGGCGATTGCCCGCGCCATCACCTCGACGCTCGGCGAGACCGGATTTCGACAGCGCTGTCGCGAAGCCTGTACTCGACAGGCCTACTCGACGGGAGGCGTCACGTGCGTCTCGCGCGAGGCGACGCTCTCGCCGCTGGCGGGGTCGACCGCCGTGCGCACCGTGGTCACGCTGCTGCGCTTGCGCACCAGCAGCACGATGCCGATGATCGCGACGACGATGCCGGCACCCATCAGCAGAACGCCGACCAGCTGCAGGTCGATCCAGCTGACCTGAAACCGCACGGCGAAGCGCAGGATGGCGCCGACCACGAACAGGAAGATTCCTAGACCGATATTCATGGTCCTGACCCTACTCCACGCGTGTCCCCCAACTGGGGGACAAGAGCATGCTCCGAGGTGAGCGCGGTAGGCTCGGCATCACCCGGAATCCCCGGAATCGCGGCCCGTGCCGCGCCCGGCTGGGAGGCCGCTGACAGTTCCATGGGCGCGACAAAAAGCCCCGAATCCGCAGGAGAACGCGTGACCCGCACCATCGATCTCGCCACGATCCCGGGCGACGGAATCGGCCCCGAGGTGATCGCCGAGGCGGTCGACACCCTGCGTGCGGCAATGGCCGGAGAGACCGAGCTGAGGGTCACCGAGTACCCGTTCAGCGCGCGGCACTACCTCGAGACCGGCGACATCCTGAGCGACGCGGACCTGGCGTCGCTGGCCGCGCACGAGGCGATCCTGCTCGGGGCTGTCGGGGGCGACCCGCGTGATCCGAAGCTGGCGGGCGGCATCATCGAGCGCGGCCTGCTGCTGAAGCTCCGCTTCGCGTTCGACCACTACGTCAACCTGCGCCCGACAGTGCTGCTGCCCGGCGTCGTGAGCCCGTTGTCCGATCCGGGCGACATCGATTTCGTCGTGGTGCGCGAGGGAACGGAGGGGCCGTACGTCGGCAACGGCGGCAGCATCCGCGTCGGAACTCCGCACGAGATCGCGAACGAGGTCAGTGTGAACACCGCGTTCGGCGTGCGGCGCCTGGTGAAGTACGCGTTCGAGCTCGCCGAGAAGCGCCGCAAGAAGCTGACCCTGGTGCACAAGACCAACGTGCTCACGAATGCGGGGTCCCTGTGGTCGCGCAGCGTGCAGGCCGAGGCGGCCAATCATCCGGACGTGGCCTGGGACTACCTGCATGTCGACGCCGCGACCATCTTCCTGGTCACCGATCCTGCTAGGTTCGACGTGATCGCCACGGACAACCTCTTCGGCGACATCCTCACCGACTTGGCCGGCGCAATCAGCGGCGGCATCGGACTCGCGGCCTCGGGCAACATCAACCCGGATGGCACGTATCCCTCGATGTTCGAGCCCGTGCACGGTTCGGCTCCGGACATCGCCGGGCAGCAGAAGGCCGACCCCACGGCGGCGATCCTGTCCACCGCGTTGCTGCTCGATCACCTCGGGCTGACGGATGCGGCCGGACGCGTGACCGCCGCCGTGACGGCCGATCTCTCCGCACGAGGATCCGCAGTGCGATCGACCGCCGAGGTCGGCGCTGCGATCCGGGCCCAGTTGGGCACGCGCTAAGGGGCGCAGACTAGACATCACGACGACGAAGGACGCAACCATGGTGAACCTCCTCCCGATGGCCACACAGGATCTGCTCTGGCAGGTCACGCGCAACGAGAACGCGAAGAGCGACGCCGAGCGCGCCGAGATCCTCGCGAACCCGGGGTTCGGCAAGTTCTTCACCGACCACATGGTCGACGTGTGCTGGTCGGAGAACGGCGGATGGCACCGGCCGCGCGTGCAGCCGTACGGGCCGATCTCGATCCAACCTTCGGCCGCGGTGCTGCACTACGCGCAGGAGGTGTTCGAGGGGCTCAAGGCCTATCGGCACGCCGACGGATCGATCTGGTCGTTCCGTCCCGAGCAGAACGCCGCGCGCATGCAGCGCTCGGCGCGCCGCCTCGCCCTGCCCGAGCTGCCGGTCGAGTACTTCCTCGACTCGATCAAGCAGCTGATCGCCGTCGACGGTGCCTGGGTTCCCGACGCCGCGGAGACGAGCCTCTACCTGCGCCCGTTCATGTGGGCCAAGGAAGCCTTCCTCGGGGTGCGCGCCGCGGCGAAGGTGAACTACAACGTGATCGCCAGCCCGGCGGGCGCCTACTTCAGCGGTGGCGTCGAGCCGGTGTCGATCTGGCTCTCGACCGAGTTCACCCGGGCCGGTCGCGGCGGGATGGGCGCGGCCAAGACGGGCGGCAACTACGCATCGTCGCTGCTGCCGCAGCAGGAGGCCTACGAGAACGGCTGCGCGCAGGTGCTCTTCCTCGACGGGCAGGAGGGCGTGTACCTCGAGGAGCTCGGCGGCATGAACGTCGTGCTGGTCACGAAGGACAAGACGCTGCTCACCCCCGACAGCGGTTCGATCCTCGAAGGCATCACACTCGACTCGATCCTCAAGCTCGGCCGCGACCGCGGATACAAGGTGGAACAGCGGGCGATCCCGATCAGCGAGTGGCGTGAGGGCGCCGAGTCTGGCGAGATCGTCGAGGCGTTCGCGTGCGGCACGGCTGCCGTGGTGGTGCCGATCTCCGACATCAAGTCGAGCAGCTTCGGGATCTGGATGCCCGAGCCGGAAGAGCGCATCTCGCTGTCGCTGCGCCAGGAGCTCACCGACATCCAGTACGGTCGCGCCGCCGACCGCCACGGCTGGATGACGCGACTCGACGAGGAGCTCTGACTCAGCGCACCCGCGCCGCGAACGCGGCCACCGCATCCGCGGTCTGGTCGAGATTCTCGGCGTAGCTGCGTCCGCTGATCGCCTTGCGCGGGCGCAGGTCGTGGTCGCCGTCCTCGAGCCAGAGCACCTCGATCGCCGGCGAGAGACCGTAGTCGGGCACCTCGTCGCGAGTTCCGAAGGGATCGCGGGTGCCTTGGCAGATGAGCGTCGGCGTGCGCAGCGCGTGCAGGTGCGCGGTGCGCAGCTGCTCTGGCTTCTCGGGCGGGTGGAAGGGATAGCCCAGGCACACCAGTCCGTCGATGTAACCCAGGTCGGCGAGTTCGTCGGCGACCACGCTGGCCACGCGGCCCCCCATGGACTTGCCCCCGATTAGCAGCGACCCGATCGGCCCTGCTTCGCGTACTGCGGCCACCGCGTCCCGATACTCGGGCGCGAGGGTGTCGGCCCGCGGCGGCGGCTTGCGCACCCCCTCGCGCCGGGCCGCCATGTAACCGAACTCGAAGCGCACGACGCGGATGCCGCGGCTGACCAGGGGGCCGACCAGCGCGTTCATCCCCGCCGAGTCCATGGCGGCTCCCGCCCCGTGTGCCATCAGAAACGTGGATGCCGCGGCCTCGTCGCCGTCGATCAGCAGCTGCATTCAGCAAGGCTAGGCTCGAACCGTGAAGGTAGCCCGGTTCAGCACGCCCGGAGACGACCCCCGCTTCGCCATCGTCGACGACCAGGATGCCGCCGCGCCCGAGCTCGTGGTGCTCGCGGGCGATCCGATGTTCGCGGGTTACCACCCCACCGGAGAGCGGGTGCCGCTCGCGGATGCCAAGCTGCTGGCGCCGGTGATCCCGCGGTCGAAGGTGGTCTGCGTCGGCCTCAACTACGCCGAGCACGCCAAGGACTTGGCGGCCAACGTGGACGCGCCCGACAATCCGCTGATCTTCCTCAAGCCCAACACCGCCGTGATCGGGCCCGGCGACCCGATTCAGATCCCGCCGGTCGAGGGCCGCATCACGCACGAGTCGGAGCTGGTGGTGGTGATCGGCAAGATCGCCAAGCAGGTGAAGGCCGAGAACTGGGCGGACTACGTCTTCGGATACACCTGCGGCAACGACGTGTCGGCGCGTGACCAGATGTTCGCAGACGGACAGTGGGCCAGGGCCAAGGGCTACGACACCTTCGCGCCGCTCGGCCCGTGGATCGAGACCGAGCTCGACCCGACCAACCTCGAGATCAGCAGCACGGTCGACGGCGAAGCGCGCCGGCACGGCAACACCAAAGACCTGCTGCACCCGATCCCCGAGCTCATCGAATACATCAGCAACGTCTGGACGATGCTCCCCGGTGACGTGATCATGACCGGCACTCCATCGGGGTTGGGCGGATTCGTTCACGGCCAGACGATCGACATCACCATCGAGGGCATCGGCACGCTGAGCAACCCGGCACGCAACCGGGACGGCGTCGCGTGACCCGCACCCCGTGACCCGCGCGCCCTGGCTGCCCGGGTTGGTGCTCGCCGCGGTGGGCGCCGCGGCCGGCTTCGGCATCCACACTCTGCTCCCGGCCGTGCCGTGGCTCACCGCCTCGATCGTGCTCGGGGTGATCGTCAGCTGCATCACGCCGGTGCGGCCGGCGCTCGATAGCGTGCTGAAACCGGGGCTGTCGCAGGCCTCACGTCGCGTGCTGCGGATCGGCATCGTGGTGCTCGGGCTGCAACTCAGCCTCTTCGACATCGCGAAGCTGGGGTGGCTCGCGATCCTGGCGATCATCGCGCTCGTCGCCGCGAGCTTTGTGATCACGTGGGCGATCGCCCGGGCGCTGAAGCTTCCCGGCGACGAGCCGGTCATGCTCGCCGCCGGCTTCTCGATCTGCGGGGTGAGCGCGATCGGTGCGATGAGCGCGGCGCGCGGGGCCGATCCCCGCGACAGCGGAACCCCGACCGCGCTGGTCACGCTCTACGGAACGGCGGCGATCGCGGTCCTGCCCGCTCTGGCGGTGCCGCTCGGGCTGTCTGCAGAGGACTTCGGGCACTGGGTGGGCGCGAGCGTGCACGACGTCGGCCAGGTGGTGGCGACCGCGGGCACGGCGGGAGCAGCCGCGCTGGCCGTGGCCATCGTGGTCAAGCTGACGCGAGTGCTGATGCTGGCGCCGATGGTGGCGATCACCTCGTTGTCGACGCGCCACCGTCTCGCGGCCGCCGAGGGTTCGCGCGGCGATGAGTCCGGCTTCGGCGCGGGGCTGAGCGCCCCGCGCCAGGCCATCGTGCCGCTGTTCATCGTCGGGTTCGTCGCCCTCGTGTTGATGCGCAGCTTCATCCCGCTGCCGGATGCCGCCCTCGCCACGGCCGCGATCGTCCAGTCGGCCTTGCTCGCGGCCGCCCTGTTCGCGATCGGAGCCTCGCTCCGGCTCGAGCGCCTCGTCCGCTCGGGACCGCGCGCGCTACTCGCCGGCGCTCTGAGTTGGATCGCCATCCTGGCCATGGCGCTCGCCGCCGCGCTGCTCACCTGATCCTCGAATCCGCCGAATTGCGTGCCTCACCGGCGCTCGTCATGCGCTACAGTGCACCGAAAGCCATTTCTGTTCGTTCGAGAGCAGTCAGCAGCCGTGCCGAGTGAAAGAGCTGTGACATGAGCAAGCCTTCCCCCGAGATCGACCCGCTGGACGGCGTCGACCCTGATCGCCGTGCGTTCCTCAAGGGCGCGTTGGCCGGAACCGCCGTGGCCGTCCCGGTCATTCTCAGCGTCGCCCTGACGGGTCCTGCGGCATTCGCCGCGACGCCGAACGTTTCGGGTGCCACGACGACCACGACGACAACGACGACAACGTCCACCACCCAGCCTCCAGGCTGAGCGTCGACCTGGCGGGTTCTGACTAGCGGTCAGACCTGCCCCTCGATTGTCGTCACTTCGTCGCGAACAGGTCATCACGGGCGTGGATTCTCTTCTTGCGGACGTTCTCCTGTTCGCCGACCGCCTCATGGAAGGCCCCGTTCCTTCGGAGACGGTCGTCGACGAGTCGAAGCCGGCGTCGGTCACCATCGGAATCGCGACGTTCGACGACTTCGATGGCGCCTGGTTCACCATCAACTCGCTGTACCTTCACCACCCCGAGGTGATGAAGATCGCCGAGGTGGTTCTCATCGACAACCGCGGCAACGGTCCCGAGTCTCCTGAGCTCAAGCGTCTCGACGCTCAACTTCCCAATCTGCGATACGTGCCCTTGGCGGCGTATTCCTCCACGGCGATCCGTGATCAGCTCTTCGCTCACGCGCGTGGCGACATCGTGATCGTGCTCGACTCCCACGTACTGCTCCCCGCGGGCGCCCTGCAGGCGGTCGTCGACTGGTTCACCGCTCACCCTCAGAGCAACGATCTGATCCACGGTCCGATGCTCGCCGCCTCGAATCTCAAGAACAGCGCCAGCCACATGGACCCGGTTTGGCGCGCGGGCATGTACGGCGTGTGGGGATATGACAAGCGGGCCGACGACGTTGATGGCGACGCCTTCGAGATCCCGCAGCACGGCCTCGCAGCGTTCGCCTGCCGACGTGCCGCCTGGCCGGGTCTGAACACCAAGTTCGTCGGATTCGGCGGCGAGGAGGGCTATGTCCACGAGAAGATCCGCCTCGCGGGCGGCCGCGTGCTCTGCCTGCCCGCGTTCCGGTGGCAGCACCGCTTTCCGCGTCCTCGTGGCGTCAGCTATCGGCTGATCTGGGAGGATCGAGTCCGCAATTACGCCATCGGGTGGTCGGAGGTCGGACTCGACGTGGATGCGATGGCCGAGCACTTCGTCGAGGCCCTCGATGTGAAGTCGGCGCCCGACATCGTCGCGCGGGTCCGACGCGGCATCGGCACGGCATTCTGGGACGCGGACGGCGTGATCTGCGTCAACGACGATCTGCGACCCGGCCGCTGGGCGGCGACGCTCGCGGCATTCGCGAACGTCGGCATCATCCCGATCCGCCTCTCCCAACCGGACGGCGGCGTGACAGACGATCTGGAGGCGGCCCGGCAGGCGCTGCGCGGGCTCGGATGGCGCAGCGCGGTCGTCGTCGGAGATCTGGTTGCGGCGTCCGAAGAGGATGTGCTGGCGGCAGACGTCGCGCTGCGAGCAGGGGGATCCACCGACGACCGCAGCCACCTGGTGACCCGAATTGAGGGGGAGGCGCGATGACGAACCCGATCAGAATCGATGGCCTGCCGACGCGGCGGGTCAGCGATGGCGAGATCGTGACCACGCCGGACGGCACGACCCACTATCTCAACGGGATGGCCGCCCTGATCTACGAGCTGGCCGATGGTCGCTCCGTCGAGTCGATCGCGACCTCGGTCGCCGCGATCTTCGACCTCGACAACGAGGAAGGGCTGCGGCTCGCCGTCGCGGCCCTCGATGAGATGCGCGCCAAAGGCCTCGTCGGCTAGCGACAGAACATGACCGTGATCCTCGACTATCTCTGGCTTGAGGTCGAACTCGGCGACGATCCGCGGCTGGTGTCGCTTCTCCAGAACTCGAGCACCTCGTCTCTGCCGGTCCGAGAGCGCGTGACGATCGGCGTCGCGTCGGGCTCCGACGGCGACACCGTCGACATCGACGGCGACCTGCACCCGGCATCGGGGACGATCGAGCTCTCTGAGATCGCCTACGGGGCAGTGCACGATCGCGTTGCGCGGTGGGCGCGCGACGAGGGCTGGGCGCGCATCCATGCCGGGTTGGCGGACGCCGGGGGTCGTCGCATCATGATCGCCGGGCCGTCGGGCGTCGGAAAGACCACGACGATCGTTGCTCTGGCCGACCAGGGGGCGACCGTGCTCGGAGACGAGGCCGTGCTCGTGCGCGACGGCCAGGCCATCGCCTTGCCCCGTCCGTTGCACGCCAAGCACGGCGGGGCCGGCATCGACGGGCTCCGTCGGGAGGCCGTTCTCACGACGCTGCCCTACGAGGATCCGCTTGCGATCCTGGACCCGGCTGCGATCAATCGGGTTGCGCGATTGGAGCATCGCCCGGCTCCGCTCGACCTCATCGTGCTGCTCGAGCGCAGCGATGGCGACCAGCCCCGTGTGGTCCCGGCGAGCACCGCGGAGGCCATCGTCGCCCTGGCGCCGGATGCCGGTCCCTTCACCCCCGACCGCGTCCAACTGGTGCGCACCGTCATCGAGCTCGCCGAATCGGCGCCCGTCGTCCGACTCCTGATGACGACGCCTGCGGAGACCGCCCGCGCCCTGCTGGAGATCCCGTGAGCCGTTCTCCCGCCCGGGTGCTGCTCGCGTCCCTGCGTCGCGAGCCGCCCGACTGGGCATTGCGCGGCCTGCTCGACCTGCCCGTGATCGAGCTGGCCGAGGCGTGCGGGGTGCTCCCCGTCGTCGCCGACGTCGCCGTGAGCCATGGGGTGATCCCCGAGGTCGATGCGCCGTCAGTGCTGGGCGACCGCCGCTCGGATTTGAGTCCCGCGGCGGCCCTCCTCGCCGCCCGCCAGCAGAACCGCGCCCGGCACGCCGACCTCGACGCCATTCGTGACATGGCTCGCGCGGAACTCGAGAAGGCCGGGGTCGGGTTCCGGCACCTCAAGGGCGGCGCTCTCCGCTCCGCCGACGTCTGGCGCGACTTCTCGGCGCGGCCCACGCGCGACGTCGACATCCTCGTCGCCGACACGTTCGAGATCCCGCGCATCGAATCCGCGCTGCAGGAACGCGGCTTCGTGCACTCCGACGATGTCGAGAAGAACCGTGCATGGGACGACGATCATCACGACCGTCCCCTGGTGTTCCCCGGCAGGGCCGGGTCGCTCGAACTGCACGCCGCATCCCTGGTCCGGCAGCACCGCGGACGTGTCGCGCTCGACATCCCGGAGCCGAGGGGCGACGCCGACCTGGCCGCCACACTCCGGCACATCATCGTTCACGCTCAGTTGCAGGACGACGCCCTCCTGCAGTTCCGCCTCCCGCTGGTCGCCTTGCTCGACCTCGGGTTTGCGATCGAGAGCGGAGCCGCCGCTCCGGCGGACATCCTCGACGGCCTCGATGACCGGCTCGCGCGTCGGGCTGCCCGGGTGCACCTGGGGGAGGTCGGCAGGCTGCGTGGCGAGGTGATTCCGGGCGGACGGGTCTCGGCGCTTCGCTGGACCGTCAGCAGCGCCCTCGTCGGCAGGCCACGGCTCGCTCATCTGGTTCGCGAAGTCGTCTTCGCTCCGCGCGCCTTGTCGCGTCCGGTAATGTCCGCACGAGAAGGACGCGACCTGGGGCCTTTCGCGCTCGCGGCGGCGCGCTGGCGCTTCCTGCGCGACCGGGTGCCCCGCGGTGTTCGATCGATGCCCGGGGATGACTCGACCGGGTCGCGCGCGGCACCGACGATCGAGGAGAGGACCGTGATGGTTCAGACGGACGCCGAGGACGTCGGCCACACCGACGGCCCGGCTCGGCAGAACGGGTTCGAAGCCGTCTGGTCGTCCAGCGGCCTGGTCCTGGTGGACCTGGGGACGGATGTCCTGCACCACCTGAACGGACCCGCCGCCGTGGTGTACGAGCTGGTGGGCGGTCGCTCCCTGGATGACCTGATCGACGGCTTCGCCGCCCTGGCAGACGAGGATCGTGCGGCCGCCTCCTCCGCGGTGACGGCCGCGTTGGACGCGCTGGCCGAGATCGGCGCTGTCGTCGGCTGGCCTCCCGCGTGATACCCGGAAGCTGTCGCACCGTGCCTATACGCTTCTGAGGTGATCGCGCTTCTTGGGCTCTCCAGCGCGCTCATCTACGGTGCGTCCGACTTCTTGGGTGGCCTCGCCTCCCGCCGGATCACGCCCCTGCTGGTCAGCTTCTTCAGCCAGTTCGCAGCGCTGCTGATCGCTGCGGTGGCGACCGTCGTCAGCGCTCCGCACTGGTCGACCTCGGTCGTCGTGCTCGGTATCGTCGCCGGAGTCGCGGGCGGGATCGGCACCTGGGCTTTCTACGCCAGCCTGGCGATCGGGCCGATGAGCGTCGTGTCGCCGGGGGTCGCGATGATCTACGCGGTCGTTCCGGCGATCGTCGGCTTCGCGATCGGCGAGCGGATCGCGGTGCTCGGCTACGTCGCGCTCGCAGCGGTCGTGGTGGCGGCCGTGCTGCTCGCGGTGCCGCGGCAGCGGGATCCGGTGCGCGTGACTCCGCGGGCCGTGCTGCTGGGCTCGATCGCCGGCCTCGGATTCGCGGGCTACATCATCGCCATCGATCGCACCCCTGTCGACTCGGGCCTGGCTCCCTTGTTCATCGACCTGATCGTCGCGACGGTGCTCTACGGGGTCGTGCTGCTGGTGAACCGCGCGCGGCGCGGCGCCGGCGAGCTCGACGGCATCCGCAATCGCAGAGGGGTCGTGCAGGCGGTGCTGGCCGGCGTCCTGCTGGCGGCGGGCAACATCCTGCTGGTCGTCGGGCTGCACCTGGGCGAACTGGCCGTGATGGGGGTGCTGAACGCGCTGTACCCGCTCGGCACGGTCATCCTCGCGTTCTTCGTGCTCAGAGAGCGCCTGAGCGTGCTGCAGACGGTGGGCATCGTGCTCGCGCTCGGGGCGTCGGCCGTGCTGGCTCTGGTGTAGATCGACCCTGCTGCCTCGGTAGGCTCGAACCCGATGTCCAGCTCGAGCACTGTCCCCTTCTCCACGGCCACCGGCGCCGATATCCGCGTGCGATTCTGCCCGTCGCCGACCGGCACCCCGCACGTCGGACTGGTGCGCACCGCGATGTTCAACTGGGCGTACGCGCGTCACACCGGCGGCACGATGGTGTTCCGCATCGAAGACACCGACGCCGAGCGCGACAGCGAAGAGAGCTACCTGCAGATCCTCGACGGTCTGAGCTGGATGGGCATCGACTGGGACGAGGGCGTCGAGAAGGGCGGCCCCAACGAGCCGTACCGGCAATCGCAGCGCACGCCGATCTATCAGGACCTGATCGCCCGCATGGTGGATGCCGGCCTGCTCTACGAGAGCTACGTCACCCCCGACGAGATGGAGGCCCGCAACGTCGCGGCCGGCCGTGATCCGAAGCAGGGCTACGACAATTTCGAACGCGACCTCACCGACGAGGATCGCGCCGCGTTCCGCACCGAGGGCCGGCAGCCGGCGCTGCGCCTGCGGGTGCCCGACACCGACCTGAGCTTCGACGACCTGGTGCGCGGACCGATCACCTTTCCGGCGGGCAGTTTCACCGACTTCATCGTGGTGCGTCCCAACGGGGTGCCGCTCTACACCTTCGTCAACCCGGTCGACGATGCGCTGATGGGCATCACCCACGTGCTGCGCGGCGAGGACATCCTCTCGAGCACCCCGCGGCAGATCGCGCTCTACCTCGCGCTGATCGAGCTCGGCGTCACCGACTTCGTGCCGCGATTCGGTCACCTGCCGCTCGTCCGCGGCGAGGGGACCAAGAAGCTCAGCAAGCGCGATCCCGAGTCGAGCCTGTTCCACCACCGCGATCGCGGGTTCATCCCCGAGGGGCTGATGAACTACCTCGCGCTGCTGGGCTGGTCGATCGCTCCCGACCGCGACGTGTTCAGCCGCGAGGAGTTCATCGCCGCCTTCGACATCGTCGATGTGAACCCCAATCCGGCCAGCTTTGACCAGAAGAAGGCCGACTCGATCAATGGCGATCACATCCGGATGCTGGCCGCCGACGACTTCGAAGTCCGCCTGCTGCCCTACCTGTCCGGCGTCGTGAGCGACCCGCCCACGCCCGCGGAGCGGGCCATCCTGCGCGAGGCCGCACCGCTCGTGCAGGAGCGCATCACCGTGCTCAGCGAGGCCCGCCCGATGCTCGAGTTCTTCTTCCAGCCGGATGACACGATCATCTACGAGGCCGACGCCCTGCCGAAGGACGCCGACCAGGCCCGGCTCGTGCTCGACGCCTCATACGCTGCCCTCGAGAACCTCGACGATTTCGCCACGGCGGTGATCGAGCAGACCCTGCGTCACGCGCTGACCGACCCGCCCGAGGAGGGCGGCGCGGGCCTGAAGCCGCGGGATGCCTTCGGTCCGCTGCGCACGGCCCTGAGCGGCAAGCGGATCAGCCCGCCGCTGTTCGAGTCGATGCAGATCCTCGACAAGGAGTCCACGCTGGCCCGACTCGAGCGCTTCCGGGCAGCGCTGTAGCCGCGTGTCGTCACCGACGGAGCCGGCGCCGGACGACGCGGTGCCAGAGGACCCGGGGGAGGGGCCGCTCCCTCCCGTTCCGCGCCGTACGCCGCGCGAGGTGCTGATCCTCATCCTGATCGGCGTCATCGGTGGCGTGCTCTCGGGGGGCTTCGGCGTCGGGGGCGGCATCATCATGATCCCGCTGCTGACCACCGTGGCGAAGCTGGATCATCGGCGGGCGGCCGCGACCTCGCTCGTCGCCATCATCCCTGCCGCCATCATCGGCACGGTCACCTACGGACTGGCCGGCCACGTGGACCTGATCGCGGCCGCGCTGATCGCCGCCGGGGGCGTGGTCGGGTCGTTCATCGGGGTGCGACTGCTGCGCCGGCTGTCACTGGCGTGGCTGCGCTGGCTGTTCATCGGCTTACTGCTCCTGGTCGCGGCGCGGTTGTTCTTCGAGATCCCTGCGCGCACGGGCGGGATCGCGCTGACACCCGTGTCGATCCCCGGGCTGCTGGTGCTGGGCCTCGTAATCGGAATCGCATCGGGTTTGTTCGGGATCGGCGGCGGGGTGATCATCGTGCCGATCCTGGTGGCGCTGTTCGGCGCTGGCGACCTGCTCGCCAAGGGGACCTCCTTGCTGGCGATCATCCCGGGCGCGCTGACGGGCACCGTGCAGAATGCGCGAGCCGGGCTCGTCGACGTGATCGATGGCTCCATCGTCGGGGTCACCGCCGCGATCGCGACCTTCGGCGGCGTCGCTCTCGCGTCGGCGCTCTCTCCGCAACTCGCGACCATCCTCTTCGCCGTCCTGCTGCTGGCCGCTACCGTGCAGCTGGTGGTGCGGGCCCTGCGCGACCGGCGGCCGCGGTCGTGAGGCCCACGGTCATGTCGTATGCTGGACGACGGCCCATGCGGTGATCCCTGGATCGGCGTGACCGGTGCCGATGTCGAAAACAGCCCTCTGATCAGGACTTTTCGATGGGGTATGGTGTAATTGGCAACACGGCTGATTCTGGTTCAGTTGTTCTTGGTTCGAGTCCAGGTACCCCAGCTTCGCTCGCGGAGAGCCCCGCGCTCGTCACAGGGCCAGCTGCACCACGGCGCGACCTTCGGCCGGGTGCCCGGTGATCTCGAAACCCGCCGCCGTGAAGGCGGACAGCGGGCCGTGATACAGGTCGGCTGAACTCACCTTCTCGCCCTTGGTGTCGACCGGGTAGGCCTCGACGACCCGCGCTCCGCCGCGCCGCGCCTCGTCGACGGCGCCGGCGAGCAGGGCCGCAGCAACCCCGCGGCGGCGGAATCCGACGCGCACCACGAAACAGGTGACCGCCCAGACACTGCGGTCATCCGGGTCGGGCTCGGCGCTGCCCGGCATCATGCGGCCGGCGAGGATCCGCGGATAGGCGGTGCGCGGTTCGACCGCCGCCCAGCCGACCGGCTGCCAGCCATCGGCATCTGAGCCGAGATAGGCGATCACGCCCGGTCCCGTGGTGCGCTCGTGCGACGCGACCCGCGCTCGTGCAGCGTCGACCTGGTTGCAGAGGGCGCGCTCGAAGGCGGCCGCGTGGTCCTTGGCCTTCCAGGCCGCGGCATCCACCTTGAAGAACTGGCACCAGCAGGTCGACGGATCGCCGCGCGTGCCGAAGACGGCGCGCACATCATCCCACGGGGCATCGGCGACGGGAACCACGCGCAGTTGAGACGGTGCGAGAGAGCTGGTCATATCGCGACCCTAAACGTGACTCCTGATACGCGCGAGCTCAGCGCCACAACTCCTGCGGGTGGGTGAGCCGCCACCACGCGGTCGGCGGCGCGATGGTGCCCTGGAGCACCACCGGGACGGTCACCGTGCTGGTGCCGGCTTTCCAGGTGACGCTGCCGATCTTCTCGCCGTTCTTGCCCGTTGTGAGGGTGGAGGTCGTCATGGTCGAGGTGATCTTGGTGTCCGAGTACGTGAAGACGGAGGCGCTGGAGGCGAGCACCATGGTCGCCGACGCGCCCCACGGCGTCGTGTAGGTGCCGACCTTCTCGTCGTCCTCGGCGACGACAACATCGTGGAAGCCGGCCTTGAGGCTGTCGATCAGGTGCGTCACGTCGTCATTCACCGAGTCGCGCGTTCCGCCGCCCAGTACGACCCCGATGACCTGCAGCGGCTGCTCGAGACCGGTGACCGGGACCTCGGCCGAGAACAGAAGGTCCGACCCGTAGTCCTCGAGGGTGCCGGTCTTGATCCCGTTGACTCCGTCGGCACCGAGCAGGGTGTTGGTGCTCGGCATGCCGGTCAGGAAGGGGATGTCGAGGCCCTTCTTGGCGACGATCTCGGCGATCACGGGATTCGCCATCGCCAGCTTGCCCAGCGTGATCAGATCGCCGGGGGTGCTCGTGTTGCGCGCATCGATGCCGGTCGACTCCACCATGGTCGTGTGCGTCATGCCGTTCGCGGCGAGCCATTTCTTGGCGGCGGTCACGAAGCCGCCCGTCGAGCCGAATGCCCAATCGACCATGGCTTCCGAGTAGTTGCAGGCCGAGACCACCAGCATCGTCTCGATGGCGTCGTGCTCGGACATGGAGCTGCCGGTGGGCATCGCCGCGATGGTCGCGTTCAGCAGGTAGTACTTGTCGTACAGCGCGTGATCGGCCTTGCTGAACGTGATCGACGGCCCCGGAGAGGATGTCGTCAGCGGCTTCTTGTTCAAGATCACCATCGCGGTGATCAGCTTGCTGATGCTGGCCATCGGCACGGCGGCATCGCCGCCGCTCGAGGCCAGGATCCCGCTCGCGCTCGGCCCGAGATAGGCGTCCGCTCCCGAGACGCTGATGGCCGACTCCTCGCCCTCGGGGAAGATGAGCTTCGCCGCGCTGCCGGGCGCCACGGGCGGGAGATGCGTGGTGGAGGCCGCCGCTCCGACGGGAGCGTTCAGAGCCAGGGGCACATAGGTGCCGATCGCCGCGACGATGACGCCGACGGTGATGAGGGCGATGATTCGCCCGCGTCGGCGGCGTCGGGTGCGCGTCGTGGGATCCACGGGGCTGCGGCCGTACACCGCGCGACGCTCATCGCGCGAGGCGTTCTCGAACATCTCCGCGAATTGCGAGAAGTCGTCCGTGTCGCGATCCGTCACCGTGGCATCCCCCGACGCATGCAGGCAGCGGCCTACAGGTCGATCGACTCGCCGACCTCGAGAGGCTTGTAGACGCCGCCGTTCTTCTCGGTCGCCCACTTGAGCCGATCGCTCGCCATGCTCTTGCCCGCGGCCGACAGCGTCATGTCGTGGATATAGAACGCGCGCTTGGGCTTGATCTCGAGGACGTAATCCATCGAGTCGCCGATCTTGAGCCACGGGGCCCCGACCGGAGCGGCGAGCGTGCCCACCGGCTTGTCCGGCACGGTGTACGAGTCGCCCCCGTAGTACAGCTCGTCATTGACGAGCACGCCCACGTTGTCGGCGACCGGGATGCTCTCGTGGATCACCGCGTGCTTCTCGCCGAAGAACTCGAGGGTGAACGGCTCGACGGTCACGACGTCGCCTGCCTTGACGACGTTCACCTCGAATCCGGATGCCGCGGCCGCGACGCCCGCTGGTCCGTAGATCTTGGCATCCGGCGCCTTCTCGAGGATGCCGTTGAGGTTCACGTCGTTCCAGTGATCCTGGTGCTCATGGGTGATCACGACGGCGACGGTGCCGGTGAAATCGGGAGGGGTGAGGAACATGCCGGGATCGATGACGAGCAGGGCGTCGTCCGACGAGATGACCAGGGTGGAGTGTTCGTATTTGGTGACCTTCACTCGACTGACTGTACCCGCGCAAGATACCCCCTGGGGGTATACACTCTCAGCATGATCGCGGATATCAAGAAGCGTGCGTTGCACAGGGCCCGCATCCTCGAGGGGCAGCTGCGCGGCGTCGAGAAGATGATCGACGACGAGGCGTATTGCGTCGACATCATCACGCAGACCCTCGCCATTCAGAAGTCGTTGCGCAGCCTCAACAAGCTGCTCGTCGAGAACCATCTGCGCACGCACGTGAGCGAGATGTTCGACGAGGGCGGCGCGCGACGTGACGACGCCGTCGACGAGTTGCTGACCGTCTTCGAGCTGCAGAACAACCGAGGGAGCTGACCATGACCGAGCACGACCACCACACCATGCACGAGCACCACCACGACCACAGTGACGACCGAGGCCCGGGACGAGCCTCGGCGCTGGCGTCGCAGCATGGCCCAGAAATGGACCATGCCCATAGCTCCAGCGCGCACGACCACGACGCGCACGACCATCACGGGCATGATGGTCACGACATGGGCGGCATGGGTCACATGCACCACGGCAACTTTCAGCGCCTGTTCTGGATCTGCCTGGTGCTCACCGTGCCGACGCTGGTGTTCTCGACCGGCCTGCAAGACATCCTGAGTCTGGGCGGCCCGCGATTCCCGGGCAGCCAGTGGATCCCCGCCGCCTTCGGTACGGCGATCTTCCTGGTCGGCGGCCGGGTGTTCCTGAGCGGCGCGTGGGGTGAACTGCGGGCCAAGAAGCCCGGCATGATGACCCTGATCTCGCTGGCGATCCTGGTGGCGTTCGGCTACTCGCTGGCCGTGACCTTCGGATTGCACGGCATGGACTTCTGGTGGGAGCTCGCCACCCTCATCACGATCATGCTGCTCGGGCACTGGATCGAGATGGCCGCCGTCATGGGCGCCTCCGACGCGCTCGGAGAGCTGGCCAAGCTGCTGCCCGACGAAGCCGAAGTCGTGCACGGCGACCACACCATGACGATGCCGGTGTCGTCGCTGTCGATCGGCGATCTCGTGATCGTGCGGCCCGGCGCCTCGGTGCCGGCCGACGGGGAGGTCGTCGAGGGGGAGTCGCAGGTGGACGAGTCCCTCCTCACCGGCGAGTCGGCTCCGGTCTCGAAGGCGCTCGGCTCGTCGGTCGTAGCGGGAAGCGTCAACTCCGGCAGCGAGGGCGAGACGGGCTCGCTCACCATCAAGGTCACCAAGCTCGGCGATGACACGGCGCTCGCCGGAGTGATGAAGCTCGTCGCCGAGGCGCAGGCGAGCAAATCGGGCGTGCAACTGCTCGCCGACCGCGCGGCCGGCTGGTTGTTCTACCTGGCGATCGCCGTCGCCGTCGTGACCCTCGTGGTGTGGCTCCTGCTGCGACCCGGTGACCCGGCGTTCGTGCTCGAGCGCGTCGTCACGGTACTCGTCATCGCGTGCCCGCACGCGCTCGGGCTCGCGATCCCACTGGTGGCGCAGCTCACCACCGCGATCGGGGCGCGGCGCGGCATCCTCATCCGCAATCGCGCAGCGCTCGAGCAGGCTCGCAGCGTCGACGTGGTGCTGTTCGACAAGACCGGCACCCTCACCACCGGCAAGCAGGGATTGGTGCGGGTGGTCACGGCCGGTCAGGAAGACGGTGACGACGACCTGGTGCTGGGGCTCGCCGCGTCCGTCGAGTCGCGGTCGGAGCATCCCATCGCCCGAGCCATCGTGGCCGCGGCGAAGGAGCGCAAGACCAACGGTGGGCGCGCGTCCGCCTTCACCGCTCTCGCCGGACGCGGGGTGAGCGCCACGGTGGCGGGCAGGCGCCTGACGGTCGCGAGCGCGCGCGTCGTGACGGAACGCGGCATCCATCTCGATCCGACGTTCGTCCACGCCGCGCGCGAACTCGAGCCCGAGGGTGCGACGCTGGTCTACCTGATCGACGAGACCGACGACGTCTCGCACGTACTGGGGATGTTCGCGCTCGCCGACACGGTGCGGCCCGAGTCGGTCGAGGCGGTCTCCCTGCTGAAGAAGCGCGGCATCCGCGTGGCGATGCTGACCGGCGACGCGCACGGCGTCGCCAACTGGGTCGCGGCGAAGCTGGGCATCACCGAGGTGTTCGCCGAGGTGCTGCCCGGGCAGAAGTCCGAGATCGTCGCGAGGCTGCAGGCCGATGGCCGCGCGCGCGTGGCCATGGTCGGCGACGGCGTGAATGACGCTCCGGCCCTCGCGCGCGCGGACGTGGGCATCGCGATCGGAGCGGGAACGGATGTCGCGATCGAGACGGCAGGCATCGTGCTGGCTTCGAGTGACCCTCGTGGCGTCGTCGACACTCTCACGCTGAGCCGGGCCGGGTACCGCAAGATGTTGCAGAACCTCGCGTGGGCGACCGGGTACAACGTGCTCGGCCTGCCGCTGGCGGCCGGCGTGCTCGCGGGAGTCGGCTTCGTGCTGCCGCCCGCGGTGGGCGCTGCGGTGATGTCGGTGTCGACGATCGTGGTGGCGCTGAACGCGCAGTTGCTGCGTCGCGTGCGCTTCCCGCGCTAGGAGCCGAAGGACGACGCAGAGTCGCGCGGCGCCGGCTCATCCCGCCAGCGCCGCGCGTCGATCGAAAAAACCCAGCGTCGACCCGGGTACTCGCTCAGTGACCACAGGCGGCGACCGTCGTGCGAGGCGGCGAGGTCTTCGGGACCCGGCGGGAGGACGGCGGGATGGCGCACCCACGTTCCCCCCGAGCCGACCCACAGATCGCCCGGCCTCGACCCGTGGCTGGCGGAGACGAACCAGGTGCCGTCGATCACGGCGGCGCCCTGCATCCGGGGGATGCCGGGTTCGTGCAGGTCGGCGACCTCGACGCGTCGTGATGCGGATTCGCGTGATGCGGATTCGTGAGATGCGGAGTCGTGTGATGCGGGGCCGTGTGACGCGGGGCCGTGCGACGCGGGGTCGACGGGGATGCGACCCAGGCGACGGCCCGCGCCGTCGGGACCGAACTCGCCGACCACGAGATGATCGGCGCCGCCGGAGGAGTCGCGCTCGAGCGAGACGAACGAGAAGCGCATCCGCTCGTCGCCCTCGCCGCCCACGAGTCGTTCGTGCCCCGACTGGGGCAGCACGCGCCGGTAGCCGAACGGTCCGCGGCCGCGGGTGCGCAGGATGTCGCTGAGCAGGAAGGTGCGCAGCCCGCCGTAGGTCGCGGCGACATGAAGGCGGTCACCCACGACTGCGAGGCCACCGGCGTGGATCTCGACGGGCCGCATCGTCACACCCGCCTCGCCGCGCCCCGCCTCGACACGCACCGGCTCGACCAGCAGCACGTGGTGGTAGCGCGGCCGGCGTGGATCGCGACGGTCGACCACGGTGATCCTGGCGCCCTGGGTCGCGCCACGGCGCTGTTGGGCGAACCAACTGACGACGAGCACGTCATCGCGCTCGTTCAGCACCTCGATGCCCTGCGGCCACCAGCGCCGGCTCCAGTCGTCGAGAGGGTTCCAGCGGAAGCCCTCGACGGCTGCACGGGCGGGCACCGGGCCGGGGCGAGCTCGCCGCCCACGACTTCGCAGCAGGCCGTCGACGCCGATGCGCCGATGCGAGGCCACGAGCTCGTCGAGCAGCCCGACATCGGGTTGCTCCCGCTGCACCTCGTACCGGATCCGCGCCACGGGGCCGAGCCTAGACGCGGACCGTTCCGAACCAGATGCGTGTCGACGACCGCTAGAGTCCAAACACGGTCGACGATGAGCGGTCGACGACGCGAGACGAGCATCCCGGAGGCCCGCGTGGCACATGCCAGTCAAGGCGCCAGTTTCACGCCCAAGCGGGTGGTGGTCGCCATCAACCCGTCCGCTTCATTCGGGGCGACGCGCGCCGTCGGTCCGGCGGTGGTGCAGACGCTTCGCGCCATGGGTCACGACGTCACCTCGTTGCAGGAGCCGGATTACGAGTCCCTGCTGACCACCGCTCGCGCTGCGGTGAAGACCAAGCCCGATGGATTCATCGTCGTGGGCGGCGACGGCATGGTGAACCTCGGCACCAACCTGGTCGCCGGCACGAAGGTGCCTCTCGGCATCGTCCCCTCCGGCACGGGCAACGACATGGCTCGCGTGCTTGGGCTCCCGCACGACAACACCGAGGCGGCGGTGACCGCTCTGGGGGATGCCCTGCAGCATCCACCCCGGACGATCGACGCGGTTCGTATCGCCTACACCGACGACGAGACAGGCGAGCCTGCCGTTCGCTGGTTCGCCTGCGCACTGACCGCCGGATTCGACTCGGTCGTCAACGAGCGCGCGAATCGCATGCGGCACCCGAAAGGTGCGAGTCGATACATCATCGCCCTCGGGATCGAGCTCGCGAAGCTGAAGCCGTTCCGCTACACGCTGACCATCGACGGCGTCGAGCAGACCTTCGATGCCAACATGGTCTCGATCGGCAACGGCGTCTCGATCGGCGGGGGGATGAAGATCACCCCGGATGCCGAACTCGACGACGGTCTGCTCGACGTGATGATCGTGCGGCCCCTCAGCCGGTTCAACTTCGTGCGCATCTTTCCGAGCGTATTCAAGGGGGAGCATGTGCGGCATCCGAAGGTCAGCATTCTGCACGCCAAGCACGTGCGGATCGCCGGCGAGGGCGTCATGATCTACGCCGACGGCGAGCGCATTGCGCCGGCGCCCGTCGACGTGCACGTCGTGCCCGGCGCGCTGCGGGTGCTGGCGAAGGCGTAGCTTTCGCCGCCGCCCGGTCGAGAGAAGCGAGCGCGGTCGGAACGCACTGCTGGTTGGCGGGCATCCATCGGGATATGGCATACTCGTCAAGTTGTCGTGACGGCCCCATCGTATAGTGGCCTAGTACGCCGCCCTCTCACGGCGGTAACGCGGGTTCGAATCCCGCTGGGGTCACGCTACGAACGTCGGTGTCAGCCCGGGCTTCTCGCTTGGCGACCTTCTCGCCCTCAGTGGTTGAGCATCCGTGGATGAGCATCCGCAGCTGAGTGTCAGTGAGTCGAAGGTCCCTTGAATAAGAAACCTGGGTGCAGCAACCTGGCGCCATGAACAAGATCGACTACAAGAAGGAACTGCGGGCTCTCTACGGAGGCCGAGTCGACGAGGTGGTGGCCGTCCAGGTGCCCGCGATGAACTTCTTGATGATCGACGGGCAGGGCGATCCGAACACCTCGGCGGACTATGCCCACGCGATCCAGACCCTCTACCCGTTGGCGTACGCGATCAAGTTCCTCTGCAAGCAGGGCCAGATCGAGGACTTCGGTGTGATGCCCCTCGAGGGCCTGTGGTGGGCGGAGGACATGCGCGAGTTCGCAACCGCAGACAAGCGCAATTGGCTTTGGACCGCCATGATCATGCAACCGCCCGTGGTGACGACCGAGCTGTTCGAACGGGCCGTCGAGCAGGTGGCGGCGAAGCAGCGCCCCCGCCTCTTGAACAGAGTGCGCTTTGAGCGCTACGACGAGGGCCGGGCCGCTCAGGTGCTGTACGTCGGTCCGTTCTCGGGCGAGGGGCCGACCATCGAGCGGCTTCACGCGTTCATCGCCGAACAGGGCGGCCGCCTCGAGACGGCCAAGCACCACCACGAGATCTATCTCAGCGACCCCCGTCGCACCGAGCCCTCGAAGCTGAAGACGATCATCCGCCAGCCCTACTGACGCTGCGGCTGAGCAGTCGGTGGATGAGCTCCAGGAGCACGCTCGCGACGGCCGATACCCCCACTGCGCAGGCTAGGAGACCCAGGGGAGGCAGTTCGAGTTGCAGGAAGTCGCGTGACCAGGGGATCGCGACGACGGCAACCAGACCGGCATAGGCACCCGCGACCACCGCCGCAGTGGCGCGGGTGAACGGGCGCGCAAGAATGACGAGCACCCAGAGGGCGCTGAGCGTGAGGGTGATCATGGCGAGGGTGCGCACCTGCGCGATGGGTGCCTGGACGCCCGCCGACGCGGAGGCGACGACCGCGAAGACGGATCCCGCGACCACCAGTCCCGACGGCACGCAGAACAGCGCGGCCCTGCGCAGGAACCCCGGTCGCGAGCGGCGTGTGTTCGGCAACAGCGCCAGCACGAGCGCCGGCAGACCGATGGTGAGCCCGTCGACGATTGACAGTTGCCTCGGCAGGAACGGGAACGGCCACAGGAGCAGACCGAACGTCACCGCGAGCACGATCGCGTACGTCGTCTTGGTGAGGAAGAGTTTGGCGAGTCGCTCGACGTTGGCGATCACCTGCCTGCCCTCCGCCACGACCTGGGGGAGCCGCGAGAACGAGCCGTCGAGCAGGACGATCTGCGCGACAGAGCGCGCTGCCGCCGAGCCGGTGCCCATCGCGATTCCGAGGTCGGCGTGCTTGAGGGCGAGGGTGTCGTTGATGCCGTCGCCGATCATCGCCACGGTGTGCCCAAGCGACTGCAGGGCGAGGACCATCGCCTTCTTCTGCTCCGGCGTGACCCGGCCGAAGACGCGCTGGGTGTTGAGGACGTCGGCCAGTCGCCGCGGATCGTCGGGAAGGTCTCGGGCATCCACCGCCGTGTGCATGACGGGGATCCCGACCTCAGCGGCGATGGCGGCCACGGTCTGCGGGTCGTCGCCCGAGAGCACGCACACCTCCACACCCTGCCGCCCGAAGTACTCGATCGTCTCGGTGGCGTCGGGTCGCAGCCGCTCCCGCAGGACGAGGACCGCGACCGGTTTCAGGCCAGCCGGCAACCGCGGCCTGCCCTCGCGGATCGGATGCGTCGAGTGGGCGAGCACGAGGATCCTGTCCCTGGCCGATGCCCCTGCACCCGCGCGAATCCGGTGAGCGGCATCGGCCGGCTGCTCGGCGAAGACGACATCGGCGCCCCCGAGAACCCACGATCCCGCTGAGTCGCCGGCGTTGAAGTGGGCCGCACTCCACTTGTGACGGCTCGAGAACGACACGACGACGTCGGGCGCGCGGCCCTCGGCGCGATCAGGGCCGAACGTCGCGCCGATGGCGCGCGCGGTCGCATTCGCAGCGGGATCCGCCGCCAGCCAGGCCAGCGCGCTCTGCCAGCCGTCGATGGGAGCAGCGACCGGTTCGACGCGGTCGAGGGTCATCGTTCCCTCGGTGAGGGTGCCCGTCTTGTCGATGCAGAGCATGTCGACCCGTGCCAACCCTTCGACCGCGGCGAGTTCGCGTACCAGCACGCGTCCGCCGGCCAGCCGCACCGCACCTACCGCCAGGGCGACCGATGTCATGAACACGAGACCCGCCGGAACGGTCGCGATGATGCTCGCGGTCGAGGTGATCGCCGCTTCGCGCCAGCCGCCGGTCGAGATCGCGACCGACCAGCCTCCTGCCGCCTGCAACTGGCCGTTCACCACGACCAGGCCGATCGGCAGGAGGCCGAGCGAAAGCCATCGGATGATCCGTCCGATGGCGGTGCGGAGTTCGCTGTTGACCAACGAGAACTGCCGGGCCTCCGACGTGATCCTGGCCGCATACGAATCGGCACCCACTCTGATCACGGTGGCCAATCCGGCACCGGCGACGATGATCGAGCCGCTCAGCAGCTCGCCTCCGGCCTGAGGACTCAGCGGGTCGGCCTCGCCGGTGAGCAACGACTCGTCGACCTCGAGCCCGTGCCCCTCGACCAGGACCGAGTCCGCCGTCAGCTGTTCCCCCGGGCGCAACACCAGCGTGTCGCCGAGGACCACGTCCTCCACCGGGCAGGGGACGTCGATCCCGTCACGGCGCACCAGGGCCGACGGCGCATTCAGCACCGCGAGGCGCGCCAGGGTGCGTTTCGCCCGGAACTCCTGTTGAACCCCGATCGCCGTGTTCGCGATGACGAAGAAGCCGAAAAGTGCATCCTGCCAGGCGCCCAAGACCAGCAGGAGGACGAAGCAACCGCCCACGACACCGTTGAAGACGGTGAACACGTTGGCTGCGAGGATGCGCGCGAACGAGCGTCCGCTGTCATCCGGCATCACGTTCAGGAGGCCGCGGTTGCGGCGCACTTGCACTTCTGCGGTGGTGAGCCCGCGGTGTGCGATCACGGGACGGAGCCTGGGGAAAGCGGACTGCGGCGGCAGCGTGCCTGCCGACGCACCCGGATGCCGTAGATCACGCGCTTCCCCATGTCCTTGCTTCCTGCAGCGTCGCACCGTGCCACGTCCAGCGCCACCACCCTGAACCTGTCCCTGATTCGGGTGGAGAGTCCTAGGTCCCGCGAGACGCCCGGACTCCGGCACTCGAGACGTTCCACTTCGGGCTGAATCTGCGGCTCGCACAGCACGGCCCCCGGCGCACGCTCGCGCCGGGGGCCGTGCTCGTCAGGCCGTGCGCACCGGTGGGGAGCCCGAGAGGCGGCGCCCGCGCATCGGGGATGCCGAGGGTCGCGCCGTCGCGGGGACGAACCGCGGCCGGATGACGGGCAGGCGGATGCCGGAGTGATCGGGCATCCGCCGGTCACCGTGGCGCGGGGCCTCCCCGAGACCGGACCTCACGCCGTCACCTCCTGCCGCGCGTCGCTTGCTCCGATCCGGATCTTGCGCGGCTTGGCCCGCTCGGCCATCGGGATGATCACCGACAGCACGCCGTGCTCATAGTTCGCCGTGATCTTGTCGGCGTCGACGCCGTTGCCCAGCGTGAACTGGCGCATGTAGTTGCCATACGGCCGTTCGTGGGCGAGCCACTTCACCTGCTCGCTCGCGGGCGCCCGCCGCTCGGCGCGGATGGTGAGCAGCTGGCCGTCGACATCGAGGTCGACCGAGGTCGGATCGATGCCCGGGAGGTCGGCGCTCAGCACGTACTGGTCGCCATCGCGGAAGAGGTCGACCGGCATCAGACGAGGAGCCCGCGCGGTGTCGAAGACGCTGGACGCGAGGCGATCGAACGGGCTCAGAACATCAAACGGATTGGACATGTCAGTCTCCTTTCATCTGCAAAAGAAGAGTCACACGCGGGCCGTGTGACCCGATTCCTGTTTTAGCACTCTCGCGTGTGGAGTGCCAATACCCGGGCGCGGGATGTGAGCAGTTTCGGAGAAGTGGGTGCGCCGCGCGCTCCCTACCATGGGTCACATGGCAGAGACGAAGAACAGCACAGCCCGATTCAGCGCAGAAGAGCGCGCCGCGATGAAGCAGCGCAACGCCGAACTCAAGGCGTCGCAAACGCGTGAGGCGGGCGAGAAGCAGCTCGCAGACGCCATCGCGGCCATGACCGGACTCGACAAGCAACTCGCGCAGCAGGTGCACGAGGCGGTCATCGCCGCCGGTCCGACTCTCGGGCAGAAGACCTACTACGGCTTTCCGGCATACACCGTCAACGACAAGACGATCTTGTTCTTCAAGCCGGCGGCCAAGTTCAAGGAGCGCTACGCGACGCTGGCCTTCGACAGTCCCGCGCAGATCGACGACGGCACGATGTGGGCGACCTCGTGGGCGATCACCGCTCCGCTCACGGCGTCTCAGCTGCAGATGATCGCCGACCTGGTGAAGAAGGCGACCAGCTAGGGGGTCGTTGGTCCCTGTTCGCGCCGCCGCCCGGTGACTATCGTCCGAGAATGGCGGAATTCATCAACCGTGCGGACGCGGGGCGCCGACTCGGTGCCGCGCTGAGCGGCTTCCGTGAGACTCACCCGATCGTGCTCGGGCTTCCGCGCGGTGGGGTGCCGGTGGCAGCCGAGGTCGCCGCCGCGCTGGATGCGCCGCTCGACGTGCTCGTGGTGCGCAAGCTCGGGCTGCCGTTCCAACCCGAGGTCGCGATGGGAGCCATCGGCGAGGGCGGGGTCGAGGTCGTGAACGAGGGGCTGATCGCTCGGGCCGCGGTCACCAGCATCCAGCTCGAGGAGGTCGAGGCGCGTGAGCGCGCGACACTCGAGGCCCGCGTGGCGCAGTTGCGGCCCGATGGGGCCAGGCTCGACCTCACCGATCGCACCGCGATCATCGTCGACGACGGGATCGCGACCGGCGCCACCTCGACGGCGGCCTGCGCGGTGGCGCGTCGCCTCGGCGCCCGCCGGGTGATCGTCGCGGCACCGGTCGGCGGGCCGGATGCGGTCCAACTCGTGCAGGGCGCTGACGACGTGGTGTGCCTCCTGCAACCGGCCGGCTTTCAGGCGGTCGGCGCCTATTACGACGACTTCAGGTCGACCCGCGATGCTGATGTCGTCGCACTTCTCGACGCCGACCGTCGACGCCGGGAGGCCGACCATGGCTGACTCACGCGAGCTGCTCGACGACATCCGTGCCCTAGCAAGACCGCTTCGGGGCGACGCCGATCTGGATCAGCTGGTCGAGCGAGCCCGCACGCGCCGCTTCGTCGCGATCGGCGAGGCCTCGCACGGAACGCACGAGTACTACGAACTGCGCTGCCGGCTGAGCCGTCGCCTCATCGAGGAGCAGGGGATCGCGTGGATCGGGGTCGAGGGCGACTGGCCGGACTGCTGGCGCATCGACCGGTGGGTCCGCGGGATCTCGGATCAGGAACTCGACGCCCGCGCCCTGCTGGCCGGTTTCGAGCGCTGGCCCACCTGGCTGTGGGCGAATGCCGAGGTCGCCGATTTCTTGGACTGGCTGCACGGCTGGAATCTGCAGCACCCACCCGCTGGCCGAACCGGGTTCTACGGGCTCGACGTCTACTCGCTGTGGGACTCGCTGCACCGGGTCATCGGCTGGCTCGACGAGCACGCTCCCGAGGCCGTGCCGCAGGCGTTGAAGGCCTGGCAGTGCTTCGCGCCCTTCGGTGAGGACCCGCAGCGATACGCGTGGGGGACCCGACTGGTGCCGGTGAGCTGCGAGCGCGAGGTGGTCGATCTGCTGGCGGGAGTGCGCGCCCTGACCGTGTTCGACGGCGACGACGCATTCGACGCGTCCCAGAACGCCGCGATCGCCGCCGGTGCTGAGCACTACTACCGCGCCATGGTGCGCACCGATCGCGGGTCGTGGAACATCCGCGACATCCACATGGCCGACACGATCGATCGCATCAGCGAGCGCTTCGGCCCGACCGCACGCGGTCTGATCTGGGAGCACAACACCCATGTCGGGGATGCCCGCGCCACCAGCATGGCCGCCCAAGGTCTGGTGAACGTCGGTCAGCTGCTGCGCGAGCGGCACGGTGACGAGGGAGTGCTGCTGGTGGGCTTCGCCGGCTACCGCGGAACGGTGATCGCCGGAACGCAGTGGGGCTCCACCGAGCAGGTCATGGCGCTGCCGGTCGCTCGCAGTGGAAGTCATGAGCACCTCATGCACGCGGCGCTGGGCGTGTCATCCGTTCTGGACTTCAGCGCTGGGCGGCGACTGCCCTGGCTGTCGCTGCAGGCCGGTCACCGCGCGGTCGGCGTCGTGTACGACCCGGATCGCGAGTCGGGCAACTACGTCCCGACGAACATGGGCGATCGCTATGACGCGCTGATCTGGATCGAGGAGACCTCGGCGCTGCATCCACTCGGCCACGAGCGGATGCCGGCCGAGGCGGAGTTCGAGACCGAGCCGACGGGGTTCTGATCGCGAAGGTGATCACCGAACTCGTCACGAAGGCGGCGAGCTAGCCGAGGTAGGCCGCCAGCGACTGCTCGACCGCGGAACTCACCGATGCCGTTCCACCGACGATCACGATGTTCGTCGGAGCCAGCCGCTGGAGGGCCGCAGAGGTCGCCGTCGGGATGCTCGTCGGCAAGACCAGCAGGATCGGCGCACCGGCCCGTCCCGCTGACGGTCCCGCCGACAGGGCGTCGGGGAAGTTCGTCCCGACGGTCACGTACACCGTGTTGACGGGTGCGGTGAAGGTTCCGGCGACCGCGGCAGACGCCTCGAACCGGTCCTGTCCGCCGAGCCGCGTGACGCCGCCGGAGGTGAAGGCCTGAAGCTGGGTCGCGACCGAGGGAGTCACCGAGGAGGTGCCGCCCACGATGACGATGCGACCCGGGTGCAGACGTTGCAGCGCCGTCACCACACTGGACGGGATGACATCGGGCTGCGTCAGCAGGATCGGTCCGCCGCCCGGGCCGGCGGCGAGAGGGGTCGCAGAAAGTGCATCCGGGAAGTTCTCGCCCGTCGTCACGTAGGCCACGCCGACCCCCGGTGAGTAGCTGTCGGAGATCGCCGCGCTCACCACGTACCGGTCGGCCCCGCCGATCCGGGTGACGGTCCCGGTCGTGTACCCGCCGAGCGCCGAGAACACCGCATCGTTCACGGAGGCCGTCCCTCCGAGGACGACGATCCTGCCCGGATGCAGACGGGTCAGCTCGCTCGCGATCGAGGGCGGAATGGCATCCGGTTGCACGAGGAGCATGGGACCGCCGTCGCGTCCGGCCACAGCCGATCCCGACAGCGCGTCCGGGTAGTTGGCGCCGGATGCCACGTAGGCGACCGGAACCCAGACCGGGAGCTTCGACGACACGGCAGCGCTCACGACGTACCGGTCGCTGCCGCTGATCCGGGTGACGCTGCCCGGGAGGTGGAAGGCGCGCAGGTGGCCGCTGCCATCGGTGTAATACAGCGAACCACCCGCGACGATCGGACTCTGCCAGTGCAGTCCGACGCCGCCCGAGGTGTCCGACCAGAGCACCGCGCCCGTGGTCGGGTTGAGCGCCCGGATGCCGTTGCCCGTGAGGTAGTAGAGCACGCCGTTGGACAGGATCGGCGAGGTGCCGCCGGTGGTGACGGTCCACTGCGTCGTCATCGTCGGCGCGCCGCCGGGTGCCGAGAGCCGCAGTCCCGAGAGGCCGTTGCCGGTCGCGACGAACACCCACGACGTCGAGTCCGCCGGGTTCACCCACGAGGCCGGATGCGTGAACACGAGTCCGCCTTGTGGCACGTTCATCAGCTGCAACTCGCCGCCGGTGTGCCCGGGGCCGCCCTGACCGCTGAGGTCGTCAAGGTTGAGCAACCGCAGCTTCTGGTCCTTGCCGCCCTGTACGCCCAGGTGCGCGACGCTCGACCCGCTCGGTGCCGTGACGACCGCGACTGTCGTGCTGCCGAGATCCGCGTCCGCCTGGTTCAACTGGGACTGATTGGTTGGCGTGTAGCTGTCCACCGGTCCGTTGGCCGTACCCAAGCCGTCGGGGTTGATCGCCAGCACCGAGTCGCCCCAGTTGTGCAGACCGTCGAACACCGAGTTGCCCGTGGTCAGGTAGACCTTGCCCGTATCGGCGTCGATCGTGACCCCGGGCCGTGCCCAGACCGCGGACTGCACGTTCGGGCAGTCCGTCGCGGCCGTCGCGGTGAAGTGGATGGTCTTGTCGCTGCACAGCGTGTTGAAGACCTTCTGGGCGCCGGTCGCGAGGTTGATCGTCGTCACATGACCTTGGTAGTCGCCCCGGTCACCCGGGTACCCGCCGTTCGCGATGTACAGGTACGAGACGCCACCGGATGTCGCCACGGCCAGCGCCGACGACCCCTTCTCGTCGTACGGCTTCGTCGTGGTGAGCTCGGGCCAGCCGCCGGAGGTCGTCTCGGCGCCGGTGGCCACGGCGTACTTGTGCGCCCGCCCGTCGAGGCCGTAGGCGTAGACGTACTGGCCGTTGGGGTCCAGGGCGGGCGACGAGGTGGTGTAGCAGACCGATCCGCCGTTGTTGATGTGGCAGCTTCCCGGACCGTTCTGATGGGACCAGACGGCGGCGCCGGTGTGCGCGTCGAGTCCGACGATCCAGCCGTCCTTCGTGGCGACGAACAGCATGTCGATGGTCCCCGCGCTCGTCACGACGGCGGGCCGGAACACCGGCGGACCGTCAGCCACCCCCGGCAGCGTCGCCGAGAAGGCCTGAGTCAGCTGCGAGACGTTCGCCGTTGAGATCGCCTGCGCGCCCGTGCTCGTGCCGGTGTGAGATGGTCCGTTGCCGAACTCCGGCCACGGCGAGGGGGTCACGGAGTTCGCGCTCACGGCAGGAAGCACGGCGAGCAGCACCGCGGCGACCGTCGCGATGGGAACGCCGCGGCGGACGGTGAGGAAACGCATCGGAACCACCTCCCGCGCAAGCCGATTCGGCCCCGACCCCCGCTCCCTCGAGTCTCCGTCACGCCCGCCGCGAGGGCAAGGGGGACCGAGGAGTGCGTCGACAAGCCCTCAACCGCGCACGACCTCCAGCCCCATCCAGGCGGCGAAGGCCTCCAGTTCGGCGTCGACGGCCGCGCGAGTCGCGCGATCGAAGGCTTGGTCCTCATGGATGCGGTGCAGCAGGAAGCGCCCGCTGTCGCGATCCGATCGCCCGTCGATCTTGCCGATGAGGCGCTCGCCGCTCAGGATCGGCAACGTGAACTGGCCCCAGATCCGTTGCTCGACCGGCTTGAACATCTCGAGCAGGTAGTCGAAATCGAAGAGGCGGGCGACCCGCATCGGATCCGTCATGAGCCGGTCGAACGGGGACAGGATCGCGACCCGGGGCGAGAAGTCGGGGCCGGAGCGTTCGCGCTCGAAAGCGGCGGCATCCACTCGCCATTTTCCGGGAACGCCCTCGATCGTCGCAGGCTCGCCCACCTGTGTGAGACCGTCGAGCTCCAGGCGGCTGATCGCCTTGCTGTCGCGCATCACGCCGCAGGCGCGCAGGATCTGCTCGCTGCGGGTGCGCTCGGCCTCGGCGGCAGGCACCTCGGGCACGTCGGGGAAGACGCGCGACGCGAGCTCCCAGATGCGCAGCTTGCCGACCCGGCCGATCACCGCCACCTCACCGCGCGCGTGCAGGCTCTCGAGCATCTTGGTGACGTTGCGGTCGTTGGTCCAGCCGGACGACGGCCACGGCACGTTCGCCTCGTCGGGGATGTCGCGCGAGGTGAGCGGGCCCTCCTCGTCGATGCGGTTCAGGATGCTGCGGGCGAACTTCGCGTTCGCGTCGAACCAGCCCCCCGCGTGGGCCTCGCCCCAGCTGCGCATCTCAGCTAGGTACAGGCCGAGGTGCGACATCGGCCGGAGCATCCAGGCCCGCTCGAACAGCTCGCCGTCGGCGAGGGCGGTCTCGAGGTGCTCCGGCTGGTACGCGTCGCCGAGGCGCGTCCAGGCGACGTGATCGGCGGCCGGGCAGACGGTGGTGGTGAGCTCGACCCGCAGCATCGCGAGCTGGTCGATCATCGGCACGAGTTCGGTCGGTCGCTCGGCCGGCGTGGCGCCCTCGAGCAGAGCGGCGCGCACCGCGATCCGCCGGGCTTCGTCGAGCCCGAGGGTGTGCGCCGTCATGCCATGGACTCTAAGCCGAACAGCCTCTAAGCCGAACCGCCGGGGTTCTTGCGAGCCAGGTGCACGTCGATGTCGGCTTCGGTGACCTCGCGGTCGCTCATGCGCTCGACCCTCCCCATCGAATAGCCTGCTCACCACCGATCGAAAGGCCGACCCTGCCCAGCTTCACCCGCGCTCAGCTCGAGACGTTCCGCGGAGGCACGATCCCCGACACGGTGGCTCCCGGCACCCGTCTGCTGTTCGTCGGGTTCAACCCGGGCCTGCGCTCCGTCGCGGTTCAGGCGCCGTTCTCGCTGCGCAGCAACCGCTTCTGGTCGACGCTGTATCGTGCGGGCATCCTCGACCATGTCGTCGATGCCTCCGAGGGATTGGATGCCGCCGACCGCGCGCACATCTTCGCCCGCGGCGTCGGCCTCACGAGTCTGGTGCGGCGCGCCACCGCCCGGGCAGACGAGCTGACACCCGCCGAACTCGTCGCCGGTGCCCACGACTTGGAGAGCAGGGTCGCGGCAGCGCCGCCGCGCGTCGTCGCGATCTTGGGCATCACGGCGTACCGCATCGCGTTCGGCGTCAGGGATGCCGTGCCGGGGGAGCAGCCCGCGAGCATCGCGGACGTGCCGATCTGGGTCGTTCCGAATCCGAGCGGACTCAACGCGCACGCGACTCCGAGCGCCCTCGCGACCGCGTATCGTGCGGCAGCGGTCGCAGCGGGGATCGAGGTGCTGCCCCAGCCGGTCTGCGGCCGGCGCCTATTCGGTGCGGGTCCAGTGCTCGCGACCGAACAGCTTGCGCAGGTGGTCGGTCAGCGACGGCCCGATGCCCTGCAGGGCATCGACCTCGAAGATCGGCTCACCCTCGGGCTTCGGCAGGGCGTCGACGTCGGCGTCGACGATGGTGGTCGAGACGGCTGACGTGGTGATGGCCGAGATCTGATCGCGATCGACGAAGCGGATGCCGTGGTGCGTCTTCACGACGATCCCGTCGAACAGATCGAGGTGCTCGTCGGCGAGCACGTGCGCCACGGTGCCGATCTCGGCACCGGTACTGGTGAGCACGGGCGTCTTGAGCGTGAGCGCTTCGTACGAGACGGGAGTTCCGGAGTCGGCCATGCCACCATCTTCGCACCGCGGGGTTGGGCGCGGGCGCGGACTCGGACGTAACGCTGAACGGGAGCCGCGTTCGTCCACGTCTCGTGGATGTGGTCGCGTTGACGTCAGCTTTACGCGCGGCCGCCCAGGCGGCGTGGGTGAGAAGACAGTGGCCTGCGGGAAGATGGCTGGCATGTGCGGCCGATTCGCGATGGACGAGAAGACCAACGACCTGATCGAGCAGTTCGTGCTCGAGGGCAACGACTACCGCGACTGGGTTCCGTCGTTCTCGATCGCACCGACCGACTGGGCGCCGATCATCCGCGAGAAGCGCGACTCGGCCACCGGCGAGGTGATCCGCCGGGTCGAGCCGGCGGTCTGGGACTTCCATCCGGCCTTCATCAAGGATTCCAAGCGCCCGCAGTTCAACGCCCGCATCGAGACCGTCGCCAT
>Ga0207698_10000182_pt1 | contig 38622 bp, 44 predicted proteins | sample KBSCornC22_FD_184298 | JGI IMG/M metagenome (GOLD analysis project Ga0207698, IMG submission 184298) | Corn rhizosphere microbial communities from Kellogg Biological Station, Michigan, USA - KBS Corn C2-2 (SPAdes) (version 2) | ecosystem: Host-associated > Plants > Roots > Rhizosphere > Soil ... | reverse complement strand
GACCGACATCGCCGCCGTGATGCTCCAGCGCGAAAGCGCCAGCGTCGGCTTCCAGGCCACCCTTCAGGTCCGCAACAAACTCCTGTCCGCCTACAAGGACATCATGAGCATGCCGGTATAATCGATGAGCGACGCTTCACTCCCCGTCCCCGTCCCAGCAGCCAACAACCCGTCGGGCGCCGTGCTCGAACGGGTGAAGGGCCTTGCCGGCCAGCCCGCGGTCCAGAAGAGCTTGCCGTTGCTCGGCATCGCGGCGGCGATCCTGATCGCTTTCCTCGCCTGGACGAGCTTCGCCAAGGGGCCGCAGCGCGACCTCTTCACCGGCCTGAACGACGCCGACAAGGCTGCGGTCGCCGACACGCTCAAGACAGCTGGCGTCAATTATACGCTCGACCGGTCGACCGGCGCGCTGACGGTGTCGGACAGCGATTATTACAAGGCGAAGATGCTGCTGGCGCAGGCTGGCCTGCCCAAGAGCGCGCCCGATGGCGACAGCGTGATCGCATCGCTGCCGATGGGCGCGAGCCGCGCGGTCGAGGGAGAGCGGCTGCGCGACGCGCGCGAAACCGATCTCGCCCGCACGATCGAGCAGATCGACGCGGTCCAGACCGCCAAGGTCCATATCGCAGCCGAGCAGCAGAGCGTGTTTGTGCGCGAGGATGCGCCGGCCTCTGCCTCGGTCATGCTGACACTGCGCCAGGGCCGTGCTTTGTCCGATGGCCAGACCCAGGCGATCGTCAATCTGGTCGCCTCGTCGGTGCCGGGCCTGTCGCCCGACAATGTGTCGGTGGTCGACCAGTCGGGGCACCTGCTCAGCCGCAAGGGCGGCGACAGTATGGCCGACAAGCAGCTGGAGATGCAGGCCCAGATCGAGCAGCGTTACATCGACGCGGTCGCCAAGATCCTGACGCCGATCGTCGGTGCCGAGGGCTTCACCACGCAGGTCCATGCCGATCTCGACTTCACCGAGACGCAGGCGACGCGCGAATCCTATCCCAAGGATCAGGCCGCGATCGCGCAGGAAAAAGGTCAGTGGGCGAATGAGGCGGGCAACAATGCCCAGCAGCCGGGCGGTGTGCCCGGCGCGATCGCCAACCAGCCGCCGAGCGCGGCCCAGGTCTCCACCCAGCCGAACCAGACGCAGGCGGCCAATCCCGCAATCCCGGCGACAGCGGGCGCGCCGCAAGCCGGTGCTCCGGCCAGCGCGACGCAGGGCAAGACCAGCGAGCAATATGACCGGACTTTCCAGCTTGGCCACGAAGTCTCGGTGACGCGCAACCCGGTCGGCACGGTCAAGCGCCTGTCGGTGGCGGTCGCGATCAAGCAGGGCGCCAAGCCGCGCGGCATTGCCGAGCTGAACCAGATCGAGCAGCTGGTGAAAGGCTCGGTCGGTTTCGACCAGGCACGCGGCGACCAGTTCGCGCTGACCTCGCGCGCCTTCGCCGATCCGGAAGCCGTGCCCGCCGTCAAATGGTATGAATCGCCGTGGGTGAGCATTGCCGGCCGCAATCTGACCGGGCTGGTGATCGCGATCCTCGCCTTCTTCGGCGTGATCAAGCCGCTGATGAAGCGCCGCGCGGCGGTCGCCACGGCCGCCGCCCAGGCGCCGGCCAAGACGCGCAATCCGGCGCTTGGCAACGAAATCGCTGCCGCGCTCGCGACCGAAGCCGTGCGCGACCCCGGCAAGCCGGTGACGCTCGACATGATCGAGGCGACGCCGGGCTATGCCGAACGTGCCGCCTTGATCCGAAACTTCGTTCGCCAGGATCCCGACCGCGCCGCCTTGGTGGTGCGCGATCTGATCCGCACCGACATGCCCGCGGGAGCCGTGCACAATGGCTGAAGCCGATCCCGCCATCGAAGGCCAGGGCAGCGAAGAACCGATCGGCAGCGAAGCCGCCGCGATCCTGTTGATGCTGCTGGGTGAAGAAGAAGCCGCGCAGCTGATCAGCCGGCTCGACCCACAGGAGGTGCAGACGCTCGGCGGCGCGATGTTCAGCGTCGCCGACGTCAGCGAAACCCAGGTCAACCGCGTACTCGACGCGTTCGTGCTGCGCGCACGCCAGCGCACCTCGCTGGGGTTCGGCGCGGGTTCGCAGATCAAGCACATCATGGAAAAGGCGCTCGGTCATGACCGCGCCGAGAACATGCTGGCGCGGATCACCCCGCAGGAGAAGAGCTCCGGCCTGGAAGCGCTCAAGTGGATGGATGCGCGCACGATCGCCAATCTGGTCGAGAATGAGCATCCGCAGATCATCGCACTGGTGCTCGCGCACCTCGATGCGCCGATCGCGGCCGAGGTGCTGCAATTGCTCGACGAGGACCTGCAGGCTGACCTGGTCTATCGCGTCGCGACCATGGGTCCGGTGACCCAGGATGCGATCGAGGATCTGGAGCGTCTGCTCCTCCGCCCCGTGGCTCCGGCCAAGTCGGGCGGGACGATGAAGCGTGGCGGCACCACCGACGCCGCCCAGATCGTCAACAATGCCCGCAAGTCCGCCGAGCAGCGCATCATCAAGGCGCTGCAGAAGCTCGACAAGAATGTCGCGCGCTCGGTCGAGGACGAGATGTTCGTGTTCGAGAACCTGATGGCGCTCGACGACAAGAATCTGGGCACCCTGCTCCGCTCGGTCGACGGCGAGATCCTGGTGGTCGCGCTGAAGGGTGCCGACGAGCGGATGAAGACCAAGATGTTCGGCTGCATGTCGACCCGCGCCGCCCAGTCGATCCAGGACGCGATCGCGGACAAGGGCCCGATGCGCCTCGCCGAGGTGCAGGAAGCGCAGAAGGAAGTGCTGGCGATCGCGCGCCGCCTTGCCGCGGAAGGCACGATCATGCTCGGCGGCAAGGGCGACGATTATGTCTGATATGTCCAAGATCGCCGCCGCCGCATTCGAAGGGGCCGCCCGCGTTCCGGTCTGGACGCGCCCGTCCGCCAACGGCTTCACCGCTCGCGCGGCCGAACCGGGTGGCTTTTCGGCCTGGGCCCAGGAGGACAGCGCCCCGCAAACCGGCTTCCGCGCGGGCGCATCGAACGATCTGGGCGACGCCGAAGCGCTGATCGCGCAGGGCTATGCCGATGGCCTGACCGAAGGACGGCGTCTCGCCCTGATCGAGCTTGAGGAGGAGCGCGCCGCGCTCATCCGGCTCACGTCGGAGCTCGAGGCGCTCAAACCCCAGGACTCGGACGGGCTCGCCGCCTTGCTCGCGACCACCGTCAAACGGCTCGTCACCCAGATCGTGGGCGAGGTCGAGATCAATCCTGAGACGCTGATCGAGCGCGCGCAGGCGGTGGCGGCGATGATCGCCGAGGAAACCGCACCGAAAAGGCTGCGCCTGCATCCGACCGACGTCGTCCGGCTCGCCGGCGCCAATCTTCCGATCGACGTGGTCGGCGATCCGATGCTCGCGCCGGGCACGATCATGCTCGATACCGGCTCTGGCTGGGTCGAGGATGGCCCGCACGTGCGGCTCGAGAAACTGCGCAACCAGCTCGATCGCCTGGGCGCGCCGAAGTGAGTGACCTGGTCGCCCGCGCGGCGGCGATGCTCGATCTGATCGACGTCGACGGCATCGGACCGCGCCGGATCGGCCGGCTCGCCGCTTATGACGGGCTGATGCTCGAAGCGACCGGTTTCAGCGAGCCGGTCGGCGCCAATGCGCGCGTGATCGACGCCGACGGCCATGCCGCGCTCGCCGAAGTGGTCGGCTTCCGCGGCGACCGTACCTTGCTGATGGCGCTCGACGCCGACGCGCCGCACAGCTGTGGCGCGCGGGTCGAACCCGACCGGCGCGGCACCAATGTCGATGTCGGCGAGGCCCTGCTCGGCCGCGTCATCGACGCGCTCGGCAATCCGATCGATGGGCTGGGGCCGATCGCGACCAAGGCGCGCTGGCCGCTGGCCGGCCGCCGATCCAACCCGCTCGACCGCGACCGCGTGACCGAGCCATTCGATTTCGGTGTGCGCGCGATCAACGCCCTGCTCACCGCGGGCGTCGGCCAGCGCATCGCGATCGCGGCAGGCTCCGGCGTCGGCAAATCGGTGCTGATGGGTCAGATGCTGCAGGGCGCCGAGGCGGATGTGATCGTCGTCGGCTTGGTCGGCGAGCGCAGCCGCGAAGTTTCTGATTTCTTGGCGACCAAATTGGACGGTGTGCGCCACAAGACCGCGGTCGTCGCGGTTCCCGCCGACCATCCGCCGATCCTGCGCCTGCGCGCCGCGATGCGCGCGACCGCGATCGCAGAATATTTCCGCGACCAGGGCATGCGCGTACTGCTGCTGATCGACAGTCTGACCCGCGTCGCGCATGCGCAGCGCGAGATCGGTCTGTCGCTGGGCGAGCCGCCGACGATGAAGGGCTATCCGCCTTCGGCGCTCGGCCTGATCCCGCGTCTGATCGAACGCGCGGGCGTCGACGTCCGCACCGGCGGATCGATCACCGCGCTCTACACCGTGCTCGCCGACGGCGACGACACGGCCGACCCGATCGTCGACACCGCGCGTGCGATCGTCGACGGGCACATCATCCTGTCGCGCGGGCTCGCCGAACAGGGGGTTTTCCCCGCGATCGACGTCGGCAAGTCCTTGTCGCGCGTCATGAGCGACATCATCGCGCCCGAACATGCCATCGCGGCGCGGACGCTGCGCCGGCTGTGGTCGGTCTATGAGGAGAATCGGGACCTCATCCTGATGGGCGCGTACAAGGACGGCAGCGACCCCGCGATCGACGCCGCCATCGCCCATCATCCGCTGATCCTGGAGTTTCTACGCCAAGGACAGAAGGAATTGGTTAGCCTTAACGTCTCGGTTACCCAGTTGGTCGATAACTTCGGCGCATGAAAGCCATCGCCGAACGCCGCGCCCGAATCACCCGTGTCCGCGAGGTCCAGCACCTCCATGCTGTCGGCGAGGCCGCGGCCGCGGAGAACAAGGTCGCGCAGCTCGAAGGCAATGCAGCCAAATTGGCCGCGCTCCGGATGAGCCTGTCGCTTGCACCGGGCCTCACCAATGGCGCGAACCTGAGCAATGCCGGTGAGATGGGGCTGAGGCTCGATACGGTCCGGCACGGTTTGTCCGACGCGATCGGCGCTGCCAAGGCCGTGGCATTGGCGCGCATCAATGACCGGCGCGATGCCGACATCAGGCGTGAGAGCGCCGAACGGCTCGAAAATCGCGCCGTCGCCGAGCTTCAGCGACTGATCGAAGAGCGCATGTCCGCCAATATCCGGCTGCGCCGGCGCAGGGAGGCTCCAGATGGCTGACGCCGCGATTTCGGTTTCCTCGTCCGTGCTGGCCACGCTCCTCGCCACGGCGAGCGGCGATCAGCCGACCGCCGGTGCAAGCACGGCGGGCAAGCCCACCGATCCGTTCGCGGCACTGCTCGCCACTGTGGCGGCCGACAAGCCGCAGCCCTTGGGCGCGACCAAAAACGATATGGCGCGCACGCCCGACGCGGTGGCCGCGCTGCTCGCCGGCACGGCAGTGGTTCCGGCAACGGCCACCGCCACGCCGGCAGTCAAGATCAACCCGACCATTGTCCCCCAGCCAACCGGAGGGCCGGTCCCGCCCGCAGCGGACATGCCCGCAATCGAAACGGACGAAACGCCGATCGCCTCGAGGAGCGATGAGTCCGGCGACAGCGACGACAAGCCCGGGGACAAGGCCAAGGATCCCCTGGCTGATGCGATCGCGTCCGGCGCGACCGCGGTGCTCGCGCTTGCGCCGGCGATCGTAGCGCCCCCGCTCCCTGTCGCGGTCCCTGTCAAGGCGGCCGTCTCGACGCCGGTCGGCGTGGGCAGCCCCGCTGCGCCGGTCACGCCCGCCCGACTCGCGTCCGTCCGGACTGCGACCTTGCCCCATGACGATCAACGGGCCGCACCGGAAACGGGCAGCCAACCGGCGATCAGCATCGCCTTGCCGTCCGAATTCCCGGAGCAAAGCCAGCTTGCGGCGCTTCCGGTCGCGCACGCCACGCAATTGGACGCCAATCATCCTCTGGCGGTCCAGTCATGGGCTGCCATTTCGACACAAGCGGAAGCACGCGCGCCGAAGCAATCGGAAGTGCCGGTTCAGATACAATCACAACCCCCCGACGCTTCGGCCATTCCAGTGTCCGTCGAACGCCTCAAGCCCGCCTCGGCACAGCACGAGCCCGATAGAAGCCAAAGCGCCGCCCGATCCGACGCACAGCCTGCAAAATCGCAGGCACCGACGAGCCCACCCGCACTGGACCAGCTTGCGCCCCCGACGGAAGCGGCCAAGCCCGTCGTCGCCCTGCTTCAGCAGGACGATACGGCTCCGCCGTCTGGCGAGAGCGCGCCGGCCGCTTCGATTGAAATGATTGGGACGAAGCCAGAGGTGCGCCCGGCCGCGCAGCCTGCCGCCGCACGACAACCGCACGGCGAAACGCCCCCCGCCCAGGCGCCGCTGCACCGTCGCGCGGCCGAGGCTCCGTCGCCGCGCCGCCCTGCCGACACGCGCCGACGCGCAGACGTCGCGGCGAGCGACACCAGTATCACGGCGGCGACTCAGCGCGCGCCCGAGCCTCCCCCCACCAGCCGGTCGGCCGGCGTCCCGGCTGCGTCCGCGAAGGGCGACACCGTCGTCCAGCAGACGCTGACGATCGCGCGCGACGGCGCATGGCTCGACCGGCTTGCGCGCGACATCGCAAGCGCCGGCAATGGCGGCGACCTGCAATTCAAGCTCGATCCGGAGCGTCTGGGATCGCTCAGCGTCGCGATCACGCACGGCGGGGACGGCGTCTCGATCCGGCTGACCGCGGACAATGACGCGACCCGCAACCTGCTGCTCGATGCCCAGCCCAAATTGCTAGCCGAGGCGCGCGCGCAGGGTCTGAAGATCAGCGACACACATGTCGATCTGAACCAGAACCAGAGCCAGACTCAGGGTCAAAACCAGCAGGGGCAGCAAAGCCCGCAGGGTCAGCATCAGCCGCACGCCCAGACCGCCAACCAGGATCTCTCGCGTTGGGCACAAGGCGGTTCGAGCCAGAATAGCGGCGCCCAGAATGGCCAAAATCGCCAATCCTCACCGGGTCATCAACCATTTGTGAGCAACCTGATGCGTAAGGCGGAGGCAGATTCCGAATCATCCGATGGTGATTCGGGCGCGCTCTACGCTTGAGATGGTGAATCGGAATGAGTGACGAAGCCGCAGCCCCCAAGAAAAAGGGCGGCAAGATGAAGAAGCTGATCTTCTTCGTGATCCTGCCCCTGATCCTGATCGGCGGTGGAATCGGCGCGGGCGTGTTCGCGGCCGGCAAGTTCGGCCACCAAGACGGCCCCAAGCTCGATCCGAACCGGCCCAAGCTGGTGCTCAAGGAAGGCGAGCAGGGCCCAGTCGATCTTCCGCCCGGCCAGCAGCCCAACCCTGCCATCTACAAATCGACTTATTATCCGATGGAGCAGGCCTTCACCTCCAACCTGCGCGATACGGACGGCTATCTGCAGGTTGGCGTCGGCGTCTCCACCTTCTACGACCAGAAGGTGGTCGACCATCTGAAGGATAGCGAGATGCCGGTCCGCTCCGCGGTGCTGGAGGTGCTGGCGCAACAATCCGCCGACGCGCTCAACACGCCGCAGGGCAAGGCCGAGCTGCGCAAGCAATTGAAGGTCGCGATCAACCGCGTGCTGGTACAGCGCGAAGGGTTTGGCGGCGTCGACGACGTCTATTTCACGAGCTTCATCATCCAATGAGCGACATCCCTCTCGACCCTGCGCTGGCCGCGCTCTTCGACGAGATTGCCCAGGTCCAGGCGGGCGAGGCGGGGGCTGAAACGCCCGCCCCGACCGAGGCTCCATCGCCGACCGAGGCGCCATTGCCGGCCGAAGCGATACCCGCGATCGAGGTGTCGGCCGACGCCGAAACGACGCTCGGCATCACCTTCGATGAGGAGGTTCAGCCTTTTGCGTTCGGGCAGGAGGGGCCGCGTTCGGCCGAACGGCTGACCGGGCTCGAGCGGATGGGCGAGAAATTGGCGCGCGCATTCCGGCCTGCGGTCGAGCCGATCGCGCGTGCGCGCGTCGCGATCCACCCCGAAGCGCTCGATATCCGCACCTATCAATCCTGGCAGGACGAGCAGCCCGATTTCTCCGCGCTGACTCTCTACCGCCTGCGTCCGCTGCGCGGGGGCATGCTGATCCAGATCGACGCCAACTTCATCGCGTCGCTGGTCGAGATCTTCTACGGCGGCGCCCCCGGCGCCTCGGTCAATCGCAAGCCCGGCGATTTCACGGCCAGCGAGGAATTGCTGCTCAATCGCCTGCTGGAGAAGATGTCCGCCATCCTCGCCAGCCACTGGAACGAGGTCACCCCGGTCGAGCTCGTGCTCGGCTCGCGTGAGACCAATGTCGCCCACCTCCCCTTCCTCCGCGGTGAGGAGATGGTGGTGGTGCAGAAATTCGTGCTGTCGGGCGGGGTCGCGCCGACCAGCATCTCGATCCTCTATCCGCTCGCGATGCTGCGGCCGATCGAGGAGAAACTGGAAGCGCGCGTGCATGACGAGGATCGCTCGGCGAGCGACGATTGGCGCTGGCGGCTCGCGCAGGCGCTGATGCAGGTCAGCTTGCCGGTGCGCAGCGTGCTCGCGCGGCCGGAAATCTCGGTCGCCGAATTGCTGGCGCTCAAGCCGGGCGACGTGATCCCGATCACGCTGCCGCCGCGCACGCCTTTGCTTGCCGGGGCACGAAGGATCGCCGATGGCGTTATTGGTGAACAGGATGGGCGCGCCGCGCTCATGATCGAAAAAGTAGGGGACGCGTCAGCATGAGTGACATGACCGAGGCTCCGGTACGCGACGGACTGGCGGGCGGCCGCAATTATCGGCTGCTGGCCGATATTCCGCTGCGCCTGTCGGTCGAAGTCGGCTCGACCAGCCTCAAGCTCGCCGAGCTCATGGACCTGGCCGAAGGCAGCGTGGTCGAGCTCGATCGCCAGGCGAACGAGCTGCTCGACATTCTCGTCAACGGCACGCTCGTCGCGCGCGGAGAGGTAGTGACGGTCGGCGGCAAGTTCGGCATAAGGGTGGTCGACGTCGTCGCCACGGAGGCGCGGCTGTCGGGGATCGAACGACGCACATGATCGGTGGCTATTACCTCCTCCAGCTCTTCCTGATGGTGGTGTTGGTCGGGGGAATGGCCGTCCTGTCCCTCTGGTTATACCGTAAACTCCAACCAGGCCTGTCCTTCGGACAACGCGAGCGCGCGGTGCGCGTGATCGACGCGGTGCCGATGGGACCACTTGCCCGGCTCGCGGTCGTTGAATTCGGCGGACGTCGTTTCCTGATCGCCGTGTCGCGCGGACGCGTCGATACCATCGCCGAAACCCCGGCCCCTACCTTCGCGTTGCCGGACGAATAAGCCGATGACGCTGACTTTCCCTTCCCGGGCCGTGCTGCGCCGTCTCGCTTTGCTGGCCGGCGCGCTCCTGATCGCGCTGCTCCTTGCCCATCCTGCCTTTGCGCAGGGCGCGTCGGCGGCACCGCTGCCTTCGGCCGCGCCTGCGGTGAACCCGTCGGGCGGGCTCGACCGGGCGATGCGGCAGATCGGCGGCACGGGACAGCCGCTCTCGCTTTCACTGCAGATCCTGCTGCTGATGAGCCTGCTGACGGTATTGCCGTCGCTCGTGCTGATGATGACCAGCTTCACCCGGATCATCATCGTGCTGTCGATCCTGCGCCAGGCCTTGGGGCTGCAGCAGACCCCGCCCAATCAGGTGTTGGTGGGGCTGGCCTTGTTCCTGTCGATGTTCGTGATGCGGCCAGCGATCGATCAGATCAATCAGACCGCCTACAAGCCCTATGGCGCCGGCCAGATCGGAATCGAGGAAGCGGTCGGGCGCTCCGGCAATGTGCTGCACGGCTTCATGATCCGCCAGACACGCCAGACCGATCTCAAATTGTTTGCCGACATGGCCAAGGCGCCCAAGTTCACCGACCCGAGCCAGGTTCCCTTCTCGATCCTGCTGCCGGCCTTCGTCACCTCCGAGCTCAAGACCGCCTTCCAGATCGGCTTCCTGATCTTCCTGCCTTTCCTCGTCATCGACCTGGTGATCGCCTGTACCCTGATGGCGCTGGGCATGATGATGCTGTCGCCGGCGATCATATCGATGCCGTTCAAGCTGCTGCTGTTCGTGCTGGTCGACGGCTGGGCGCTGACGATGGGCAGCCTCGCCGGCAGTTTCCAGTAGCGGGCCGTCATGGATAGCGCCGCAACCCCGGATTATTTCATCGGAGTCGCCCAGCAGGCTCTGTGGGTGCTGGCGCTGTGCGCCGCACCGATCCTGATCCCGACATTGCTGGCGGGCATCATCCTGGGCATGATCCAGGCGGCCACATCGATCAACGAACAGACCTTGTCCTTCGTGCCGAAGCTGATCCTGATCGCCTTCTGCCTGGTCCTGTTCGGCAGCGCGATGCTGGGGCTGATGGCGGATTTCACGCGCGACATCTTCGCGCGCATCCCCGACGTGGTGCGATAGCCGGCCATGTTGCCGCCGGCCTTCGCGGGCGTGGAAAGTCATTTATGGCTGTTGCTGGTGGCGGCGATCCGCCCCGGCGCGGCCTTCTTCGCCGCCCCCCTGTTCGGGCAGACCTCGGTTCCGGTCCAGGTGCGTTTCGTGATCGCCGTCGCGATCGGCATGGCGGGCTACGCGGCGGCACCGTTTCAGCTGCCTGCGGACGGCGTTGCGTCCTTCTCCGGAATCGGTCTCATCTTCGGTGAGGTGATGGCGGGGCTGGCGCTCGGCTTCGCGGTGCAGATCGGATTTTCCGCGGCAATGCTGGCGGGCGAGACGATCAGCAACGCGATGGGGCTGGGTTTCGCCGCGATGATCGATCCGGCGACGGGCGCGTCGACACCAGCCCTTGCGACCTTATTGTCGATGCTCGGCAGCTTCATGTTCCTGTCGATCGGCGGCCATCTGACGCTCGCGACGATCATCGTCGATTCCTATCGATCGCTGCCCGTGGGCGGGCCCGCGCTCGGCAATGACAGCATCCACGGCCTGATCCTGTTCGGGGGGGACATGATCGCCGCAGGGTTCGCCATCGCCCTGCCGGTCGGCTTCGCCTTGATCCTGGTCCAGATCGTGATGGGAATATTGGCGCGATCGGCACCGGCGATGAACCTCTTCTCGGTCGGGCTTCCCGCTACCCTCCTGGCCGGACTGATTCTGCTCGCGATTGCCGCCCCCTCGATCGGGGAAGGCATCACCAACGCGATCCAGCGCGGGCTGGACGAGGCGCACGCCATCGCGCGGGGGCATTAAGCGTCGCGCGGAAAAGTGGGCACCGGTTTTCCGCAAAAGCGACGCTACAACAAAAGCTGAGAGCAAGATCCGTGATCCAGATATCGTGCATCTTGCTCTAACCCGCGCGCGATTCGTCATCCGAAAGGAAGGCTGCGCCGGTGTCCGCGCCGCCGATTTACGCGCCGGGGTCGATCACCACCTGATTGCGGCCGCCTTCCTTGGCCCGGTAGAGCGCCTGGTCGGCACGATGGAGCAGGTCTTCCTCGCTCTCATTGCCGTTGAGCGCGGCGACGCCGGCGGAAAAGGTGACACGGCCGATCGGCATGCCGTCCGAGCGCGAGCGCAGGGTGCGTTGCGACAGTGACTCGCGGATCGCGTCGATCCGGGCCGCGGCCTCGATCACGGGCAGGCCTTCGAACAGGACGACGAACTCCTCACCGCCCTGGCGGCCGACGAAGGTCCGATCATCGGCATCCTCGGCCAGGCAGTCACCGACCAGGCGCAGCACGCGATCGCCGACGGCATGGCCGTGGACGTCGTTCAGCCGCTTGAAGTGATCGATGTCGCAAAAGGCGACCGACAAAGCGGCATCCGCCCTGCGTGCCGTATCGACCGCGCGGGTCAGGGCCTGCTCGAGCGCGCGCCGATTGAGCAGGCCGGTCAGGGGATCACGCTCCGCGCATTCCTGCGCGACGCTCAGATCGCGCTGAAGCGAGCGCAATTCATTGTTGGTCGAGCGCAGCCTTTTCTCGGCAGTCTCGGTCCGATCGATCATCTGGCGCGTGACGTCGAGCAGCGCCTGGACCGCATCCCTGGGCAATTTCTGCGCGTCGATCGCGCTGGCGCTGGTCTTGAGCGTCCGGCCATAATCCGCCGCCTCATCGGCCGATTGGTCGACCATCGCGACCGCGCCGTCGAGCCGCTCGCGCGCGGACTGGATCAGCTCGGACAATTGGGTCGCCAGCACCGCCAGGTCGACCAGCTCATGAGCCCCGATCAGCTCGCCGTCGGGAGCGGGGGGATCGAGCAATTCGGGCGGGTTTTCGACCGGATCCTCGTCGGTGCCAAACAAGCTCTGAAGCCAGCCTTTGCGCTTGTTTGCGGACGCCTTCGGCTCGGGGGGAATGCGGTCGTGGAACATGCCTTCATTACGAGCATAAGAGGTGTTTCTTTAGGGTTAAGACCCCGCTCCGCCGGACCGGAGGAGATGTCGAAGCAGCAGCGCATTTCCGGTCGCGGCGCCGCTCGCCGTATTGTCGTAGATCACCCAGACGTCCGCGGCGCGATCCAACGCCCGGCGCGCTGCGCGCGCATGGCCCTTCACCGCAGAATCGTCATAGGAGGACCAATAGATGCGGGGCGCCCCGTGGAGCCTGAAATAGGCCAGTCCGTCCCACCCTCCAGGTCGGGCGGCTGCGGGAACCGTAGCCGGATCGGCGGCGACACGCGCAACATGGTGATCGATCAGCAGGGTTTCGGCCTCGTCCGCAAACCAGCTCGGGTGGCGCGGTTCGCATGCCACCTGCGCGGGAATGAGCGAGTGCAACTGCCGGAAGAAAGCGCACGCAATGTCGGGTTCGAAAGCGAGGCTGGGCGGCAATTGGACGAGAATCACGCCCAATTTTTCGCCCAGCCCGGCCACCTCGGCGGCGAAACGGCGCAGATCGTCGTCCGCCTCGTGAAGGCGAGCGCCATGCGTGATCGTCTTCGGCAGCTTCACGGCAAAGCGGAAATCGGGGCCCACGCTCGCGGCCCAGCGTGCGTAGGTCGCGACCTTATGATGGCGGTGGAAGCTGCTGTTTATCTCCGCGACCGGCAGGCGCGCGGCGTAGCGGATCAATTGGGTGCCCTCTTCGGGGAAATGTGCGCGCCAAGTGCCTGGAATTGCCCACGCCGCGGTTCCGACCCGGACCGTCATCGTCGTTGCCCGCCGCCAGCCATGATCGGTTGAAAAGACTTACAACAGCCCGGCGTTCCTTCGGGCGGTTGAGCGGGCGGGGGGAAGCGGCTATCCGCGTTTCGCACCAGCGTCGCGAGCGAAAGGCAAGAATGACGGCTACGATCGCCCTCGTCGACGACGATCGCAATATCCTGACCTCGGTCTCGATCGCGCTGCAGGCGGAGGGATTCGCCGTCAGGATCTATACCGATGGTGAAAGCGCGCTGAAGGCGCTCACCGAAAATCCGCCCGAACTGGCGGTGCTCGACATCAAGATGCCGCGCATGGACGGCATGGAATTGCTGCGTCGGCTGCGCGAGAAGAGCCCGCTGCCGGCCATCTTCCTGACCTCCAAGGACGACGAGCTGGACGAGGCGCTTGGGCTGGCGCTCGGCGCCGACGATTATATCACCAAGCCCTTCAGCCAGAGGCTGTTGATCGCGCGCATCCGCGCCATCCTGCGCCGGGTCGAGAATCGCGGGCGCGGCGACGAGGAAACGCCCCCTGCCGAAAAGATCGTGCGCGGGCGGCTGGAGATGGATCCAGCGCGCCATCGCGTGACCTGGGACGGGAATGAGGTGACGCTCACCGTCACCGAATTCCTGATCCTGGAGGCGCTCGCGCAACGGCCGGGCTTCGTCAAATCGCGCGACCAGTTGATGGATACCGCCTATCAGGACGACGTCTATGTCGACGACCGGACCATCGACAGCCATATCAAGCGGCTCCGGCGCAAGTTCCGGCAGGTGGACAACGACTTCAAGGCGATCGAGACGCTCTATGGCGTTGGCTACCGTTTTTCGGAGGAATGACGAGGGCGAGGGCGGCTGGCGACTGTCGCTCACCGCGCGCATCCTTGCCGTCAACATCTTCGCGCTGATCGTCCTCGCCGGCGGCTTCTTCTATCTCGATTCCTATCGCACGCAGTTGCTGGAAGAGCGCACCGACGAGGTCGAGACCGAGGTCCAGCTCGCCGCCGCCGCCGCGGCGGTCGCGCCGCCGCCGGAACTGCCGCCGCTTCTGCAGCGGCTCGGCCATGCGAGCGGCTATCGCTTCCGCTTTTACCAGGGCGGCAAAGCGCCGGTCGATTCGTGGAACGACGGCCAGCCGACCTACACGCTGCGCAATCCGGCCGAAGAACCATGGCGCCGCCATGTGGCACGCTTCATGGACCAGGTAATCGACCGCGTGGTCGGTGCCGAAGTGCCCGAACCGTTCGTCGAGCCCCAGCTCGACCGGATCAGCGCCTGGCCCGAGGCGGTGCGCGCCGCCGATAGCGGCCAGGTGCAGAGCGCGATCCGCCGCGCGCCGGCGCGCACGCCGGTCATTTCAGCGGCGGTGCGCGTGAGCGGAGAGAATCCGGGCGTCCTGCTGCTCACCAGCGACCAGCGCGATGTGATCCACACGGTTCGCGCCGAGCGCTTCTGGCTCGGTCTGGTGCTGCTCGGCACCACCGCTTTGTCGATTGCGCTGTCGCTCTTCCTCGCGCGCACCATCGCCCGGCCGCTGCGCCGGCTCGCGCTGGCGGCGCATCGCGTCCGACTCGGCCGCTCGCGCGAGGTGCAGGTCCCGCGCCTGCCCTCGCGCCGCGACGAGATCGGCACGCTTGCCCGTGCGCTGTCGGACATGAGCCAGGCGCTCCGCCAGCGAATCGACGCGACCGAGGCCTTCGCCGCCGACGTCGCGCACGAGATGAAGAACCCGCTCGCCTCACTTCGGTCGGCGATCGACAGCCTCGAACTCGTCAAGGCGCCCGAACTGCGCGAAAAATTGCTGGCGGTGATCCGTGACGACGTGCGCCGGCTCGACCGGCTGATCACCGACGTGTCCGAAGCGTCGCGGATGGATGCGGAACTGTCGCGCGCGCGGTTCGAATCGGTCGATATGGGTCATATGATCGAGCAACTGGTCGACGCGCGCGAAGCGCGGGGGTTGCCCAATGGCGTTCGCTTGGCCTTCGGGCGCCCGCACCGCGGCAGCGCCGTCCTGTTCGGAGACGGGCAGCGGCTCGCCCGCGCGATCGAGAATCTGATCGATAATGCCATTTCCTTCTCGCCGCCCGGCGGGCTGGTGCAGGTCACCGCGATGCGCGACGGCCAGCAGGTGGTGGTCCGGGTCGAGGATGACGGGCCGGGCGTACCGCCGGGCGAGCGCCAGGCGATCTTCAATCGCTTTCACTCGATCCGGCCGGAAGGCGAGGCATTCGGGCGCCATTCGGGCCTGGGGCTCGCCATCGCCAAGGCGATCGTCGAGGGCCATACGGGCACCATCTCGGTCACCGACCGCGACGACGATCATCAAGGTGCGCGCTTCACCATCCGGCTGCCGGCGGCGGAGAAATGACGAGCATATTGCACGCCAGCTGCGTCGCGATCGACCGCCGGGGCGTGTTGCTGACGGGGGCCTCGGGCTCCGGCAAATCGGACCTGGCGCTGCGGCTGATCGATCGGGGTGCGACCCTGGTGGCGGATGACGGTGTTGTCGTCGAGGTGCGCGACGGGCGGCTCCATGCGCGTCCAGGGCCGAATATCGATGGGCAATTGGAGGTGCGCGGACTTGGCATCCTGGCCTTTCCTGCGCTCGACGAGGTGGCGCTGGCGCTGGTGATCGCGCTCGATCAACCCGTCCCGCGCATGCCTGACGAATTGCTGCCGGTGCGGGTGATCGAGGGGCTGACGCTGCCGACGATCGCGCTCGATCCGTTCGAAGCCTCCGCCCCGGTTAAGGTCGAGAAAGCATTGCTGCTATATGGGCTGACGCCATGAGTCGTCCGTCGCGTATCCTGCTGGTGACCGGCCTATCCGGCGCGGGTCGCACCACCGTGCTCAAGACGCTGGAGGATATTGGCTGGGAGACGGTCGACAACCTGCCCCTGACCCTGCTCGACCGCCTGCTCTCGAGCCCGCTGCCGCAGGGCGCCCCTGACGAGGAGCGGCCGCTCGCGATCGGCATCGACAGCCGTACGCGCGGTTTCGATGCCAACGCGATCCTGCGCCGGGTTGCCAAGCTGCGCGAGGATCAGAAGCAGCTGGTCGCCATTCTCTTCCTTGATGCCGCCGACGCGGTTCTCACCCAACGTTTCTCGGCAACGCGGCGGCGGCACCCGCTGGCGCTCGATCGGCGTGCGGAGGATGGGATCGCCAGCGAGCGCGAGCTGCTCGAACCGCTGCGCCACGCGGCCGAGCATCTGATCGATACGAGCGAGACGAGCAGCAACGCGCTGCAGCACGATATCCGCCAGCGTTTCGGCGAGGCCGCACCGGTGGCGCCGACGCTCGTCATCTCCTCCTTCAGCTATGCCCGCGGCCTGCCACGCGACGCTGACCTGGTGCTCGACATGCGATTCCTGCGCAATCCGCACTGGGAGGAAAAGCTGCGTCCTGGCACGGGTCGCGATGCCGACGTATCCGCTTATATCGCCGAAGATCCTGCTTATGCGCCGGCACTTCGGCAGATCGAAGAGCTGCTCCTGACCCTGCTCCCGCGCTACGAACGCGAGGGGAAGAGCTATATCACCATCGCCTTTGGCTGCACGGGCGGGCGCCATCGCTCGGTCCATGCCGCCGAAGCCATTGGCAGACGGTTGCGCGCGGCGGGTTTTTCGCCCACCATTGCCCATCGCGACCTGAACCAAAACCAAACAGGCGCTGAGGAGGGGAAGCCGGACGATGGCACTGGCGCAATCGTGACGGTGAGCAAATGATCGGATTGGTGCTGGTGACGCATGGCCAGCTGGCAGCGGAATTCGTGCGTGCGATGGAGCATGTCGTTGGTCCCCAGGAGGCGATCGAGGCCATCTGCATCGGGCCAGAGGATGATATGGAAGCCCGCCGCGCGGATATCGCGCAGGCGGTGGCGGCGGTCGATCGTGGGCGGGGCGTGATCCTGCTCACCGATCTGTTCGGCGGCACGCCATCGAACCTCGCCATCTCGCTGATGGAGCCGGGACGGATCGAGGTGATTGCGGGCGTCAACCTGCCGATGCTGATTCGTCTCGAAGGCGCGCGCAAGGTGATGAAGGTCCAGGCCGCGGTTGCCGCTGCGCGCGAGGCGGGCCGCAAATATATCTCGGTCGCGTCCGAAGTGCTGGGAGCCGCTGCCGCATGACAGTCGAGCGGAGTGTCACGATCACCAACCGGCGCGGTCTGCATGCCCGCGCGAGCGCCAAGTTCGTGACGCTCGCCTCCAGCCAGCCCGCTGAAGTGCATGTCGAGAAAGACGGCTCCAAGGTCGCCGGGACGTCGATCATGGGGCTGATGATGCTGGGGGCGGCAATGGGCGACAATGTCGTCATCAGTGCGCGCGGAGACGGCGCCGAAGCCGCCCTCCAGGCGCTCTGCGACCTCGTCGAAAACAAATTCGGAGAGGAATAGCAGGTAGAGCGACATGTCCGGGGGACATGTCGCCACCTGCTATTCGCCGGCGAACAGCCGGCGCGACCAAGCAGAGGTGCGTGTCCGGGGGACACGCGCCCGCTTGTCATCCGGCGGCGCGCAGCCGCCGCACCACGGTAGAGCGGCGCCCGAAAGAACAACGCTTCGACAAGCTCAGCGCGAACGGGACGTTGGGCTCGCGCTCCCGAATCACTCCATCGGCAGCCCCGCAACCCGGGCCAGCGCAGCCCGATTGAGCAGCCTCACCCGACCGCGCGTGCCGCCAATCCACCGGTCGACGCGCCAGCGGCTCATGATCCGGCTGACCGTGGGGAGCGTGGCGGAGGTGAGTTCGGCCAGATCCTGGCGCGACAAAGGCAATTCGCAGCCGTCCGCGGCCTCCCCGTAAAGGCGCTCGGCCATGCGCAGCAAGGTGCGGGCGATGCGCTGCTCGACCGGCACCGACGACATTTCCTCGAGCCGTTCGATCAGCTGCTCGGCATAATTGGTGACGGTGCGCAGCACATTGGCTCTCAGCGCCGGACTCTGTTCCATCAGCTGACGCAGGCCTTCGATCGGCCAGCATAAGGCCTCGACCGGCGTGACCGCGGTCGCGGTGGCATGGTTGAGCCGATCGTCGGCGGCCCCCAACGTCCCGATCGGCTGCCCGCGCCCGAGCAGCGTCAGGGTCAAGGCGGAGCCGTCTTCCGAGGCGCGCCAAACCTTGACGCGCCCCTTCGTGATCACGAACAACTGGCTTGCCGTCCCGCCCTGTTCGAACAGAGCCTCGCCTGGCGCGAACTTGCACGTCGACGCCCGGCGCTCCACCGCCGCGCATTCTTCCGGGCGAAGTCCCGCGAACAGCGGGCTCATGGTCATTGTCCCGTCCGATCTGCCTTGAGAGGCGCCCACCCGCGCCGAATCCTATATAATCCAAACCAAGATCGCTGTCGCGCTACTTGTCCTAGCGCAAATTGCGCTGGGGCAAAGACAGGACGCAAGCGAAACGATATCAAGGCGCACTTCCCCCGACATCGTTGTAATCGGTCGCGTGAGCTTTCGTGCAGATCCTATCAATCGAGACCATCGCGATGGTTGAAGCCACCGCGCCTGAAGTCGAGGCCAATGCGGCCGCGATCACCTTCCGGATGTGGCATCATCTGCCATCGGAGGCGGCGCGCGATCTGCTGCTGGCGGAATTTGCGCTGGAAGGTCGCACGATCGGCCTGCTCGAGGCGATTGCGGTGGCGGTGCGGCGGACGATGTCGGATGCGATCATGCCGCGCCTGCTCGTCCCGGCGGGGTTCGACGGTTCTGTCTCGCTTTATTCCACGATGGAGCCCGCGCTCCTGTTGGCTTTGAGCGAGGCATTGGGCAAGATGGCGAATGGTGGAGTGCTGAATGCTTGGAAGCAGGCCTTTCGATATCTGACGGAAAGGCTTGCGGCCTAGAGTCCGAATCCGGCTCCATTCAAATGGTTGAGACCTTGATTGGCGACGCCGAACTACGTTTCACGGTTCAAGCCGATTCAGCTTGAACCGATCAAGGTCTGGAGTTCCCCTCGGCGGATCATGCGATGCTACCCCCCAAGGGCATCGTTTTGCCGAGGGATGACATGGATGTCGGCCTGTCCCCACGGGACCTCTGTGCCGACATGGCGGCCTACCCCCACAAGGCCGCCGCCGCTGCGCAGGGCAGCGCCCATGTCGAGCTTTCACGTCGAGCTTTGGCTTGCGGCAAGCGCCGCCGGCCGCTTGGCAGCGCCGAGAGTCCGTTTGGGAATGCGCCGAAAGCGCATTTGCGGCATCGGCCCGCGCCCCCACCCGGCCTCCCATGGAATATCCTGATTGGGAGGCCGTCGGGTCCCCACGAAGTAATACTTCGTGGGGTGCCGTGCGTGGGGGTGTGGGCCGGTGCCGCCCCAAAGCGCGCCCTTTCGCGCTTTCAAACAACTCTCTCGCCCCTTGCCGCGCCCCCGGTCCAAGCCTAGCTACGCCGTCATGGCCGAGGCCCTGCCCTCCCCTGCTCCGCTGATCGACGGCTTCGGCCGCCGGATCACCTATCTGCGCATCTCCGTCACCGACCGCTGCGATTTGCGCTGCCGCTATTGCATGGCGGAGACGATGCGTTTCCTGCCGGCGGACCGGCTGATGACGATCGAGGAAATCGGCGAGATCGCGGAGGCCTTCATCAGGCGCGGGGTCACGCGGATCAGGCTGACCGGGGGCGAGCCGCTGGTGCGGCGCGGCGCCGCCGATCTCGCGCGGCGGATCGGACGGCATCTCGGCCATGGCCTGGACGAGCTTACGCTTACCACCAACGGCACCCGCCTGACGCGCGAGGCGCCCGCGCTCGCCGAAGCAGGCATGCGGCGCGTCAATGTCAGCCTGGACAGCCGCGATCCCGATCGTTTCCGCCACATCACGCGCACGGGCGACGTGGCGAAGGTGCTCGCCGGCATCGCCGCGGCCAAGGATGCGGGCCTGCGCGTCAAGATCAACATGGTCGCGCTCAAGGATCTCAACGAGGACGAGATCGAGCCGATGCTGCGCTGGTGCGCGGCCGAGGGCCATGATCTGACCTTGATCGAGACGATGCCGCTCGGCGCGATCGAAGAGGATCGCACCGATCGCTATCTCCCGCTCGACCGCGTGCGTGCCGCATTGGAGCGGCGTTACACATTGGTCCCGCTGCCCGAACGGACGGGCGGACCGGCACGCTACGCCCACGTCGCCGAACTCGACGCGAAGATCGGCTTCATCACCCCGCTCACCGACAATTTCTGCGCGGGCTGCAACCGGGTGCGGCTGACCGCCGAGGGGCAACTTTACCTCTGCCTCGGCCGGGAGGATCGGATCGACCTGCGCGCGGCGTTGCGTGAGGGTGGGCGCGCGGCGCTCGACCATGCGCTCGATCGCGCGATGGCGGCCAAGCCCGCGCGCCATGCCTTTTCGATCGAGGCGGCCGAGCCCGCGGTCGCGCGTCACATGAGCGTGACCGGCGGATGAGCGGCGAACACAAGCTCGCGCTCGCCGCCTCTCCGTCCCCCCAGGCGCAGGAGGCGGCGAATGAGCTCAGACGCCGCTACGAATGGGTGTCGCCCGGCGAGGCCGAGCTGATGGTGGCATTGGGCGGCGACGGCTTCCTGCTGCAGACCTTGCACACGATGCTCGATCGCCACCGCGCATTGCCCGTGTTCGGGATGAATCTGGGCACGGTCGGCTTTCTGATGAACGAATGGTCACCCGATCTGCTCGAGAACCGGCTGCTCGCCGCCAAGACGATCAAGGTCGCGCCGCTCAGGATGGAGGCGGTGACGATCGAGGGCGAGAAAATGTCGCTCGCCGCGATCAACGAAGTGTCGCTGCTGCGCGAGACGCGCCAGACCGCGTGGATCGAGGTGAGCGTCGACGATCGCGTCGTGCTGGCCGAGCTGGTGGCGGACGGCGTGCTCGTCGCGACTCCGGCGGGATCGACCGCCTATAATTTCTCCGCGCATGGCCCGATCCTGCCGCTCGAAAGCAATCTGGTTGCGCTGACGCCGATCAGCCCCTTCCGCCCCCGCCGCTGGCGCGGGGCGATCCTGCGCGACAATACCCGTATCAGGTTCCGCGTGCTCGATCCCGTCAAGCGGCCGGTCAGCGCGGTCGCGGACCAGCGTGAAGTCCGCGACGTGGCGAGCGTCGACGTGACGGTCGACCGCAGCAATACGCTGACCTTGCTGTTCGACCCCGAACATGCCCTCGACGACCGGATCGCGATGGAACAATTCGCCATCTGAACCGGCAGGCAAAGCGATTTTTCTGCCCGAACCGCTTGCACCTGCTCGACGCTTTGGTATAGGCCGCGCCCGCACTGGCCGAGATGGTCTGTTCCCCGATAGCTCAGCGGTAGAGCTCTCGACTGTTAATCGAGCGGCCGTTGGTTCGAATCCAACTCGGGGAGCCACTCTGCAGTTTTGGCGATTTTAGCCCCTGTGCCGGCCTTGAGCAGCGCCTCACGCGGCAGGCTTTCCACAATGATATCAAAGGGTTTGCGGAAGCTCGCGGTTACCACTCCATCCTTGTAAGTGGAGTTCGAAAGTAGCGTCGCGAGCAGGCTTTGCTTCCGCTCCAACCCTGCCTCGGCAAACGTCCGCCTCGCGTCCCGCGCCATCGAGATCAGCGCGATTCCCTCGTCGATATATGCGTGATCGGCGTCCATCAGCCGATCAAGCTGCCGCAAGATCTGCCGCTCGTCGTTACGATAGTCGGCGGTCAGGCGGGTGAAGAGGTCATCGTCGATCTTGCCATCGACGTTGTCGATATACGCCTGCTTCATCCGCTCGCGGATATCGTCTTGATCCCTGCGCAGAGCCTCGATTCGACGGGCACGCTCGGCCTCTACGGCAGGGAGGTTTTCCTTCAACGCCTGCCCGAGCCATTCAAACATCTTCGGCGTCAGCGACACCCTGGCAATCAGATCGGTGAACTGCTCCAGCAGACGCTCCTCGCGGACATAGGGCTCCGGGCACGGACCTTTGAAATGGCTGCACCGATAGTAAATGTACTTCTGCTTCTTGATGTCGCCCACCAATGCGCATCCGCAATGGCCGCAACGAATCAGGCCCGTGAACAGGAAATTCTTGTCGTTGGCGCGCCGCCTTGGCTTGTTGCGACCGTCGAGCACCGCCTGGACCTTCTCGTACAGATCCAGGGAAATCAGCGGCTCGTGCGTGCCTTGGTAGCGCTTGCCGAGCCACTCGAACTCACCGGTGTAGATACGGGAACGCAGAATCGCGTGAACGGTCGTTACCGAGACCGGTTTGCCGCTCCTGCGATAGACCATGCCCGCTTTGCGCGCCTTCTGACCGACCTCTTTGAGCGAGTAGCGACCCGTCGCGTAGGATTCGAAAAGCTGAATGACAGCCGGAGCCGCCTCCTCGTCGACTTCGATGATCTTTTTCCCATTCGGGCCTACGACGTTCCGGTAGCCCATCGGCGCTACGGTCGGCCAGATGCCCTGCTCTGCCTTCTCCAGCATGCCCTTCCGGGCTTCTTCGGATAGATTATCGATGTAGTTCTTCGCCATCAGCACCTTGATGCCGTGCATGAACTTCTCGGATGATCGGGAATCGCGCGACAGCACGACACCCTCTTTCACGTAGTGCACGTCGATGTCGAAATCGTCGATCGTCACCCAGTCGCGGAGATTGCGATAGAGGCGATCCGTCTTCTCAACGAGGATGGTGTCGACCGCCGGATGGCGCCGGAGGTAGGCGACCATCGCGCTGAAATTTTTCCGGCCCGCTTCCTTGGCCGTCTCAACATCCACATATTCCTCGACGATCCGGATGTCGTTTTCCGCTGCATAGTTGCGCAGCAGCTTCACCTGAGAGTCGATCGAAAAGCCCTCGCGCTCCTGGTCTTTCGAGGACACGCGGGCGTACAATACGGCGCGGCGGGCAATTACCGTCTCGGGCCGGCGCCCTCGAGTGGAAGAGGTTCTCGGCATAACGTTCTCGCAAGTGGATCGGCCGGGGCAACCGGGCCGGTCTTCCCGCCCAGTTTAGCCGATAAGCCACGAGGAACAAAGCGAAAACAGAAGCCCCTAATCGTCTGCGGCCCCGCCACGCCCCTTGTGCACGTCGCCTTTCGGTGCGGCGGCCCGACATGCTGCGAGGTCGCGGACGAGACTGACCATATGCTCGATGATCTCGCGGGCGTCCTCGTCCGTCAGGATTTGATCATAATAAGGCTGCCAGACTGCCTTGGTTTGCTCGATCAGACCGCGCGAGTAAGGCAAGCGCGCGGCTTTCCCATCCGCCTGACCGGCATTTTCGAGGGGGAGCGAGCGGCGTCGGGTGCGAGACCGGTAGACCATGGCAATCAGGGGTGGGGCGACGTTCGGCGCCGCGCGAACTCGCGATCAGTGTCGAGGAATGCCTGGAGCATATAGGGGATGAGATCCGGAACGCTCTCGGTTTGCCCGTAGGTAGACTCGTAGGCGGCGGCATATTCCTCAAGGCTGCGCTTTAGCTCGGGCGAAACGCTGATGGTCAACTTGACCGGGATGCGGTCGGGGAGCTTGCCGAGCCTCAACGTACCCATTGGGCGTCTCCCACCTGCGCTGGATCAAAAACCAGGTCTTTGTGGACGACCAATCTCACCGGCGCACCAGGCCGGACGGTGATTGTCGGTTGAACGCCCAGGTTCCGCTGAGTGATCTGATCGCCCGCACGCGACACACTGTCCTGGGCCGACATGCGGATTGCCTGCACAAGATCGCTGCGGCCTGAGAGAGCCAAGTCCGAGCCGACGCCAAGCAGTGTCGACAGCGCCACCCCTCTCAGCAATTGCCAAGTGTGAACGTCAATCTGGTCGGCAAGCCCGGAATAGCCCGCAACATCCGTGGCCGGGACGTTGTCGATCCGAAGCGAAGCGCCGTTGGGCAGGACGATACGCTGCCACACGATCAAGGCCCGCTTCTGACCGAAAGCCACCACACTGTCGTAAGCCCCGATCAACCGCGCGCCCTGCGGCACCAACAGATTCCGTCCGGTCGCACTGTCATAGGTGTTTTCAGTGACCTGGGCGATCACCAGCCCGGGAAGATCGGACCGCAGCCCTGTGATCAGGCTCGCCGCAATGACGCTGCCCGCCGACAAAGTGAACGGCGACGCCAAGCGTACGATCGCGTGCGGGTTGATATCGCCGTCCCGGTCCGTCGCCCCGACAAATGCCATCTTGCGCCCTTGTGCATTGGGATCACGCTCCGGATCGAGCGCGACTTTGTCACTTGTCACCACGGTGCCGGGCACGGTGGCTGCAACCGCGGGTGCGGCGTTGGCCGACGCCATGTCCTGGTTCCGCTGCACGAGCAGGCCTGATGTCCGCGCAGCCTTGAGCTCCGCCAGCCGGCGTTCTTGGTCGACTGCCGCCCTCTCCGGTACTGCCGCGGGCACGGCCTCTGTCTCGGCGCCCAATTGCTGCTGGCGCTCGAGGATCGGTTTGCCCAGATCTCCCGGCAGCGGCGGCCCTAGGCGCGGCACATCACCGTAGGTGGCTGGGGCCTTGGCCAGCGCGTCGCCCGCCGGCTGGGGCTCCGGCTGCGACAGGTCTTGTGGCGCTTCAAGCGAATGCGTCAATCTGGGCTTCAGCGCCATCCAGGTCACCGCCGTCAGGCTGATCGACCCCGCCGCGGCAATCGCGATGATCGCCTTGCGCTTGAAGCGGATCGCACGGGGCGGCCGGGCGCGGATAGCGAGAGACTCAGGATCAACCTTCGCAGGCCCCGAGAGAGTTGCTTCGGTCACGAGGCCCTCCGCTGATCGCCGTCCGCGACGCGCGTGATGCGGACCACATCCTGATGCTTGAGACCAAGCCGCAATTCGGCGGCATCGAACAGGCGGTCCACCACGTAGAAGCGGCCCTGAACGCGGTAGTTGACCAGTTCCGTGTTGCCCTTCGCATCGACCAGGAACAGCGGGGGCGCTTCGCCGACACTGAGGCTCGGTGGGAATTCGAGGAAGGTCTGGCGGCCATCGTCGAAGGCGCGGAGCGGCCGCCAGCTCGGTTGGTCGCCCGAGATTACGTAGTTGAAATGGAGCTGGTCGAGTTGGAGCCCTGAAGCAACCGGCTGCTCCGCCGCCGTACGCTCCTGCGCGGCCTTGACGGCGATGAGCGCATCCTGCGGATAGGCCCAGGACAAGGCGACCATCGCCACATGATCGGCGCTCGTCAGTGCCAGATGATAGGTCCGACGGTCGGTGGTTATGACGATGTTGGTCGAAAGGCCGGACGCCACCGGCTTCACCAGAACATGAGTGCGCTTGCTGTCGCCGCTGCCGCTCGCCGTGTCCCCAATCACCCACCGTGCCGTGTCGCCAGCCGCGACGGCGCCGAGCGCTTCACCGGGCTGCAATGCGACATCGGTCACCTGCCCCGGCGCCGCGAGCAGATGATAGACCGCACCTTCGGCAAAGGGATAAACCTGCACGGCGTTGATGGAGGTCCAAGCCGTCGGCTCGAGCGTCGCGGCGCGATTGGCGGCACCGACGCGCCATTCGGTCGGCGATAACGGCGGGTGCCAGTGGGGGGCCATCGGGTGCGCTACCGGCTTCGGCTTCGCAGGCGAACCCAGCGCGTCAGCACTTGGAGTAGACGGAGACAGCGCAGCGCCGGCGGCTGCGTTCGCGAACAGGCTGATCAGGGCAAAGGCTTTCATGGCCGGGTCTCCGGTTGGGTGGGTTGGATTGGCAATGCGGTGACCGCTGCAGGTTGCGCCGGCGAAGAGATCCGGCTGGACACAGCCAAGCCAGGGGGTGGCAGCGCGGCTGAGGGAGCGGTGGCTGAACCGGGTTCGACCTCCCGGCTCCAGTCGATCGCATCGACATAGAGGCCGAGTGGGTTTCGGCGCAGGATGTCGACGCTTGACGGCGGCTTGATCAGAACCGTCAGGATGCCGGTCCAGTGCGCCACGCTGGTGACAGCACCGCGCGCATAGGCCGTTTCGATCCATTTCACCTGGAAGGAGCGATCAGATGCCCTGACGACGCTCGTCACCTGGACCGAAACCGTGCGCTCACCGACCTGGCCGAACGGATCGATTGCGCGCGCATAGTCGCCGAGGAAGACCGCCCCGCGCTTGGTCGTGAAGTCGTAGGCTGACAGCCAGTTTTGTCGCATCAGCACCGGGTCGAGCGAGACCGAGCGGACGTCACGCACGAACCGGCTCAGGAACCATGCGATCTGGGGATCGGTCGGCTGATAGCGGGTCCCCGCCGGTGCGATGGCGCGCGGTTCGCCAAGCCGGTCGACTTCGACGACATAAGGCACGACCCGGCTCTGTTCAGCCTGCCAGAGCAGGCCGCCCGACATGAGCATTGTCAGGCCGAGGCAGCCGAATGCCATCAGCCGCCAATTGCGCGCCTGCACCCGCGCCGATCCGATGCGCTCGTCCCACACCTGCCCGGCGCGTTGGAAGGGAGTTTCTGGGGCGGGCGTCCGCCCATATCGTTGCATCGCTCGTCGGAAGACCATCAGTCGTTCCTTTCCTTGATGTCGGGGGTGGCGCCGTGTCCGCCATGATCGCCCTGCTGAAGGGTGTTGGTCGCAACCTGGCGATGGTGGCGCGCGGCAGCTTCGGACTTCATTGCCCGCGCCCAACCGGGCACGTCGCGAGGGTCGGACGCGGCGTCAGCCTTGGCGGCCGTGCCGCCGGTGATCGCGCCCCACGCCGCCGCCTGGCCGGATCGGACCGCCTCTTGGAGGCCTAGGGACGCGGCCATATGCGCGCGCGCCGCACCGCCGGCCGCGCGGGCGACGCCCGCCAAGCCGGCGCCGACGCTGTCCGTGGCCGAAGCCTCCTGGCCAAGCGCGTAAGCCGTGCGGGCGGCCGAACCCATCGCCGTGCCGGCGCGAACCGAGCCCAGGCCGCCGGCGATCACGCCGCGCGCGGCCCCCATCGCGCCGGCACCGCCGAGCGCCATCAGACCGCCCGCGCCTACGACCGTCCCGAGCGCCGCACCGGCTCCAAGTTGCGGCGCACCCGAGACCAGCCCGGCAGCGATGCCCGGTCCGAAGATCCCGAGGCCGAACAGCGCCAGGCTCGCCAGAACGAGGCTCATGGCCTGCCCGACATCGGGCTCGTGCCCTTGAAGGGCTGCGGTGAATTGGGAGAAATAGTTGGAGCCGATGCCGACGATGACGGCGAGCACCATCACCTTGATCCCGGCGCTCACGACGCTGCCGAGCACGCGCTCGGAGAGGAAAGCGGTGCGGTTCCAGAAGGCGAAGGGCACGAGGATGAAGCCGGCGAGCGAGGTCAGCTTGAACTCGAGGATCGTGACGAACATCTGCACGCTGAGGATGAAGAAGGCGATCACGACCAGCAGCCAAGCGACAAGCAGGATGATGATCGTCAGGAAATTGTCGAAGAAGCTGGTGAAGCCCATCATCTGACTGGCTTGCTGAAGCAGGGGCCACGCCGCCGAGAATCCGGTGCCGGCGAGCCGGCCGGGCTTCAGCAAATCGCCTGCAGCCAGCGTACCACCGCCAGCCGTGAGACCCGCCTGCGCGAAGGAGCGGAAGATGATGTCCGCAAGCGTGGAGAAACTGTTGAGGATGTAGGCGAACGCGCCGACGTAGAGGACCTTGCGGATGAGGCGGGCGGGCACATTGTCCTCGCCGCCCAGTGCCCAGAACAGGCCGGCCAAGGTGATGTCGAGCGCGATCAGCGTGCGGCTCAGAAAGCCGACGTCACCGCCAAGCAGACCGAACCCACTGTCGATGTAGGTGATGAACGCCTGCAGGAACTGGTCGATGATGCTGAGATCGTTCATCGCCTTGGCACGTCCTGATCGATGGAATGGAAGCCGCGGAGCGCATCGGGGGAGCATGCGACGCGCCCCGCGGCGGCGACGGCGGAGAGAAAGGGACGCCGCCGCTCGTCCGGCCTAGCCTAGTGGGGCGTGTAGGCGGTGCCGGAGCCGAGGAACTTGGCAGTGGCGGATTGCGCGTCGGTCTGGGCCTGGGTCCGATTGACGCGATCGATCGCATCAGCCCGGAATTGGGCCGCCATCAGGTTCTGGAGCTGGAATTGCTGCTTCGCGACCAGCGCGAGCAGCTGGTTGGTTGCCTGCTGTGCCTGGAGGCCGCCTTCGGCGCCCTGGCTTCGTGATACGATGCCGCCGAGGGTCGCTTCGTCGGCGGCGATATTCTCGACCACCTGCGCCTGGACCGTCATGGTCTGCTTGTAGGCCGCGACCGACGTGTCGAAGCGGGCGCGCGCATCGGCGGCGTGCTGGCTATTGGTGAGAAGCGGATTGAAGCCCTTCGGGAACAGCGCGCGGAATTGCTGATCGAGCGTCGACACTCGGAACTGCAACCCTTGGGCTTGCCCCATCAACTGATCGATCTGCTGCAGCGTCTGGGTGATCGCCTGCAACTCTGGGAAACTGATCCTGCTCAGGTTCTTGGCCTGGTTGAGCAGGCTTTGCGCCTGGTTCTGCAGCATGTGGATCTGATTGTTGATCTGTTGCAGCGTGCGCGCGGCGGTCAGGACATTCTGGCTAAAGTTGCTCGGATCGAACACGGTGAACTGCGCATGCGCCGGCGCGATCACGCCTGGCGCGCCGACAATCATCACGCTCGCGCTGAGCGCAAAGCCGGCCAGCAGACGCATTCCAAATGGACGAAGTCGGCTCATTTCATGTCTCCGGACTGAGGGCTTGGGGAGGCGGGGAAAGTGACGAGGAGATCGGCGGCCCAGCCGAGGTCGGCGTCGTGCAGCAGGCGGGACGCGACCGCGGCGGCCCCTTCGGCAGCGATGATCGCGTCAATCCGGTTCTGGCTGGCGGGATCGGACGCGGCGCAGAAGGCGCGGGCGATCGGTCCCAGCTCGAGGTCGAACAGGCGGTTCCCGCGCGCAGATTGGAGGTAATATTGGCGCCTTGGGGTCGCCCGGCTGATCAGCTCGATTTGGCGATCATTGAGGCCGAACCGCCGATAGGCTTCGACTCCCTGCGGTTCGCCCGCGCGATCGTTCGGCAACAGGATCCGCTGCGGACAGGATTCGATGATCGCGGGGGCGATGCTGCTCGCGGAAATGTCGGCGAGGCTCTGTGTCGCGAAGACGACCGCGACATTCCTCTTCCGCAGCGTCTTCAGCCATTCCCGGATCCGCGCGGCGAACAGCGGGTGATCGAGGAAGATCCAAGCTTCATCGAGGATCAGCAAAGTCGGCCGTCCGTCGAACCGCGCCTCCAGCTGATGGAACAGGTAGGTCAGGACCGGTGCGACCACGCCCGGCTGCCCAAGCAAGGCATCGGTCTCGAAGCATTGGACATCGGCAAAAGCCAAGTCACTCTCGCTCGCGTCGAGCAGACAGCCATGCGGCCCGTCGAGCGTGTAAGGCTGGAGGGCCGAACGGAGCGCGTTGGACTGGAGCAGCAGGGCCAGCCCCGTCATTGTCCGCTCGCTCGCGGGCGCCGATGCGAGACTAGCGAGTGCCGACCAGACCGCGTCCTTTATGACCGGCGTGATCGCGACATTTTCCGCGGCGAGCAAAGCCGCGATCCAGTCGGCCGCCCAGGCTCGCTCCTCCGCGCGGTCGATGTCGCGCAGCGGCTGGAATGCGAGCCCCTTCCCGTCTGCTACGCCTGTGCCGAGCGCGTGGTGCGCACCGCCCATCGCGAGCACTGCGGCACGCGCGGAGAGGCCCTTGTCGAAGAGGCAAATCCGCGCCCCGGCATAGCGGCGAAACTGGAGCGCGATCAGAGCGAGCAGGACCGACTTGCCGGCACCCGTCGGGCCGACCACCATCATGTGCCCGACGTCGCCGACATGGGTCGAAAGCCGGAACGGTGTCGCGCCCGTGGTTTGTGCCGTGAGCAAGGCCGGAGCATCGAGATGGTCGTTGCGGACCGGGCCCGCCCAGACGCTCGAGAGCGGCATCAAATGCGCCAGGTTCAGAGTGTGGACGATCGGCTGGCGGACGTTGGCGTAGGCCTGACCCGGCAAGGACGACAGCCACGCCTCCACCGCGTTCACATCCTCGCGGATCGTGGCAAAGCCAAGGCCACCGATGATCCGCTCGACCTGCCGGATTCTCTCATCGACCAGAGCCAGATCGGCATCGGCGACCGTGATCGTGGTGGTCAAATAGCCGAACGCGACATGGTCGCCGCCAAGCATCTGCAACGCAGCGTCCGCATCGGCGACCTTGTTGTCGGCATCGCTGTCGAGCAGCTGCGTCGGCTGGTTGTAGAGCACCTCGCGCAGCAAGGCGGTGATCGACTTGCGCTTGTTGAACCACTGGCGGCGGATCCTGGTCAGGAGCCTGGTCGCCTCGGCTTTGTCGATCGCGATAAAGCGCGTCACCCACCGGTAAGGGAAAGCCGCCTCGTTGAGCGCATCGAGCAGACCCGGACGGCTGGTGTTGGGGAAACCGAGCAAAGTCAGCGTGCGCAGGTGCTGCAACCCCAATTTGGGGGCGAGCCCGCCGACGAGCGGCGTGTCGGCCAGCAGCGCGTCGAGGTACATCGGCGTGTCGGGCACCGCGATCGCGTGCGGCCGATCGGAGACCGTGCCGTGCAGGTAGGTCAGCGTCTCTGCCGAAGACAATCCGCGGACCTCCGGCATGAAGTCGGCGAGGAGATCGAGCGCGCGATCAGTTTCTGATACGAACGCAGCCAGCGCTCCTCGCCAATCCCGGCCCTCGTCCGCACCAGGCCGATCGACCAAGGATCGCCCGGCGGCATCGGCGCGGTCCGCCGCGGGCAGGAACATCAGTGTGAGATGAAAGCGGCTCTCGTGATGCGCGCGCTCGGCTTCGAAAGCGGCGCGACGCTCGGCATCGACCAGCCGGGACGCGGCGTCCGGAAAGGCGCTGTCCGGATAGCCGACCGCTTCGCGGCGCGCCGCCTCGAAGAACAAGGCCCAGCCGGTACCGAACCGCTTGAGGACATTGTTGGCGCGCGCACAGGCCGAGACCAGCTCAGCGTCGGTCGCGCTTTCAAGGTCGGGACCGCGGAACGCCACGGTACGCTGGAAGCTTCCATCCTTGTTGAGGACGATCCCCTCTCCCACGAGCGCAGCCCATGGCAGGTGATCGGCGAGACGGTCGGCGGAGCGCCGATATTCGCGCAGGTTCAGCATGAGAAATGACTCTTCTGGCGAAGGTGCCGGACGAGCACGGCTGCAAAGGCGGGATCGCGACGGGTGGCGAACACGGCGATGCTGTGTCCAACCGCGCAAAGCACCAGACCGGCAATCCATTGCTGCAGGCCGAGACCTATCGCGGCGGCCAAGGTGCCGTTGACGATCGCGACGCCGCGCGGCGCACCCGCCAGCAAAATGGGGGATCCGAGGCTCCCGTGGATGGCAACCTCGAACCCTTCGGGGCGGCCGCTCACGCGATCAGCGCTCCGCCGCCGAAACTGAAGAAGGTGAGGAAGAAGCTCGACGCCGCGAAGGCGATCGACAGACCGAAAACGATCTGGATCAGGCGTCGAAATCCGCCGGCGGTCTCGCCGAATGCGAGCGTGAGCCCGGTGACGATGATCACCATCACGGCGACGATCTTGGCGACCGGACCCTGGACGGAGTCGAGGATTTGCTGGAGCGGCTGCTCCCAAGGCATGCCGGTCCCCGCAGCGTGGGCGCGGCTTGCGAAAGTCATGCCGAAGCCGAGCAACAGGCCGCCGACAAACAGCGCACGGCGATCGGCAGAAGCGAGCAACTTCATGGTCATTCTCCTTCAGGATTGGCGTTGGTGAGGCGGTAAGTTCCGGCGGGCTCGAGCCCGATCACGTGCGTGACCGTTTCGACGCGGCGACTGCTGCCGCGGCCGGCGATGAAGACGATCAGGTCGATCGCTTCGGCGATCAGCTGGCGCGGGACGGTGACGACGACTTCCTGGACGAGCTGCTCGAGCCGGTAGAGCGCCGCGACCGCGCTGTTGGCGTGGACCGTGGCGATCCCGCCAGGATGACCTGTGTTCCAGGCTTTCAGCATGTCGAGGGCTTCGGGGCCGCGAACTTCGCCAACAATGATCCGGTCGGGCCGGAGCCGCATCGTCGAGCGGACAAGATCAGTCATCGAAGCGACGCCCGGCCGGGTCCGCAATGCGACCGTGTCGGGCAAGGGACTCTGAAGTTCGCGAGTGTCCTCGATCAGGATGACGCGCGCATCCACCCAGGCCATTTCAGCCAGAAGGGCGTTCGCGAGCGTGGTCTTTCCCGAACTGGTGCCGCCGGCGATCAGGATATTGAGCCGCTGCGTGACCGCAGTGCGCAGGGCATCCGCGGTCGACGGCGGCATGATGCGGTCGGCGACATAATCGTCGAGCGTGTAGAGCTGCTCGGCGGGCTTGCGGATCGAGAAGCACGGTCCAGGCGCGACCGGCGGGAGGACGCCCTCAAAGCGCTCGCCAGCACGCCCTTCAGCGTGCGGTGGCAGTTCGGCCGAGACGATCGGCGCATCGCGATGGATTTCGGCGGCTGCGTGCGCCGCCACCAGACGAATGATCCGCTCGACCTGCTCCGGTTCGAGCCGAATCCCGGTGTCGGTGCGCCCCTCCCCCAACCGGTCGAGCCGAAGCGCGCCATCAGGATTGACCATTACCTCGACGACGAGCGGGTCGGCTAAAGCCAACGCGATGTCGGGTCCCATGGCCGTGCGCAGCATCGCGCGCCGACGTTCGCGGGCGAGCACCCCGCTCAACGCTCCTTCTCCGCGGCGGCCAAGGTGCGCCGGCCGGATGCGACGTGACGCCCGACCTGCGTGACGAACGTCTCGAATCTCTCGCGCCCGAGCGCCCGGCCGGCGTGATCGTTCTCGGCCAGCGGGAGGTGGATCGTCAGCTCGTAGCGGATGAAAAGCGCGAGGGTCTCGAGCGTGACATGGCTGTCGCGCTCCAGTCTCGCGAGCCCCGCCGACAGCCTGTCCAGTCGGAGCCCGAAGCGATCATCGAGTTCGGAGCCACCACGCCGATCGAGCCAGGCCGTCACCGCGTCGGCGAGGATAGCGGACTTGGACGCACCGGGTTTGGCGGCGAGTGCTTCTAGTCGATCGCTGAGCGGCTTCGGCAGGAACAGCTGGTGGCGGACCTTTCCCTTCATGGTCAGAAGTCCAGCCGCAGGTCGTCGGCCGCTGCCGACGGTGCATCCATCGCGAAGACACCACGGGACACGGCCGTGCGCGCCTGATCCATCGCGCGCTGTTCTGCGGCGACGTCGTCGTCATCCACGCCGAGCCCGAGCGCGTCGGGGATCCCACAGTCGATCGGGGCTGCGATTTCCACTTCGTGCCCGGGATGTCTGATCTGCTCGAGCCCGCCGGCTGAATCCTGCTCCTGCGCGCCTTCTTCCGCCCCGAGACGCCCATCCACCGAACGAACAGCATTTTGCCAATCGTCGGTCCGAGCGGGCGGCAGATCGGAATAACCTGAGGAGCAAAGCACCGGCGCCGGAAGCACACGCGTCTGGAAGTTAGCGTCTTCGAAGTAGCGCAGCTTGGCCGCACGGACCGGCGCATGCCCTGACACCAGCACGAGTTCGTCCGTGGGCGGCAATTGCATGACTTCGCCCGGAGTCAGCAGAGCGCGCGCGGTCTCCTGCCGGCTGACCATGACGTGGGCGAGCCAAGGGGCGAGCCTGTGTCCGGCATAGTTGCGCATCGCCCGCTGTTCGGTCGCTGTCCCAAGCGCGTCTGAAATGCGCTTGGCGGTGCGGTCGTCGTTGGTCGCGAAGGCGACGCGCACATGGCAATTGTCGAGGATGGAATTGTGTTCGCCATAGGCCTTCTCAATCTGGTTGAGGCTCTGCGCGATCAGGAAGGCGCGGACACCGTAGCCGGCGAGGAAGGCGAGGCTGGTCTCGAAGAAGTCGAGCCGTCCCAACGCCGGAAACTCATCCAGCATCATGAGCAGGCGGTGCCGACCGGGCTGGCCTTTGGCGTGAAGCTGCTCGGTGAGTCGCCGGCCGATCTGATTGAGGATGAGCCGGATCAGCGGCTTGGTTCGACTGATGTCCGACGGCGGCACGACGAGGTAGAGCGAAACCGGGTGCGCTCCTTCGACCAGATCGGCGATGCGCCAGTCGGATGCAGCCGTGACGGCAGCAACCGTCGGATCACGATACAGGCCGAGGAAAGACATCGCGGTCGACAGCACTCCGGACCGCTCATTTTCGCTCTTGTTGAGAAGTTCGCGCGCAGAGGAGGCAACGACGGGATGCACCACCGGGGAGTCGGCGCTGCCGATATGGTTGGTCGTCATCATGACGCGGAGCGTCGAGACGAACGGCCGCTGCGGATCGGACAGGAAAGTCGCGACCCGTGCGAGCGTCTTGTCCGTCTCAGCGTAGAGTACGTGGAGGATCGCACCGACCAGGAGCGAATGGCTGGTTTTCTCCCAGTGGTTGCGCCGGTCGAGCGCGCCTTCCGGGTCGACCAGGATGTCGGCGATGTTCTGGACGTCGCGAACCTCGTCGGCGCCGCGCCGAACTTCCAGCAGCGGATTGTAGCGCGCCGACTGCGCGTCGGTCGGATTGAGCAGTAGGCAATGAGAGAAGCGACACCGCCAGCCGGCGGTCAGCTGCCAATTCTCGCCTTTGATATCGTGAATGATTGCGGAGCCGGACCAGCCCAGCAAAGTCGGCACGACCAAACCGACGCCCTTGCCCGAGCGGGTCGGAGCGAATGCCATGACATGCTCCGGGCCATCATGGCGGAGATAGCGCCGACCGAAGCTCCCGAGGAAGACGCCCCCGTGGCCGAACAGTCCCGCGACATCCATTTCCCGCAGCGTGGCCCAATGAGCCGAGCCGTAGGTGGTGACATTGTGGCTCTGACGTGCGCGCCACAGCGAACCGGCGATCGCCGCGCCACAGCCCAGGAAGCCGCTGGCACCCGCGATTGCCCCGGCCCGGCCGAACACCTGCGGCGCGTAGGCATCATAATGATACCACCAAGGAAAGATCGCCCACGGCCGGTAGATTGGCCAGGAACCGAACCGACCCCACGGCGCACCAAGTTGCGGCTGAAAGGCGAGCTTGTTCGCCGCCCATTCGGTCGCAAACCAAATGCCCAGGAGGACGATCACGAAAACCAGAAGAATCTGGCCGATCAAGAGTTTGGTTGGCGTCATGCGGGCTCCTGCCCGCAGGGTCACTGCGGGTGCCCGCTAACATCCTCCCTAGCGCAGATTCGAAGCAGAGCCCGTCTGGTGCCAGATGCTGCCGATCTGGGGACGTCCGGAACTGGGCCGCTAGCAGACCGGCAGCTTTCGGTTGCCACCCCGCCATAGTTGCCATTCCCGCCAAAGGTCGCTGGAGCAGCTTCCGGCCCAATTTTGCAATCGAGCAGCGATCCGCCACATCGCAAAAGCCCGCGTTTGTTCCGCCTACGTTGCATCGGAGCGGTATGGCCGCTCCGATGCAAAGGAGTGCTTTTGGCGCGAGGTTGGACGTCGCCCGCTCCTCCACCACATCCGCTTGGCAAATGGAGTTGAACCGCCCGCAGCGCCAATGACAGTTTGAGCGGTGCGGCGACGCTTCGCAGCGGAGGCTCAGGTCAGGGCCCATCCGGTGTGTGGTTCCGAGGGCCCGCCACCGCCCTCGCTGCGGCCGCCCGGGCGGGTACTGCAGGAGGATAATCATTGTCATTGTCGGCGAGTTTATGCGGAGCGGTGCGCCGGCTGAAGCGCACTTGCACCTGCTGCAACACGTTTGAATATATTCGGTCGTCGGCCATCGATCTTTTCCTCTCGCTCAGTCCCGAGCTTCGGGCATAGATTCAACTTTGGATGATAGCTTCCACTGACCGCCGGGATGTTTGATCATCTCGACGCCACAAATGGTGCAATCCGTTACGAACCGGCCATTTTGCCATCGGCTCGCCTTGAGGTCGGCGGAATGGTTACCGAAAAGCGCATGCCACCTGCTCATCATGCGCGCCCTCCTTCGTTGACCCAGGTCATCAGGTCGGCTTGGAGGTCGGGGTCGCCTCTATCAGTGTTGGCAAGGCCGCGCCCATGCAATTGCGCGTTGGAAATCAGCCAATCGGCGCTGCCCCGTATTTCTGCTGAACTCGCCCGGTGGTGGCCGCGGCAGCCAACCATCTGCACCGACGCGTGCTCTGGGTCATGATGCTGCGCCAATCGGGGCGCGTCTAAATGTAGGGGCAAGGTTAACTCCTCGCAACAAAGCGGGAGCCCAAAACCTCTCTCAGTCGCGTCCTTGCTCAGGAAGGGCGGCGCGATCATTGTTATATAGGAGGTGTGATGCGCAGATACTAGCTGCGCTTATCGATCTCGCTTCGCTGACGACTGGCTCGGAACCGACGGACGATGGCCGCGTCCCAACCACACCGCGCGGCCCTCAGCACCGAGAAGAGCCGGAACTCTCGCCTCGATCTGATCGGCGCGAGCAGGGACCAGACCAACCTGCCGCCGTACCAAAGTTCCCTGTCGCGGAGCGGGTGGTGCAGCTCAGCAACGGCTACGGCTTTTTGGTCGTCATACGCTATGATGTCCCGACCACTGAGGATGTAACCGTCACGAAAGCTGTAGAGCCGGTAGAATGCCATTCATATACTTCCACGAAATACTAATTCGACAACACATCGACACGTCGACGGGCCAAGGCCTTGGTCATCGTTTTCGGGCTGCGCGTTTCCTCCGGGGTAAAAATCGTTACAGTAAAAGATGTAGCCTGTGTGAACTTTGGCCCTGCACCTTAAAGTAGACGGCGTTGCTCCACCGGTCTGAGTCGACCGCGATGCACTGCTCGCATATCTTGTCGCCTCGGCGCGGGCCTCGCTGATCCCCAACATCCGCCCCTTCATCGTCGCGCTCAAGCGACCCGCCCGCAGCGTCGAAGAAGTGGCGCCGGCATTGCGCGAGAGCGCCCATCGCCGCTTTCGGCGCCCTACTTGCGACCGACGTTCTGGACCTTAGCGGCCTTCGTAGGCTGCGTTACCGCGAACGATGTGCCATCGCGCGGTTAGTTGCGCCGGCATCACACACTTACGCCCTTCGGGCGTCGCCGACCGCCTGGGCGATCAGGATTGCGTAGGAATCCGCGAGCTTGAGATGAGAAGCCCGCGCGCCGTCAATGCTTTTCGCGGCCGCCTCGCGTTCCTCGGCCTCGCGGACTCGCCAGAACTCAAGTTGAGCTTCGTCGAAATAGTGCACGCTACGCTCCCATTACGCGGCGGGAGCTTTCCAGCGACTCTCAGGCATCGCTTGCCATTAGACTGCGACGATAACTGCGTTGTCTCACAGAAACGCCGCCGCAGCGAGTCTATTCGCTAGCCGAAGACCCACTTCGCGATCGCGTCCCCGAGCCAAAAAATGTATCTGGAGGCAGGCCATCTCGAACTCTTGGCAGCGAGTTGGAGTTCAACCTTAGTCGCGTCTTGCTCACAAATCGTGGCGCGAGCGTGACCGGGCAATTAAGGAGCGTGCGAAGTCCGAGGACCGAGCGTGCAATGCAAGGGCGACACACAGTGAATTCGTTGCACGCTACGCGGAGCTTGTCGCTCGGGCGCGCGGGACGCAGCGAGCCAAAAAAATAGGCCGGTCGCAAAAGGATAGCGCCGGCCCAAGGCTCCTCCGCTCTCTTATATGGATTGTGTCCGAGCTGCGGAACGCCTGCGGCTCGCGAGGCCGATAGCGCCGAAACCCACCAGCATCATCGCCCAGGAGCTCGGTTCCGGAACGCTGCCAGTCGCGGCATCAAACGAAACCTGCTTGAGGGCGGTGAAGTTCACCAGCGCACCCGCGTCGGTGCGGAGGTCGGAAAAAGCAACGCTCGATATCATTTCGCTGGCGCCGGCCAGAATGTCGAACTTGCTGTTCGACGGGAGCAGCTGGTCGAGGAAGGTTTGGGTTCCGCCGCCGACGAACGTTACCAGAATGTCGAAATTGGTACCCGCGTTCTGGCCATTCGGCCCCTCCAGCTTGAACTGAATGACGCCGACATTGAGATCCGGATCGACCAGGATGTTGGAAAAACCGGCCTTGCCGATGCCGGTCACAGAGGCCACGCCGTTGCCCGCGCCCGCATCCAGCATATCGCTCGACGAATAAGTGACGAGGCTCGCAACCGGCTTGGTCGTGAGAGTCAGGCTGTTGCCAGATCCCGCATTGTCGTTGTGCACGACATAATCATAGGGGGCGCCATTATTAAGAATAACAGTGGCAGCATCTGCCGTCCCGAAGGTGCCAACGGCTATAATAGCAAATAATGAGCTTCTCAGAACGTTGGACATGGTGCAGCCCTCTGCTTGGCGGCAAAGAATTTTGTCGCCCTGAGGGACTACACCACCATGCTGACGAAAAATTGATCTAGTACATAATGTTGGTCGTTTTCAGGCGGCGGTGAAGATAGTTTTCATCGAAGCCGGCCACGCGCACGAGACCGATGGGATCGGTGATGCGCAAACTGCGGCGGCTGATTTCCATCACCCCGGCCTCGCGAAGGCGCCGGATCACGCGGTTGATATGGACCGGGCTCATGCCCAGCGCGTCCGCAAGCAGCAATTGCGACACGGGCAGC